>Ga0233375_1000053_pt1 | contig 79972 bp, 67 predicted proteins | sample ElkDunMinimDraft_10_FD_191539 | JGI IMG/M metagenome (GOLD analysis project Ga0233375, IMG submission 191539) | Fecal eukaryotic communites from dung pellets of Tule Elk in California, USA - Elk Dung E16 | ecosystem: Host-associated > Mammals > Digestive system > Large intestine > Fecal | place...
GAACGACACGTCGTCGACCGCGGTGAACTCCTTGCGCTTGCCCGGCCGGCCGCCGCGCAGCTGGAACGTGCGGGTCAGGTGCTCGACCGCCACCACCTCGTCGCGGGCCGCGCTGACGCCGTCTCCGCCGGTGGGGGCCAGCAGCTCGGTGGTCGCGACACCGCGCTCCTTGGCGCTCTGGATGCGCTGGGACGCGAGCGACGGCGCCGAGGCGACCAGCCGCTGGGTGTACGGGTGCTTCGGGGCGCTGAGGATCTCCCGGGCGGGCCCGGACTCGACGACCTTGCCCCGGTACATCACCACGAGGTGCTCGGCGCGCTCGGCGGCCAGGCCCAGGTCGTGCGTGATGAACAGCACGGCGGTGCCGAGCTCCTCGGTGAGGCCCTGCAGGTGGTCCAGGATCGTGCGCTGGACCGTGACGTCCAGGGCCGACGTCGGCTCGTCGGCGATCAGCAGCTTGGGCCGCGCCGCGAGGCCGATGGCGATGAGCGCGCGCTGGCGCATCCCGCCGGAGTACTCGTGCGGGTACTGCTTCGCCCGGCGGGCGGCGTCCGGCAGCCCCGCCTCGGTGAGCAGCTCGGCGACCCGCTGGTCCGCGGCCGAGCCCTTCGCCACGCCGTTGGCCTTGAGGGCCTCCTTGACCTGGAAGCCCACCGACCACACCGGGTTGAGGTTGGACATGGGGTCCTGCGGGACGAGGCCGATCTCCTTGCCGCGCACCGCGACCATCTCGCGCCGGCTCAGCGCGGCCAGGTCCCGGCCCTCGAACAAGATGGAGCCGCCGGTGACCTTCCCCGTGCCGGGCAGCAGGTCGATGATCGCGTGCGCGGTCGTGGACTTGCCCGAGCCGGACTCCCCCACGATCGCGACCGTCTGGCCGGGGTAGACGGTGAGGTCCACGCCGCGCACGGCGGGCACGTCACCGGTGGCCGTGGTGAAGGAGACCTCGAGGTCCCGGATCTCCAGCAGCGGCTGCTGGTCGCTGGGCGCCACGGCGCCTGTCGATGTCGGCTGGCTCATCGCTTGCGTGCCTTCGGGTCGAGGGCGTCACGCACGGCGTCGCCCATCATGATGAAGCTGAGCACGGTCAGGGCGAGCGCCCCGGCCGGGTAGAACAGCACGGACGGCTGGCTGCGCAGCGAGGTCTGGGCCTTCGAGATGTCGGCGCCCCACGAGGTCACCTCGGGCGGCAGGCCGATGCCCAGGAAGGACAGCGTCGCCTCCGCGACGATGAACGTGCCCAGGGCGACCGTCGCGTACACGATCACCGGCGCGGCCGCGTTCGGGACGACGTGCCGCACCAGGGTCTTCACGCGGGAGGCCCCGAGGGATTTCGCCGCGGTGACGAAGTCGGCGTTCTTGACGCTCATCACCGCGCCGCGCATGACGCGGGCGAGCTGCGGCCAGCCGAAGATGCCGAGCACCACGACGACCGTGAGGATGTTGCGGCTCTCCTTGAACATCTGCATCACGACGATCGCGGCGAGCACCAGCGGGATCGCGAAGAAGATGTCCGTCACCCGGGACAGCACCGCGTCGAACCAGCCGCCGAAGAACCCGGCGATGGCGCCGATCAGACCGCCCACGACGACCACGACGACCGTGGTCAGGACGCCCACGAGCACGGAGGCCCGGGCGCCGTAGATGGTCCGCGCGTAGATGTCGCAGCCTTGCCGGTCGAAGCCGAACGGGTGCCCGCCGCTGGGGCCGTCGAGGCTGTTCTTCAGCTCGCAGAACCGCGGATCGGTCGACGTGAACAGGCTGGGGAAGGCCGCGGCGGCCACGACCAGCAGGATCAGCGCCGCCGAGATCCAGAACAGCGGGCGCCGGCGCAGGTTCTGCCAGGCGTCGGCCCACAGGCTCGCCGGCGCCGCACCCTCGTCGATCGAGTCCACGACCTGCAGGGGCGCCTGCTCGGGGCTCGCGAAGAAGTGGCCCTGGTGCGGGCGGGTGGTGGTCTCAGGCATAACGGATCCTCGGGTCGAGTGCCGCGTAGAGGAGGTCGACGAGCAGGTTCGCGACGATGTAGACGATGACGAGCACGGTGGTGATGGACACGACCGTCGTGGACTGCCCCTGCTGGATCGCGCGGAACAGCGTGCCGCCGACGCCATTGATGTTGAAGATCCCCTCGGTGATGATCGCGCCGCCCATCAGGGCGCCGAGGTCGGCGCCGAGGAACGTGACCACCGGGATCAGCGAGTTGCGCAGCACGTGCACGTTGACGACGCGGCCACGGGACAGGCCCTTGGCCGTCGCGGTGCGGACGTGGTCGGCGGTGAGGTTCTCGGCGACGGAGTTGCGGGTCAGCCGGAGCACGTAGGCGAACGAGACGGCGCCCAGCACGATCGCCGGCATGATCAGCGACTCGAAGCTGACATCGCTGCCGACGGCCGTGGGCAGCCAGCGCAGCTTCACGCCGACCACGAACTGCAGCACGAAGCCGATGACGAAGGTCGGGACGGCCACGACGAGCAGGCTGACGACGAGGACGGTGGCGTCGAACGCCTTGCCCTTGCGCAGGCCCGCGACGAGGCCCGCGGCGACGCCGAACACGGCCTCGAAGACGAGCGCCATCACGGCGAGCTTGATGGTGACGGGGAACGCTTCCGCCATGACGCTGGTCACGGCGCGACCGGAGAACGTGGTCCCCAGGTCGAGGGTGAAGATGCCCTTGAGGTAGAGCAGGTACTGGACGAGGAACGGCTGGTCCAGGTTGTACTCCGCGCGGATCTGCGCTGCCACGGCGGGGTTCAGGCCCCGCTCGCCACCGAGGGCGGCGACGGGGTCCCCGGGGAGCAGGAACACCATCGCGTAGATCAGCAGCGTCGCCCCGAGGAAGACCGGGATCATCTGCAAGAGCCTGCGCCCGATGTACCAGGCCATCAGGTCTCCTCCTCGTGTGGTCCCCGGACATGGCCGCGGGGACAGGTGGTCGGAGCCGGCGCCGGACATCCCGGCGCAGGCGCGCTGTGGGGGCGGGGCCGCGTGGCCCCGCCCCCACGGCGTCAGGCGAGGTCAGCCCTTGGTGACCTCGTGAAGCAGCGGGACGCCGTTCCACCCGAACTCGACGTTCGAGACGGTGTCAGCGGAGCCGCCGGTGACGTTCTGGTACCACAGCGGGATCGCGGGCAGGTCCTGGAAGAGGACCTCCTGCACCTGCGTGAAGTACTCGTTGGCCTCCTCCACGGACGACGCCGCGGAGCCCTGGGCCAGCAGCGAGTCGACCTCGGGGCTGGAGTACCCGGCGTCGTTCGAGCCCGCCCCGGTGCCGAAGATCGGGCCGAGGAAGTTGTAGAGGCTCGGGTAGTCCGCCTGCCAGCCGGAGCGGAAGGCGCCGGAGATCGTCCCGTTGGTGACGTCCTCGCGCAGGTCCTTGAACGCGGGGTACGGGTTGCCCTCGGCGGAGATGCCGAGCGTGTTGCGCAGGCTGTTCGCCACGGCGTCGGCCCAGGCCTGGTGGCCGCCGTCGCTGTTGTAGCCGATCGTGAACGTGCCGGTGTAGGGCGAGATCGCGTCAGCCTGAGCCCACAGCTCCTTGGCCTTCTCCGGGTTGTAGTCGAGCACGTCGGAGCCCGCGATGTCGCCGGACCACCCGTCGATCACCGGCGACGTGAAGTCGCGCGCCGGGGTGCGGGTGCCCTCGAAGATCGCCTCGGTGATCTCGTCGCGGTTGATCGCCATCGAGATCGCCTGGCGGCGCAGGGCGCCCTCCTCGCCGGAGAAGTGCTCCAGGTCCACCGGGATGGTGAGGGTCTGGTTCAGCGCGGCGGGCTGGTTGATCGCCCGGTCGCCCAGCTCGTCCTCGAGGGTGCTGAACGCGCTGTCCGGCACCTGGTCGAGCACGTCGAGCTGCCCGGCGAGCAGGTCGTTGTACGCGCCGTCCAGCGTCTCGTAGAACTTGATCGTGACGCCGCCGTTCTGCGCCTCACGGTCGCCCGAGTAGTCCTCGTTGGGCGTCAGGGCGATCTCGACGTTGTGCTGCCACGCGTCGTCAGCCGCGACCTCGTAGGGGCCGTTGCCGATCGGGTGCTCGCCGAACGCGTCCATGTCCTCGAACGCGGACTGCGGCAGCGGGTAGTACGCGGTGTAGCCCAGGCGCAGGGGGAAGTCGGCCTCAGGCTGCTTGAGCGTCACGGTGAAGGTGGTGTCGTCCACGACCTTGAGCCCGGTGAGCTCAGCGTCCTCGTCCCACGAGAAGCCCTCGATGTTCTCGAAGAAGTAGCTCGACAGCTGGGCGTTGCTCAGCTTGGCGCCGTAGTTCCAGGCGTCCACGAAGCTCTCGGACGTGACGGGCTCGCCGTTGGTGAACGTCCAGCCGTCCTTGAGGGTGATCGTGTAGGTCTGCGCGTCCTCGGTCTCGATGGACTCGGCGACCTCGTTGTGCGCGGCGCCGTCGGCGTCGTAGTAGACGAGCCCGGAGAAGATCAGGTCGATGATCTTCCCGCCGCCCACCTCGTTGGTGTTCGTGGGGATGAGCGGGTTCTGCGGCTCACTGCCCCAGGCGGTGACGATGCCGCCCGCGCCGTCAGCGGTGGCCTCGCCACCGGTGGACCCCGAGCTGCTGCACGACGTCAGGGCGAGCGCGCCCACCGCGACGGTGGCTGCGAAGCCGGCGAAACGCCTGATCTTCATTCTTCCTCCAGTGGAAAGCGGCACAGGTCCGGACTCGCGTCGCCACGTCATGCGTGGCAGACCGCGAACGAGCCGCAAGCGATGGGCGCGGGCCGGAACGATCCGGCTCGGAGGCCTTCACCGCGCGCGGTCGACCCCGGATGGCTGCCCTGCGCGACATCAGCGGTGAGGGCCCGCCAGCGCGATCGCCGCACGGCGGGATGCAGAGCCGAACACGGTCCAGCATTCACCCTTTAGGGCCAATTTGGACCAATGCCTCCGCAGAACAGCCTGGCACATGGTATACGCCGGATCGGGGAGTCTCGGACACGCGTCCAGGGGTTGACCGCGAGGGCCGTGCCATCCCAGGCGCAGCACGACGACGGGGCCGGCGCGCAATGCGCGCCGACCCCGTCCGACCACCTGCGCTCAGAGAGCGCTGGGCGGCACCCTGTCCTCGCCGATCCCGTCGAGCCGGCCGGCCGACTCCCGCGCCAGCGCGGCGCGCTCGATCTCGTCCTGCTCGTGCGCCGCCTGCGCCAGCAGGGCGGCCCGCGCCTCACGGCGGCTGCGCTGCTCAGCAGGGTCGGGCACCGGCACCGCGGCGAGGAGCCGCTGGGTGTAGGCGTGCTGCGGGGCGTGGACGACCTGCTCGGTGGCCCCGTGCTCCACCAGCTTGCCCTGGTGCATCACCGCGACCTTGCTCGACAGGATCTCCACGACGGCCAGGTCGTGCGAGATGAACAGGCAGGCGAACCCGTGCTCGCGCTGCAGCTCCTGGAAGAGCTCCAGCACCCGCGCCTGCACCGAGACGTCGAGGGCCGAGGTCGGCTCGTCCGCCACCAGCAGCTTCGGCTCGAGGGACAGCGCCCGCGCGATGCCCACCCGCTGTCGCTGGCCGCCCGAGAGCTCGTGCGGGTACCGGTTGCGCATGGCGCGGGGCAGGTGGACCTGGTCCAGCAGCTCCTCGACACGGCGGCTGAGCTCGGCGCCCTTGATGCCCGTGTGCAGCATGAGCGGCTCGCCGATCGACTCCCCGATCGGCAGGCGCGGGTTGAGCGAGGAGCCCGGGTCCTGGAACACGATGCCGACCTGGTGGCGCAACGGCGCGAGGTCCTTGCGGGACGCGCCGACCATGTCCACGCCGGCGACCTGGAGCGACCCGCCCGAGACCGGCAGCAGCCCCACGACGGCGCGGCCGATCGTGGTCTTGCCCGAGCCAGACTCCCCCACCAGGCCCACGACCTCGCCCTGGTGCAGCGTCAGGTCGACGCCGTCCACCGCGCGGAACCCCGGGGCGCGACCGCGGCCCGGGTACTCGATGACCATGCCGCGCGCCTCCATCACCACCGGCCGGTCGTCGACGGGCTCCGACACGGCGGCCGCGGGCTCCGGCTCCGTCACGACGGCCGTCGCCGCGCGAGCCGAGCCGAGGTGCGGCACCGCGGCGAGCAGCGAGCGGGTGTACGGGTGCTGCGGGTTCGCGAAGATCTGCTCGGCAGTGCCCTGCTCGACGACCCGGCCGTCCTTCATCACCAGGATCGAGTCGGCCAGGTCGGCGACGACCCCCATGTCGTGCGTGATCAGCACGATGCCGGAGTCGATGCGGGTGCGCAGGTCCCGCATGAGCTGCAGGATCTCGGCCTGGACCGTGACGTCCAGCGCGGTCGTCGGCTCGTCCGCGATCAGCAGGCGCGGGTCGCAGGCCAGGGCCTGCGCGATCATCGCGCGCTGCCGCTGCCCGCCCGAGAGCTGGTGCGGGTAGGAGTCGAACCGTCGCTCCGGCTCGGGGATCTCCACCATGGTCAGCAGCTCGATGGCGCGGGCCCTGGCCTCCTTGGGGCCCATCGGGAAGTGCGTGCGCAGCGTCTCGACGATCTGGAAGCCGACCGTGTACACGGGGTTCAGGGCGGTCATCGGCTCCTGGAAGATGACCGCGACCTCCTTGCCCCGCACGTGGCGCAGGCGCCCGGGCGACATGCCCAGCAGCTCACGGCCGTCGAGCATGGCGCTGCCGTAGGCCCGGCCGTTGGGCGGGAGCAGGCCGATCAGCGACATCGACGACTGCGTCTTGCCGGAGCCGGACTCGCCCACGATCGCGAGGACCTCGCCCGGGCGCACGTCGTAGCTCACGTCGACGGCGGCGGGGAACCACTCCCCGTCCACGTAGAAGTTGACGCACAGGTCCCGGACGGTCAGGACCGGCTCGGCGGGCTGCGCGACGGGCGCCTCGACTGCGGTTTCAGTGGCCACGGGTGATCTGGTCCTTCCGGGGGGTCCTGCGGACGCTCAGTGCTGCGACGGGGGTGCTCATCGCGTCTGGGAGCATGGGCGCATGGATGCTGCGCGGGTCTTCAGGTCGATGCCAGGTCGCGTGCTCACGGTCGTGACCGCGGTCGCTGGGCTCGCCTGCCTGGTGGCGATGGCAGCCGGCGGCAGCACGGAGCTGCTGCGTTACGGCGCCGTGCCGCTGCTGGTGGTGCTGGTGGTGTGGGCGGCGTTCTGGCGCCCCCAGGTCGAGGTCTCCGACGGCGGCATCGAGCTGCGCAACGTGCTGCGCACCGTGCACGTGCCGTGGCCCGCGTACCGCGGCGCCGACACCCGCCTCGCGCTGACCATCGAGACGACGGTCGGCGACTACACAGCCTGGGCCACCCCGACGCGCAGCGGCCCCGCCGCGCGCCGCGACCTGGCCCGCGGCGCCGAGGCGCGCCGTGCCACCGGCGCCACCGCGGACGCCGCCGCCCTGGAGATCGCGGCACGGCACGCGGCCCTGCGCGAGGCCGGGCACCTCGACCACGTCCCGGCGCAGGGCGCGCCCGCCCCGACCGTCCGCTGGCACTGGCGCCTCGTGGCGGGCTGCGTGACGCTCAGCGCGCTGGCCGCCCTCGGAGCGCTCGCGGGCTGAGGTTCCGGCAGGCGGGGGCCTGAGCAGGCCCCGCATCAGAGGGCCGGTTCCGCGGCTGCGCCGTTCGCCCCGGCGCCGTTCGAGCCCGAGCCGGTCGATCCCGAGCCGTTCGACCCGGAGCCGGTGGAGGCGGAGCCCGTCGACCGCGCGGCACGGGCCGCGGCGCGGTCCATCTTGCGCTGTGACGGGATGCGCTTCTGCCGAGGATCGAACGCGTCGCGCAGGCCGTCACCGATGAAGTTCACCGTGAGGGCGATCGTCACGATGAGCAGGCCGGGCCACCAGAACAGCCACGGCCGCGTCGCGAACGCCTCCTGGTACTGGTTGATCAGCTGGCCGAGCGACACGTTCGGGTACCGGATGCCCATGCCGACGAAGCTCAGCGCCGTCTCGAGCAGGATGGCCGAGCTCATCAGCAGCGTCTGGTTGACGATGATGACGCCGATCGAGTTCGGCAGCATGTGCTTGAAGATGATCCGGCGGTCGCTGGCGCCGGCCACGCGGGCCGCGTCCACGAACTCACGCTCGCGCAGCGAGAGGAACTCGCCGCGCACCAGCCGGGCCAAGGTGGTCCACGACGCGAGGCCGAGGAAGATCGCCAGCAGGTAGGCGCCGCCCACCCCTGCGGCCAGGCTGCCCAGGATCGCGCCCAGGACCAGCACCGGGATGGTGATGACCAGGTCGGTGAACCGCATCAGCCAGCTGTCCAGGGCGCCGCGGTAGTACCCCGCGAGGGCGCCCACGAGGATGCCGACCATCGAGGCGACCAGGCCGACGACGACCATGACGATGAGCGAGGTCTGCGTGCCGCGCATCACCCGGGCGAACACGTCGCGCCCGGCCTCGTCCTGGCCGAACGGGTGCTCCCCGATCGCCAGGCCCGAGCCGCCGAGCCAGGTGGGCAGGGTCATGGTCGGCGAGCCGCCGGGGTTCGTCAGGGTCCCGGTCTGGTTCGGCGAGTAGGCCCACCAGCCCGGCAGCGGCCCCACGCCGATCGACGTGAACGCCAGCAGCACGATGCCGATCAGGACGACCATCGCCGCGACGGCCGCGCGGTGGCGGAAGAACCGCCGCAGGACGATCTGGTTCTGGGAGAGGCCCTCGACCTCCTTGAGCTCGATGGCGTTCTCGACGACCTCCCCGGGAGGGGTCTCGTCGAGGGTCCCGCGGGGGGTGGGGGACGGTGGCGTGCTCATGCGTTCACCCGGATTCGTGGGTCGAGTGCGGCATAGATGAGGTCGGCGAGGATGTTCGCGAGGACCGCGAGCCCTGCCGTGATCACGAGGTAGGCCATGATCGGCTCGATCTCCGCGTGCTGCAGCGACTTGATGAAGAGCTGTCCCATCCCCGGCCGGCCGAAGACCTGCTCGGTGATGATGGCGCCGCCGAACAGGGCGACGACGTCGAGGGGGACGATGGTGGCGAGCGGGATCATCGAGTTGCGGAACCCGTGCCGCATCACGACGGTGCGCTCGGACAGGCCCTTGGCGCGGGCCGTGCGGATGTAGTCCTGGCCCATCACCTCGAGCATGCTGGCGCGGGAGAACCGCGTGTAGCCGGCGAAGCTGATCAGCAGCAGCGCCAGTGTGGGCAGCAGCAGGTGCGTGTACATGTCGAGCGTGCGCACCCAGAAGTCGCCGCCCAGGTTCGGGGTGCGGTCGCCCACGGTCGCGATCGGGCGGCCCTTGATGGCCCCGGCCGCGAAGTACTTGGGCCAGACCTGCATGACCCGGTCGACGAACACCATGGCCGACACGACCACCGCGGTCAGCGCGGCGGTGCGCGCGGACTGGCCCCAGTCCGGGCCGCCCCACAGGCGGCCGACGAGCCAACCGGAGCCGGCTGCCACGAGGCCCAGCACGATCGCCAGCGGCCAGCTCATGCTGATGCCGGCGAAGAGGTACTGCAGGGGCGTGTAGAGCACGACGCCGAGGACCACGACCGAGACGGCCGAGCCGAGGGCCCGGCGGTTCTTCAGACCGGTCGAGAGCGCGGTGATGCCGAACGCGGCGCCGGCGCCGACCACGGCGATGAGCACGGGGCCCAGGTGCGGGGTGCTCCACCAGCCGCTGAGCGACAGGTAGGCCAGCACGCCCGTCGTGGCGAGGAGCCCGATCCCGAAGGCAGTGGCCCGTCGGCGGGCGTCGCCGCCCATGGCCAGCGTCGCGACGAGGCCCATCACCACTCCGGCGCCGATCATGGCAGGCCAGGACTGGGAGGCGTCCGCGAGGAAGTCGTTGAACCCGATCGCGCCCCACTGCTTGAGCAGCACCGCGACCCAGAAGGCCGGCAGGGAGTAGAGGACGAACGAGACGAAGGTGATGAGGTAGTCGAACGACGTGTACTGCCGCAGCGCGCTGACGATGCCGACGGCCACCCCGAAGAGGATGGCGAGCAACGTCGCGGCGCCCACGAGCTGGAGCGTCGAGACGACGGCGCCGCCGAGCTTGTCGTTGACCGCCTGACCGCTGACCCAGGCGGTGCCCATGTCGCCGGTGAGGAAGTTGCCGAGCCACTTGACGTAGCGCAGCACCACGGGGGTGTCCAGCTCGAGCAGCTCGATCCGCGCGGCGATGAGCTGGGCCTTGTTCGGCGACGTGCTCTCCAGCAGGTCGTCGAGCGGGCGGATCGACACCGACACGAGCAGGTACATCAGGAAGCTCGACGCCAACAGGGTGGCGAGCCCTTGCAGGATGCGTCGCGATATGAAGGTGAACATCGAAAGCGATACCTCGCAGTGACAGCGGATTCCCCCCGTGGCCGCGCCAGCGTACGCGTTTGTGCGCTGCGATTCGAAATGGCGCGGATTCACCGGGAGGCCCGCCCCGGCCGTCAGAACGGGGGCGGGTGAGAAGGGGACGCGGCTGCGCTGGCGACCGACGGGGCACGGAACCGCGAAGCGCGCCGGAACATGAGGTTCCGGCGCGCTCCGCGGTGTGCCCAGACTGCTGTCATGCCTGGTCAGACGTGCAACCGAGCCGAGTGGTCAGCCCATGGCCGATCACTGGTCACCCACGGTCAGGCCGCGGACTCCCAGTTCCAGAATCCCGCGAAGATCGTGGGCGAGATGCTGATGGACTCGACGCCCGAGACGTTCTTCCACGCCTGGATGGCGGGGAACTGGAAGATCGTGGTGCCGAACGCGTCGTTCCACAGGATCTTCTCGACCGCGATCTGGATCTCGATCTGCTTCTCCGGGTCCGTCTCCACCTGGAGCTCGTCGAACAGCGCGTCGACCTCGGCGTTGGAGTACTTGCCGTAGTTGTTCACGCCACCGGTGCGGTAGTTGGCGTCCGACTCGGTCACCGCGGTCGAGGTGGACTGCCAGCCGAACAGCGAGGCGTCGTACTGGTCCTGGCCGGCGGAGAGCAGCGTGCCCCACTCGGCGGCCGGCTTGCTCGCGTCGACCAGGGTGAAGCCGGCCGCGGCGGCCGTCTCGGTGATCATCGCGTACTGCGTCTGGCGGCGCGCGTTGTCACCGTTGAACGCGAAGCGGACGTTGATCGGCGTGGTCACGCCGGCCTCGGCGAGCAGCGCCTTGGCGCCCTCGATGTCCTCTTCGGCCGTGTAGGCGTCCGAGCCGTTGCCCTCGACCATCGCGTCGTAGTCGGCGGAGCCGGGGATGATGATGAAGGAGTTGCGCACCTCGGCGTCCGGGTTCAGCGGGACGATGAGGTTGTCGACGATCTGCTGGCGCGGGATCGCCTTGAGGAACGCCTGGCGGACCTTGCGGGCCTTCTCGGCGTCGCCACCGTAGGTGTTCGGGTCGAACGGGCCGCCGTTGGCGAAGACCAGGTCGACGTGCTCGTACGTGCCCTCGATGCCGTTGTGCGACTCGACGTCGTCCAGCGCCTCGATCGCGGCGCGGACATCAGCGGTGGCCTGCGGGCCGATGAGGTCGACCTCGCCGTTCTGCAGGGCCGTGACCTGGGCCATCGGGTCCTCGATGTAGCGGACCGTGACGCTGTCGACCTTCGCCTTGCGCGTGCCCTTGTAGTCAGGGTTCGCCTCGAGCGTCAGGTACTGGTTCTCGACGTACTCCGTGAGGCGGAAGGCGCCGTTGGAGACGTACAGCTGCTCGTTCGACGGCAGGCTGGTGAACTCGAAGCCGGAGTTCCAGACCTTCGAGATCTTGCTCAGCGCCTCGACGTCGTTCTCCTGGATCGCGGTGACGACGGCGGCCTTGGCCTCGTCGGCGTCCTCGATGTCCAGCGCGACCTGGCCCACGACGTGCGCCGCGATGTCGGCCTTCTCGAAGTCGGACTCCCAGTCAGCGAACGGCTTGGAGTAGACGAACGTGATGGTCTTGCCGTCCTCGGAGATCTCCGGGGTCTCGGTGATCAGCGCGCGTCCGGGGGTGTTGCCGTCGAAGTAGACGCCGGCGTCGATCGCGTCCTGGTTGAGGATCTCGCCCGTCTCCGGGTCCTCCTCGGCCTCGACGTTGTTGAAGACGTTCGAGGTGGCAGCCCACTCCAGCAGGAGGTCAGCGGCGTCGGTCGCGGTGCCGTCGCTCCACTTGACGTCGTCCGCGAAGGTGTACTCCACGGTCAGCGGGTCGTCGCTGGTCTTCTTGAAGGTGCCGAACGACTCGTCGTGCGTGAGCTCGAGCGCCTCGTTGTAGTACCAGAACGCGCCGTTCATCATGTAGGTGATGACCGCGTTCTGCGTGGCGTTGCCGTTGCTCGAGCTCGTGTTGAGCTCGTTGAGCGGGGCCTCCCACGCGACGGTGATCGAGCTGGAGTCGGAGATGCCGGAGTCCTGCTCGGCGGGGCCCGAGCATGCCGCCAGCACGAGCGAGCCCGCAGCCAGCGTGGAGACGGTCGCAACCGCTCTCATCGTCTTCAATGTTCCTCCTGGGGAAGTGACGAACCCGCCGCGCACTGCGGCGCGGTTCGGACACCGGGCGGTCTCGAGCCTGACTCAGGCAAGGCCGCCATGGGATGTGGAGCAACGCTAGCCATGCCGGACGGGACAAATCGGACCGAACCGTTGCGGAGAGCGGATCGTTACCGTATCGATACTGGGCAGTATCGTCCACGATATGAGATGACGATCGCCGGAAACATCGCTGTAACACGGCAGGCCCGCCCTCGAGGCGCCATGCGAGGCCTCGAGCCGGTGCGCCAACCGCGAGAACGTGCTATGCGCCCACGGCTGAGCGGTCGTCGCCCTGCCGGAGGCCCGTGCGCGGCGGTCCGTCGCGCCGCCCCGACACAGCGGGACAACGCCCGGACGCAGAACGGCCGCGGTCGCGAGGTCCTCACCCCGCGCCGCGGCCGCATGCCACCGACGCCTCACACGTTGAAGCGGAACTCCACCACGTCGCCGTCGTGCATCACGTAGTCCTTGCCCTCGATGCGCGCCTTGCCGGCGGCACGGGCGGCAGCCACCGAGCCCGCCTCGACCAGGTCCTCGAAGCCGATCACCTCGGCCTTGATGAAGCCCTTCTGGAAGTCCGTGTGGATGACGCCCGCAGCCTGCGGGGCCGTCCACCCCTGGTGGATCGTCCAGGCGCGCGACTCCTTGGGACCCGCCGTGAGGTACGTCTGCAGGCCCAGGGTGTGGAAGCCGACCCGGGCGAGCTGCTCGAGGCCCGGCACGTCCTGGCCGTTCTCGGCGAGCATCTCCTTGGCCTCGTCGGGCTCGAGCTCGACGAGCTCGGACTCGAACTTCGCGTCGAGGAAGATCGCGTCAGCGGGCGCCACGAACGCGCGCAGCTCCTCCTGCATGGCCGTGTCCGCCAGGCCCGCGTCGTCGGTGTTGAAGACGTAGATGAACGGCTTGGCCGTCATGAGCTGGAGCTGGGCGAGCTGCTCGGGGTCGATCCCGGCGGCCTTCGCGCCCTGGAACAGCGTCTGGCCCTGCTCGAGCACGGCCTGGGCCTGCTGGGCGGCCGTGAGCAGCGCCTGCTCCGCCTTCTTGCCCCGGACCTCCTTCTCGAGTCGGGGCACCGCCTTCTCCAGCGTCTGCAGGTCTGCCAGGATCAGCTCGGTGTTGATCGTCTCGATGTCGTCCTTGGGCGAGACGCGACCGTCGACGTGCACCACGTCCGGGTCGGCGAACGCGCGGGTGACCTGGCAGATCGCCTCGGCCTCCCGGATGTTCGCGAGGAACTTGTTCCCGAGCCCCTCCCCCTCGCTGGCGCCCTTGACGATGCCGGCGATGTCGACGAACGACACCGTGGCGGGCAGGATCCGCTCGCTGCCGAAGATCTCCGCGAGCGTGTCGAGCCGCGGATCGGGCAGCGGGACCACGCCGACGTTGGGCTCGATCGTGGCGAACGGGTAGTTCGCCGCGAGCACCTGCGCGCGGGTCAGGGCGTTGAAGAGGGTGGACTTGCCGACGTTGGGCAGGCCGACGATGCCGATGGTGAGTGCCACGTCGGGCAATGCTACGTGGCCCCGCTCGATGCCGGGCCGCGACGCGGTCTCTCAGGGCGTCGCGGCCGTCACTCCGGCGTCAGGCGAAGCCGCGCATCGTGGTCAGCAGGTCGGGGGCGCGCCGGTCGTACTGCGCGCCGCCCAGCCGCACGCCCACCATCAGGAAGACCACCCCGAGCGCGATCGACACCGCGAGCGTGACGACCCCCAGCACCGCCGAGCCGGTGAGCGCCGCCGCGACCGCGAGACCCCCGCTGGGCAGGAGGAGGGCGCACAGGGCGATCATGCCGACCATCTGCGAGACCATCGCCGCCGTCTGGCTGCCCTGCGGCGTCGAGAACGGGCTCTCGCCCGGCTTGGGCACCGGGTACACCACGCGCGCCGAGACGAAGCTCGACGCGCCCAGCGAGGTGGCCAGCACGCCCAGGCTGAAGCCGAGCAGCGGGACCGTCAGCCCCCAGCGCCCGGACACGGCCAGCGACACGATCGCCAGGACGAGCGTCCCGGGGATCCCGATGACCAGTGCCGCGCAGACGCGCCCCCACCGGTCCACGGCCCCGGTGATCGGCGCGGCGACGTGCGTCCAGAACGCGGTGCTGTCGTAGGCCACGTCCGCGGAGATGGCCCACCCGAAGAGCATGGCGCCCACGGGCGCGGACAGGAGCAGCAGCAGGCTGTCGGCGCCGCCGAGGAAGGCCAGCATCACCGGGACCAGCGGCACCACCACCACCGCGCCGGCGTAGCGGGGGTCGCGCAGCCAGTAGACGAGGCTCCGCGCCGCGACGGCTCCGACCGGGGTCGCGGGGACACGGCCGAAGATCCCGAGCCCTCGCACCTTGGCGTGCGAGCCCTCACGCTGCTCGCCGCCCGTCAGCGCACGGGTCAGCGCGCGGTCCCACACCCAGGCCAGTCCGGCCAGCGTCGCCAGGGCGATGACCAGCTTGGCGGCAGCGGGTCCCCAGCTCCCCGCGGCGACATCCGCCGGGAGGGCCCACGGCGCCCCGAACGGCGTCCAGCCCACCACCCGGGCGATGTCGGGCAGGGAGTCGGACACGCTCGACAGCCCTGACCCGACCGCGGCCATGATCGGCCCGAGCATGAACAGCGGCACCAGCACGACGATGGTGCCCACCTCGCGGACCTTGCGCCGGGTGACCAGCGGGGCCAGGGCGGTCGTGGTGGCACGCGAGCCGACCACGCACACGGCCACCGCGAGCGCCGCGCCCGCCACGCCGGCCGCCACCGCGGCCGGGTCCCGCCACCAGACGGCCGCCGAGGTCAGGGCGACCACGACCGTGACCAGGCCGGGGATCCCGACGAGGCCCGCGAGCGCCAGGCCGACCAGGAGCTGGCGCCGGGGAACCGCGAACGTGGTGAACCGCTGCGGGTCGAGGGTGGCGTCCACCCCGAACGCGACGAGGGGGATGAGCCACCAGCCCAGCACCAGGAGGCCGCCGCACAGCACCAGCGTGGTCGCGGCGATCTCCTGGTCGCCCTGCACGGCCAGCACCACCAGCCCGACCACGAGCAGCGCGGCGAGGCCCAGCCCGTACAGCAGCCCGATGACCAGGCCCACGACCTGCCACGCGGAGCGGCGCAGGCCGTTGCGCAGCAGCGCGAGCTTCAGCGTGACGAGGTGTGCAACCACTCGAGGCCCTCCCCCGTGCTCCGGCCCCCGACGAGCTGCACGAACCGGTCCTCCAGGCTCGCGCCCGCCCGCACCTCGTCGACGGTGCCCGCCGCGAGCACGTGCCCGTTCGCGATGACGGCGACGTGGTCGCACATGCGCTGCACGAGGTCCATGACGTGGGACGAGACGATCACCGTGCCGCCCGAGGCGACGTAGGACGTGAGGATCTCGCGGATGTTCGCCGCGGACACGGGGTCGACGGCCTCGAACGGCTCGTCGAGCACCAGCACCCGGGGCGCGTGCACGATGGCGCAGGCCAGTGCGATCTTCTTGGTCATGCCCGCCGAGTACTCGACCACCAGGGTGCGCGCGTCGCCCGTCAGGTCCAGGGCCGCCAGCAGGTCGGCCGTGCGCGCCGCCACCGTCTCGCGCTCCAGCCCGTGCAGGAGCCCCGCGTACATGACGAGCTGCTCGCCCGTCAGGCGGTCGAAGAGGCGCACCCCGTCCGGCAGGATGCCGAGCAGCGACTTCCCGCGCACCGGGTCGGCCCACAGGTCGTGCCCCAGCACGCGGACCTCGCCGAAGTCGGGCCGCAGCAGGCCCGTCGCCATCGACAGGGACGTGGTCTTGCCGGCGCCGTTGGGGCCGACGAGCCCGTAGAACGATCCCGCCGGGACGGTCAGGTCGATGCCGGCGACGGCCACCTTGGCGCCGAACTTCTTCCACAGCCCGCGCAGCTCGAGCGCCGCGGGGCCGGCGCTCGAGGCGGGAGCGGCCTCGAGTCCCGGGGCCGGGTCCGGGGCCGGCGGCAGGGCGGTCCCGGGCGCCGGCGGCGCGGCGGTCTCAGGGCCCGGGACGGGGGCGGTCTCGGGGCCCGCCGCGGGGGCGGTGTCTGGGCCCGGTGCGGGCGGCGGCGGTGTCGCGGGCTCGTGGTCGCTCGAGGTCACCCGGCCAGGCTAGTGGCGCTTCCGCCGCGGCGGGAGCCCTGACCAGCACGCAGACCCCTCCCCCGATGGCAGGGCGTGTCGGCGGTCCGTGAAACTGTGGCGCCATGGAGATCCTCGCCGCGCTGGTCGCGCTCGTCGTCGGTGTGCTCACGGGAGCCCTCGTGGCCTCCCGACGGTCCGCCGGCCAGGTGGAGTCCGCGCGCGTCGAGGCTGCGCGCGCCAGCGGCCAGCTCGTCGCGGAGCGCGCCGCCCACGCCGAGCGGCTCGACGGCGTCCGCGAGGACCACCAGCGCCTCGCGGAGCAGTTCCGCGCCCTCGCGGCTGACGCGCTGGCGAGCAACAACGAGCAGTTCCTGGCGCTCGCCCACCAGCGCCTCGCCGCGAGCCAGCAGTCGCAGGTCGGCGAGCTGGCGCAGCGCGAGCAGGCGGTGCGGGCCCTGGTGGAGCCGCTGAGCCGCACGCTCGACGCGGTGCGGCACGAGCTCACGACGGCCGAGAAGGCCCGCCTCGAGGGGCAGGCCGCGCTGGGCGAGCAGGTGCGCGCCATGCGCGCGTCCTCCGAGCAGCTGCGGGCGGAGACCTCGCAGCTGGTGACGGCGCTGCGCTCCTCGCAGGTGCGCGGCCGCTGGGGCGAGCAGCAGCTGCGCCGGGTCGTCGAGTCCGCGGGCATGCTCGCGAACGTCGACTTCGTCGAGCAGGACCAGGTGCGCACCGACGACGGCCTGCTGCGCCCCGACATGGTGGTCAAGCTCGCCGGAGGCAAGAACGTGGTGGTCGACGCGAAGGTCGCCTTCCTGGGGTTCCTCGAGGCCAGCCAAGCCGCCGACGAGTCCGTGCGGGCCGCCCGCCTCAAGGCGCACGCCCGGCACGTGCGGGCCCACGTCGACGATCTGGCCGCCAAGCGCTACTGGGACCAGTTCGCGCCGGCGCCCGAGTTCGTCGTCATGTTCGTGCCCGCGGAGGCGTTCCTGCACGCTGCCGTCGAGGAGGACCCGACGCTGGTCGAGCACGCCTTCGAGCGCAACGTCGTGATCGCCACCCCCATGACGCTGCTCGCGATGCTCCGCACGATCGCGTACGCCTGGCGCCAGGACGCCCTGGCGTCGAACGCGCAGCAGGTGCTGACGCTCGGCAAGGAGCTCCACGGCCGGCTCGCGACGATGGGCTCGCACCTCGCCAAGCTGGGCCGCGCGATCGACTCGGCGGCGGGCGCGTACAACCAGACGGTCTCGTCGCTCGAGACCCGGGTGCTGGTCAGCGCACGACGCTTCGCGGACCTGCAGGTGGTCGACGCCGATCTGCCGACCCCGCCGCCCGCGAACCCGCAGCTCAGCGCCGTCAGCGCGCCGGAGCTGCTGGCGTCCGCGAGCGACCGCTACGTCGCGTTCGACGAGCGCGGGACCGCGAGCGCGCGACTGGCCGCCGCCGACGCCATGCCGTCCGCCGACTGAGCCGGGCGAGCCGCGACGGCTCAGAGCGGCTGGACGCTCAAAGCGGCTGGATGCTCAGGTCGCGACGCGTCCCGCGGCGGGGCGTGCTCACGTTGACGCCCATCCGCTTGAGGTCCGAGGCGAGCTCGCGCGGCAGCGAGAACATCAGGTCCTCGGTGGCGGTGCGGACCTCCTCGACCTCGCCGAAGCCGTGCTCGGCGAGCATGTCCAGGACGTCCCGGACCAGGATCTCGGGCACTGACGCGCCCGACGTGACGCCCACGGTCGTGGCGCCCACCAGCCAGGCGGGGTCGATCTCCGCGGCGCGGTCCACCCGGTAGGACGAGCGGGCGCCGGCGTCCAGGGCGACCTCGACCAGGCGCACCGAGTTCGACGAGTTCGCCGAGCCGACGGTGATGACCACGTCGCACTCGGGCGCCAGCTTCTTCACCGCCACCTGGCGGTTCTGGGTGGCGTAGCAGATGTCGTCCGAGGGCGGGTCCTGCAGGGTCGGGAACCGCTCGCGCAGACGGCGGACGGTCTCCATGGTCTCGTCCACGGACAGCGTGGTCTGGGAGATCCACACGACCTTGTCCGGGTCCCGCACCACCACGTCGTCGACGTCGTCCGGGGAGTTCACCACCTGGATGTGCTCGGGCGCCTCGCCCTGGGTCCCCTCGACCTCCTCGTGGCCGGTGTGGCCGATCAGCAGGATGTCGTAATCGTCGGAGGCGAACCGCACGGCCTCCTTGTGCACCTTCGTCACGAGCGGGCAGGTGGCGTCGATGGTCTGCAGCGAGCGGGCCTCCGCCGCGGCGTGCACCGCGGGCGAGACGCCGTGCGCGGAGAACACGACGCGGGCGCCCTCGGGCACCTCGTCCGTCTCGTCCACGAAGATCGCGCCCCGGGACGCGAGCGTCTCCACGACGTACTTGTTGTGGACGATCTCCTTGCGCACGTAGATCGGGGCGCCGTAGTGGTCGAGCGCCTTCTCGACCGCGATGACCGCGCGGTCGACGCCGGCGCAGTAGCCGCGCGGCGCCGCCAGCAGCACGCGCTTGCGGACGGAGGGGGACGTCGAGGTGGTCACGTCCGCCAGTCTAGGCAGGCCCACGGGGCGCCTGTCCCCCCGGCCGCCGACGGTGTCCCCGGCTCGTGACAGGCTGGTCGGGTGCAGACCACGGACGCAGGACAGGAGCACGGCGCGTGAGCGCAGGCGAGGACCAGACCACCCCGGCGCTGCCCGCGAGGGCGCTCGACACCACCGCGGAGAACCCGTGGCCGGTGCGGCTGCTGTCGTCGAAGATCGCCGACTACGTGGCCCGGATGGCCCCGGTGTGGGTCGAGGGCCAGGTGGTGCAGCTCAACCGGCGGCCCGGGTCGGGCATCGCGTTCCTCACGCTGCGCGACACCGACGCCGACATGTCGCTGCCGGTGTCGATGCCCGCGGGCGTCCTCGCCGCCGCCACCACCTCCGTGCAGGAGGGCGCCCACGTGGTGGTCCACGCCAAGCCGGTGTTCTGGACCAAGCGCGGCACGCTCCAGCTCAACGCGGACGCCGTGCGCGCGATCGGCGTGGGCGAGCTGCTCGCCCGGATCGAGCACCTCAAGCGGGTCCTCGCGGCCGAGGGCCTGTTCGACGCGGGCCGGAAGGTCGCGCTGCCGTTCCTGCCGCGCGTGGTGGGCCTGGTGTGCGGGCGCGAGTCCAAGGCCGAGCACGACGTGGTCGTCAATGCCCAGGCCCGCTGGCCGCAGGTCGAGTTCGTCATCCGGGAGGTGGCGGTCCAGGGTGCGGGGGCTGTCGCGCAGGTCAGCGCGGCGATCGCCGAGCTGGACGCCCGCCCCGACGTCGAGGTGATCGTGGTGGCCCGCGGCGGCGGCGCCGTGGAGGACCTGCTGCCGTTCAGCAACGAGACGCTGGTGCGGGCCGCGGCCGCCTGCCGCACCCCGCTGGTCAGCGCGATCGGCCATGAGACGGACACCCCGCTGCTGGACCTGGTCGCGGACTACCGGGCGTCCACCCCCACGGACGCCGCCAAGCGGATCGTGCCCGACGTGGGCGAGGAGCGCGCCCGCCTGGCGCAGGCCCGCGGTCGGATGCGGGCGGCCCTGACGCACCGGGTGGTGCGGGAGCGGGCAGGGCTGGACGCTCTGCGGTCCCGTCCCGTGCTGGCGCGCCCGACCACGCTGGTGGACGTCCGCGAGCACGACGTGCACCGTGCGCGGGACACCGCCCGCCACGCCCTGGACCTGCTGCTGAGCCGTGCGGCGGGGCAGACCGAGCGGCTGGCCGCCCAGGTGCGCGCGCTCTCCCCCGCCGCGACCCTCGAGCGGGGGTACGCGGTGGTGCAGCGGGGCGACGGCGCGGTGGTGCGTGATCCGTCCGAGGTCGCCGCGGGAGACCCGCTGCGGGTGCGGGTGGCGCATGGGGAGCTGCGCGCGGCGGTGCGGGCTGACGCGTGACTCCGGCGCCCGCGCCGCGGGCCCCGGGCTCGCCGCCGCCGACCGGCATGGCCGGACGTGGGTGGTGGCTGGTTGACTGGTGCCGTGCCCACGCCGAACGGATCTGCCCCTGCCCCCGATGACGCCCTCGCGGCCGATGACGCCCTCGCGGCGCTGAGCTATGAGGAGGCGCGGGACGAGCTGATCGCCGTCGTCGCCCGCCTCGAGGCCGGGGGCGCGAGCCTCGAGGAGTCGCTCCAGCTGTGGGAGCGCGGCGAGGCGCTCGCGAGCCGCTGCCAGCAGTGGCTCGACGGCGCCAGGGAGCGGCTCGCGGCGGCGCAGGGCCAGGAGCGCTCGGGCGACGCCCCGGACGACTCGCGATGAGCCAGGCCCGAGCCCTCGTGGTGGGCGAGGCGCTGGTCGACATCGTGCGCCGGACCGACGGGTCCGTGAGCGAGCACGTCGGCGGCAGCCCTGCCAACGTGGCCCTCGGGCTGGCCCGGCTCGGGCGCCGGGCGGACCTCCTCACGTGGCTGGGCGCCGACGCCTACGGCGCGCTCGTGGTGCGCCACCTGGAGGCCTCGGGGGTGTCCGTGCTGCGCGGCGCCGAGACGGCCATCACGACGCCGATCGCCACCGCGCACCTGGACGCCGAGGGCGCCGCGACGTACGACTTCGACCTCGTGTGGGACCTCCCCCACGCCTGGGAGGAGTCGACCGAGCCGCCGCTCGTGCTGCACACCGGCTCGATCGGCGCGGCGCTGCCCCCGGGCGCGCAGAAGGTCGCGCGGCTGGTCGAGGCACGCCGCCCGACGTCGACCATCACCTACGACCCGAACCTGCGGCCGGCCCTCATGGGCTCGCCGCAGGACACCCTGCCGCTGGTCGAGTCGCTCGTCCTGCAGTCCGACGTGGTCAAGGTCAGCGACGAGGACCTGGCCTGGCTGCTGCCGGGCGTCGCGCCCGCGGAGATCGCGGAGGAGTGGACCCGGCGCGGGCCGTCGCTGGTGGTGGTCACCCACGGCGGCAAGGGCGCCTTCGCCTCGACCAGCTCGGGCGCGCGGCTCATGGTCGCCGCCCCGGCGGTGCGGGTCGCGGACACCGTGGGCGCCGGCGACTCGTTCATGTCCGGGCTCATCGACGGGCTGTGGGAGGCCGGCCTGCTCGGCGCCGACCGCCGAGAGGAGCTGCGCGACGTCGACCCGGGCACGGTCGAGGCGATCCTCGAGCGCTGCGCCCGGATAGCGGCCATCACCGTCTCGCGGCCGGGCGCCAACCCCCCGACCCGCGGCGAGCTCGACCAGGGCTGACCGCCGAGACCGTCAGTGCGCCGACTGCTGGCCCTCGTCGAGCTCGACCAGGGTCAGCAGGACCAGCGCGGACGTCCAGGAGAGCGGCGCGACAGCGGCCGGTCGGCCGTCCCACAGCACCTTCTCGGGCAGCGAGCCCGCGTCGGTGCGGTGCTCGTCGAGCCAGGTCAGCCACCCGGTGGCGCGCTCGCGGTCGCCCGCCGCCGCCGCGGTGAGCGCGAACAAGGCCGTCTGAGGCGTCCACGAGATGCCGTCCGCGCTCCAGCCCTCTCCGGGCGCGAGCCCACCGGCGGGCCGGCCCATCCCCACCGCGGCCCGCTCCCACGCCTCGACGACGCCCGGATCCGCCGGGGCGAACGGCGGCATCAGGAACGCCACGCCCGCGTCGAGCAGCGCGCCCCCGGCATGGCGGGGGTACCCGTGCGCCGCGAAGTCGCGTTCCACGGCCTGCGCCAGCTTGACCTCGAGCACGGCGCCCCGGCGGGCCAGGTCCGCCGCCCAGAGCCCGGCGATGCCGCGCGGCATGTCCCCCGCGAAGTCCTGGATCGCGCGCGCGCCCAGCAGCAGCGCGCTGATCGAGCCGAGGGTCACGCGGGTCTCGCGGACCTCCCAGTAGTCGGGGCTCACCGCCGGGCTTCCGGTCTCGGGGTCCGTCACGTGCTCGATCGCGTCGAGCGCCAGGATCAGCGCGGGCCGCAGCTCCGCGAGCACGCTCGACGGGTCGCCGTCGGCGTGGCGGAGCCACTCGGCGGCCGCCCAGAGGAACCACCCGTCGCCATCGAGCTGGATGCCGCGGTCGTCCGGCGGCAGGCCGCTGCCGTCGGGAAGGTAGCGGGCCTGGAACGTCCCGTCAGGGGACTGCAGGCCGGCGAGGTGGAGCAGGATCTGGGCGGCGTCCTCGGTGTGCCCGGTTCGGGCCAGCGCGACCGCGGCGAAGCTGGCGTCCCGCGGCCAGGTGTACCGCCACGCCCCGTTCGGGGCGGCGAGCAGCGCGCCGTCGTCCAGCAGCAGGGTGTCCAGGTCGAGCAGCGCCTGCCGGGCCATGTCCCCGTACTCCTCGGGCCCTGGCACGAGCCCGGAGGCCAGCCAGCGCCGTTGCCTGGCCGCGAGGGCCAGCGACTCGTCGTGGAGCTCGTCGCCCTCCTCGGTGAGGCGCACGTTGGTGCCCTCGAACCGCTCGACCACGTCGTCGGCGCGCACGGTGACGACCCCCGTCGGGGTGAGCACCGCCGTCTGGGAGGTCAGCGAGCGCTCGGCGTACCGCGAGCGCTCGGACGGGGTCGGGGAGCCCGCGACCACCAGTGCCAGGGCGATGCCGCTGGCCACGAGCAAGTGCCGGGTCGTGCGGGCTGTGGGCGCGCGACCGCGCACCACGACGCCGACCGGAGTCCCCGGAGGCGTCGACGCGCTTCGTCGCCCGACCATGCGCGAACTCTATCCGCGCCGAGCCCGGCGCCTGACGGACCCATGGTCCCTGGTCCGCGAGGCGACGGCCGCCCGATGCCCGTCGCCCTGCGGCGCGTCGCCCCCTGGGCGCGCCGGCTCAGGCCGAGGCGGCGGCCAGCCGGGCGGCCGCCCGGTCCAGCGCGGCCTTGCGGTCCTGCTCGTTCTGCTCGTCGAGGGCCCGTGCGGCGTCCTCGTCGTAGGTGAGGTTCGTCCAGGACTCCGGGTCGAACACGAGCATGCGGGCCGGGTCGAACCAGAGCTGGTGCGTGTCTCCGTCGCGGACCTTGGACTCGGAGCTCAGCGCCGCGACGAGCTGGGTGCGCATGCTCTCCCCGTCCAGGTCGCGGTCCAGCTCGTCGAGCTTGCTGGCCACGTCCGGGTGGGTGTCGAACGGGATGTACGCGTACTGCTCCGAGCCCAGCCACTCGACGACGTCCACCGCCGCGTCGAACGTGACGCCCGCGTCGCGCTTGTGGTCCTCGAGGAGCGCCGCGTCGGAGAAGTGGTCCGGGCGGATGCCGACGATCACCAGCTCCCGGTCGCCGAGCCGCTCGCGCAGCCCGGGGCTCAGCGGCACGTCCGCGATGGGCAGCCGGAGCACGTCGCCCACCACCTCGCCGGGCAGGAAGTTCATGGGAGGCGAGCCGATGAAGCCGGCCACGAACAGGTTGACGGGCTGCTCGTAGAGCCCGCGCGGGCTCGCGATCTGCTGGAGCTCGCCCTTGCGGAGCACCGCGACCCGGTCGCCCAACGTCATCGCCTCGGTCTGGTCGTGGGTGACGTACACCGTGGTGGTGCCCAGGGAGCGCTGCAGCCGGGAGATCTCGGTGCGCATCTGCCCGCGCAGCTTGGCGTCGAGGTTGGACAGCGGCTCGTCGAACAGGAACGCGCGCGCGTCGCGCACGATGGCCCGTCCCATCGCCACACGCTGCCGCTGGCCGCCGGACAGGTTCGCGGGCTTGCGGTCCAGGTGGTCCTGCAGCTCGAGGGTCTCTGCGGCGAAGCGCACCTTCTCGCGGATCTGCTCCTCGGTGAACTGGCCCTTCTCGAGCCGCAGCGGGAACGCGATGTTCTCGAAGACCGTCAGGTGCGGGTACAGCGCGTAGTTCTGGAACACCATCGCCAGGCGGCGCTTGCGCGGCGCCTCCTCGTTGACCCGCTCGCCGTCGATGAGCAGGTCGCCCGAGGTGATGTCCTCGAGGCCGACGATCATCCGCAGCAGGGTCGACTTCCCGCAGCCCGACGGGCCGACGAGGATGACGAACTCCCCCTCGGCGATGTCCAGGCTCACGCCCTTCACCGCCAGGTAGCCGTCGCCGTACACCTTGACGATGTCCTTGAGCGAGATGGAGGCCATGTGCTTCTCCTCGGGAGGGGGCGGGCGCGTCAGCCCTTGACGGCGCCCTGGGTCAGTCCGGCGACGATCTGGCGCTGGAACAGCAGGACGAGGATGACGACGGGGATCGTGACGACGACCGCCGCCGCGGAGATCGCACCGGTCGGCTCCTCGAACTGCGAGGCGCCGGTGAAGAAGGCGAGGGCAGCGGGCACCGGCCGGGCCCGGTCGGTCGACGTCAGCGAGATGCCGTAGACGAAGTCGTTCCAGGCGATGAAGAAGGCGATCAGCGCCGTGGTGAACACCCCCGGCGCCGCGAGGGGCACGATGGCCTTGCGGAACGCCTGCCAGTTCGTGGCGCCGTCCACCTGCGCCGCCTGCTCGAGCTCCCAGGGGATCTGCCGGAAGAACGCCGCGAGAGTCCAGATGGAGATGGGCAGCGTCAGCGACAGGTACGGGATGATCAGGCCGAGCCACGTGTCGTACAGGCCGATGTTGCGCCACAGGTTGAACAGCGGCGTGACGATCGAGATGGCCGGGAAGATCGACACCCCGAGCGCGGCCGTGAGGATCAGCCGCTTGCCGGGGAACTCCAGGCGCCCGATGGCGTAGGCCGCGAGGGTGGCCAGCACCACCGCGATCGCGGTGGCGATCAGCGAGATCCCGATCGAGTTGCGCAGCGACGACAGGAACAGCGTCTGGGCGTCGCCGACGAGGATCTGCTCGTAGTTCGAGGTGGACCAGGTCTTGGGCCAGAACAGCCCCAGGTTGAGCTGGCTGGGCAGCTTGAACGACGTCGCGAAGATCGACACCACGGGGAACAGCGCCCACACCAGGACGACCACCGCGATCACGGCCCACCAGAACCGTTGGCGCCCCGTCAGCGTGCCGGTCATCGCTACTCCCCCCTCGCGCTGGCGAGATCGACCTTGAAGAGCTTGATCGCGACCCAGCAGATGAGGATCACGCACAAGAACAGCAGCACAGAGATCGCGGAGCCGAGCCCGATCTCCAGGCGGCCGATCGACGTCTTGTAGGCGAGCAGGGACAGCACCGTCGTGCCGTTCGCGCCGTTGGTCATGATGAACACGTTGTCGAAGATGCGGAACGCGTCCAGGGCCCGGAACAGGACGGCCACCATGATCGCGGCCTTCATGTTCGGGATGATGACCCGCCGGAACCGCTGCCACGCGGTGGCCCCGTCGACCTCCGCCGCCTCCTCGAGGTCGCTGGGCACCTGCGCCAGGCCGGACAGCAGCAGCAGCGAGATGAACGGCGTGGTCTTCCAGATCTCGGAGGCGATGATCACGAACAGGCTGGTGCCGGTCTGCGCGAACCAGTTGAGGTCGGTGGAGATGCCGGGCACCCAGCCGAACCAGTGGTTGATGTAGCCGGAGTTGATGTCGAACGCGTAGAACCACGCGAACGCGGAGACGACCGTGATGATCCCGTAGGGCACGAGGATGGCCGTGCGCAGCAGCCCTCGCAGCCGCCGGATCGCGCGGTGCATCACCAGGGCCAGCGCGAACCCGAGGATGAGCTCGACCACCACGGTGACAAGGGTGATGAGCACCGTGACCGCCACGGACTGCCAGAAGAACCCGTCGCGCAGGATCACCCAGTAGTTCTCGAGCCCGATGAACGCCCTGTCGTCGGGCGTCGTCAGCCGGTACCGGAACAGCGAGTCGTAGAACGCCTGCAGGATCGGGTACAGCGTGACGGCCAGCATGATGACGAACGCCGGGCCGGCGAGGTACCAGCCGAGCCTCGCCTCCGCCCGCGTGCGCTCGCTGTGGGCCGCCTTGGCCTGCTTGTCGGCGTCGCCGCCGGAGCCGTTGGCGCCGGCGCCACGGTGCCGGCCGCGCTCTCGTGTCGCCTCAGTGCTCACAGCAGTCGCTCCCCTCGCAGCACGGCCGTGATGAAGTCGGTCGACCTCTGGGGTGTCGAGTCGGGCGAGACCGAGGACGGCGGGTGCCAGGTCTCCTGGAGCCCGATCGACACGTCGTTGTAGTAGGGCGTCTGCGGGCGCGGCACCGCCTGCTCGAGCGACTCCCTGATGACCGGCGCCATCGGGTAGGCCTCGAGGACCTGGGGGTCGTCGTAGGCGTCCGTGTTGGACGCGGGGTTGCCGTTGGTCGCGAAGTAGAAGGCCTGGTGCTCGGGGGTCACGATGCACTCGGCCGCCTCGAAGGCGAGGTCGGTCTGCTTGCTGAAGGCCCCGACTCCGAGGTTGATGCCGCCGTACGGCGTGCCGGCGTTGGTCTCGGCGTCGACGCGCGGGTAGATCGTCCAGCCGATGTCGTCGAGCAGGGACTGCGGCAGGGTGCCGTCCTCGACGCCCGCCTTGGTGGCCGACCACACGAACGGCCAGTTCACCATGAACGAGCCCTTGTCCCCCTGGAACACGGACATCGAGGCGTTCTCGTCCTCGGTGGGCAGCCCCGGGCCGGCCAGCCCCTCCGAGCCGATGGTGCCCATGATGCGCGCGGCCTCGCGCCCGGCGTCGGTCTCGAGCCCGAGCTCGACCTCCGCCGCGTCGGCGGTGGGGTTCTCGACGATCTCGCCGCCCGCCGACGCGACCAGCGCGTTGATCCACACGGTGAGGGACTCGGCCTTGGTCCCCTGGACCCCGAGGTAGACGTCCTGGGTGCGCACGGCGTCGATGAGCTGGTCCCAGGTGACGGGCTGGGTCATGTCGAGCCCCGCCGCCGCGGCCACGGACTTGCGGTACCAGAGGAGCTGGGTGTTCGCCCAGAACGGGACCGTCACCAGCTCGTCCTTCCACGTCGCGCCGGCGATCGCGCCGGCGACCACGTCCTCGGTGACGCGCTCCTGGACGTCGTCGGGGATGGGCGCCAGGAACCCTGGCTCGGCCAGCTCGGGGATGAACGGCGGGTCCAGGCTCATGAGGTCGATCGAGGCGTCCTTCGCGGCGAGCCGCCGCGCGAGCTGCTCGCGCTGGGCCCCGGCGTCGCGGGGCAGCACCGACGTCTGGATCCGGTAGGCGCCGTCTGCGGCCTCGGTGCACTCGGAGGCGATCTGCGCCTGGCCCCCGTCGTCGGGGTTGATGTACCACGTGAGCGTCGGAGCGCCCGAGCCCGATCCCCCGCACGCCGCGAGCCCTCCGGCGACCGCGAGAGCGACCGCCGTGCCGACCAGCCGTGTTCGTCGTCGCACGCTGTCCCCCATACCTGCCGCGCGGCCCTGGCCACCAGGACTACACCCCGCTGTACCCCCCTGCCACTCGGACGTCGGCCGCGGTGGACCACTCCGTGACCGGCCCCGTGGCCCCCCGGTGAAGTCCTGCCAAGATGTCGCCATGCCCCGACCCACCACACCTGCCCAGGCCTGGACCGCGCTGCGCGAGGGGAACGAGCGTTTCGTCCGCGGTGAGATGGCCCATCCCGCGCAGGGCATCGACCGGCGCGCCGAGCTCAGCGCCGCGCAGGCCCCGTACGCGGTGATCTTCGGCTGCTCCGACAGCCGGGTCGCGGCCGAGATCATCTTCGACCAAGGGCTCGGCGACGTGTTCGTGGTGCGGACGGCTGGCCACGTGCTGGACACCACCGTGATCGGGTCGATCGAGTACGGCGTCGACGTGCTGGGGGCCTCGCTCGTGGTCGTTCTGGGCCATGACTCGTGCGGCGCGGTGGCGGCGGCCACGACGGCGCTGACCACGGGCGTCGTGCCGGACGGGTTCGTGCGCGCGATCGTCGACCGGGTGATCCCCAGCATCGTGACGCTGACCGGGGCGGCGCAGGGTCCGGGGATCGCCAGCGTCTCCGCGGCGGAGCTGGGCCATGAGCACGTGCGGCACACCGTGACGATGCTCCAGGGCTACTCGCGCTCGCTCGCGGACGCGGTCGCGGAGGGACGCTGCGCGATCGTCGGCGTCGAGTACGCGCTGGCCGAGGGCGACGTGCAGCTCACCAAGGCCATCGGCGACTTGGGCGAGGACGCGCCAGCGGTCCCCTGAGGCCTGCCCGCCGCGGCGGCGCGGTGAGAGGATGCGCGCATGAGTGAGCACGCCGATGACGCCGCCGCCCCCATGACCACCACAGCTCCCGCGGGGTTCCGCGTCGAGCACGACACGATGGGCGAGGTCCTCGTCCCCGCCGACGCGCTGTACCGGGCGCAGACCCAACGCGCGGTCGAGAACTTCCCCATCTCCGGCACGCGCCTCGAGCGCGGCCACATCGAGGCCCTGGCCAGGATCAAGAAGGCCGCCGCCCGCGCCAACGCCGAGCTCGGTGTGCTCGACGCCGACGTCGCCGACGCCGTCGCCGCCGCGGCGGACGAGGTCGCCTCCGGCGCCCACGACGGGCACTTCCCGATCGACGTGTTCCAGACCGGCTCCGGCACGTCCTCCAACATGAACACCAACGAGGTCCTCGCGACGCTGGCGTCGGCGCGGCTCGGGCGCCCGGTCCACCCCAACGACCACGTGAACGCCTCGCAGTCCTCGAACGACGTGTTCCCCACGTCGGTGCACGTCGCGGCCACCGCCGCGGTGGTCCGCGACCTGGAGCCCGCCCTCGAGCACCTCGCCGAGGCGCTCGAGGCCAAGGCCGTGCAGTTCGCGACGGTCGTGAAGTCGGGACGCACACACCTGATGGACGCGACGCCGGTGACGCTCGGGCAGGAGTTCGGCGGGTACGCCGCCGCTGTCCGGTACGGGGTGGAGCGGCTGCGCGCGGCCCTGCCCCGCGTCGCCGAGGTCCCCCTGGGCGGCACCGCGGTGGGCACCGGGATCAACACCCCGGCCGGCTTCCCGCAGCGGGTCATCGAGCTGCTGCGCGAGGACACCGGCCTTCCGCTCACCGAGGCGCGCGACCACTTCGAGGCGCAGAGCTCCCGCGACGGGCTGGTCGAGCTGTCCGGCGCCCTGCGGACCATCGCGGTGAGCCTCACGAAGATCTGCAACGACCTGCGGTGGATGGGCTCGGGGCCCAACACCGGCCTCGGGGAGATCTTCATCCCCGACCTGCAGCCCGGCTCGTCGATCATGCCGGGCAAGGTCAACCCCGTGATCCCCGAGGCCGTGCTGATGGTGGCGGCCCGCGTGGTCGGCAACGACGCGACGGTCGCCTGGGCCGGCGCCAGCGGGTCCTTCGAGCTCAACGTGCAGATCCCGGTGATCGCCCTGGGCGTCCTGGAGTCGGTCAGGCTCCTCGCCAACGCCTCGACGGCGCTGGCTGACAAGACGATCGCGGGCATCGAGGCGAACGTCGAGCGCACCCGAGCGTTGGCGGAGTCCTCCCCGTCGATCGTCACGCCCCTCAACCGGGTGATCGGCTACGAGGCCGCCGCGAAGATCGCCAAGCACTCGGTCAAGCACGGGATCACGGTGCGAGAGGCCGTCGTCGACCTCGGCTACGTCGAGCGGGGAGAGGTCACCGAGGAGCAGCTCGACGCGGCGCTGGACGTGCTCGCCATGACCCGTCCTCCGCGCGCCTGAACCCCCTTTTTCGCTGAAGTTTCATCCCCCTTCCCCCCAACGATTCGCGACGCCGCCGTGACCGAGGTCACGGCGGCGTAACGATGTCCGCGCCGCCCGCCTGAGTACCGCGGAACCGCTCCCACAACGCGGTTGCCAGCGGTTACGTTCGGCCTTCCACCTTCCCCCGGCGGGAGGTGGCGCCCCGGCTCTCCCCCGGTGGCGACGGCTGAGTCAAAGGGGATCAGCGTGCGGTGGGCGACCAGGCTCGTTCTACGACGGGCGGCAACGCAACGCGTCGTCCTGGCGGCTGTGCTCGCGGTGGCGGTGGTCGGCGCGGGCCTTCTCGGCACCTTCGCGCTGCTGGTGTCCGCGAGCGACGACCGCGCCGTGACCGCAGACCTCGCCCGTCGCCCCGCCTCTGAGCTCGAGGTCGAGGCCGTCCTCTCCATCGGCGCGAAAGACACCGACGCGGCCATCGAGGGAGCGGCGAAGGGCTTGACGACAGCCCTCGGGGGCATGCCCGCGACCCGTCATGAGTGGCTCACGTCCATCCACTACCGGTTCCCGTCGCCCCGAGCGGGCAGCCTCGACGTGATGCTCCGGGTCGCGGCGTTCGACGCCGCGACCGAGCACACGCGGCTCGTCGCCGGGTCGTGGCCGAGCGCGAGCGCGGACCGGATCGAGGTGGCGGTGCCCCAGGTCGCCGCCGACGAGCTCGGGCTGGCCCCCGGCGCCGCGATGAGCCTGCGCGCCTTCACGTCCAGGGACGTCGTCGACGTCGTCGTGGTCGGCGTGTACGAGGCCGAGCACTCCGCGTCCTACTGGGCCCGTGACCCGATGCGGGGCCGGCCGGTCGACCGCGGGGTGTCGATGCCGGGCAGCTTCGGTCGGCTGACCACGGACGCCTACGGCGCCCTGCTGACCACGCCCGCCGCGATCCGCGACGAGCGGGTCACCGTGGAGGCCGCCAACGTCGTGCTGCGGCCGGACGTCCTCGGCGCGGACGCCGCCCAGCTGGCGGCGACCCGCGGGCGCCTTGAGGACGGCCAGGTCGAGCTGGCCAGGTCGACGGCGTCCCTGCTGCAGAGCGCGCGCTTCACGAGCGGCCTGCCCGCGGTGCTCGACGGCGCCCTGTCGGCGCTGGCCGTGACGCGCGTCGCGCTGATCGTGCTCGGCCTCATGCTGCTGGCCCTGTGCGCGAGCGTGCTGCAGCTCGGCGCCCGGCTGCTCACGGAACGACGCACCGGCGAGGCGGCGCTGCTGACGTCCCGCGGCGCGTCGAGAGCGCAGCTGGTGCGGCTGGGCGCCCTCGAGGCGGCGGGAATCGCGGCCATGACGGTCGTGGCGGCCCCCTGGGTCGCCCGCGGCCTGTACGGCCTGCTCGCCACCGAGTCGGGCTTCACCGCCGCAGGGCTCGACGCCGACCCCGGCCTCCCGGCCATCGTGTGGCTCACCTGCGCGGGGGCCGCCCTGCTGTTCGCGGCCGTCCTGGTGGCGCCCCTGCTGCGCGGCGGCGCCAGCGTCGTCGACTCCGAGCAGGGCGAGATCCGCCAGGACCGCCGCACGATGATGACCCGCTCGGGCATCGACCTCGCCCTCGTGGCCCTCGCGGTGGTGGCCTTCGTCCAGCTCCGGCAGTACCGCTCCCCGGTGCTCCGCTCCGGCGGGGTGGACCCGGTGCTGGTGGCCGGTCCCGCGCTGTTCCTGCTGGCCGGGGCCGCCCTGGCGCTACGGCTCCTGCCGCTCGTCGCCCGCCTCGCGGAGCGTCGCGCGCTCCGCAGCCGCTCCCTCGCGGCGCCCCTGGCCTCGTGGGAGGTCGGCCGGCGCCCGCGGCGCGCGGCGGGCGCCGTGCTGGTCCTCACGCTCGCGGTCGCGATCGGGGTGTTCGCCCAGTCCTTCCTGGCCACGTGGTCCCTCTCGCAGTCGGAGCAGGCCGCCGCCCGGGTGGGCTCGGACCTGCGCGTCGAACGGCTGCCGCTCGAGCCCTTCGAGCAGTCGACCGCGATGGCCGGCCTGGACCACGTCGGGGCCATCTCACCCGTGGTCAACCGCACGGTGGCGCTCGGCCGGATCGCGTCCACCGGCCCCAACTTCTCCACCCGGACGCGTCTGGTGGCCATGGACGTCTCGAAGGCCGCGACGATCGTCCGGTCCCGCGAGGACACCTCGGACTGGGCCGCGGTGCTGCGCCCGGACGGCCTCCAGAAGGACCACGGGGTGCCCCTCTCGCCCGGCGTGCGCTCGCTGTCCGCGGTCGTGACCGGCGAGGGCGCCTCCGAGGACAGGTTCGGCGACCTGGGCCTGAAGCTCACCGTGGTGGTCATGGACGCCCACGGCATCACCGCCACCGCGGCCGTCGAGGGGCCGGACGCGCTGGTGGCGCTCGACGGCGAGCCGCAACCCGTCACGCTCCGGCTCCTCGACGACGACGTGCAGGTGGCCGAGCCGCTGTCCCTCGTCGGCTTCTTCGGGACGCTGTACGGCCGGACGGGCTCGGACTACGACCTCGACGCGCGCCTCCCCTGGGACCTCGACTTCGAGATCGCGGTCTCCGAGCTGGCAGAGGTCGACTCCGCGGGGGCCGCGACGCCGATCGACCTCGACCTGGACGCCTGGTCCGCCCAGACCAACCCCGACCATGGGGACCCGAGCGAGCCGGTCGAGGTGTGGGACGGCGGCGCCGAGCACGCCCTCGGCGTCCGCTACGAGAGCCCCGGCTACCGCACCGGGACGCAGACGGGGTTCGCGGCCACCGCGACGTCGGGCCAGTTCGACGTGCTGCCCGCGTTCGCCACCCAGCGGATGCTCGACAGGCAGGGCCTCGACGTCGGCGACACGGCCATCATCGGCATCTCGGACGTCCCGGTGCGCATCCGCGTGGAGCGGGCGCTCCCCGAGATCCCCGCCGCCCCGGGCGCCGAGGCCGTGCTCGTCGACCACACAGCGCTCGTGCACGCGCTCGCGGCGGGCGGGGCGCAGCAGAACGCCGTCGACGAGTGGTGGGCCGAGGCCTCCGACGCCCACGCCTCCGAGGCCGCCGCCGTCATCCGCGAGAAGCACGCCGGCATGGCCGAGGCCCGCGTCGACGTCGAGGAGTCGTGGTCCCGCGGGCCCTTGCGGATCGGCGTCACCGCCGCGCTGCTGCTGATCACCGCCGCCGCGGTCACCCTGGCGGTGGCGGGACTCACGATGAGCGCCACCGTCTCGGTGCGGCAGCGCAGGCTCGAGCTGGCGCGGCTGCAAGCGCTCGGCGCCGCGCGCTCGACCCTGGTCCGGTCGGTCCTGGCCGAGCACTCGCTGCTCGTGCTCATGGGCCTGCTGGGCGGCGGGGCGCTCGGCGCCCTGATGGCGCGGATGGTCGCGCCGCTGCTGACCCTGGGCGCCGACGGGCGCCCGCCGAGGCCGACCGTCCAGCTCATCTGGGCATGGACGAACCAGACGACGCTGCTGCTGACCCTGGCGGCCCTGCTGGCGGTCGCCGTCACCTGCACGGCCACCGCCCTCATGCGGCGCGCGTCCGCCGAGCTCCTGAGACTGGGGGACGACCGATGACCTTCTTGGCTGAACGCCGCGCCGTGGCGCGCGCTGCCCGCTCCACCGTGGGCGGGGCACGGCTCGTCGTCCCGCGGCGCTCCCTCGCCGACCGGGGACTACTCGTCGGGCACCTGGTGCTGGTCACCGTCCTGTGCTTCTTGACGCTGATGGGACCCCGCCTGCTGGTCAACGGCGCCGACGCGGGCCTGCGCGGAGCCGCGAAGGACGCGGGCCCCTCCGCCGACCTCGTCGCACGCCTGCCCGACTCGTTGGCCGGCGCCGACCGGTACCGCGCGTCCGGCGCCGCCAACCGGCTCAAGAGCAGCGCGACCCGCATGGCCGAGGCGCTCCCCGCCGACCTCAGGGCGCTCGCCGACGCGCCCCGCGCCGAGTTCACCGGGCAGTCCCCCGTGGCGATCGACGGCCGGCAGGCCATCGTCACGTACGCCTGGTGGTCGAGCATGGACCAGACGCCGGTGCGGTGGGTGCACGGCGGGCCCCCGGCCGCGTCACCCGAGCCGTCGAACGAGCTCGACCCCGACATGGACCTCGAGGCCTTCGCCGCCAACGGGTTCGAGGCCGAGCCTCCCCCGGGGCGCATCGAGGTCGCGGTGTCGCGGGCCAACGCCGATCTGCTGGGCCTCACGGTGGGCGAGGAGATCGCCGTCGTCCGGAACACGACCCAGGAGACGACGCTGGTCGTCGCGGGCGTCTACGAGGCGGAGGACCCCGACGACCCCGCCTGGGGAACGGTCGACGGGCTGCTCGAGGCGAGGACGACGCGCGGGGCGGCCGGCACGCAGGTGCTCGGCGTCATGCTGAGCGACGAGTCGCTCCCCGACGCCGCCCTCTACCTCTTGCCCGTCGCGCAGACCCTCGAGTTCCGGTTCCCGCTGGTCGTGGAGCGGCTGCGCAGCACCGACTCCACCGAGATCGAGACCAGCCTCCGGCGCACCATCACGAACAGCTCGGACCTGCAGACCCGGTGGGGCGTGCCGACGGTCAACAGCGCGCTCACCGAGATCCTGCCCGGGTTCCGCGTCCAGCTCCAGGGCGCCCAGGCCCAGGCCTTCGTCATGTTCTTCGGCGTGGTCCTCGTGGGGGCTCTCGCGCTCATCCTCACCGCCCGGCTGGTCCTCGAACGGCGCCGGGCGGTGCTGATCGCCGAGCGCGCCCGAGGCGCGTCCGTGGCGTCCATCGCGCTCAGGCTCGGCCTGGAGTCGGCGCCGCTCGCGCTGGCCGGGCTGCTGCTCGGGGCGCTCGCCACGCTGCCGTTCGCCCTCGGCGCCGCCTGGACCTGGACCCCGGCGCTGATCGTCGCCGCGACCGCGGCCCTGGCGACGCCGCTCGGCGGGGCATGGATCGCCGCCCGCGCGTGGGGCGGGCGCCACGTGCCCGCGAACCGCAGCGACCGCGAGCGCCTGGCCGCCCGGCGGCGGGCCCGCCGCGTGGTCGTCGAGGCCGCGCTCATCGTGCTCGCTGGCGGCGCCGTCGCCGCGGTGCGCGGCCGGGGACTCCTGCAGACCCAGTCCACCGGCCCCGATCTGCTGCTCTCCGCGACCCCTGGCCTCATGGCGGGCGCCGCCACGGTCGTCGCCCTGCGGGTGCTCCCGCCGGTGCTCCGCCTGGTCGGGCGCCTGGCGACCCGCGGGCGTGGGCTCGTCGCGGTCGTCGCCAGCGCGCGCGCGGCCCGGGCGACCGGCGGCGGCCTCCCGCTGCTGGCGCTCGCCGTGTCCATCGCGATGATGGTCTTCGCCGGGAGCATCGCCACCACGATCGACCACGGGCAGGTGCGCGCCTCCGCGCAGCAGGTGGGCGCCGAGGTGCGGGTGGACGGCTCGATCCCCGAGGGCGTGGCGTCCCGGCTCCTCGCCGAGCCCGGGGTGAGCGCCGCCGCGACGGCGGTGCGGACGTTCGAGCGCTCCCTCAACCGCGGGTCCGGCGTCAAGGTGACGTTGCTCGTGGCGGACACGGCGCAGCTCGACACGATCCTCCGCGCGCACGACGACCGCTACCAGGGCGAGTTCGAGCTGATGGCCGCTGGCGGGTCCGGCGCCCCGAAGGCCCTCGTGTCGCCAGGGCTCGTCGACGTGGTCGAGAGCGCCGGCGCCTCCGTGCTCCACGGCAAGCACTTCGTCCAGCTCGACGTCGTGGGGGCCACCGGACTGGCTGAGCCCGGCGAGCACCTGGTCGTCGTGGACCTCGCCCAGATCGAGGCGGCCTCCGGCGAGCCTGCCGAGCCGGACACGCTCTGGGTGGACGGGCCGGGGGCGAGGGCGGCCGTCACGGCGGTCGGCCTCGACACCAACCCGCGCGTCACCGTCACCAGCCGTGCGGAGTGGCTCGCGGAGACCCGTGAGGCGCCGCTCGGCTCTCGCCTCGTCGACCTGCTCCTCGCGTCCGCGGTGGTCCTCGCCGCCTTCGCGTCGCTGACGATGGCGCTGACCGTCGTGGCGAGCGCCCCCGAGCGCGGCAGGACCTTGTCGGCGCTGCGCACGCTCGGGCTCGACGGGAGGCTGGCCCGGCGCATCACGCTGGGCGAGCTGCTGCCGGTGTCGGTCGCGGCGGTGCTGATCGGCGTCGGGCTGGGACTCACCGTGCCCCCGGTGCTGCACGGCGCCCTCGGCCTGAGCGAGGTCACGGGCGAGCTGCGCGCCGGGCCGGTGTCCGTCGACCCCGTCTCGATCGTGCTCGCCGTCGGGGCGACAGCCGTCGCGCTCGCGGTGAGCATCGCCGTCGAGGCGGCCGTGCGGCGGCGCGACCGGCTGGGCGACGTGCTGCGGGTCGGTGAGCGATGAGACGGGAACGACCAGCAGGGCAGGCGCCAGGCGCCATCGTGACAGCACGTCCGACGACGGGAGACGACCGGTGAGCAGCACCCAGACCGACGACCTCGACACCCTCGAGACGTTGGAGAGCAGAGCACGCCAGCGCCCTGAGGAGTTCGGCCACAACGCGCTGATCGCGTGCGACAACCTCGTGCGGATCTACCAGTCCGAGGGCATCGAGGTGCAGGCCTTGCAGGGCCTGGACCTCCTCATCGAGGCCGGCGAGGAGGTCGCGATCATCGGCGCCTCGGGGTCCGGCAAGTCGACCCTGCTCTCCGTGCTCTCGGGCCTCGACGTGCCCACCGCGGGCCGGGTCCGGGTGGGCCCCTGGGACCTGATGGCCATGACCGCCCGCCAGCGGGTCGAGTACCGGCGCACCATGGTGGGCTTCGTGTGGCAGCAGACGGCTCGCAACCTGATGCCGTACCTCGAGGCGGCCGAGAACATCGAGCTGCCGCTGGCCATGGCCGGGGTGGGCCGCCGTGCCCGGAAGGCCAGGGCGAGCGAGCTGCTCGACATGCTGGGCGTGGGCTACTGCGCCGAGCGTCGCCCGTCGCAGATGTCCGGCGGCGAGCAGCAGCGGGTGGCGATCGGCGTGGCGCTGGCCGCCTCCCCCCAGGTGCTCTTCGCGGACGAGCCGACGGGGCAGCTCGACACCGCCACCTCGGTCGAGGTGCTCGAGTCCCTGCGCACCGTGAACCGGGAGCTGGGCGTGACCGTCGTGGTGGTCACGCACGACCCCTCGGTCAGCGAGCACGTGCAGCGCACCGTGTCGATCCGCGACGGGCGCACCAGCTCCGAGGTGCTGCGGCGCACGCACACCGACGAGCACGGCGACGAGTCGGTGGTCGCCGAGGAGTACGCGGTGCTGGACCGCGCCGGACGGGTCCAGCTCCCCCGGGAGTACCGCGAGGTGCTCGAGCTGAGCGACCGGGTGCGGCTCGCGCTCGAGCAGAGCCACGTGGCGATCTGGCCGGACCGGTCGCCGAGCCCGGCGCCACGCCAGGCGCCCGTTCCCACCCAGGCCGAGGAGTCGTCGTGACCAGCACCGCCCGCACCACCGCCACCACCTCGCCGGCCGCCGCCACGCACGAGCCGATGGTCCGGGTGGAGGGCCTCTGCCGCGCCTTCGGCAGCGGCGCCGCCGCCGTCCACGCGGTGCGGGACGTGTCCTTCACCGTGCAGCCCGGCGAGCTCGTCGCGCTGGTGGGCAAGTCGGGCTCGGGCAAGACGACGCTGCTCAACCTGATCGGCGGGCTGGACCGGCCCGACGCCGGCCAGGTGGCGGTGGACGGCCGCGACGTGACCAGCCTGGGCGAGCGCGGCCTGGTCGAGCTGCGCCGTGACGTCATCTCGTTCGTGTTCCAGACCTTCGGGCTCGTCCCGGTGCTCTCCGCCGCCGAGAACGTCGGCGTGCCGCTGCGCCTGCGCAAGCTCCCCCCGGAGGTCCGGGAGGAGCGCGTCGCCCTGCTGCTCGAGCTGGTGGGCCTGCGGGACCACGCGCTGCAGCGGCCCGGCGAGCTCTCGGGCGGCCAGCAGCAGCGCGTCGGGATCGCGCGTGCCCTCGCGAACTCCCCCCGGCTGCTCATCGCCGACGAGCCCACCGGCCAGCTCGACACCGAGACCGGCCTGGCGATCATGGCGCTGCTGCGCGCCGTGGTGCAGGCCGAGGGCATGACGGCCATCATCTCGACGCACGACCCGCTGATGATCCAGCTCGCCGACCGCGTGATCCGGCTGGCCGACGGCCAGCTCGTCGACGACTGACCGGCCCGGCGCGGCGTCGGGCCCTGGACGGCGAGGGCCCGACGGCGCGCCCAGCGCGGGTTCAGCCCTCGATCCCCTCCAGCATCTCCGTGACGAGGGCGGCCACCGGCGACCGCTCGGACCGGGTCAGGGTGATGTGCGCGAACAGCGGGTGCCCCTTGAGCGCCTCGATCACGGCGGCGACGCCGTCGTGCCGGCCCACCCGCAGGTTGTCGCGCTGCGCCACGTCGTGCGTGAGCACCACACGGGACCCCTGGCCGATCCGCGACAGCACGGTGAGCAGCACGTTGCGCTCGAGCGACTGCGCCTCGTCGACGATCACGTACGCGTCATGCAGCGAGCGTCCGCGGATGTGGGTGAGGGGCAGCACCTCGAGCAGGTCGCGGGCCATCACCTCGGCCACCACGTCGGGGCTCACCAGGGCTCCGAGCGTGTCGAAGACGGCTTGTGCCCAGGGGCCCATCTTCTCGGCCTCGGTGCCGGGCAGGTACCCGAGGTCCTGCCCTCCCACCGCGTACAGCGGCCGGAACACCATGACCTTGCGATGCTGGCGGCGCTCGAGCACGGCCTCCAGCCCGGCGCACAGCGCGAGCGCCGACTTCCCGGTTCCGGCGCGGCCGCCGAGCGAGACGATCCCGACGGCCTCGTCGAGCAGCAGGTCGATGGCGATGCGCTGCTCGGCGCTGCGGCCGTGCAGCCCGAAGGCCTCGCGGTCCCCCCGCACCAGCTGCACCCGCTTGTCCGCCGTGACGCGGCCCAGCGCCGAGCCCCGGGGCGAGTGGAGCACCAGGCCGGTGTGGCAGGGCACGTCCAGCACGGCGGGGTCGGGCGCGCCCTCCGCACCGGGCCCGTCCGTGCCGGCGGCGCCCAGCTCGGCGAGCGCCAGGCCCTCCTCGTCCCACAGCCGGGCCATGTCCTGCTCGGTCAGGTCGAGAGTGTCCATGCCGGTCCAGCCCGAGTCGATCGCCAGCTCGGCGCGGTACTCCTCGGCGCGCAGGCCGACCGCTGAGGCCTTGACCCGCATCGGCAGGTCCTTCGAGACCACGGTGACGTCCCGCCCCTCGGCCGCGAGGTTGGCCGCGACGGCGAGGATGCGCGTGTCGTTGTCCCCGAGCCGGAAGCCGGCGGGCAGCGCGGCCAGGTCGGTGTGGTTGAGCTCGACGCGCAGCGTCCCGCCCTGGCGGCCCAGCGGGATGGGCACGTCCAGGCGGCCGTGGGTGACCCGGAGGTCGTCGAGCATCCGGAGCGCGGACCGTGCGAAGTACCCGAGCTCGGCGTGGTGGCGCTTGGCCTCGAGCTCGGTGACCACCACGACGGGGAGCACCACGTCGTGCTCGGCGAACCGGTGGATGGCCTGCGGGTCGGAGAGCAGGACGGACGTGTCCAGCACGTGCGTGCGCCGACTCTCGTCCGGGTCGGCGCCCGGGCTCGTCGGTGCGGGGGTGCGCTGCTCCTGATTGGCCACGGCTGGCTCCCTCCGGCGCCTCAGCGACGCCGTGTCGGGCCCCTCGTGCCGTTCCACCCTGGGCGCAGGCGGCGGATGGCGCGGCACGCGGTGACGGGTTGAGGGCGGCCGGCCGCGGTGGGCCGGGTCCGGCCCTCCTCCTGGAGCAGGTGCTCCATGGGCAGGCCTCCCGTGGACGGCGGATGCCGTCCGTCGCAGTGAACGTTACGCCCGGTCTGCGCCGGTTCGACCCGGACACGCGCCCATGCGGGGGATTCACCGGATCGTGGCGGGGCGCGCCCGCGGAGCGGTCGGCGCCCCGGACTGAGCGGGCTGGCGATCGGCGGCGGGCCGGCGCCGGGCCGGCTCCGCTACCGGCCGAGCCGGCGCTCGCGCGCGGCGTAGGCCCGCACCGCGCGCAGGAAGTCCACCCGGCGGAAGTCCGGCCAGTACGCCTCGCAGAAGTAGTACTCGGAGTGCGCGCTCTGCCACAGCAGGAACCCGCCGAGCCGCTGCTCCCCCGACGTGCGGATGACCAGGTCGGGGTCCGGCTGCCCCTTCGTGTAGAGGTGCTCGGCGATGTGCTCGACGCTGAACGACTCGGCCAGCTCGTCGAGGGTGGTGCCGGCACGGGCGTGCTCGCGCAGGATGGACTGGACCGCGTCGGCGATCTCACGCCGGCCGCCATACCCGACGGCGACGTTGACGTGCAGTCCGGAGACGTCGCGCGTGCTGGCCTCGGCCTCCTTGAGGGCCTGCACGGTCGCGGCGGGCAGCAGGTCGAGCGACCCGACGGCCTGGACACGCCACCGCCCGGTGCTGGCGAGATCCCGCACGGCGTCCTCGATGATGCCCAGCAACGCCGTGAGCTCCTCGGCGGAGCGGGAGAGGTTGTCCGTGGAGAGCATCCACAGCGTGACCACCTCGACGCCGATCTCCTCGCTCCAGGTGAGCAGGTCGGCGATCTTGTCGGCGCCCCGCTGGTGCCCTGTGGCGGCAGAGGTCCCGGCATTGCGCGCCCAGCGCCGGTTACCGTCGAGGATGACGCCGACGTGGCGCGGGACCTGCTCCGGCGAGAGCGACGCCGCGATGCGTCGCTCGTACAGGGCGTAGACCGGATGGGGCAGGCGCACGCGCGGGACGCTCCTTCATGGTGCTGAGGTCGTGAGGGCACACACGGTACTCGCCCGCACGTCGTCCGATGACCGATCCGCCCCACATCGACCAGTACCTACGCAGGCGTAACTTACGGTGACGTAAGTTATGCTCCTGCTGCCCAGACCGCGCTCACCAGAAACGCACAGGACGGACGCACGTGGACACCCCGCAGACCCTCGAGGACGTCGCCACCGTGATCAAGCCGCGGCTGCGCGGATGGCTGCACGCCGGGATGTTCCCGGTGGTCGTCGTGGCCTCGATCCTTCTCGTCGCCACCGTCCCCACCGACACCGCGCGGTGGTCCTGCACGGTGTTCGGCATCACGTCGATGCTGCTGTTCGGCACCAGCGCCGTCTACCACCGCGGGACCTGGTCGCCGCGCGTCACCGGCATCCTGCGCCGGCTCGACCACTCGAACATCTTCCTCATCATCGCCGGCACCTACACGCCGCTCGCCGCGATCCTGCTGCCGCCCCGCACCCGCGACATCCTGCTGCTCGTGGTGTGGTCCGGCGCCGTCCTGGGACTGCTCGCCCGGGTCGTGTGGCTGGGCGCCCCCCGGTGGGTCTACACCCCCCTCTACGTCGCCCTGGGGTGCGTGGCGCTCGGCTTCCTGCCGCAGTTCGCCCAGGCCCCCGGCGGCGTCGCGGCCGTCTGGCTGATCGCCGGGTGCGGCGTCGCCTACATCACCGGCGCCGTCGTCTACGCCATGAAGCGGCCGAACCCGAGCCCTCAGTGGTTCGGCTTCCACGAGGTATTCCACGCGCTGACCATCATCGGCTTCAGCTGCACCTACGTCGCCGTGGCGATCGCCGCCCACGCCAGCGCCTGACCCCGGGAGGGCCCGCTCAGGGAAGCGGGACGACCCCGTACCTGCGATGCCGCAGCGCGGGGTTGCGGTCCCGGACCGCCGCCAGCGCCCCGCCGTCGATGTCAGCCGTCCGGATCCCGGGCTTGTCGTCGAGCTCCAGCCCCACCACGCCGTCCGGCGCCACCAGCAGGGACCGCCCCACCACGCCACGCCCGGCCTGGCCCACGGCGACCACCGCCGCCGTGTTCTCGATGGCCCGCGCGATGGCGAGCGTGCGCCAGTGCAAGGGCTTGAGGTCGCCGGCCGCCCACGCCGCCGGCACCACGAGCGCGTGGGCGCCGGCGTCCACCAGCCGCCGGGCCGACTCCGGGAAGCGCAGGTCGTAGCAGGTCAGCACGCCGAAGCGCAGGCCCTGGACCTCCATCACCAGGGGCGCCGCGTCCGCCGGCCCGGCCTCGAGGCGGTCCGACTCGCGGTGGCCGAACGCGTCGTACAGGTGGACCTTGCGGTAGACGCCCACGAGCCCGCCCGCGGCGTCGACGGCGACGACCGCGTTGACCGCCCGCGTGGGAGTCGCGCCGGGGAGCATGGTCCCCGCGATGACGGCCACACCGGTCGCGGCGGCCCGTTCCCGCAGCAGCGTGACGAACGGCCCGTCGAGGCCCTCGGCGTGCTCGGGCCCGGCTCCGCGCGGGTCGAACCCCGACGCGTACTCGGGAAGCACCAGCAGGTCGGCACGGGCCCGCGCCGCTGTGCGCATCGCGTCGGCCACCGCGAGCCGGTTGGCGGTGTGGTCCGGGCTCACCGCGAGCTGCCCCATCGTGACGCGCACCGCTGGGCGCACCGGCGGCTCGGTGCTCATCGCCGCGGCCACCCGGCGCCGCACGCGGCCACGCTCACGGCCGTGGCGCCCCGGGGCCGTCGGGGCCGTCGTCCGGGCCGCCCGGCGCTCCCGGCGCCGCACCCGGGTCCTGCGGCGGCGTGCCCGGGGCCTCGGCGCCCGGCCACGGCCCGTCCACCCGACGGCGCCCCTCCAGGCCCATCTGCTCGGCACGGTGCTCCATCCTGCGCAGCTGACGCGTCAGCCCGAAGAACAGCCCGATGGCGGCGAGCGCGACGGCGAAGGTCACGATGAAGCCCAGGATGCCCGGGGAGCCGGCCTGCGAGCCGGCGACCTCGGACGTCGGGGACGGGCTCGGGGTGACGGCGAGCACCAGCACTGCGGGGACGTTCACGCGACCACCTCTCGCACGCCGGCGAACAGGTCGTCCTCCGGCACAGACGTCGGCACGCGGGACTCCGCGAGCTCGAACTCCTCGAACGGCCAGTCCTCGCGCTCGACGTCGCGCGGGATCGCGAAGAAGAGGCCCGTGGGGTCGATCTGCGTGGCGTGCGCGCGCAGGGCCGCGTCGCGCGCGTCGAACCAGTCGGCGCACACGACGCGCGTGGTGACCTCGCGCTCCGGGATCTCGCGGGCGGCGCGAGACTCGACCCACTCGCCGAACGGGGACTCCAGGCCCCGGGCCAGCAGGGCCTCGTGGCCGGCGCGGATCCGCGCCATGGAGAACCCGTGGTTGTAGTAGAGCTTGAGCGGCGTCCACGGCTCGCCCGAGTCCCGGTAGCGCTCCGGGTCGCCCGCGGCCGCGAAGGCCTCGACGGAGACGCGGTGGGTCATGATGTGGTCCGGGTGGGGGTAGCCGCCCGTGGGGTCGTACGTGGTGATGACGTGCGGCCGGAACTCGCGCACCAGCCGGACCAGCGGCTCGGCCGCCTCCTCGAGCGGGACGAGCGCGAAGCAGCCCTCCGGGAGCGGCGGCAGCGGGTCGCCCTCGGGCAGGCCGGAGTCCACGAAGCCGAGCCACTGCTGCCGGACGCCGAGGGCCTGCGCGGCCGCGGCCATCTCGGCGCGGCGGATGGCGTTCATCTCGGCGGGACCGCCGGTCACGGGCGGGTAGTGGGGGTTGAGCACGTCGCCCCGCTCACCGCCGGTGCATGTCGCCACCAGGACGTCGACCCCCTCGGCGGCGTAGCGCGCCATCGACGCGGCGCCCTTGCTCGACTCGTCGTCGGGGTGGGCGTGCACCGCCATCAGGCGCAGCCGTTCTCCGGTCACCGCAACCTCCTGTGGGACGACCCGGCGCTCGGCACGCGGCGGGCGAGAGACAATGATCGCGCACGCCGGAGACGTCCGGCGCCCCGAGCCCCCGCGAGGAGCACCGCTGTGAGCGAGTCGACCCCCATCCGGCCACCCGCCGGCCGCTACGGCCGCGCCCCTCGGGCGCGCCGCTGGCCCGCGTGGGCGCTGCCCGCGGCCGTGATCGCCGTCGTGGCGGTGCCCGTCGGGGTGTGGATCGGCGTCGCCACCCTCCAGGACCCGGTGCAGTGGAAGACCGTCGGGTTCTCGGTCACGGGCGACGACAACACCGACATCACCTTCGACGTGACCCGCGGACCGGGCGTGACCGTCTCGTGCGCCGTGCACGCGCTCAGCGTGTCGTACGCCGAGGTCGGGATCCGCGACATCGTGGTGCCCCCCTCGGACGACCGCACCGTGCGGGTGCGCGAGCCGATCCCCACCGCGGAGCTGGCCACCGCGGCCGAGGTCACGAGCTGCCAGGTCGTCGACCCCGAGGCGGCCCCCGCCGACTGACGAGCCCACCGACCGGCCGGCTGGCCCGCCGGGGCCGCCGGGCCGCCGACGGCCATCCCGCGGCCGCTCGGGCGAGAGGCACGGCCGCTCGTGCGACCGGAGCGACGGCGCGGACGACCGGCACGACGGCGCTCCGCGCGCGGGAAGAAACGCCGTCTCCACGGCTCTGCACGCGTTCTCGTGTTGCTATCCTGGACGATTCACGCGCCACGTCGGTCAGGCGTGACCACAGGTCGACGCGATCGAGCGAGAGCGGCACACCCTCATGGTCCACAGGTTCCGTGCCGGACGTGTGCACCCCGATGTTGCAAGGAAGGAGCGATCGTGACCGAGACGACTCAGGCCACCTGGTTGACGCAGGAGGCCTACGACCGGCTCAAGAGTGAGCTCGCGCGCCTCGAAGACGAAGGCCGCACCGAGATCGCCGAGCGCATCGCAGCGGCGCGCGACGAGGGCGACCTCAAGGAGAACGGCGGCTACCACGCCGCCCGCGAGGAGCAGGCCAAGCAGGAGGCCCGCATCCGCGAGCTCAAGCAGAAGCTGCGGAACGTGCAGATCGGCACGCCGCCGGACGACGGCGTCATCGAGCCGGGCATGGTCGTCACGGCCGTCGTCGCGGGCGACGAGATGGTCTTCCTGCTGGGCTCGCGCGAGATCGCGGGCACGGCGGACATCGACGTGTTCTCCCCCACCTCCCCGCTGGGCGCCGCGATCAGCGGCCGCACCGTCGGCGACACGGTGAGCTACGAGGCGCCGAACGGGTCCGAGATCCCCGTGGAGATCAAGGCCGCGAAGCCCTTCCAGGGCTGACGGGCGAGATGCGCTAGCCGCGCTCACGCGGACGGCACAGGGCGAGGGCCCCGCACCATCATGGAGCGGGGCCCTCGCCCTGTCTGTCGTCGACCGGGCGCGCGCCGGCTGGGTTCAGCCCTCGACCAGCCGGAAGCCGGCGTCGAGCACGTGCTTGCGCACCTGCGCGCAGTGGTCGGGACCCTTGGTCTCGACCTGCACCTCGATCTCGACCTCGTCTATCGCCAACCCGGTACCCGTGCGCACGTGCGAGACGTGCATGACGTTGCCGCCGGTCGCCGCGAGCTCGCCGAGCAGGCCCGCGAGCGCGCCCGGCGAGTCGTCCACCTTGACGCGCAGCTGCAGGTACCGGCCGGCGGACGCCAGGCCGTGGCGCACCACCCGCAGCAGCACCAGGGGGTCGATGTTCCCTCCCGAGAGCACCGCCACCACCGGGCCGGCGAACGTGCCCTCGGGCGCCGCCATGAGCGCCGCCACGGCAGCCGCGCCCGAGGGCTCGACCAGCAGCTTGGCGCGCTCGGCGACCAGCAGCAGCGCCCGGGAGAGGTCCTCCTCGGTGACCGTCCTGATCTCGCAGCCCAGCCGGTGCAGCACCTCGAACGGCACCAGGCCCGGCGTGCCCACCGCGATGCCGTCGGCCATGGTCCGCACACTCGTGGCGGCGATCGGGCGCCCGGCCGCCATCGACGCCGGGTAGGCCGCGGCGCGGGCCGCCTGCACCCCGACCACGCGCACCTCGGGCCGGACCTCGGCGATGGCGGCCGCGATGCCCGCCGCGAGCCCGCCGCCGCCCACCGGCACGAGGATCGTGGCCACGTCCGGGACCTGCTCGAGGATCTCGAGCGCGATGGTGCCCTGGCCCGCCACGACGTCCCGGTGGTCGAAGGGGTGGATGAGCACCGCGCCGGTCCGCTCCGACTCGGCCAGCGCCGCGACCAGGGCCTCGTCCACGCTGGCCCCGTGCAGCCGGACCTCGGCGCCGTAGTCCCGGGTCGCGGCGACCTTCGGCAGGGCGGCGTCCACCGGCATGTACACGATGGCGTCGATGCCCAGCAGGCGGGCGGCGAGCGCGACGCCTTGGGCGTGGTTGCCGGCGCTCGCCGCGATCACCCCGCGGGCCCGCTCCTGCGGGGTGAGCCGGGCCATCCGCACGTACGCCCCGCGGATCTTGAAGGAGCCCGCGCGCTGCAGGTTCTCGCACTTGAGCCAGACGTCGGCGCCGGCGGCCTGCGACAGCGCGCGGCTCGCGTCGACGGGGGTGCGCGTGGCGATGCCGTCCAGCAGCGCGGCCGCCCCCCTGACCTCCTCGATCCAGGTCACGGGCGCACCTCGCCCGTGGTCTCGGGGCCGACGGCGACCGCCGTCGTCCCGGGCGGCTCGGCCGGCGCGCCGTGCGGCGAGCTCCCGTGGAACGCGTCCTCGTCGCCCAGTGTGGGGAACTTGTCATGCCCGCTGAGGTACAGCACGACCGTGTTGAGCACGGCGACGACCGGGACCGCGAGCAGCGCGCCCACGACGCCCGCCAGGAACGAGCCGGTGGCCACCGCGAGCAGCACCGCCACGGGGTGCAGCGACACCGCGTGGCCCATGAGCAAGGGCTGCAGGACGTGGCCCTCGATCTGCTGCACCGCCAGGACGATGACCAGCATGATGACCGCCGCGCCGGGCCCCTGGGACACGAGCGCCACCAGCACCGCGATCGAGCCGGTCACGAGGGCGCCCACGAATGGGACGAACGAGCCGATGAACACGAGGATCGACAGCGGCAGCGCGAGCGGCACCCCGAGGACGGCCGCCCCGATCCCGATGCCCACCGCGTCCACGAACGCGACGAGGATCTGCGTCCGGGTGTAGGCGCCCAGGGTGACCAGGCCGCGACGGGCCGCCTGATGGGCGCGGGCGCGGGCCTGGACGGGCAGCAGGCCGACGCACCAGCGCCAGATCGTGCCGCCGTCGAGCAGGAAGAAGAACGTGCAGAACAGCGCGATCAGCCCGCCGGCGGCGACATGGCCCAGCGTGGTGGTCACCGACAGGGCCCCGGAGACCACGCCGCCGCTGTTCGCGCTGACGGAGCTGCCGATCTGGTCGATGTAGGACTCGATCTGCTCGGCGGAGAGGTGCAGCGGGCCCTCGGCGAGCCAGAGGGTCACCTCCTCGACGCCCTGCGCGGCCTGGTCGCCCAGGTCGCTGAAGCCCCGGACCACGGAGTTGCCCGCGATGGTCAGCAACCCGCCCACCAGGGCCAGCAGCCCGATGAGCGACACACCCGCCGCGAGCGCGCGCGGCAGCCGCACCCGCTCGCGCAGGAGGCGGGCCACCGGCGCCAGCAGCACCGCGAGCAGTATGGCGATCGCCACGGGCACCACGATGGTCTTGAGGACGCTCACCGCCCAGACGCCCACCGCGGTGGCCGCCATGATCAGCAGCACCCGCCATGCCCACGCGGCGGCCAGCTGCACCGGGCGCGGGATGGAGGCCGCGACGGGCGCCGCCTCGCGCAGCTCCGGGTCCGCGGCGCCGGGCGCGGGACGGCGAGCCGTCACCTCCTCGACCGGGTGGTCGGGCGCGGGGGCGCCAGGTCCGACCCCGGGACGGGCCGATCCGCTCATGCGAGTCCCTGCTCCAGGTCTGCCAGCAGGTCCGCCAGGTCCTCGATGCCCACGGAGAGGCGCACCAGGTCCTCCGGCACCTCGAGGGCCGTGCCGGCCACCGAGCCGTGCGTCATCTTGCCGGGGTGCTCGATGAGCGACTCCACGCCGCCGAGCGACTCGGCGAGGGTGAACACCCGGGTCTTCGCGCACACCGCCAGCGCCGACTCGAGGCTCCCGGTGCGGAACGAGACCATCCCGCCGAAGCCGCTCATCTGGCGCGCGGCGACCTCGTGGCCCGGGTGGGACGCGAGCCCGGGGTAGATGACCTGGGTGACCCGGGGGTGGGCCTCCAGGTAGCCGGCCACGGCTGTCGCGTTCGCGACGTGCCGGTCCATGCGCACCGCGAGGGTCTTGAGGCCGCGCAGCGTCAGCCACGAGTCGAACGGCCCCGCGACGGCGCCCGAGGAGTTCTGGTGGAAGCCGACCGCGTCGGCGAGGGCCGTGGTGCCGGTGGGGCCGGTGAGGCCCACGGGCAGCTGGGCGCCGTCGGCGGTCACCAGGGCCCCGCCCACGACGTCGCTGTGGCCGCCGATGTACTTGGTGGTGGAGTGCACGACCACGTCCGCCCCGAGCGCGAGGGGCTGCTGCAGGTACGGGGTGGCGAACGTGTTGTCGACCACGAGCAGCGCGCCGGCCGAGCGGGCGTGCGCGGCGAGGGCCGCGATGTCGGCGATGCCGAGCAGCGGGTTCGTGGGCGTCTCGACCCACACGAGCTTGGTGCGGCCGGGCTGGATCGCGTCGAGCACCGCGCGCGGGTCGGCCAGGTCCACCGGCGTGTGGTCGACGCCCCACGGGCCGAAGACGCGCGCGATCAGCCGGTACGTGCCGCCGTAGGCGTCGTCGGGCACCACCACGTGGTCCCCGGGGCGCAGCACCGCGCGCAGCAGGGTGTCCTCGGCCGCGAGCCCCGAGGCGAACGCGAAGCCCGCCCCGCCGCCCTCGGCCGCGCGCAGCGCCTCCTCGAGGGCCGCGCGCGTCGGGTTCGCGGACCGGGAGTACTCGTAGCCGCCGCGCAGGCCGCCCACGCCGTCCTGCTTGTACGTGGAGACCTGGTAGATGGGCGGCACCACCGCACCGGTGGCGGCGTCGGGGTCCTGGCCGGCGTGGATCGCGCGGGTCGAGAACCCGGCCGTGTCCCAGTCGTGGCCGGCGGGCTGGTCAAGGGCGTGGGGGTCGGTCGTCACGGGGAACAGGCTAGGCGGTGCGGCTGTCAGGGACGCGCGGGAACACGGCACGTCCCCCCTGCTGTTGCACGGGGTGACCCCGAGGAGAGTGACGAGATGGCCGGATGGCTGTTCGGTTCTGCGATGAAGTCGACGATGGTCACGCCCGACCGGGCGCTGGCCGGCCGTGAGGGCTACGCCTACCCCGTGCCCGAGCGGCACGCCGTGCTGGGCACCCCGTTGCAGGGGCCGTGGCCCGAGGGCACCCAGGTCCTCTACCTGGCCCTGGGGTGCTTCTGGGGCGCCGAGAAGGAGATGTGGCAGCTGCCCGGGGTGGTGACCACGGCCGCCGGCTACCAGGGCGGGTTCACGCCGTACCCGACGTACGAGGAGACGTGCACCGCGCTGACCGGCCACACCGAGACGGTGATGGTGGCGTACGACCCGGCGGTGCTGCCCACCACCGAGTTGCTGCGCACGTTCTGGACGCTGCACGACCCGACGCAGGGCTTCCGGCAGGGCAACGACGTGGGCACCCAGTACCGCTCGGCGATCTTCACCACCACGCCCGAGCAGGCGGAGGCGGCCCGGACGACCCGCGACCTGTACGCGCCCGAGCTCGCGCGCAACGGCTACGGGGAGATCACCACCGAGATCCGCGACGCGGCCGAGGCGGGCCCGTTCTACTACGCCGAGGAGTACCACCAGCAGTACCTGCACAAGGTGCCGAACGGGTACTGCCCCGTCCACTCGACGGGTGTGGCCTGCCCCGTGCCCTGAGGCGGCCTGTTCCAGGACGTCCAGCCGACGGGTCTAACCTCGGCCGGGTGGGACGACGCGACGACTACCGCGGGGCGATCGCCGGGTTGGCCGACGGCGCGCTCGAGGCCTACCTGGACGAGCGCTCAGGGCTGCCCGGCCCCCGCGCCAACCTCGAGCTCGCCGACGCGGTGGCCGACGTGGTCGACACGGCCACCGCGTACCGCCTCGCCGGGTCCGACCGCGAGTTCGTGCGGTTGTGCGGCGTCTCCGCCCTGGGGGCGGTGGCGGCCCGCGAGGACGGGGCCGCGCGGGCGGAGGCCGTCGAGCGCCTGCACGACGAGGCGCGCGACGAGCGGTGGCGGGTCCGCGAGGCGGTGGCGATCGCGCTGCAGCGCATCGGCGACGTCGACCCGGCGCTGCTGCGCGCCGTGGTGGGCGCGTGGCTGGCGGAGGACGACCCGCTGGTGCTGAGGGCCGCGCTGGCCGGGGTCTGCGAGCCCCGCCTGCTGCGCGACCCCGAGATCGCGGCGCTCGCGCTGGACACGTGCGAGCGGGCCACCGACCGCCTCTGCCGGTACTCGCCGTTCGCGCGTCGCAGCCCGCGGGTGCGCGCCATGCGCCAGACCCTCGGCTACTGCTGGTCCGTGGCGGTGGCCGCCGACCCCGACCACGGCCTCCCCCGGTTCTCCCGCCTCATGGGCTCGAGCGACCCCGACGTGCGCTGGGTGGATCGCGAGAACCGGCGCAAGCAGCGTCTGGGCCGCCTGCTCTGACGCGAGCGCGCCTTCAGAGCAGGCCGGCTTTTACCGACACCGCGTCGGGATGTACGGTCGGAAGCGCAGAACGCCCCGCCCGCACAACTGGAGCACCCGTGACCGACGCGACCTCCCGCAGGCCGTCCACCCCGCCCGAGACCTCGGACAGCCCGCCACGACCGCGTTGGCTCGCGATGGGGACGCTCTCGCTCGGCGTCTCCCTCGTGATCATGGACGCCACGATCGTCAACGTCGCGCTGCCGGTCGTGATCGAGGACATCGGCCTCGACGCCTCAGGGGCGCAGTGGATGAACGCCGTCTACTCGCTGGTCTTCGCCTCGCTCATGCTCGCCGTGGGCCGGATCGGCGACCTGTACGGGCGTCGACGCCTCTACGCGGTCGGCCTCGGGGTCTTCATGCTGGCCAGCCTCGTGGCCGGGAGCGCCCAGACCCCGGGGATGCTCATTGGCGCGCGCGTCGTGCAAGGGCTGGGCGCCGCGATGGTGCTGCCTGCCACGCTCTCGACGCTCAACGCGATGTTCTCGGGCCGCGAGCGGGGGATCGCGTTCGCGATCTGGGGCTCGACGATCGGCGGCATGGCCGCGATCGGGCCCCTCCTGGGCGGCTGGCTCGCGACCGACGTCAGCTGGCGCTGGGCGTTCTGGCTCAACATCCCGTTCGGGCTGCTGGCCCTGTGGGGCATCCGCCGCACGCTCGAGGAGACTCGCGACACGAGCCTGCGCCGGGGCGCCGACGTGCCGGGCGTGCTCCTGTCCGCCCTCGGGGTGGGCGGCGTCGTCTTCGGCCTCATCGAGGGCCAGTACTACGGCTGGTGGACCCAGGACACGGGCTCGCTGTCGCCGGTGCCGGTGGCGATCGCCGGAGGCGTCGCGCTGCTCGCGCTCTTCGTCGCGCACGAGCTGCGCCGCGTGCGCACCGGCGGGGTCGCGCTCGTCGACCTGAGCCTGCTCGCGATCCCGACCTTCCGATACGGCATGATCGCGGCGCTGGTCGTCTCGCTCGGCGAGTTCGGACTGCTGTTCACCCTCCCGCTGCTGCTCGAGGGCGCCCTGGGCTACTCGGCGCTGGGCGCGGGCTGGCTGCTGCTGTGGCTCGCGCTGGGGACGTTCCTCGTCTCGGCGGTGACTCCACGCCTGACCGCCCTCATGGGCCAGCGGGCGGTCGTCCGCACAGGCCTGGTCCTCGAGACGCTGGCCGTCGGCGGGCTCGCGGTCGTCCTGAGCGACTCGATCGCGTCGTGGGCGCTCGCGGCGCTGCTGTTCGTCTACGGCATGGGCGTGGGGCTCGCGACCGCGCAGCTCACGAGCGTGATCCTCACGGACGTGCCGGTCGCCGCCAGCGGACAGGCGTCGGGATTCCAGACGACCGCCCGCCAGCTGGGCTCGGCCCTCGGGGTCGCGCTCCTCGGCGGGCTGCTCATCGCGAGCCTCACGAGCACGACCACCGCACGCCTCGAGGCCTCCGACCTTCCTGCCGCGCAGCAGGAGCACGTCGTCACCGCGGTGCGGGGCTCGGCCGGCGCCGCTATCCCCTCCCTCGCGCAGGATCCGGCGACCGCCGACGCGGCGACGGTCGCAGCCGACTCGCTCGTGCACGCCAGCAAGGTCACCACGGGCATCGCGGCGGGCGTCCTCACGCTCGGGCTGCTGGCGACGCTGGCCCTCCCGCACGTGCCGCACCCGGTCGAGGAGTCACGTAGCCGGCGGCGCCCCGCACGGCCCTCCAAGGGCTGAACGCGAAAGCCCGGCCGGCGCGCATCCGTGCGCCGGCCGGGCGATGGCGTTCAGGCCACGTCGGGTCAGTTGACCCCGACGATGTCCACGACGAAGACCAGGGTGCTGTCGCCCTTGATGCCCGCCTGCGGCACGCCACGGTCGCCGTAGCCCAGGTGCGGCGGGATCGAGATGAGCACACGGGAGCCGATCTGCTGCCCGACGAGCGCCTGGTCCCAGCCGCCGATGACGGCGCCGACGCCGATGGGGAAGTTGATCGACGTGCCCCGGTCGTAGGAGTTGTCGAAGATCGGGCCGTTCCAGAGCTGGCCCAGGTAGTTCACCACGAGGTCGTCGCCGGCCTCGACGAGCGGCCCGTCGCCGCGGCTGAGCACCGCGACCTCGAGCTCGGCCGGCGCGGCCGCGTCAGGGAAGGTCAGCGTGGGCTTCTCGCCGAACGATCCGGTCGCCTCGGGAAGCTGTGCGGTCATGGGGTGGTCTCCTCGGATGGACGTCAGATCCCCTCATCCTCCCCTGTCAGCGGCGCGGGTGCGCGCACGGCTCCCCGGCCGGTCGGCAGGATGTCGACCCTCGATGGCTGACAGGGCGGTTCCGCCGCCGGCTCCGCCGCGCCAGGCTCGGCCCATGACCAGCGACCTCGAGCCCCTCGCCCCCGACGCGGCCCTCATCGTCATCGACGTCCAGCAGGGGTTCCGCGACCCCTCCCGTGGCCCGCGCGACAACCCGGGGGCCCTGGCGGCCATCGCCGCGCTCCTCGACGCGTGGGCTGGCGCCGGGCGCCCGGTGGTGCGGGTCCGGCACGCGTCCACCGCCGCGTCCAGCTCGTTGAGCCCCGCGAGCCCCGGGTACGCCTTCGAGCCGTTCGTCGCCGCGATCGACCCGTCGCTCGACGTGGTCAAGCAGGTGCACTCGGCCTTCGGCGGCGACGTCGACCTGCACGCCTGGCTCACCGGCCAGGGCATCACGCAAGTCGTCGTGTGCGGCATCCAGACCAACATGTGCTGCGAGACCACCAGCCGGGTGGCCGGGGACCTGGGGTACGACGTGGTGTTCGCCCACGACGCGACGCACACCTTCGACCAGGTGGACCCCGCCACAGGCCGCGTCGTGCCCGCCGCGCAGCTCGCGCTCGCCACCCGGAGCAACCTGGCGAACGGCTTCGCGACCGTGGCCGCCACGGCGGACGTGCTCGCGGCGGCCCAGGTCCCGGCGCCGTCCTAGGAGAGCGGCCCGGCGGCGGACGATCCCGCCAGCGCGCCGGCGGACGACGCCGCCCGCGTGGCCAGCCACGCGACCTGACGGCTGAACTGGAACCCCTGGCCGCCCTCGTGCTGGTTGAAGGGGTAGACGACGATCTCCTTGTCCGCGACCCCGGCCAGCTCGCCGTACCGGTTGTAGGCGGCGAACACCGTGGACGGCGGGCACACCGGGTCCATCAGGGCCACGGAGAACAGCGTCGGGGCGCTCGCTCGCCGGGCGTGGTGCACGGAGTCGATGTAGGACAGGGTCCGGAACGCCTGCTCCTCGGCGCCGCGGTGCACCGAGAGGTAGCGGGTGATCTCGGCGTACGGGTCCGCGTCGGTGATCTCCACGGCGCGGCGGTAGTGGCACAGGAACGGCACGTCGGCCATGACGGCCGCCAGGTCCCCCACCAGGCCGGCCACGGCCAGCGCCAGCCCGCCGCCCTGGCTGGCCCCCACCACGGAGACCCGCGCCGGGTCCACGCCCGGGACCGCGCGGATCGCGTCGACCGCGCGCGCCGCGTCGGTCATGACCCGGCGGTAGTAGCTCTCCGCGGGGTCCAGGATGCCGCGGGTGAGGAAGCCAGGGCCGGCGGGGCCCGAGCCCACCGGGTCGGGGGTGTCCCCGCCGGAGCCCCACACGCTGCCCTGGCCGCGGGTGTCCATCAGCAGGTGCGCGTACCCGGCCGCCGCCCAGCCGAGGCGCTCGTGGGCGAAGCCGCGGCCGCCGCCGTACCCGATCAGCTCCACGACCGCCGGCAAGGGCCCGACGGCGCCCGCAGGACGGGTCAGCCACCCCTTGATCGGGTGGCCGCCGAACCCCGCGAACGTCACGTCGTGCGTCTCGACGAGCGTCAGGCCGGTGTCCACCGGCTCGAGCCGCAGCGCGAGGTCATGGGACCGGGCCTCGGCGAGCGTGCCCCGCCAGAACTCGTCGAAGTCGTCGGGCTCGTCGAGGACGGGCCGGTAGGCCTCGAGCTCGGCGCGGGGCAGGTCGAAGAGGGGCATGCGAGCACTCCTTCAGTGCGGGCGACAGCGGTGTCGTGATCGGGTCGGTGGAGGCCTCGGCCGAGGCTCAGTGCGTGAGGAAGCCGAGCAGGTCGTGCCGGGTGAGCACGCCCACCGGGTTGCCGTCGTCGACGACCATCAGCGCGTCGGCCTGCTGGAGCGCCGTGCGGGCCGCCTCGACCGACTCCCCCGCCCCGATCAGCGGCAGCCGATCGGACATGTGCCGGTCCACCCGGTCGGAGAGCGCCGCCGCGCCGGAGAACACCGCGTCCAGCAGCGCCCGCTCGCTCACCGAGCCGGCCACCTCGCCGATCATCACCGGAGGCTCGGCGCCGACCACGGGCATCTGCGAGACCCCGTACTCGTGCAGGATCTCGATGGCGTCGCGCACCGTCTCGTTCGGGTGGGTGTGCACCAGCGCGGGGATCTGGCCGCTCTTGCCGCCGAGCACGTCGGCGACGGTGGCGCCCTCCTCGGCGGGCAGGAACCCGTACGAGCGCATCCACGCGTCGTTGAAGATCTTCGACATGTACCCGCGGCCGCTGTCCGGGAGCAGCACCACGATCACCGCGTCGGCGGCGGCCTGCGGGTCCTCGTCCTGCAGGCGCTGGGCCAGGCGCAGCGCGGCGACCACCGCCATGCCGCACGAGCCGCCCACCAGCAGGCCCTCCTCGCGGGCGAGCCGACGCGTCATGGCGAACGAGTCGGCGTCGGAGACGGCGATGATCTCGTCGGGCACGGCCGGGTCGTAGGCGGTGGGCCAGAAGTCCTCGCCGACGCCCTCGACCAGGTACGGCCGGCCGTCGCCGCCCGAGTACACCGAGCCCTGCGGGTCGGCGCCCACGATCCGCACGGGGCCGCCGTCCTGCGGGCCGCGACCGGCCGAGGCGTCCTTGAGGTACCGGCCGGTGCCCGTGATGGTGCCGCCCGTGCCCACCCCGGCCACGAAGTGCGTCACCCGGCCGTCGGTGTCGTTCCAGACCTCCGGCCCGGTCGACTCGTAGTGGCTGGCGGGCCCGTTGAGGTTCGCGTACTGGTTGGGCTTCCAGGCGCCGTCGATCTCCTTCACCAGCCGGTCCGAGACCGAGTAGTAGGAGTCGGGGTGGTCCGGGGCGACGGCGGTGGGCGTCACGACGACCTCGGCGCCGTACGCGCGGAGCACGTCGCGCTTGTCCTGGGAGACCTTGTCCGGGCACACGAAGACGCAGCGGTAGCCCTTGCGCTGGGCCACCAGGGCCAGGCCGACGCCGGTGTTGCCGCTGGTCGGCTCGACGATCGTCCCGCCGGGCCGCAGCTCGCCGCTGGCCTCGGCCGCCTCGATCATCTTCAGCGCGATGCGGTCCTTCGCGGAGCCGCCAGGGTTCATGTACTCGATCTTGGCGAGGACCGTCGCGGACAAGCCCTCGGTCACGGACGTGAGCTGGACGAGGGGGGTGTTCCCGACGAGCTCGGAGATGTGCTGCGCGTACTTCACGGTGGCGGTGCTCCGGTGGTGGGCGACAGGTGCGGACGACGTGCTGCGCGAGGGCGGACCCCGTCGTCTGGGCGATCATCCCACCCGGCGGGCCCGTGGCGTAGCCGCACGGGGCGGCGGTCGCGGCCGGGTCCCCCGGACGCGCGAACGCCCGGGCGCGTGAGCGCCCGGGCGTCCTGTCGTCGTGCGGGGGCGGTCAGTCGCCCCGGAGGATCGAGAGCAGGCGGAGCAGCTCGAGGTAGAGCCACACCAGGGTCACGATCAGCCCGAACGCCGCGGACCACGCGAACTTGGCGGGCACGCCCTGCTCGACGCCGCGCTTGATCGAGTCGAAGTCCATGATCAGCGACATCGAGGCCAGGCCCACCGCGAGGAGGCCGACGCCGATGCCCAGCGCGCCGCTGCGCAGCGGCCCGAACTCGCCGCCGCCCACGCCGACGAGCATGAGCACCACGTTGATCAGGGAGTACGCGAGGTAGCCGACCATCGCCACGATGAGGAACCGCGTGAACTTCGGGGTGACGCGCACCTTGCCCGAGCGGAACAGGAACAGCGCCGCGCCGAACACGGCGAGGGTCGCGAGGACGGCCTGCCCCACGACGCCGTCGTAACGGGACTCGTAGAACGCGCTGATGCCGCCGAGGAAGACGCCCTGGGCCACCGTGTACGCGATGATCAGCGCGGGGCTCGGGCTCTTCTTGAACGCGTTCACCAGGCCGAGCACGAGGCCGACGATGGCTCCCACGAAGAACAGGCCCGGCGCGATCATCCACGTCGCGGCGCCCACGACGACCAGCAGGGCGAGCAGCCCGCCCGTCTTCATGATCACGTCGTCGTAGGTCATCCGGCCGGTCTGCGCCGTGGTGGCGGCAGGGGCCTCGTACAGCTGGTTCAGCGACGCGGCGTCGGCGGGGGCGTTCCCGTAGGCGGCCTGCTGCCCGTAGGGCGACGGCGCGGTGGCCGTGCCGGCGCCCCTCTTGGCCTTCGCGCGCTCTCGGGGGTCACCGAAGATGTCGCTGTTGCTGAAGACGGGATTGCTCAATGTCTTCCTCCTGGTCGCGGCGCCCCGGGAACCCCTCGGCGCGGTCGGTTCGACGGCCGGTCCGCCTCTCGGCAGAGCCGCTGGCCCTCTCTACAGTACGCAAACGCACGGACCTCGCGGTTCGTTCCCGGGCCCGGGCCTGTGTCCGCGCCACCGGCCGGGTTGCCGGTGGTCTCAGGGTGGTCGTCCTTGCGGCGTATCCGGGCCGTCGCGAATCTCCGCCTCGCGATGGTTATCCCGGCGGCTCCCCCGGCCGTAAGTTCACGGTGTCAGCTTCCACACCCCCGTACCTGAGGACGTCACATGATCGAGGCACGCGGCCTGACCAAGAGGTACGGGTCCAAGACAGCCGTGGACGGCATCAGCTTCTCCGTCCAGCCGGGCAAGGTGACCGGGTTCCTCGGCCCGAACGGCGCCGGCAAGTCGACCACCATGCGCATGATCGTGGGCCTCGACCGGCCCACGGCCGGCAGCGTCACGGTCAACGGGCGCCCCTACGCCGAGCTCCGGGAGCCGCTGCACGAGGTGGGCGCCCTGCTCGACGCGAAGGCCGTCCACACCGGGCGCAGCGCCGCGAACCACCTGGCCGCGATGGCCGCCACCCACGGCATCGGGAAGGCCCGAGTCCGCGACGTCATCGAGATGACCGGCCTCGCCGGTGTCGCCAAGAAGCGGGTCGGCGGCTTCTCCCTCGGCATGGGGCAGCGCCTGGGCATCGCCTCCGCGCTGCTCGGCGACCCGCGCACCCTGATCCTGGACGAGCCCGTCAACGGGCTCGACCCCGAGGGCGTGCTCTGGGTGCGCAACCTGGTCCGGTTCCTCGCCTCCGAGGGCCGCACCGTGTTCCTGTCCTCGCACCTCATGAGCGAGATGGCGCTCACCGCGGACCACATCATCGTCATCGGGCGCGGGCGCATCATCGCCGACGCTCCTGTCCAGGACATCGTCGCCCGCGCCACCGGCACCACGGTCCGGGTGCGCACCCCGCACGCGACCCAGCTGGTGGAGCTGCTCCGCGGCCCGGACATCACGGTGTCCACCTCGGAGCCCGGCCTGCTCGAGGTCACCGGCTCCACGGCCGCGACCATCGGCGAGACGGCCGCCGCCGCGCAGCTCGTGCTGCACGAGCTGACCCCGATCGCCGCGTCCCTCGAGGACGCCTACATGTCCCTGACCGCCGACTCCGTCGAGTACCACTCGACCTCGACCGGGCTTCCCACGCCGGTGGGCGCGTCGGCCGGCGTCACCTCTGAGGAGAACTGATGAGCACGACGACGCTGCCCGCTGCGACGACCACCCTCCCCGCCGCTCCCCGGCCCGCCCGCAGCGGCCTGACCTTCGGGCGCCTCGTCGCGTCGGAGTGGATCAAGTTCCGCTCGCTGCGGTCGACGTGGTGGACCTTGGCGTTCGCCCTCGGCGGCATGGTCGGCATCAGCCTGATCTTCGGCATCGGGATCCGGGCCAGCGCCGTCAGCGCCTCGGACGAGGACAGCATGCTGGGGGTGCTCGGCCTGACGTTCGGGTACACCGCCGCGCAGCTGGCCCTCGCGGTGCTGGGCGCGCTCACCATCACGGGCGAGTACTCGACGGGCATGATCCGCTCGACCCTCGCGGCGGCGCCCCGCAGGCTGCCGGCCCTGTGGGCCAAGCTCCTGGTGCTGACGATGGTCACGGTGGTGGTCTCGTTCATCGGCCTGGCGCTGTCCTACCTGGTGACGCTGCCGTTGCTGTCGGGCACGGGGGTGACCGTGGACCTCGGCAACGACGAGACCGTCCGCGCCCTGCTCGGCGTGCCGCTCTACCTCACCGCGATCACGCTGATGGCCTTCGCGATCGGCGCGATCGTCCGGCACTCCGCCGGGGCCATCACGACCACGCTCGGGATCATGCTCGTGGTGCCGATGGTGTTCAGCATCCTGGGCATCTTCGTCTCCTGGGCGCCCCGCGTCGGCGCCTACATGCCCACGACGGCAGGCGAGCAGATCATGTCGTTCGGCGGCATCGCCGGAGCGGGCATGGTCTCCGACTACTCACTCTCCCCCTGGGCCGGCATCGGCCTGCTCGGCGGCTACGTCGTCGTGCTCCTCGCGGTCGCGGCCGTGCTCATGCGCCGGAGGGACGCCTGAGCGACGTCGCGCCCCTGGCGCCGGGTCGGGCTCAGCCCGGCCCGGCGCCCTCGCGCATCCCCAGCCGCACGGCGGGGGCCCACGCCCCGACCGTGTTCAGCGAGCAGCACGCCCGGCACGGGGGCCCTATCCGACGCTGGATCTGGCGCCATCCGGTGGCGGTGGACTGGCTGGTCGCCGGCAGCTTCGCGGCGGCGGGCCTCCTCGACTCGGTGATGCTCGACGGCGCCCAGGCTGCCGCGATGGCCCCGGTGATCGTGGTCGGGGCCGCCGCGCTGCTGCTCCGCCGCCGGCATCCCGAGGCTGTCCTGGGGGTCCTCACCCTGCTGGGCGCGGTCGCCCTGGCCCTCACCGCGTCGCTCTCCGGGTTCGACCTCGGAGCCGCCTTCGCGCTCTACGCCGTCGCCGCCGCGCGGCCCCCCCGGATCGCCTGGACGTCGTTCGGCCTCTCGGCTGTCGCCATGGCGTTGTGCGTGGTGGCCTTCGCCCCGGCGTCCGAGCTCTCCGGGGAGGTCGGCGCCCTCATGGTGCTGGGGCTGGCCGCCATCGCCGTCGGGGCCTCGGCCCGCAACCGGCGCCTGCACGTCGCCGACCTGGTCGAGCGGGCCAACGCGATCGCCCGCGAGACGGAGCAGCGCGCCCAGCTCGCCAGCGCGGCGGAGCGGGCGCTGATCGCCCGGGAGATGCACGACATCGTGGCGCACAGCCTGTCCGTCATGGTGGCGCTCGCCGACGGCGCCGGCGCCGCCCTCACGCGGTCCCCCACGAGCGCCCAGGCCGCCATCGACCAGCTGTCCGAGACGGGCCGCGCCGCGCTGGCCGACATGCGCCGCGTGCTGGGGGTCCTCCGGGAGGACGACGCGCAGTTCGGCCCCACGCCGGGCGAGACCGACCTGGACGAGCTGGTGGGCCGGTTCCGGCTGGCGGGCATGCACGTCCAGCTCTCCGTCTCCGGTGACCAGCTCCCCGCGGACACCGGGCTCCAACTCGCCGTCTACCGCATCGTGCAGGAGTCGCTCACCAACGCCCTCCGGCATGCCCAGGCCGGCCACGTGTCCGTCTCGATCGCCCGCACCGACCAGGCCGTCGTGGTGGAGGTCGCCGACGACGGCGGGGCGGGGACCCCCCGCAGCGGCCGCGTGGCCGAGCGCGGCGGTGGACGCGGCGTCATCGGCATGCGGGAGCGCGCGACGATCTACGGAGGCACCGTCGAGGCCGGGCCGCACGGCTCCGGCTGGAGGGTGCGCGCCGTGCTGCCATGGGAGGCGCCGGCCAAGGACGAGCCCGTGACCGACGGGCCCACAGAGGATGAGGGGACGACGTGACGCACGAGGACCAGACCGGGGGGCCCGTCCGGGTCCTGCTCGTGGACGACCAGGCGCTCATGCGGATGGGCTTCCGGATGGTGCTGGACGCCGAGGACGGCATCGAGGTGGTCGGCGAGGCGAGCGACGGCGCCAGCGCGGTGCGCCAGGCGTCGGTCCTGCGCCCGGACGTCGTGCTGATGGACGTCCGGATGCCCGGGATGAACGGCATCGAGGCCACCGAGCAGGTGGTCGCGGCGGCCACCGGCGCCCGCGTGCTCATCCTCACCACCTTCGACCTCGACGAGTACGCGTTCGCCGCGCTGCGCGCGGGCGCGAGCGGGTTCCTCCTCAAGGACGCCCGGCCCGCCGAGCTCGTCGCCGCGATCCGGGCCGTCTCCACCGGGGACGCCGTGGTCTCCCCGCGGGTCACGCGCCGCATGCTGGAGATGTTCTCCGACCGGTTGCCCGACGGGCACGCGGGCGATGGCGCGGCGGCCGCCGCCGACCCGCGCCTCGCCCAGCTCACCGCTCGCGAGGCCGAGGTGCTGCGCACCGTCGCGGAGGGCATGTCGAACGCGGAGATCGCCGAGCGGCTGTTCCTCTCGGAGGCCACCGTCAAGACGCACGTGGGCCGGATCCTCGCCAAGCTCCAGGTGCGCGACCGGGTGCAGGCCGTCGTCCTCGCCTACGAGACAGGGCTCGTGGGACGCTGACCCGGGCGCCCGAGGCGCCCGGCGCCCGGCCCGCCTAGTCTCTGTAGGCGCACCACCACCCCCTGCTGAGACGAGTACGACATGACGGCAACCCCCGCCGCCCGCCCGCGCCCGACCGCCCTGTTCGCGACCGTCCTGCGCACCGAACGGCTCACGCCGGCCATGGTCCGGCTGGTGCTGGGCGGCGTCGGCCTGTCGTCATTCGTCCCCTCGCCGCACGCGGACTCGTACGTCAAGCTCGTGTTCCTGCCCGAGGGGTCTGCGGGCGAGCTGCCGCTGGCCGCCGACGGCCGGGTGGACCTCGACGCGGTGCGCGCGTCGTCGCCCGCCGACCAGCAGCCCCGGCTGCGCAGCTACACGGTGCGCGCCTTCGACCCGCAGACGCTCGAGCTCACGATCGACGTGGTGGTGCACGGCGAGGAGGGCCTGGCGGGACCGTGGGCCGACGCCGCCCAGCCTGGCGACGAGATCCTCCTGCTGGGCCCTGGCGGCGCCTACTCCCCCGCCGCCGACGCCGACTGGCACCTGCTCATCGGTGACTCGAGCGCGCTGCCCGCGATCGCGGTGGCCCTCGAGAGGCTCCCCGCCGACGCCCGGGGGCACGCCTTCGTCGAGGTGCACGACCCGCACGACGAGATCCCCCTCACGACTCCCGACGGCGTGCGGGTGCACTGGGTGCACCGGGGCCACGGCGTCGTGGGCCTGGCGCTCGTCGAGGCCGTGCAGGACCTGGCGTGGCCCGAGGGCGTCCCGCACGCCTTCGTCCACGGCGAGGCGGGCACCGTCAAGGAGCTGCGCCACCACCTCCGGGTCGAGCGGGGCCTGCCCCGGACCCGCCTGTCCATCTCCGGCTACTGGCGCCTGGGCGCCACCGACGAGGCGTGGCGGGCGGCCAAGAAGGACTGGGCGCGCACCATCGAGGCGGACGAGCAGGCCGTCGGCCTCGACTGAGGAGGCCGCCAGCCGCCGCCAGCCCTCTTCGCGGGCAGATGGATGACGCCGCCGGTCAGGTCTCTGAAATCCGGACGGGCCGAGGGTCCCTCCCCTAAGGTGCCGTGCAGGATTCCGACTGCCAGCCGGCCGTCGTCCACGAGGGGATCACCATGCTGCGCTTCCTGCCCGTGCTGGTCGAGGTCGCCGTCCTCGTCTTCTGCCTGATCGACTGCGTCCAGGCCGACCCGGGCCGCATCCGCAACCTGTCCAAGACGGGGTGGATCCTGCTCATCATCATCGTGCCGGTGGTCGGGGGCGTCGCGTGGCTGGTCGCGGGCCGCCCGCAGGGCCCGTCCCGATCCCGCGCGCCGTGGCCCTCGACCGCCACCGCGGGCTTCCCCGAGTACGAGCGCCCGCGCCCGGTGGCCCCGGACGACGACCCGGAGTTCCTCGCCGGACTCCGCAGGTCCGACGCGGAGCACGAGAAGATGCTGCGCGACTGGGAGGCCCAGCTCCGCGATCGGGAGGAGCAGCTCAAGCGCTCCGAGCCCGAGGAGAACCCGCCCCGACCGGCCGCCTGACGGCGCGAGGCGGGCCGCCCGCGGGCGGGCGGCCGTCCGGCAGGTGCCCCCGGCGGGTTTCGAACCCGCACTGGACCGGGTTTAAGCCGGTTGCCTCTGCCGGTTGGGCTACGGGGGCGCGCCCCACATCCTGCCAGGCAGAGGCCACCGGTCAGACGCTGGCGGGCTTCGCCTCGGGCGCGGGCTCCGCGGGGAGGGCCGGCTGGACGGGCTTGGGCGGCACGGACGCGGCGCGGAACTCGGCGCGCGGGTCGTGCAGCGAGCCGAGCGAGACGACCTCGCGGCGGAGCAGCAGCGAGCCGGTCCACCCGGCCATGATGCGGACCTTGCGGTTGAAGGTCGGCATCGCCATCACGTGGTACGTGCGGTGCAGCACCCACGCGAGGAAGCCGCGCACCTTGATCCGGCCGAACATCTGGGCGACGCCCTTGTACATGCCGAGCGACGCGACGGCGCCGACGTTCTTGTGCTTGTACGGCGTCGGCTCGGCGCTGCGCAGCACGGCGGCGAGGTTGTCGCCGAGGTGCTTCGCCTCGCGCAGGGCGTGCTGGGCGTTGGGCGGGCAGAACTTGCCGGGGTTGAACAGGTCGGGCACGGCAGCGCAGTCGCCTGCGGCGTAGGCGTCCGGCACCACGGCGCCGTCCGCGTCGACGACCTGCAGGGTCGCGGAGCACGTCACGCGGCCGAGCTTGTCGAGCGGCAGGTCGGACTGCTGCAGCACCGGGTTGGCCTTGACCCCGGCCGTCCACACGATCGTGTCGCTGTCGAACTCGACCTTGTTGGACAGCACCACGTGGCCGCCCACGCAGGAGTTGAGGAACGTCGAGAGGTGGATCTCGATGTCCCGCTTGCGCAGCTGCTCGAGGGTGTACCCGCCCAGCTCGTCGCTGACCTCGGGGAGGATGCGCGGCGATCCCTCGACGAGCACGAATCGCAGCTCGGACTGCTCGATGCCGGTGTAGTAGCGGACCGCGGCCCGCGCCATGTCCTCGACCTCGCCGAGCGCCTCGACGCCGGCGAACCCGCCGCCGACGAACGTGAAGGTGAGCAGGCGGCGGCGCAGCTCGGGGTCCCACGTGGACGACGCGACGTCGATCCGGTTGAGCACGTGGTTGCGCACGGCGATGGCCTCTTCGACGTTCTTGAAGCCGATGCCGACCTCGGCGAGCCCGGGGATCGGCAGCGTGCGCGCCACCGAGCCGAGCCCGACGACCAGGTGGTCGTAGGTGATCCAGTACGGCTCCCCCTGCTCGGGGACGATCTCGACCGTGCGGTCCGCGTGGCGGATCTCGTTGACCTTGCCCTGCAGCACGTCCACGCCCTTGAGCGCGCGGCGGTGCGGGGCGACGATGTGGCGCGGGTCGATCGAGCCGGCCGCGGCCTCGGGGAGGAACGGCTGGTAGGTCATGTACGGGCGCGGGTCGATCACGACGATCGCGGCCTCGCGGCGCCCCAGGCGCTTGCGCAGGCGGCGGGCGGAGTACAGCCCGACCGTCCCGCCTCCCAGGATCACGATGCGGGGGACCTTGCGCGGACGGGGCGCAGGGGCCTGTGCGCGGGCAGCATCAACGGAGGCGACGACCTGAGGCATGGGTCGAGGTTAAGCCCGGTCATGAGCGGTGGAAACCCAAACCGACGTGATCCCGCGCACATGCGGTCGCGCTCCCACGGGCGCCGCCGGGCGACGGCCCGGCGAAGCCCCAGGTCGGCATCCCCGGCCCGCGCGGATCGGGCCGAGGACGCCGCTCGGCGAGGCCGGCGTGAGACGGCTCACGGCGCCGCCGCTGCCCCCTCCACGCCCGGCGCCTCGGGCTCTGCCGACGGGTCCGCCGGCGCCGGGCTGGCCGGCGTGGCCTGGTCGGCCGGCCCCGGGGTCGCCGCGGCCTCGGGCGCCTGCAGCCGCCCGGGCACGGCGGGCGCCTTGGCGAACGGGCGCGGTGGCGTGCGCATCGTGGCGCCTGGCGAGGGCGACGGGCGCCCTTCGGAGTCCCACTCGTCGAAGTCGCTCATCGGCGCGCCGAGCAGCGGGTACACGTTCCAGCGGGCGCGGCCGTCCTCGTCCTCGACGGACGTGAACTGCCACCGCTCGTCCACGCCGTACAGCGACCAGCCCTCGTACCTCTCGTACCCGTCGGCCTGGATGGTCTCCACGGGGCGCCCGCGGTCGTCGTAGATCTGCACGCCGTCGAGCGGGTTCCCCTCGGCGTCGTACACGTGGAGATTGCTGACCGCCATGCCGCCGACCACCACGCCGTCGGTGACGCGGGCCGCCTCGTCGACGTACTCGACCACGGTCGAGTAGCGGTACTCGACCTCGTGCGACGCGAGCGTCGCCATGATCGGGAGCGCGGCGACCACGGCCACGACGGTCGTGACCCTCGGCAGCCCTCGCAGCCGCCCAGCGGGCAGCCACAGCCCGCGTCCCCACTGCACGCTCACCAGGATCGCGGCGAGCATGGCCACGAAGAGGGCGGGGTTGCTGAAGGGCGCCCAGCTGAGCCGCGCGCCCATCGTGTAGCCGCCCGTCAGCGCGAACACGAGCTGGTAGGCCAACCAGCCGCGCAGCACCCACGCGACGGGCAGCAGGACGGTCAGCAGCTCCCCCACCGGTGGCCACCACGGCTGCGACCGGAGCACGTCGAGGCCCTCGACGCACGCCTCGTAGGCGGCGCGCACAGGGAGCGTGACCCACCGCCAGAACCCCCTGCGGCGCACCGGCGCCGCGGCCCCGTCGGGCAGCCCGGCCGCGGCGCGCAGCTCGGCGGCGTAGGCGCTCGGCTGGCCGAACCTGCCGACGAGGTCGTCCGTGCCGGGCGAGTCGACCAGCGCCTCGCCCAGATCGGCCTCGAGCCCGTCGGTCAGGTCGTCCACCTGCTCGGGGGTGAGGCCGACGAGGTGGCGCCGCACCTCGGCGGCGTAGGTGTGGGCGTCGGGGATGACGCCGTGGCCTGCGTGGGTGCCGCTCATCGGGAAGTCTCCGTCTCCAGGAGTCGCGACATGGTGCCCGCGAACTCGAACCAGTCCTTGCGCTGCGCCGCGAGCATCGCCCGGCCCTGCGCGTTGATGCCGTAGTACTTGCGGTGCGGCCCCTCGTCGCTGGGCACGACGTAGGACGTGAGCGCGCCTGACGAGTACAGCCGCCGCAGCGTGCCGTACACCGACGCGTCGCCGACCTGTTCGAGCCCACCGGCCCGCAGCCGGCGCAGGACGTCGTAGCCGTAGCCGTCCTCCTCGGCGACGACCGCGAGGACCGCGACGTCGAGGACCCCCTTCAGCAGCTGGGTGGTGTCCATCGGTGCCTCCTGGCGGTTGGTGTCGCGGGAGCCCGCCCCTCCGCGGGCTCCCGCGACACGCACGGTACTACGGATCGCGCAGTACCGGGCAGCGTGAAGTACTTCGCCAACCGGATTCACCCGTCCGGGTGCGCGCGGGCCGTCCCCGCGCTCCTCGGGCCCGGATCCAGCCCGGCCACGGGGCGTCGGCCCGCCCCGCCCTCAGCTCAGGCGATGCTCCAGGCGATCCCGTCGAGGATGTCGTGCTCCGAGGTGACGACCTCGGAGAGGTCACGGCCCTGCGCCCGCACCGCGTCGCGCACCCGCGCCACGACGTCGTGCCACACCAGCGCGCCGGCGCCGATCACGTCGACCCGCCCCGGGTGCATGAAGCCCAGCGCGGCACGCGACCCGCGGTCCCGCGCCAGCAGGTCGTCGCAGGCGGCGAGCACCGTGTCGACGGGCAGCACGGCGCCGTCGATGCGCCGCGGGTCGTACGCCTCCAAGCCGAGCGCGTGCGCCGTGACGGTGGTCACCGACCCCGCCAGGCCCACCAGCGTCACCGTGTCGCCGAACGGCACGGTGAGCGCCGCCTCGTCCAGGGCCGCCGCCACGTCGGCGTGCGCGGCCGCCCTCTGCCCGGCGGTGGGCGGGTCGGTCAGCAGGTGCCGCTCGGTGAGCCGCACACAGCCCACGTCCATCGAGAACGCCGCCTCCGGGGCGCTCGTGCCGATGACCACCTCGGTCGAGCCGCCGCCCAGGTCGACCACCAGGAACGGCCCGGGCCTGCGCGCGGCCACCACGCCGGTGGCGCCGCGGAAGGACAGCGCCGCCTCCTCCTGGCCGCCGATGACCTCGGGCTCGACGCCCAGCGCGGCGCGCACGCCGTCCACGAAGTCCGACCGGTTCTCGGCGTCGCGAGACGCGCTCGTCGCCACGAACCGGATGCGCTCGACCCCCAGGTCGCCGCAGACCTTGGCGTAGCGGGCCGTCGCGTCGAGCGTGCGCGCGAGGGCCTCCGGGGCGAGCCGCCCCGTCTTGTCCACGCCCTGCCCGAGCCGGACCACCTCCATCCGGCGGTCCAGGTCCACCAGGGTCCCCGCCGCGGGGTCGACGTCGGCGACCAGGAGTCGGATCGAGTTCGTCCCGCAGTCGATGGCAGCCACACGCGTCATGGCGCTCATCCTTCCACCACCACGCCGTCGGCCCCGCCCCCGGTCAGCAGCTGCAGCGGTCCGGGCGCCACACCTCGCGCAGCAGCCCCAGCGTCTCGTCGCCCACCGGGTTGACCCCGGGGCCCGAGGCCAAGGCATGCCCCACCAGCACATGCAGGCACTTCACCCGGGTGGGCATGCCCCCGGCGGAGATCCCCGCGATCTCCTCCACGTGCCCCAGCTCCTCACGCTGTGCGAGGTACGCCACATGGGCCCGCTGGTACGCGGCCGCGAGCTCCTCGTCCTCCTGCAGGCGCGCCGTGAGCTCCTTCATCAGGCCGCTGGCCTCGAGCGTGCTGACCGCGCCCACCGCGGGCGGGCACGTCAGGTAGAACGTCGTCGGGAACGGGGTGCCGTCGTCCAGGCGCGGCGCCGTCCGCACCACCAGCGGCCGGCCGCACACGCAGCGCGCCGCGACCGCCACGACCCCGCGCGGGGGCCTGCCGAGCTGCTCGCGGAGCACCTCCAGGTCGCCCTCGGTCACGACAGGGTCATCGGTCCTCGCCAGGGGGATCTCGCTCACTGCACGTCCGTTCCAGAGAGTGCCCCGCGGGTCCGCGGGACGGTGGTCGTCCGCCCGGCGCACGACCAGGCCCCGGCCATTCTCCCGCAGCCAGATGGTCACGCGGTCAGCGCGGCCTCGTCGGCACGCCCCCGCGGCACGGGGCCGTCAGGGCGCCGGGTCGTCCGCCGCGGGCCCGAGGTCCGCCTCGCCCGCCGTGCGCACCGACTCCCACACCGTGGCGTACCAGGGCAGCGGCGCGTCCTGCTGCTCGACCCCGGCGACGGCGCCGCTCGGAGGGGCGGCCGCCGAGGCGGGGGCGCTCTCCGGGTCCGCGACCCGGTAGGCGGTCTCCCCGGGCAGCACGTAGCCCAGCCGGGCACGGGCCTGGGCCACGACGTACGCGTCGTCGCCCCACCTGTCGACCGCTGCCACGAGCTCGTCGTTGCGCAGCCGCGCCGCCTCCGCCTGGGCGGTGAGCTGCTCGAGCTCGACCCGCTGCGCCAGGTAGCTGCGCAGCGTGGGGAAGACCAGCACGAACGCGATCATGGTCACGACCCCGAGCACCATGACCCGCACGGTGAACAGCCGTGGGACCGGCGTCTGGACGGCCTCGGCACGGGGCACGCCCCGCGGCGGCGTCGCCCCGGAGGCACGGGCCGCCGGGCGCGCGGACGCCGGCCGGGTGGCCGACGGGCGTGGAGCCGAGGACCGCGGGGACTTGCCGCGGCCCGTGCTCACCCGCGGCGTGCTCCCGGTGCGCGGCCCACCGCTCCCCTGGCGCGACCCGCCCGCGCCTTGGCGCGGGGAGGGAGGGCGGCGGGCGGAGGGCACGCGACGATTGTGCCCCCCGGACGGCGGATCGGCGCGCAGGAGGGCGGGCCGCGTCGCGATGCGATCAGGACCTTCACCAGCCCTTCGCACGGGGCCTGGCGCACCGGAGGCCGGCGACCATGACGGTCACCGGCCTCCGAGAGCGACGAGGGCTACGCCCTGATCAGGCCTGCTTCCACCGCGGGAAGGCGGTGGCGCCGGCGTAACGGCCGGCGTCGTCCAGCTCCTCCTCGATGCGGAGCAGCTGGTTGTACTTGTTGATGCGCTCGCCACGGGCCGGCGCGCCCGTCTTGATCTGGCCGGCGTTGGTCGCGACGGACAGGTCGGCGATCGTCGTGTCCTCGGTCTCGCCGGAGCGGTGCGAGGTCATCGTCGTGAAGCCGTTGCGCTGCGCCATCTCGACCGCGTCGAGCGTCTCGGTGAGCGTGCCGATCTGGTTGAGCTTGACCAGCAGCGCGTTCGCCGCCTTGAGCTCGATGCCCTTGGCCAGGCGGACCGGGTTGGTGACGAACAGGTCGTCGCCGACGATCTGCACGCGGTCGCCCACGGCCGACATGAGCGCGGTCCAGGACTCCCACTCGTCCTCGGACAGCGGGTCCTCGATCGAGACCAGCGGGTAGTCGCGGACGAGGCCCTCGTAGTACTCGATCATCTCGGCCGGCGTGAACGCCCGGCCCTCGAACTGGTACGCGCCGTCCTTGAAGAACTCGGTCGCCGCGACGTCGAGCGCGAGCCCGATGTCCTTGCCCGGCACGAAGCCGGCCTTCTCGACGGCCACGAGGATCAGGTCGAGCGCCTCGCGGTTGCTGCCCAGGTTGGGGGCGAAGCCGCCCTCGTCGCCCAGGCCCGTGCTCAGGCCCTTGCTCTTCAGCACGGACTTCAGCGAGTGGTAGACCTCGGCGCCGGTGCGCAGGGCCTCGCGGAACGTGGTGGCGCCGATGGGCGCGACCATGAACTCCTGGATGTCGACGTTCGAGTCGGCGTGCGACCCGCCGTTGAGGATGTTCATCATCGGAACGGGCAGGATGTGCGCGTTCGGGCCGCCGACGTAGCGGAACAGCGGCAGGTCGGCCGAGTCGGCCGCGGCCTTGGCGACGGCGAGCGAGACGCCGAGGATGGCGTTCGCGCCGAGCTTGCCCTTGTTGGGCGTGCCGTCGAGGTCGATCAGGGCCTGGTCCACCAGGCGCTGCTCGGAGGCCTCGAAGCCGATGATCTCAGGGGCGATCTCGTCGATCACCGCGTTGACGGCGTCCTCGACGCCCTTGCCCAGGTAACGGCCCTTGTCGCCGTCACGGCGCTCGACGGCCTCGAACGCTCCGGTGGACGCGCCCGAGGGCACGCCCGCGCGGGCGATGGTGCCGTCGTCGAGAGCGACCTCGACCTCCACGGTGGGGTTTCCGCGCGAGTCCAGGATCTCCCGGGCTCCGACGGCCTCAATGCTGGCCATGGTGGCTCCTTCGACGAAAGGTGGGGTTGCGACCTCAGCCTAGTGGCGTGGGCCACGCGGCGCGGCGGGACCTTCGGCTCCTGGACACCGGCGGCGGTGGACTAGCCGCCCAAACCCGGTCGACCCGCCCACCAGGCCGGTCGCCGTCCGCCAGACGCGACAGGCGCCCGCCCTGCCTCCAGGGTCTCCCCGGAGCGGGTCGGGCGCCTGCCGGGCGGCTGACGTCGGCGACGACGGCTCAGAACGCCTGGATGATGTTCTCCACCTGGGACTTGGCGTCGCCGAAGAGCATCGCGGTGTTGTCCCGGAAGAACAGCGGGTTCTGCACTCCCGCGTAGCCGGTGGCCATCGACCGCTTGAACACGATGACCTGCCGCGAGCCCCACACCTCGAGCACCGGCATGCCCGCGATGGGCGAGCCCGGGTCCTCCAGGGCCGCGGGGTTCACGGTGTCGTTCGCGCCGATCACCAGCACGACGTCGGTGTCCGCGAAGTCGTCGTTGATCTCGTCCATCTCGAGCACGATGTCGTACGGCACCTTGGCCTCGGCCAGCAGCACGTTCATGTGGCCGGGCAGGCGCCCCGCGACCGGGTGCACGCCGAAGCGGACGTTGACGCCCTGGGCGCGCAGCCGCTGGACCAGGTCCGCCACGGGGTACTGCGCCTTGGCCACCGCCATGCCGTAACCGGGGGTCACGATGACCGAGCGGGCGTTCTTGAGCATCTCCGCGACCTCGGCGGCGCTGACCTCGCGGTGCTCGCCGTAGTCCGTGTCGGAGGCCACGACGGTGCCGCCCTCTGCCCCGAACCCGCCGAGGATCACCGAGACGAACGAGCGGTTCATCGCCTTGCACATGATCCAGCTGAGGATCGCGCCGGAGGAGCCGACGAGGGCGCCCACGACGATCAGCAGGTCGTTGCTCAGCATGAACCCGGCCGCGGCGGCCGCCCACCCGGAGTACGAGTTGAGCATCGAGACCACCACGGGCATGTCCCCGCCGCCGATCGACGCGACCAGGTGCCAGCCGACGAGCAGCGCGATCACCGTCATCGCGACCAGCGGCGCCAGCGAGGCGTCCGCGATGAACCAGCCCATCAGCCCCAGCGAGGCGACCACCGCGCCCAGGTTGAGCCAGTTGCGCCCCGGGATCATCATCGGCGCCGAGGAGATCTTCGCGGAGAGCTTGAGGTACGCCACGATCGAGCCGGTGAAGGTCACCGCGCCGATGAACACCCCCAGGAACACCTCGACGAGGTGCACCGTGTCGGGCGCCTCCGTCAGGTAGGAGTTGAAGCCGACGAGCACCGCCGCGAGGCCCACGAAGCTGTGCAGCATCGCGATCATCTCGGGCATCTGCGTCATCTCGACCTTGCGGGCCTGCCACGTCCCGACGGTGGCCCCGATGAGGAACACCAGCGCGATGAGCATGAGGGTCACGAAGACCTGGCGCTCCGAGCTCTGCGCGGCGAGCAGCACGGTGGCGAGCAGGGCCAGGCCCATGCCGACCATGCCGAGGAGGTTGCCGCGCCGGGCGGACTCGGGCTTGGAGAGCCCCGCGAGGGACAGCACGAACAGGACGGCCGCGACGAGGTACACGGCCTGGGCGAGCGACGTCAGCATCAGGCGTCCTTCCTGAACATCCCGATCATGCGGTACGCGACCAGGAACCCACCGAAGATGTTGATGCTGGCCACGGACGCGGCGACGAACGCCAGCGTCGAGACGATCCAGCTCTCCGAGCCGATCTGCAGCAGCGCCCCGACGAGGATGATCCCCGAGATCGCGTTGGTCTGGGCCATCAGCGGCGTGTGCAACGAGTGGCTCACGTTCGAGATGACGTAGTAGCCGATGATCACCGCGAGGACGAACACCGTGAAGTGCCCGAGGAACGCCGCGGGCGAGAACATCAGCGCGAGGGCGAGCAGCACGGCGCCGAGGCCGGCGAGCGCCATGCGCCGCTGGCCGCGCACCTGCGCGGCGCGAGCGGCCTCGGCGGGGTCGGCCGGCGCGGGGGCCGGGGCCGCGGGCTGGGCGGACGGCGCCGGCGCGGCCGAGACCTGGACGGGCGGCGGCGGCCAGAGCACCTCCCCCGACCCGACGACGGTCATGCCGCGCTGGACCACGTCCTCCAGGTCGAGGACGAGCGTGCCGTCCTTCTCCGGGGTGAGCAGCGCCATGAGGTGCACGATGTTGGTGCCGAACAGCTGCGAGGTGTGCTGCGGCATCCGGCTCGTGAGGTCGGTGTAGCCGAGGATGACGACGCCATTCTCGGTGACCACGCGCTCGCCGGGGACGGTGAGCTCGCAGTTGCCGCCGCCCGAGGCGGCGAGGTCCACGATGACCGAGCCGGGCCGCATCGCGGCGACCATCTCGGCGGTGATGGTCGTGGGAGCCTGGCCGCGCACCAGCGCGGTGGTGATGACGATGTCCGCCTTGCGGGTCTCCTCGGCGTACATGCGCGCCGTGAGCTCCTCCTGCTCGGCGGTCAGCGCGCTCGCGTAGCCGTCGGAGCTGACCTCCTGCTGGGCGGTCTGCGCCTGGACGAACTGCGCGCCCATCGACTCGATCTGCTCGCCGACCTCGGGCCGCACGTCGAACGCGCGCACCTGGGCGCCGAGGCTGCCGGCCGCGCCGATCGCCGCGAGCCCGGCCACGCCCGCGCCGATCACGAAGACGTGCGCGGGCGGAGTCTTGCCGGCGGCCGTGACCTGGCCGGAGAACATGCCGCCGTACTCCTCGGCGGCCTCGATGACGGCCCGGTAGCCGGCCACGTTGGACAGCGTCGAGAGCACGTCAAGGGCCTGCGCGCGGGAGATGCGCGGCACGGCGTCGAGCGCCAGCGCGCTCACCCCGCGTGCGGCCATCGCGGCCAGCAGCTCGGGGTGCGTGGCGGGAGCCATCATCGACACGACCGTGGCTCCCGGGCGCAGCGCCTCGAGCTGCGCCTCGCCGGGGGCTTCGACGGCGGTGACGACGTCGCTGGCCCACACGTCGGCGAAGGCGCCGATGCCGGCGCCCGCCTCCTCGTACGCGGTGTCAGGGAAGTTCGCCGCGGCTCCGGCCCCCGACTCGACCACGACGTCGTAGCCCAGCTTGACCAGCTGGGCCACGGTCTTGGGAGTCGCGGCGACCAGCCGCTCGCCCGGGCGCTGCTCGCGCGGGACGCCGATCCTCATCATCTGGCCCTTCGTCTCGTCCAGTGGGTTGCCATCAGGCAACAGCTACACATTCTCGTGAGGCGCACGGTCCCCGACCACGGACCTTGGGCCTGATCCCGACCTGAATGTCCGCATATCGAGACGTTCCTGCTCACGCCTGAGGGTGTCGCGCCTCGGCGCCACGAACCCGGGACTCCAGCTCCCGGGTCGCCGCGCGCAGCTCCTGCTCGGCGTCCACGCCCGCGGCCTGCGCCTCGGCCACGAGGTCCAGCAGCCGGTCGCCGAGGGTCCCCGACCGGGGCCGCGCGTCCGCCGAGACCAGGTCCCCATGGCCTGAGCGCCGAGCGCGGCCCACGACCTTCTGCGCGCGGGCCACCGCGCCCAGGGTCGCCGGGATGCCGTCCAGCACCGACGCCCTGCGCTTCTCCTCGGCCTTGATCCGGTCCCACTGGACGTGCAGGTCCTCGAGGCTGCCGGCCTCCGACGCGTCCGCGAAGACGTGCGGGTGGCGCCGGACCAGCTTGGCCGTGATGCCGCGCGCGACGTCGTCGACGTCGAAGGGGTCGTCCGGGTCCTCCTCGGCGATGCGCGCGTGGAAGACCACCTGCAGCAGCAGGTCGCCGAGCTCCTCGCGCATGCCGGCGCGGTCCCCCTGCTCGATCGCCTCGGCGACCTCGTGGGCCTCCTCGAGCACGTACGGCACGAGCGAGCGGTGCGTCTGCTCGGCGTCCCACGGGCAGCCGTCCGGCGAGCGCAGCCGGTCCATCACCTCGACGAGCGCGCGCAGGCCGGAGCCGGGCTCGTCGCCCGGCCCGCCCGCGTGAGGACCCGCCGAGGCCTGGCTCATCTGCCCGAGGAGTCCTGGGACACGACGAGCCAGTCACGAGCGGGCGCCACCAGCTGGTTGTCCGCCGTCACGTCGGCGTACCGAGGGCTGACCTCGACGTCGGAGGAGGCCACCTCCTCGGTGAGCTGGGCGAGGACGTCGCCGGCGTTCGGCAGCGACTGGAGCGCGTTGATCTCCAGCGAGTACCGGGCGACGGCCCGGGCGCCGTCCCCGAAGGACAGGTCCGTCATCCCCGCCTGCGCCGCGATGTCGGACAGCAGCGCGTCGGCGTCCGCGTCGGAGGCCGCCACGCCGTTCTCGGCGGCGACCCGGTCCACCGCCGGGGTCTGCACGAGCACGGTGAGCACCGTGATCGGGGTCGCGCCCTGGAGGAACGGCCCCACCTCGGTGACCGCGTCCTGGAGGGCGGCCGCGGAGATCTCCTCGCCGTCGACGACGGCCGCGGCGCCGGGTTGGCCGCTGCACGCGCCCAGCAGGCTGGCGACGGCGAGCGCTGACGCCGCCACCACCGCCCGACGCGGCCGGGCCGACCGGGAAATGTTCGCCGTCACTGTGGAGACCTCCTGCGTCGTCGCATTCCAGACCGGCCCATCGTAGGCGCTGCCGATCCGCCGCCCGGCCACCTCACCGCCGGGCCGCGTCGGTGCCGACCTGCGCGGCGGCCGACACGTCGCCGCTGATCACCGCGTCGATGAGCTGCCGCGCCCAGGCCAGCACCTCGTCGCCGTGCAGCGGGCGCCCGCCGATCCGCGCCGTCGTGGGGAACGGCACCAGGATGGTGCGGACCGCCGGCTTGAGCACCGTGCCGGGGTACAGCCGCTTGAGCCGCAGCTGCGCCGACTCGGGCAGGTCCACGGGGGCGAACCTCACGAACTTGCCCTGCGCCGTGATGTCCGCGAGCCCCGCGTCGCGCGCATGGGCGCGGAAGTCGGCCACCTCGAAGAGGTTCGCCACCGCGTCGGGCACCGGCCCGTACCGATCGACCAGCTCGGCGCGCACCTCGGCGAGGGCCGCCGAGTCGGAGGCCGCGGCGATCTTCCGGTAGGCCTCGAGGCGCAGCCGCTCGTGCGCGATGTAGTCGTGCGGGATGTGCGCGTCGACCGGCAGCTCGATGGTGACGTCCGGGGCCTCCTCCTCGGTGTCGCCCCGGTAGCTCGCGACCGCCTCGCCCACCATGCGGATGTACAGGTCGAAGCCCACGCCCTCGATGTGGCCGGACTGCTCGCCGCCCAGCAGGTTGCCCGCCCCGCGGATCTCCAGGTCCTTCATGGCCACCGCCATCCCGGCGCCCAGGTCGGTGTTCGCGGCGATGGTCTGGAGCCGGTCGTGCGCGGTCTCGGTGAGGGGGCGCTCGGGCGGGTAGAGGAAGTAGGCGTAGGCCCGCTCCCGCCCGCGGCCCACACGGCCGCGGAGCTGGTGCAGCTGGGACAGGCCCAGCAGGTCCGCCCGCTCCAGGATGAGGGTGTTCGCGTTCGAGATGTCCAGGCCGGTCTCGACGATCGTGGTGCAGACGAGCACGTCGAACTTCTTCTCCCAGAAGTCGACGATGACCTGCTCGAGCTGGTTCTCGTGCATCTTGCCGTGGGCCACCGCGATGCGGGCCTCGGGCACGAGCTCCGCGAGGCGGGCCGCGGTCCGCTCGATCGAGTCGACCTTGTTGTGCACGTAGAAGACCTGCCCCTCGCGGAGCAGCTCGCGACGGATCGCCGCGGAGATCTGCTTCTCCTCGTAGGGGCCGACGAACGTCAGCACCGGGTGCCGCTCCTCCGGCGGGGTCGCCAGGGTGGACATCTCCCGGATGCCGGTGACCGCCATCTCGAGCGTGCGCGGGATGGGCGTGGCGCTCATCGCCAGCACGTCCACGTTGGTGCGCAGCGCCTTGAGCGTCTCCTTGTGCTCGACGCCGAACCGCTGCTCCTCGTCGACGATCACCAGGCCCAGGTCCTTGAACCGCACCTCGCCGGTGATCAGCCGGTGCGTGCCGATGACGATGTCGACCGACCCGTCCTTGAGGCCCTCGACGACCGCCTTGCTCTCCGCCGCGGTCTGGAACCGGGACAGCGCCTTGACCGTCACGGGGAACGGCGCGTACCGCTCGAGGAACGTGTCGAGGTGCTGCTGCACCAGCAGCGTGGTCGGCACCAGGACGGCGACCTGCTTGCCGTCCTGCACCGCCTTGAAGGCCGCGCGCACCGCGATCTCGGTCTTGCCGTAGCCGACGTCGCCGCACACCAGCCGGTCCATCGGGACGGGCTTCTCCATGTCGGCCTTGACCTCGTCGATGGTGACGAGCTGGTCCGGGGTCTCGACGTAGGCGAACGCGTCCTCGAGCTCGCGCTGCCACGGGGTGTCGGGGCCGAACGCGTGCCCCGACGTCGCCATCCGGGCGGCGTACAGGCGGATCAGCTCGGCGGCGATCTCCTTGACGGCCTTGCGCGCGCGGCTCTTGGTCTTCGCCCAGTCGCCGCCGCCCATCTTGCTCAGGCCCGGCGACTCGCCGCCCACGTACTTGGTGACCTGGTCGAGCTGGTCGGTGGGCACGAACAGGCGGTCGCCCGGCTGCCCGCGCTTGCTCGCGGCGTACTCGACCACCATGTACTCGCGGGTCGCGGCGCTGGCGCCCGAGCCGATGGTGCGCTGCACGAGCTCGACGAACCGCCCGACGCCGTGCTGCTCGTGCACCACGTAGTCGCCGGGGCGCAGCTGCAGCGGGTCGACGGTGTTGCGCCGACGGCTCGGCATCCTGCGCATGTCGCGGGTGGAGGTCCCGGCCCGGCCGGTGAGGTCGGACTCCGAGAGCACGGCCAGGCCGAGCCCCTCGAACACGAAGCCGGGTCCCGCGGGGGCGGGAACGACCAGCACCACTCCGGGCTCCGGCTCCTCGGGGATCTGCGGCACCAGGCGGGCGGGCACGTCCGCCGCCCGGAGCTGCTCGGTCATCCGCTGGGCCGGGCCGTGGCCCTCGGTCGCGAGGACGACGCGCCACCCCGCCTGCTGGTGCTCGCGCAGGTGGGCGACGGCCCGGGCGACCTCGCCGCGGTAGCGCTCGACCTCGCGGGCCGCCAGCACCAGGGTCTCCCCCGCGTCGGGGTCCACGAAGGGCGTCATGCCGGGCTCGGCGGCGCCGGCGCCGTCGACGTCGAGGGTGAACGGGCTGAGCGTCCACCAGCCCAGCCCGCGCACCTCCGCGAGGGCCCGGACCTCGGCGAAGGTCGCGAACGAGGCCGCGGACAGGTCGAGCGGCGTCGCGGCGCCGGCTGCCGCCGACGTCCAGGCGGCGGCGAGGAACTCGTCGGTGGTGGCCGCCAGGTCGTGGGCCCGGCGGCGGACCCGCTCGGGGTCGGCGAGCACGAGCAGCGAGTCGTCCGGCACCAGGTCGAGCACGGGGACCATCTCGTCCACGAGCACGGGCGCCAGCGACTCCATGCCCTCGACCGCCACCCCGGCCGCGAGCTTGCCCAGCATCTCGGCGGCCGCGGGCAGCTCGTCCACGAGCGAGGCGGCGCGCTCCCGGACGTCGTCGGTCAGCAGGATCTCCCGGCAGGGAGGCGCCCACAGGCCGTGCGTCGCCACCTCGAGGCTCCGCTGGTCGGCCACGGAGAACCAGCGGATCTCCTCGACGTCCTCTCCCCAGAACTCGATGCGCAGGGGGTGGTCCTCGGTGGGCGGGAACACGTCGAGGATGCCGCCGCGCACCGCGAACTCCCCGCGCTTCTCGACCATGTCCACGCGCGAGTACGCCGCGGCGACGAGGCGGTCCGCGATCTCGGCCAGGTCGACGCGGTCGCCGACCGCCAGCGAGACGGGCTCGAGCTCGCCGAGCCCCGCCACGACGGGCTGCAGCATCGCGCGGACCGGCATGACCAGCACCCGGATGGGCCCGGCGAGGCCCAGGTCCGAGCTCGGGTGGGCCAGCCGGCGGAACACCGCGAGGCGCCGCGCGACGGTGTCGCTGCGCGGGGACAGCCGCTCGTGGGGCAGCGTCTCCCAGGCCGGCAGCACGGCGACGTCGTCGTCGGGCAGGTAGCACCGCAGGGCGCCGGCGAGCTCGTCGGCGTCGCGCCCGGTGGCGGTGACGACCACGAGGGGGCGGGGCCGCGCGGCGGGCGCCGCGACGCCGGGCTGGTGGGCGCCCGCGAGCGCGGCGAGCAGCGGTGGGCGGATGCCGGCCGGCCCGACGACGTCGACCTGCCCTCGGGCGGGCGCCAGCTCGAGCGCTCGGGCGGCGGCGGGGTCGGCGAGGAAGGCGGGCAGGATTCCGGTGAGGTCCATGGTTCCCTTCGGCCTTGCCCGGGGCCCGTCCGTGCGCACGGCGGGCGGCCGGGCGAGGGGCGCGGCAGCACGAGAGCCCCGGATCCTTCGGGATCCGGGGTGCGTCCGCATTCTACGGGCGGGGCCTGACACCGCCCGGGGCGGGACGACTAGCCGCGCGCCGCCACGCGCAGCGCGTCGACGACCCTGTCCTGGTCCGCCTCGGTGAGGTGCTGGTGCGCCGGGAGCACCAGCGTCGAGTCGGCGAGGCGCTCCGACACCGGGAGCGGCACGTGGGCAGAGCCCGCGTGCGAGGGCTCCCTGTGGGCCGCCGTGGCGCCGCGCCGCGCCGCGACGCCGGCGTGCGCCAGGTGGGCCAGCAGCCCGTCACGGTCGAGCGGGAACCCGTCCTGGACCTCGACACGGTAGGCCTGGCCGTTGCTCGTCCCCCACGGCGGGTCCTGGACCGGCCGCAGCCCGGCGATGCCGGCGATCTGCTGGGTGTACGCGGCGGCGACCGCGCGGCGGCGGGCGACCACCTCCCGCAGGCGCCCGAGCTGCGCCAGGCCCACGGCAGCCTGCAGGTCCGTCATCCGGTAGCCGAACGCGGCCTCGGGGTGCTCCTGAGTGGTCGCGGGGACCCCTGTGCGCCGCTCAGCGGCCGTGACGATCGCCGCGTCCCCGCGCAGGCGCCGGGCGCGTGCGGCCCACTCGGGGCGCACGGTCGTGACCATGCCGCCCTCGCCGGTGGTGAGCAGCGCGTGCGGGTGGAAGGACCACGCGGCGATCTCGGCGCCGGCGCCGACGGGCCGCCCGCGGTACCTCGCGCCCGCGCCGTCGCCCGCGTCCTCGACGACGACGACGTCCACCGGGTCGCAGACCAGGCGCACGTCGTCCAGGTCGACCGGGATCCCGTCCAGGTCGACGGCGATCACGGCCCGGGTGCGCGGCGTCAGCGCCGCGGCGACGTGGGCTCCGGTGAGGGTGCCGGTCATGGGGTCGACGTCGGCGAAGACCGGACGGGCGCCGACGCGCGCCACCGCGTCCGCGGTGGCGCCGAGGGAGGAGGACGGCACGACGACGTCGTCGCCCGGGCCGACCCCCGCGGCCGCGAGCGCCAGGTGCAGCGCAGCGGAGCCGGAGGAGGCGGCCACCGCGAAGCCCGCCTGCTGCGCGTCGGCGAACTCCTCCTCGAACTGCGCCACCCGGGGGCCCTGCGCGAGCCAGCCCGAGGCGATGACGTCGGTGACCGCCGCGACCTCCTCGGGGCCGAACCAGGGCCGCGTCGCCTCGATCCGGCCGAGCACCGCTCCCGGGCCGTTCACCGGGCTCCCCCGAGCAGCTCCAGGGGTGACGTCGTGCGGGCGCGGCCGGGGCCCCGGTGGCCTGCGCCGGCGGCGCGCAGCGGTGCGTGGACGTCCATGCGGCTCCTCCGGTGGGTGTGTCGCCATTCTTGCCCAAACCATTCCAGTTCGGGGCAATCCGGGCGCGTTTCACCCCCTCGGGCGCACGTCGCACCGCGGGGGCGACAGTCCTCTGGATCGTGACAGAAGGTGTGAGAAGGTGAGGAAAAGGACGCTCTGCGCATGGACGATCCCACTGTCGCTCCCGCGCCCGCCCCGCACCACCCAGGTGATCGCCCAGCATCTCGTCCGGCACGGAGGCACACATGACCACGACGTCCGAGCACGCCGCCGGAGGACCGGCCCGCGCCCCGCACGACACGCCCGAGGACGTCACGTCCGCGACCGGGCGGCACAGCGCGCTCGTCGAGGCGCGGACGGCTCGACCATGACGCGGGTCGTGGTGGTGGGGGCCGGCATCGTCGGCCTCGCCGTGGCCGCGCGCCTGGCGGGGCGCGGCGACGAGGTGGTCGTGGTGGACAAGGAGCCGGACATCGCACTGCACCAGACGGGGCGAAACTCGGGCGTCATCCACTCAGGGCTGTACTACGCGCCGGGCAGCTTCAAGGCCGCCATGAGCGCCGCGGGCGCGCGGTCCATGACGGCCTACGCGCGCTCGCGCGGCATCCCCGTGCGGACCTGCGGCAA
>Ga0233375_1000054_pt1 | contig 79714 bp, 68 predicted proteins | sample ElkDunMinimDraft_10_FD_191539 | JGI IMG/M metagenome (GOLD analysis project Ga0233375, IMG submission 191539) | Fecal eukaryotic communites from dung pellets of Tule Elk in California, USA - Elk Dung E16 | ecosystem: Host-associated > Mammals > Digestive system > Large intestine > Fecal | place...
AGAGGCTGAGCCAGCCGCTGTCCGGGCAGCGCGCCGCGCGGCCGTTGGGCAGAGTGAGGCCGGCGGCGTCGGCGCCGTCGGTCAGCAGGCCGTACAGGGTGGGCGCGAGCGCCTGGCCGGTGTCGGGGGACGGCTGGACGTCGGGCCAGCGCAGGCCCTGGGCGCCGACCACGATCATGCTGCCGCCGGGCGGCACCACGGGTGCCGCGGTGCTGAGCGCGCCCGACTCCTCGCCTGCGGCGTCGGCCCCGGGTACGGGGAGCACGGCCGCCGCGAACAGCAGGCTGAGCAGCAGCGCGCCGGACAGGCCCAGCACGGCGGAGGGCACGCCGCGTACGGGGACGGCGGCGCGTGTGCCGCCGAACCGCTGGACGTCGAGGCCTTCCGCGCCGGGACGCGGGGGCACACCAGGACGCTGGGGCATATCAGGACGCGGGGGCGTACCAGGGCGAGGGGCCGTACCGGGGCGGTCGGACGGGAGCCAGCCGCGTGCGGCAGCGAACCGGGCGACCGGTCCGGGCCGGGCGGCGACCAGGGCGATCAGCGCGAAGGGCACGAGCAGGACGAGCCCGCGGAGCCGGTCCCCGAGGAACGGCGCGGCGTCCACCCCGACGGTCACCAGGGCGACCACGGCGACGGTCGCCACGGCACGCCAGGCCACCGGTGCGGCGTAGGCGGCGAGACCGCCCGCGAGGACCAGCCCTGCCACGGCGTACAGCACGAAGGCGACGTCCGAGAACCCGTAGAACCGGTCGGCCGTGGCCAGCGAGGGCCCGAGCAGCGACCCCTGCAGCAGCGTGAACCCGGTGAGCCCGTCGACGGTGAGCACGAGCCAGGTGACGCCCGCCGCGGCGACCGTCCCCCGCCACGGGGCCGGCGGGAGCACACGGCTCACGCCGCGTACGGTGAGCGCGACGAGGACGGTCGCCGCGGTCAGCGACAGTGCGAGGCCGAACTGCGGCGCGGGCCAGACCCACCAGCGGGACAGCGTCGCCAGGCTGGCGGCCGCGGGTGCGGAGACCGCGAGCAGGGCAGCGCCCAGCGCGATCCGCTGCCGGTAGGGCCCGGGCTCCCGGCGCGGCCGGCCCGTGCGGCGCGGCAGCACGAGCACGAGCACCGCGAGCAGCAGGAACAGGACGATCGCCCCCGCGAACGCGGGCAGCTGGGCGGGGATCGTGTCGGCCAGCACGTTGATGTACTGCCGGTTCTCCACGGTGCGGGCGACCGTCGTCCGGCGCGGCTCGCCCACGACGATCGGCATGCCGTCGATCACCGGCTCCTCGACCGCCGGGGCCGGCACCAGCGGTTCCTGCTCGGCTTCGGCCAGCGCCCCGCCCGCCTCCGCAGCGGTCGCCGTCAGGTCGGTGAGCTGGACGAACCCGGTGCTGCGCGACGCCGCCGACGTCAGCCAGCGCACCCGCGGCACGTCCACCACCCAGTCCACGACCACCTGCAGACCCTGCTGCGTGAGCGGGGTGTCGGCGATACCCGCCACGAGCACACGCGTGCCGGACGCGAGACCGGTCCGCAGCGTGCTGAGGGTGCCGTCCAGCGCGTCGAGCGCGGCGGCCCGCTCCGGACCCTCGGGCAGGCTGCCGGCGTCGATCACGGTCACGGGGCACTCGGTGAGCACCTCGCTCCAGGCCACGCCGTCACTCGCGACTGCCCGGGCGTCCCCGGCGATCAGCGCCTCCAGAGACGGGACGTACCGGTCAACGGTCCCGTTCTCCCGCGCGAGCATCACGGCGGCGCCCGGCCCGATCGCCGTCGAGCACGTGCCCGCCTCGTCCAACATCGTGCCGAGCTGGCCCGGCACCGGGAGCTCGGCGTCGTCGCCGGCTGCCTCGTCCTCGTCGTCCTCGCGCTCCGGGAGCCCGGCCCAGTCGTCGACGGTCGCCCGTGCCGGCTCGGCACCGTTCGCGCCGAGCGCGCGCGGCACCGGGGTGCACGACATCGCCCCACGCGCCTCGGACGGCCGGCCGTCCGCCTCGTCGGTGGCGGGCGTCTCCGCGCGCTCCGCGCTGCCCTCCGAGACCGTCCGGCTGCCCGCGGACAGCGTGAGCCAGGCGTCCAGCGGGCAGGTGGCCGGCGCGGCGGTCCGCACGTTGATGGACGCGACGGACCCGCCGCCGATCATGTGCCACAGGTTGGGAGTGGTCCCGCGCGACACGTCGGTCCAGCGCAGGCCCGCCACACCGACCACCACGACGGGCGCGGCGGGTGGCGGCTCCGGCGCGGACGCCGACCCCTGGGCGGCTTCCGCGCCCTGAGCGGGCTCCGGTCCCGGCGCCGCCCACGCCGCCGGGCCCAGCAGCCCCAGGAGCACCGACACGAGCACGACCAGGACTGGGGGCACGGTCAGAGCACGCGTGGAACGGGGATTCACCCGCCCAGGGTAAGAGGTGGTTCGAGGAGGTGCTGTGATCACGGTGCGCGGACCAGCAGTGCACCCTCCTGCACGTGCACGTCGATCTCGACGGCGCGGCCCAGCGGATCGCCGTCCACCTGGGTCTCCTCGCCTGCCGGGACCCGGATACGCGCGCGGCGCGCCTTGGTGTGGTCGATGCGCCCCAGCTTCTCCGGGAGCTCGTTGCGTACGCCCACACCCTGCATGGCTATTTCCAGCGTCAGCTGGGCCCAGCCGAACACCCCGCCGCGGACGTCGACGGCGGCCACGTCGAGCACGCCGTCGTCCAGCACGGCGTCGGGCAGCAGGGTGACGCCGCCGGGGAGCATGCCGCAGTTGCCCACCATGATCGACCGGGCCCGGGCCTCCACGGGCGCGGTGTCGTCGAGCTGCAGCGTGGCGCGCATGCGCCGGGCCTGCAGGTGCGACAGCCCGGCCACGAAGTAGGCGACCCAGCCCACCCGCTTCTTCAGGTTGGAGTCCGCGGTGGCGACCATGGCCGCGTCGAAGCCCAGCCCGGCGATGACCAGGAAGATGTGCAGACGGTCGGTGTCCGGCTCGTGGTCGGGCTGGTTGGGGAGGTCGCCGTTGCGGGGCAGGTCCGCGAACTCGGTCACCCGCAGCCAGCCGACGTCGATCGCGCGCGTACGTCCGTGCACGATCACGTCGAGGGCGTCACCCACGCCGGTCAGCGGCAGCTCGAGGTTCCGCGCCAGCAGGTTGCCGGTGCCCACGGGCAGTACACCCATCGGCGTGGCCGACTCGACCATGGTCTCGGCCACGGCACGCACCGTCCCGTCACCGCCCGCCGCGACCACGATGCCGGCACCGTCGTCCAGGGCACGCCGCGCCTGGCCCTTGCCCGGGTCGTCGATGGTGGTCTCGTACCAGAGGGGCTCCGCGAGGCCGTGGGCGCGGCAGTACGCGAGCACCTGCGTCCGCAGGCCGGCGGCCCCCTGCTTGGACGGGTTGACGACCAGCGCGAGCTGCGGCGCCGCCGTCTCTCCCAGGGGGATCGCCCGGTGGTGGTCACGGCGGCGCATCCGCGCCTGCTGCGTCCAGACCCCGATCGCGACGGCGAGGGCCAGCACCGCAACCGCTATCGCGGTAATCCCGAGCCAGACCTGCCACCCCATGACGTCAGGGTACGGGGCGGACGGCGAGGCATCGGCCCATCAGCTGCGGACGTTCGAGCCCGCGTGCCGTACCGCGTCCACCGCGCCGCGCATCTTGCGCGCGTTCACGGCCAGCAGGACATCGCGATACTGGGCCGCACGGTGGATCTGCCCCTTGAGGTCGTTCGTGGAGGCACGGTGCTTGAGATCACAGGGCACCTCGACTGCGACGTACCCCTTGCGCAGCAGGTCGATGGTCATGCCCGTCTCGACGCCCCAGCCGCGGGCGAGCGGTGTGGCCGCCTCGAACGCCTCGCGGGTGAGGCAGCGCATGCCAGACAGCGGCTGCGACGGGCTCCAGCCCGTCATCGCCTCGATCGCCCGGCGGGCCGCGCCGACCACGATGCCGCGGCCGCCGGCACCGGCCTGCTTGGGCAGCAGCGCGATCGCGAGATCGGCAACTCCCTCGCGGACCGGGCGCACGAGCGGTGCGGTGTTCACGGCGGTGTCGCCGAGGTCGCCGTCGATGAACATGAGCAGGCGCGGGGGGCGTCCGTCCGCGTCACGCATCGCCACCACCGCCGCACCCGTCTCCATCGCGGCGGCCTTGCCGCGATTGTGGGAGTGGCGCACGACGACGGCTCCCGCGGCACGCGCGACGTGCTGCGTGTCGTCCTCGGAGCCGTCGTCGACCACGAGCACGAGGTCGACGTGGGGGATCGCACGCGCAGAGCGCACGGTGGCGGCGATGCGCTCGGCCTCGTCCTTGGCGGGGATGACCGCCGCCACACGTTGGACGTTCTTGCCTGCCTGAGCATTGCCGGGACGCGTGGTCTTCGCGACCGGGAGAGCGTTCACACCTGTCCTGCCTGAAGCGTCGATTTACCTTGGTGGGTGACCGGATAGTCCTTTGCTTGGTGAGTGCAAAGGTTTACCCCTGGAATCCTACTCCCTTGGTCCGCTAGTTGCCGAAACCTGGACCGCTCGTGGCGATCTTCGGTGACTGCCGACGCGTTCCGGGCCGCTCGCGCACGATCGGCCGGGGCGTCCGGTCTAGCGCAGGGTGACCTGCCGGGAGACGATACCCGCTCTTGCGCGTCGCTCGTTCGCATCAAGCGGCTCCTTGATGGAAAGTGCTTTCGCGAGCTGCTCGCCGAGCTCGGCCGCCGGCCCCTCCAGATCGGCCGCCTCGGTGCCCTTCGGCAGCTCCCAGACGGGTACGACCAGCCCGGACGCTCGAAACGCTCCCACGAACCTCCCACCCGCGAGCCCTGACTCGCGCTTTGCGTGGAGACGAGAGAGTGCGTCGATCACGTCCTCCTCCGGCTCGGGGCGCACCCAGCGGAGGAACTCGCGGGTCATGCTGCACCAGTAGGCCGACTCGACAGAGGACACCTGCACCGTGGGGATCGCGCCGTCGGCGGCGTCCTCCAGGCTCTCCTTGATCTCGGGCGTAATCTCGGCGCTCGGGTCGAGCCAGTAGTCGAACGTGTCGTGCACCGTGATCTCGAACGGGACGCTCAGGTCGAGCACGTCCTGCAGGCGCGGACCCTCACCCGGCAGCTCGCCCGGCTCGACCGCGGTACCCGGCTCCAGGTCGAGCGCCTCCAGCAGCGCGGCGGCCAGGTCACGGCTCACGTCGCCCGACCCGAGGATGCCCTGCACCGCGAGTAGGATCGTGCCGTCGGCACGGTGCAACGCGGTCCAGGCGCCCGGCAGCAGCGTCACGACGGTGACCTCGCGGGAGCCGTACTCGGCGGTCGTGCGAGCCGTCGCGGTCGCGGACGGGACGATCTCGCGCATCGCCACCCAGTCGGTCTCCCCGGGGAGACCTTCAAAGGGCCGGAGCACGAAGTCGGAGGAGGGGTTCTTGGCCATGCGGCGAGTGTATCCACGCGCGTCGCCAGTGGATCTGTCCGGCCCGTGATGTTTCGGAGCAGCCTGTCGGCAGTCCCTGCGTAGATCGTCGGCAGCGGGCGGGCCGGACCATGATGGACGAGTGGAGACCTGGCTCGCGGCACACCTGCCCGTCCTCGACCTCGCGCTCGACGCCGTACGGGCCGTGCAGCGCGCGTCGGCGCGCCTCGGCGAGCGGTCCGCGGCCGGGTCGACGGACCGGTGCGCGGCCCCGGATCCCGCGCGGGTCGCCGCCGCGTTCGCGTCCGACCGGGTCTTCGCGCTCGACGGCGAGGCCGTCGAGGGGTTCGCCGCGCTCTCCGGCTTCTTCCCCGCCGCCGACGGCTGGGTCCGCACCCACGCGAACTACCCGCACCACAGGTCCCGCCTGACCGGCCTCCTGGGTCTGCCCGACGACGCCGGACGAACCGCCCTGGCCCGGCGGGTCGCCGAGGTGCCCGCGCAGGAGCTCGAGGACCGCGCGGCCGAGGCGGGCGCGATCGTGGCACGCGTGCGGACCGAGCAGGAGTGGCGACGGTCCGCGCCGGGGCGCGCCGCGGCGTCGGGCCCGCTGGTGCGCACCCGGCCCGCCGAGGGGCGGCGCGGGAAAGGGAGGACCCCGGCGCCCTGGGCGGGCCGTGGTGCGGGGTCTGCCCCGCTGACCGGCTTCCGGGTGCTCGACCTGACGCGGGTCATCGCGGGACCGGTCGCCACGCGGACGCTCGCGCTCCTCGGCGCGGACGTGCTGCGGGTGGACCCGCCGGACCCCGCCGAGATCGAGTGGCAGCACCTCGACACGGGACAGGGCAAGCGCAGCACCGTGCTGGACCTCGGGCGGGCACGGGACCTCCGGACCGCCCAGGAGCTGCTGGACGGCGCCGACGTGCTCGTGACCGGGTACCGGCCGGGCGCGATCGAGGCGCGCGGGCTCAGGGTGCCGGCCGGCGTGGTGACCGGGAAGGTGTCCGCCTGGGGCACGACCGGGCCGTGGGCGGGCCGACGGGGGTTCGACTCGATAGTGCAGGCCGCGAGCGGCATCGCCCTGCTGGAGGGCCGTGACGGAGCGCCAGGGGCACTGCCTGCCCAGGCGCTCGATCACGCGTCGGGCTACCTGCTCGCGGCGGGCGTCGTCGACGCGCTCGCACGCCGCGACAGGGAGGGTCTCGACGTCTCGGTCTCGCTCGCGCGGACGGCGACCTGGCTGCTGGACCTTCCGGGACGGGACCCGCTGCACCCGGCCGCCGCGGTGCCGCGCCGCGCCGATCCGGTCACGGGCTCGCCGGGCGAGACCGTGACCCACGGACGGGTCACCACAGCCCGGCCCGCGCTGCCGGGATACGAGGACTACCCGTACCCGGCCCGCCCCTGGACCCACGACACGCCGTCCTGGGAACGGCCCCCGATGTGAGATCGGTCCGTTGGGATGAGATCGGTCGGTCGACCGACCGATCTCATCCCAACGGACCGATCTCATCGCATGGGCGCCCAGCGCCGGAGTGTCAGACGCGGACGCCGCTGCGCCGGGCCACCAGGAGCGAACCCGCGCCGCCGATCACCAGCGCGCCGGCCGCCGCGGTCAGCGCCGCGGCCTCGGCACCGGTCGTCGCGAGGCGGACCGGGGCGTCGAGCGTGGCCTCGGTCAGCGACGACGCCTCCTGCTCGATGGCCTGGACGTCGGTGCCCGGCACGTAGGCCGTGAGCTCAGCGCCCGCGGTGTCCTCCGCCGTCGGGCGGCCCTCCCACTGCTGGCCCGGCGCCTGGACGGCCACCGGCTCCGAGGAGGCGCGCACGGCGGGCGTGGCGGCCTTGGCCTCGGTGGTGGCGGCGGTCGTGGCCGTGGTGGCCTGCTGCGCGGGAGCGGCGACCGGCGCGGCCTCCCGGGCGGGCTCCGTCCGGGCCTCCTGGCGGGGCTGGGCCGCCCGGGTCTCGTCCACGTACTCCTGGACGGCCTCGCGCACACGCTCACGGGCCTGCTCGCGGTTCTGGTCGCGGTTCTGCTGACGAGCCTGGTCCCGGTCGCCACGGGCCGGCGAGTCGCGGTGGTCGCAGTCGCGCTGGGAGCCGTACCGCGGCACGTCGTAGTTTGGCTGCGTGTAGCCGGCCGGCTCGTACGAGCGCGGGCCCTGGGCGGCGTGCCGGCCGCCGTCGCGACCGCGGTCGTGGCCCTCGTACCCGCCGGAGTGACCGTCGTACCCGCCGCGCCCGCCGTGGCCACCACCCTCGTGCGCCATCGCCGGGCTGGCGACTGCTGTCGCAGCGGTGGCGAGCGCGATCGTCGCCACGACGCGGGCGGCCGTGGACTTGGCGGCGGACGAAGGCTTGTTGGCGGCGTGCTTCATGAGAGCTGCTCCAGCTGGTCGGCTACAACGGCCCGGAACCCGGGACGCGACGACGTTACCGGATCGGGAATAGAAGGAAAAAGGGGCACATCGGAGAAACCCGGAGAGACTATAACGATCCGGTAACAGCGGACCCACAAATGGAACCTGCGCAAAGCGCCGGAAAACGTAAACAGGGTGGAGCGCCAAATGGCGCTCCACCCTGCTACGTCAAGACCGAAGAGGCTGGGGTCCTCCCGGGGTTCGGCTCAGTGACCGCCCAGCAGACCTCCCGTGAGGCCGCTGACGAGACCGCCGGTCACGCCGTCCACGGTGTCCGTGACGCCACCGACGGTGTCGGTCACGGCACCGCCGGCGACACCCTTGACGGTGCCCTCCACGGTGTCCACGACGGGCTTGGCGACGCCGTCCACGACGACGTCCTTCACGACGGGCTTGGCCACGCCGTCCACGACGACGTCCTCGACCAGCGGCTTCGCGACGCCGTCCACGACGGTGCCCTGCGCGACCGGCTTCACGACGTCGTCCACCACGCCGCCCTTGACGACGCCACCGACGACGTCGCCCAGGACGGTGTCGCCCACGACGGGCTTGGCCACGTCGCCCGACACGCCCGGCAGGACGCCACCGGTGACGGTGTCCACGGCGCCCGGCACGACGGAGCCCGTCGCGTTGCCGACGGTCGAGGTCACGCCCGGCAGCACGCCGCCCTGCACGGTGCCCACGGCACCCGGCACGACGTCGCTGGTGACCGGCTTGACGACACCCTCGACGGCGACGTCGCCCACGACGGTCTCGACCGCACCGGCGGCCGGGGTGGTGATCTTCGCGACGACACCCGGAACACCGGCGACCACGCCGGGAACGTTCGAGACGACGCTGTTGACCACACCACCGACACCGCCGAGCACGCCCGGGAGGTTGGCGGTGATGCCCGCGACCGGGCCGGTCACGCCACCCACGACGTTCGGCAGGTTGCGGATCACGTCGGCGACCGTGGCGGGCACGCCCTCGACCGTGCCGGACACGACGTCGCCCTGCAGCGCGCCACCGGCGACACCGCCGACCACACCGGTCACGACATCACCCTGCAGCGCGCCACCGGCCACGCCGCCGACCACACCGGTCGCGGTGCCGACGACGTCGCCGCCGAGCACGTTCGCGAGGGCCGAGTGGGCCGTGCCGGTCACGCCGGAGACGGCGGAACCGCCGGTCACGCCGCTCAGGGCGCCGGACACGAACTGGGCCGGCTTGTAGTTCGGCGCCTGGACCGCGGTGGGCGCGATCGAGGCGGGGAGGTTCTTGGTCACCGCGCCCACGGCGTCGGCCGCGGGGAGGGAACCGGTGAGCTCGCCGAGGTCGATCGAGGTCGACGACAGGGCGGGCAGGCCGAACGTGAGGCCCTCGGTGGTCGTGCCGAGGTCACCGAGCGAGTCCAGCGGCGAGGCCTCGGCAGCCATGGCCGGCGCGGCCATGCTCGTGGCCGCGGTTGCGATAGCGACGGTCGCGATGGTCCGCGCGCCCGCCGAAGCGGTCTTCTTCTTGTGTGCTGCGTGCTTCAAAAGTGGCTCCAGCATCTCGTTGCGCACAATGCGCGTTCGGTTCTTGAGCCACCGAACCTAGCCCTCACCCCCGGGTGAATAAAATCACCCTTGTTACGATTCGGTAACGATGGTCGGATTGGCGTCGGAAAACCAGTCCGTCCGCCTTGTTCTCGCCGGACTGCGCCGTGACGTTATCGGCGGGCCGACGGACCGACGTCTGGCTGGGTGGATGCTTCCATCGTCAGGGCCTCGGCGCCCTGGACCAGTGCCGCCTCCGCGGCCCGCGCGTCGGCCATCGCCTGCGCGCGCACGGCGACGATCTTGTCGTGCAGCTCGGAGTGCACCCGCTTGCGCACGTCGCGCGCGATGGCATCGACGTCGGACTCCTCCGGGCCCGGCGCCCCACGGGCGGCCAGCTCGTCGGTGAGCCGCGCGACGGCGTCGGCGATCTCGGCACGGGCGCGGACCTCTGCCTCGTCCAGCAGGGCGACCACCGCGGCGTCCGCCTGCCGGCCCAGGCGCGTCTCCTCGAAGCGTCGGGCGGCGCCGTCCACGATCCCCTGGGCCTGGGCCACCACGTCGAGCGCCACCGCGGGGGCGTGCGCCTTGAGGGTGGCGAGGTCGTAGAGCAGCACACCCTCGACGTCCGCGACCCCCGGGTCGATGTCCCGGTGCAGGGCGAGGTCGAGGATCACGAGCGGCCGGGGCTCCGCCTCGTCGCCCGCCCGGTCGGCGGCACGCTCGCGTGCCCGGACCAGCGCGGCGGCGTCCAGCACGTGCCCGAGGCTCGCCTCGGGACCGTCCGTGCTCACCAGGCCGGCGAGCGCGGACCTGCCACCGGGCCCGCTCCCGGCCGCGGAAGCGGCCTGCTCGACCTGCGAGTCCGCCCGTGCGGTGAGCATGCGACCGCGTGCGCCGCTGCAGCTGACCACCAGGTCGGCGTCGGCCAACGCCTCCGCGAGGGACGAGACGGCCTGCACGTCGTGGGACTCGGCGAACGCCTCGGCTCGGCCGGACTGCGAGAAGACGCGGATGTCGTCGCACCCGCGCGCCCGGAGGGCCGCGACGGAGGCCCCGGCGTACGAGCCCGTGCCGATGAGCACGGCGCGGGTGCCGTCCCACGGCGGCAGCTCGCGCTCGGCGAGGTCCAGGGCGAGCGCGACGACGGACCGTCCGGCGGCGCCGAGCTCCGTGTCGGTACCGACCCGCTTGGAGGTGCGCGACGCGGTCTGGAACAGCAGCTCGAGGGTCTTGGAGGTGGTCTCCTGCTCACGGGCGATCGCCAGGGAACGCTTCACCTGACCGGCGATCTCACGCTCGCCCACGACCATGGCGTCGAGCCCGGACGCCACGGCGAAGAGGTGCTCGGTGACCTCCGGGCCGGTGCGGACCGTGAAGCTGCGGGCCGCGACGTCCCCCGTCACACCCGACGCGTTCGCCACGAGCTCGGCCACGTGCCGCGTCGCGTGGCGCACGCTCTCACCGCTGAGCGGCGCGTCGACGTCGAGGTAGAGCTCGAACCGGTTGCACGTGGAGATGACCACGGCGCCCGCGACGGGGCCGCACGTACCCACGACGACTCGGCCCACTGACGACGAACCCGTGGACAGGCGCTCCAGCGCATCGAGGTCGAGCTCGCGGTGGCTGGCGGTGAGGGAGAGGAGAACCACAGTGCTCCAACTTTATGCACCCGGGCGCGGCAGGGCAGAATCGGGAAGCGTGAAGTCCACCACGATCACCCCCGCTCATCCGCTCTCTGACGGGCGGACCGCTGCCGCGCCCCTGGTGCAGGCTCTCCGGGGTGAGCGTCCTGGTCACACACCGGTGTGGTTCATGCGCCAGGCCGGACGCTCCCTCCCCGAGTACCGCGAGGTACGCCAGGGCACGGGCATGCTCGAGGCCTGCCTGCGCCCGTCGCTCGCGTCGGAGATCACACTCCAGCCCGTCCGCCGGCACGGGGTCGACGGAGCCGTCTTCTTCTCGGACATCGTGGTTCCGCTCAAGCTCGCCGGGGTGGGCGTGGACATCAAGGCCGGGGTGGGCCCGGTCATGGACCAGCCCTACCGCACGGCGGACGACGTCGCCCGGCTCGTGTCCCGCACGCTGGACGACGCCGCGCTGGAGCCCATCCAGGAGGCCGTCGCGCTCACCGTCGCGGAGCTCGGCACCACACCGCTCCTCGGCTTCGGCGGGGCGCCGTTCACCCTCGCCGCCTACCTCGTCGAGGGCCGGCCGTCCCGCGACCACCTGGCCGCACGCACCCTGATGCACGCCGACCCCGACACGTGGGGCGCCCTCGTGACCTGGACCGCCGACCTCACCGGGGCCTTCCTGCGGGCACAGGTCGAGGCCGGGGCCAGCGCGGTCCAGCTCTTCGACTCCTGGGCGGGGTCGCTCTCGCTCGCCGACTACACGTCCCGCGTGGCGCCGTCGTCCGCGCGGGCGCTCGCCCACGTGGCGGACGCCGGTGTGCCGGCCATCCACTTCGGCACCGGCACCGGGCACCTGCTGCCCGCCATGCGCGACGTGCTGACCACGGCCGGCATCACGAACCCCGCCGTGGGCATCGACTACCGGACGCCGCTCGACGAAGCCGCCGCCCTGCTGCCCGGCGTGCCGCTGCAGGGCAACATCGACCCGGCCCTGCTCGGCGCGCCGTGGGAGGTGCTGGAGGCCCACGTGCGCGAGGTGGTCGCCCGCGGCCGCAAGGCCCCGGGGCACGTGGTCAACCTCGGGCACGGCGTGCCGCCCGAGACGGACCCGAACGTGCTGACCCGCGTGGTCGAGCTGGTGCACTCGTTGTGACCGACCCGGGGTCCGGGCCCGCCTCCCCGCTGGTCGAGCCCGTCGAGACCCCGCAGGACCCGCAGACCCCCGAGCACGTCGACGCCGTGGTGGTCGGTGCCGGGATCGGCGGGCTCGTCGCCGCGCACACGCTGGCTGAGCGGGGCCTGCGCGTCGTCGTGCTGGAGGCCGCCGACCGGGCGGGCGGCCCGATCCACGGCGGCGCGTTCGAATCCCTCCCGGACGTCCCCCTCGACCTGGGCGCGGAGTCGTTCGCAGTACGCGGCGGCACGGTCGAGTCGCTGGTCCAGGAGCTGGGCCTGACCGTGACGGAACCCGCCCCGCTCTCGGCGTGGGGCTACGCCGCAGGCCGCGCGTTCCCGCTGCCGGCGGCCGGCATGCTCGGCATCCCCTCGCGGCCGTGGGCCGCTGACGTGCGCCGCGCGATCGGCTGGCCGGGTGCGCTGCGCGGTGCCCTGGACCGTGTGCTGCCCGCGCGGTTCGCCGACACCACCGACCTCGGCACGTTCGCCCGGTCCCGCCTCGGGTCCCGGGTGGCGGACAGGCTTGTCACACCCGTGGCCGCCGGAGTCCACTCGGCGCCGCTCGACCGGCTCGACGTCGCCGCCGTCGCCCCCGGTCTGCTCGATGCGTTCGCACGGACCGGCTCCCTGTCGCGCGCCGTCGCGACGTTGCGGGCCGCTGCTCCCCCGGGATCCGCGGTGCGGGGGATTGACCGCGGGATCCACACCCTGGTGACAGCCCTGGTGGACCGGCTGGACGTGCGGTTCGGCGCGCGGGTGACCGGCATGGAGCGCGGCGCTGCTGGTGCTGGTGGTGCTGCTGCTGGGAGCGGTGGTGCGCGCGGTGAGTGGCAGGTGCGGACGGCGGACGGTCAGGTGCTGCGCGGGCCGCGCTTGGTACTGGCGACACGCACCGGCTTCAGCCCGCTGCCCGCCGGCCCCCCCGAGCTCGTGCCGCCACCCGCGCCCGAGCGGGGTGCCGACATCCGACTGGTCACCCTGCTGCTGGAGGCGCCCGACCTGGACAGTGCCCCGCGCGGCTCCGGGATGCTCGTGGCGCCCGGCACCGCACCCGGCTCGGTGCGTGCCAAGGCCCTCACTCATGCGACCGCCAAGTGGCCGTGGCTGGCCCGCCGGGTACGCGACGCCGTCGGGCCGGGGTGGCACGTGGTGCGGCTCAGCTACGGCCGCATCGGCGAGCCGACGCCGCGGCCCACCGCCGAGGAGGCCGCTCGCGACGCGTCGGCGCTGCTCGGCGTCGACCTGACCGGCCGGGTGCGGGACACCCTGCACCAGCACTGGGACGGTTCGCTGCCCCCGCCCACGCCGGCCTACCGGGCGGCGGTCAAGCGGTTCGTGGAAGCCGCGCTGGCCGAGCCGGGCCTCGACGTGACCGGCGGCTGGATCGCCGGCACCGGCCTGGCCGCGATCGTCGCGCATGCACGGGGCACCGCCGACCGGCTCGGGGCATCGGGAACGGCCCCGGACGCCGGGTTCTGACACAACGTTCTGACAGGTCGCCAGCAAGCCTGTGAGATGAGCCCTCGCGTTTCCTCCGGGCGGGGGTTCGGGTGGAGACTGGGTTGGTGACCCCGACCCCCCTCCCCGTCAGCACACCAGGAAGCGTCCCGGGCGACGCCGCGCCGATCCGTCTCGGCACGCGCGCGAGCGCCCTCGCCACCACCCAGAGCGGTCTGGTGGCCAAGCGCCTGGAGGAGCTGACCGGCAGGCCGGTGGAGCTGGTGCGCATCCGCACCGAGGGCGACGTGAAGACCGGGAGCCTCGCCAGCCTGGGCGGTACCGGTGTCTTCGTGACCGCGCTGCGGGAGGCGCTGCTCGACGGGCGCTGCGACGTCGCCGTCCACTCCCTCAAGGACCTGCCGACCACCCCCGCCCCTGACCTGACCTACGTGACACCAGAGCGGGCGAACCCGCGTGACGCCCTGTGCGCCCGCGACGGCCTGACGCTCGCGACGCTGCCGCAGGGTGGCCGCGTGGGCACGGGGTCGCCCCGCCGCGCCGCGCAGATCCGCGCCGCCCGGCCCGACCTCGAGGTCGTCGACATCCGAGGCAACGTCGGCACCCGGCTCGCCCGCGCGCTCGGCCCCGACGCCGACCTCGACGCCGTCGTGCTCGCCCACGCCGGCCTGGCCCGCCTGGGCCGCACCGACGCGATCAGCGAGGTGCTCGACGTGGACGTCGTGGCCCCGGCACCTGGCCAGGGCGCGCTCGCCGTCGAGGTCCGCACCGCCGACATCACTCCCTCCGACGACGCGACGTCGGGCGCGACCGGGCCCCCGGACGCGGGGCACGACCTCGCCGAGGCGATCCACCTGCTCGACCACCGTCCGACCCGCCTGGCAGTGCTCGCCGAACGGTCGGTGCTGGCACGGCTGGAGGCCGGCTGTGCCGCCCCGGTGGGCGCCTACGCCACGTTGCGCCCCGGGGCTGCCCACGGCTCGGGCCCGGTGCTCCAGCTGCGTGCGGTGGTCGCCGCCGTGGACGGCACGGAGCAGATGTCCCGCAGCGCGGAGACGCAGCTCTCGCAGGACGTCGCCCCCCAGGTCCTCGATGACGCAGCCCGTGCGCTGGGCATCTCCGTGGCCGAGCACCTGCTGGCCGACGGCGCGGAGCGGCTCGCACCGTTGAGCGCAACCGTCCCGGAGAAGGCGTGACCGAAGCGGTGCTGGTCGCGCGCGCACCGGACCGCGCCGCCGGGTTGCTCGCGCTGCTGCGAGGCCGAGGGCTCGACGCGGTCGCGGCACCCGTGATCGAGCGCGCGCCGGTCGAGAACGGCGCGGAGCTCGATGCCGCGCGTGCGCGTCTCGCCGGTGGCGCGTACGACTGGGTCGCCGTCACGAGCGTCAACGCGGTCGACGCGCTGCTCGGGCCGGTGCCGCAGGACGCGGAGGGGTCGGTGGGAGACACCACGTCCGCGGGATCGGTTGCCGAGAGTGGACAACGTCTACACAGCGCAACACACCCCGCTGCCACTAGCTCTCCCCCGGCCGACACGCCGAGCCTCGTCCCTGCGCGCGACACGCCGACCGTCCGGTGGGCCGCCGTCGGGCCGGCCACACGGAACGCACTCATCGCCCGCGGCCTGACCGTCGACCTGGTCCCCGCTCACGCCACGGGCGCAGGCCTCACCGAGGTGTTCCCCGCCGCGGACGAGGCGTTCCCCCGCACCGACGGAGCAGAGCCCCGGGTCGGCGAGCACCGCGTGCTGCTCCCGCTGGGGAACCTCGCCGCCGACACGCTGCGCGCCGGCCTCACCGCCAAGGGCTGGGCCGTCGACGTCGTGACCGTGTACCGGACCGTCACGCGCGAGCTCCCCCCGGAGCTCCGCCGGCCGTACGACGTCGTCGTGGTCGCCTCGGGTTCCGCGGCACGCCAGGTCGCGGCGCAGCTGGGCCCGCAGCGCGTGGTCGCGATCGGGGAGCCCTCGGCCCGCGCAGCGGGCGACGTCGGGCACACGGTGCTCGCGATCGCCGCCGAGCCCACGGACGAAGCGCTGGCCGACGCCGTCACCGCAGCCCTGGTCACCACCTGATGCACCGAACAAGCACCGTCGTCAGCACAGAGAGAAGGACATCGTGAGCACCACCGGGATCGTGTACCGACCGCGTCGTCTGCGCGCCACACCGGGCATGCGCCGCCTGGTCGCGGAGACCCGGCTGCACGCCGCCGACCTGGTGCTGCCGCTCTTCGTCAAGGAAGGCCTGACCGAGCCCGCGCCGCTGACGAGCATGCCCGGGCAGGTGCAGCACACCGAGGAGTCGCTGATCGACGCGGTGCGGGCGGCGCGGGACGCCGGGCTGGGCGGTGTGATGCTGTTCGGCATCCCGGCGGTCAAGGACGCGACCGGTTCGCAGGCCGACGCCGAGGACGGCATCCTGCAGCGGGCGCTGCGGGCGTCCCGCGCCGCGCTGGACGAGGTCCCGGCGGGCTCGGCCCCCGGTCGCGCCGTCCCGGTGCTCATGGCGGACACCTGCCTCGACGAGTTCACCGACCACGGTCACTGCGGAGTCCTCACGTCCACAGGGGCTGTGGACAACGACGCGACGCTCGCCCGCTACGCCTCCATGGCGGTGGCGCAGGCGCGGGCGGGCGCGGACGTCATCTCGCCGTCGGGCATGATGGACGGCCAGGTCGCGATGATCCGGGACGCGCTGGACGACGCGGACTTCCTCGACACGAGCATCCTGGCGTACAGCGCCAAGTACGCGAGCGCGTACTACGGCCCGTTCCGGGAGGCCGTGGACTCGGAGCTCAAGGGCGACCGCAAGACCTACCAGATGGACTCCGCGAACAGCCGGGAGGGCCTGCGCGAGGCCGACCTGGACCTGGCCGAAGGTGCCGACATCGTCATGGTGAAGCCGGCCGGGTCGTACCTGGACGTGCTGCGCGCCGTCGCCGACCGGAGCGACGTCCCCGTGGCGGCGTACCAGGTCTCGGGCGAGTACGCGATGATCGAGGCGGCCGGCGCGAACGGCTGGATCGACCGCGACCGGGCCGTCCTGGAGTCGGTGACCAGCATCAAGCGAGCGGGCGCGGACGTGATCCTCACGTACTGGGCCCTGGAGATTGCGGAGTGGATCAAGTGAGCGACCCCAGCAACCACGAGGCGTTCCTGCGGGCGCAGGGCGCCATCCCGGGCGGCGTGAACTCGCCGGTCCGCGCCTACGGCAGCGTGGGCGGTGACCCCCGGTTCCTCGCGTCGGCCAACGGCCCGTACGTCACGGACGTCGCGGGGCGCGAGTACGTCGACCTGGTCTGCTCGTGGGGTCCGGCGCTGCTGGGGCACGCCCACCCCGACGTCGTCGCCGCGGTACAGGAAGCCGCCGCGCGCGGCCTGTCGTTCGGTGCCCCGACGGTCGCCGAGGTCGAGCTCGCCGAGGAGGTCCGGCGCCGGGTCCCCGCGGCGGAACGCGTACGACTCGTGTCCACGGGCACCGAGGCGACCATGACGGCGATCCGCCTGGCCCGGGGGGTCACGGGCCGGCCACTGGTGATCAAGTTCGCAGGCTGCTACCACGGGCACATGGACGCCCTGCTGGCCGAGGCAGGGTCGGGCGTCGCGACGCTGGCGCTGCCGGGTTCGGCGGGCGTGACCGAGGCGACCGCCGCCGAGACGCTGGTGCTGCCCTACAACGACCTCGCGGCCGTCGAGGCGGCGTTCGCGCAGCGCGGCTCCGAGATCGCAGCCGTCATCACCGAGGCGTCACCCGCCAACATGGGTGTGGTGCCGCCCGCCGAGGGCTTCAACGAGGGCCTGCGGCGGATCACGGCGGCGCACGGCGCGCTGTTCGTCATGGACGAGGTGCTCACCGGCTTCCGCGTGGGCCCGTCCGGCTGGTGGGGCCTGGAGAACGAGGCGATCCGCGCCGCAGGCGGCGAGGGCTACACGCCCGACCTGTTCACGTTCGGCAAGGTCGTCGGCGGCGGCATGCCGGTGGCCGCGCTGGGCGGGCCGGCATCGGTGATGGACCACCTCGCGCCGCTCGGGCCCGTCTACCAGGCGGGCACGCTGTCGGGTAACCCCGTCGCGGTCGCCTCGGGCCTGGCCACCCTGCGCCTGGCCGACGACGCCGTGTACGCCCGCGTCGACGAGGTGGCCGCCACCCTGTCGGCCGCCGTCGGCGAGGCACTGTCCGCCGCGGGTGTGGAGCACTGCGTGCAGCGTGCGGGCTCCCTGTTCTCGGTGTTCTTCGGCCCGCCGGCCGCGGCGTCAGGCGTGCGGGACTACGCGCAGGCCCAGGCGCAGGAGACCTTCCGGTACACGGCCCTGTTCCACTCGATGCTCGAGGCCGGGGTCAACCTGCCGCCGTCGGTCTTCGAGGCATGGTTCGTCTCCGCGGCGCACGACGACGCCGCGGTGAACCGCATCCTGGAGGCCCTGCCGGGCGCGGCGCGCGCCGCGGCGGCCGCGCGGCGCTGAGCTCCGCCGGCTGACCGTCATACCGAGGCGGGCGTCGTCTCCGGCCACGTGAGCGACGACGCCGGGACGTCCTCGTCGAGCCGGCGCACCGCGTGCTCGGCGAGGACCCCGGTGGCGAGCAGCCCGCGCGCCACCATCCGTGCCACCGCACCCGCACCCGCCGCGTTGAAGTGGGTGTTGTCCTCGACGCCGTCGGCGGTGCGCAGAAAGTTGAGCTTGCTGCGTTCCGGCCCGAGCTGCTGCCAGCGCGCGATGGTCTGCGCGGTGATGTCGACGAGAGCGACCCCCTCGTCGGCGGCCAGCGCGCGCATCGCGTCCGGGTAGAACCCGTGCGTGGCCACGGCGTTGCCGTCGGCGTCGAACCGCCGTCGCTCCGCGGGCGTGAGCAGCACGGGCACGGCACCGCGCTGCCGCGCGCCGTCGAGGTAGCGACGCAGGTAGGACCGGTACGTGGTCCACGGGTCGGTGCCCACCCGTGGTGCGGACTTCTGGTCGTTGTGCCCGAACTGGACGAGCAGCAGGTCGCCGGCGCGGAGATCGTCCAGGATCAGGTCGAGGCGCCCCTCGTCGACGAAGCTCCGGGAGCTGCGCCCGTTCATCGCGTGGTTGAGCACCTCGGTGCGCGGTGCGACGTACCAGGGCAGCGCCATGCCCCAGCCGGTCTCGGGGAACGTGGCGGCGTACTTCTGCGCGGCGGTCGAGTCGCCGGCGATGTGGATCCGGGGCGGTTGCGGCACCCGGGCCGTGCGCGCGACGGCGCGGACGGTCGGCCTGGGGTCCGGGGGGTCGGCGGCCGGGGCCGCGCTCGCCGTGGTGAGCGCGAGGGGGCCCGCCGCCAGCGCGGCGAGCAGGAAGCGACGGGTCATCGAGGCGGGCATGCCTGTGGGGGTACCTCTCGTGCAGAACCTGGGGTGTCCAGGACGAAAGGTATCCGATCCCCCTGCAGGTCGGCGCCGATTCTTCCCCTGGCCTGGGCACTTGACTGACTACCCCCGAGGGGTATGTGATGGGGGTATGAGCGAGGCGACGGAGACCACCGGGGCGACCGCGGCCGCCACCCCTCCCGTCGAGGGGCACGACCACCACGAGTCGCACGACCACCACCAGGCGCACGACCACCACCAGGCGCACGACCACCACCAGGAGCACGACGGGCCGCACGGCTACGCGTCCGACAAGCCGGCGTACCTCAAGCGGATGCGCCGCATCGAGGGCCAGGTGCGGGGCATCGCGCGGATGATCGACGAGGACACGTACTGCATCGACGTGCTCACCCAGGTCAGCGCCGTGACCAAGGCGCTCCAGGCGGTCAGCCTCGCGCTGGTCGAGGACCACCTGGGCCATTGCGTGGTGGACGCGGCCAAGGCGTCCGACGACGATGGTGCCGCCAAGGTGCGTGAGGCCTCGGAGGCCATCGCGCGCCTCGTCCGCATGTGAACGTCCGCCTGTCCACGAACCGAGGAGACGACATGACCACCGTGACCAAGCTTGCCGTGACCGGAATGACCTGCGGGCACTGTGTGTCCGCCGTGACGAACGAGCTCAAGGGCGTCCCGGACGTCCAGGACGTGACCGTCGAGCTGCACGCCGGCGACACCTCGCTGGTACGTGTGATCTCGGAGCAGCCGCTCGCCGAGTCGCCCCTGCGGGAGGCCGTGGACGAGGCGGGCTACGACGTGGCCGAGGTCGAGGTGCTCGAGAACGCCGTCGCCGCCGAGTCCGCCGCCCAGGCGCCCGCCCGCCAGGCGAGGCGGACACTGCCGATCGTCTCGTCCTGACCACCCGAGGAGCATCGTGACCACCACTGACGTCCACACCCCGGTCGACGAGGTAGAGCTCGCCGTCTCCGGGATGACGTGCGCCTCCTGCGTCGCCCGGGTCGAGCGCAAGCTCAACCGGCTCGACGGCGTGGCCGCCACCGTGAACCTCCCGCTGGAGTCGGCACACGTGGTGCTCTCCACGGCGGTGACCGACCAGGACCTGGTCGGCGCCGTCGAGGCGGCCGGGTACGAGGCACGGGTGACGCGGCGCCGGACGTCGGGCGCCGCCGTCGGCACGCCCGACGAGAGCCGTGGGCCGGGCGAGGAGTACGACGGCTCTGACCTGCTGCGCCGCCTACGGGTCTCTGCGGTGCTGACCGTCCCGGTGCTGCTGCTGTCGATGGTCCCGGCGCTGGCGTTCCCGGGCAGCGGATGGGTGGTCGCCGCGCTGGCGCTGCCGGTGGTCACCTGGGGCGCCTGGCCGTTCCACACCGCCGCCGTGCGCGCCGCCCGGCACGGCAGCTCCACGATGGACACGCTCGTGTCGACGGGCGTGGTGGCGGCGACCCTGTGGTCGCTGTGGGTGCTCGTGGCGGGGGTGCTCCGGCCGGCCGGGTCCGGCGGCGAGCCGGGTCTCTACCTCGAGGTCGGGGCCGTGGTCACCACGTTCCTCCTCGCCGGCCGGTACGCCGAGCACCGTTCGCGCCGCCGGGCGGGCGACGCCCTGCGCGCCCTGCTGAGCCTCGGCGCCCAGGACGCCGAGCGCGTGACCCTCGGCCCCGACGACGCACCCCGGCGCCTGCCCGACGGCGGGTGGCGCACCACCGCGGTGCCTGTCGCCGCCCTGCAGGTCGGCGACGTGTTCGCCGTGCGTCCCGGCGGCAAGGTCGCGACGGACGGGACGGTCCTGGAGGGCGCGTCCGCCCTCGACACCTCCCTCGTCACCGGTGAGCCCGTACCCGTCGACGTGGCGGCGGGCGATGACGTCGTGGGCGGCACGGTGAGCACGTCCGGGCACCTGCTGGTGCGCGCCACCCGCGTCGGCGAGGACACCATGCTCGCCCGCATCGGGCGGCTCGTGGCCCAGGCGCAGACCGGCAAGGCTCCCGTGGCACGGCTCGCGGACCGCATCTCCGCCGTGTTCGTGCCGGTGGTGCTGGTGCTGGCCCTGCTCACGCTGACGGCCTGGCTGATCGTGACCCGTGACGTCGAGGCCGCGTTCACCGCGGCCGTCGCGGTACTGATCATCGCGTGCCCGTGTGCGCTGGGGCTCGCCACGCCGACGGCGATCCTGGTCGGCACCGGCCGCGGCGCGCAGCTGGGCGTGCTGATCCGCGGGCCGGAGATCCTGGAGAGCACCCGCCGGGTGGACACGGTGGTGCTGGACAAGACCGGCACGGTCACCGAGGGACGTATGCGCGTGGTGGACGTGTGGGGCACCGGCCACCGCACGCCGGACGAGACCGTCGAGACCGTCGAGACCGACAACCGCCTCACCGACGCGCCCGACGTGCTCCGGTACGCGGCGGCCGTCGAGTCTCTCAGCGAACACCCGATCGCCCGCGCGATCACCGCGGCGGGGCGGGCCGCCGGGGAGCCCGACACCGAGACCCCGCTCGAGGTCACCGGCTTCGTCGCGCACGCGGGCGGCGGCGTCGAGGGCCTGGTCCGGCGCGCGCACTCCGGTCTGGCACCGGGTGGGGCGCTGAACACCCGCCGCGTGCTGGTGGGTCGCCCCGACTGGCTCGCGGAGCAGAGCGTGACGGTCTCCGCGGAGGTGCGTGCCGCCGTCGGGCAGCAGGAGGAGGCAGGGGCCACCGCCGTGGCCGTGGCCTGGAACGGCACCACCGGCGGGGTGATCGCGCTGCGTGACCCGGCCAAGGCGACGTCGGCCCGGGCGGTGGCCGAGCTCCAGGAGCTGGGCCTGCGCCCCTACCTGCTGACCGGAGACTCCGCGGGCGCGGCCCACGTGGCGGCCCGGGCGGTGGGTATCCCCGACGCGGACGTGATCGCCCGGGTGCTGCCCGCCGACAAGGCCGCCGTGGTGGCCCGGCTCCAGGCCGAGGGCCGCACCGTGGCGATGGTGGGCGACGGCGTGAACGACGCGGCCGCACTCGCCACCGCCGATCTCGGTCTCGCGATGGGCACCGGGACGGACGTGGCGATCGAGGCGAGCGACATCACGCTGGTCCGTGGAGACCTGCGGGCCGCCGCGAGCGCCGTACGTCTGTCCCGGAAGACTCTGCGCGTCATCAAGCAGAACCTGTTCTGGGCGTTCGCGTACAACGTCGCGGCGATCCCGCTGGCGGCCGCCGGGCTGCTCAGCCCGATGATCGCGGGTGGCGCGATGGCGGCCAGCTCGGTGCTGGTGGTGCTGAACTCGCTGCGCCTGCGCCGCGCGGAGTAGCCGGTCGTCGAGCGGTCACCGGAAGCGGCGGCCCTCGTCGTTGCGGTAGGCGACGATCGCGAGCACGACGAACAGCAGCGTCCACCCGGCCAGCACGGGGAGCGCCAGCGCATAGGCCTCCGCGCCGGTCGTGGCCTGGACCAGCAGGTCACGACCGGCCCGCGTGGGTGTGGCCTGCGAGATCGCGTCCAGCCAGCCCGGGAACATCTGGGGCGGCAGGAACAGGCCACCCGCGAAGGCCAGCGGGAACAGGATGATCTGCACCACGGGCAGAGCGGCCTTGGCCGAGAGCGCGTACCCGATCGCCATGCCGAGCAGCACGAAGGGTACGGACGCCACGAGGATGGTCCCGATCCCGGCGAGCAGCTGCCCCGGTGTCACGCTGGCCGCCGTGAACAGCCAGCCGATGAGGATCAACGGAAGCACGCCGAACAGCGAGAAGATGCCGCCGTTCAGCACGCGCGCCACCATCTGAGGGCCGGGACCGGTCGGCAACGAGCGCAGGAACGGGTAGAACGGCAGCTGCCGGTCCTCGGCCACACCGAGGCCGTAGGTGAACAGGCTCGCCGAGCAGACCGCGAACAGCGCCAGGCCGGCGACGGCGGTCGTGGCGAACAGGGGGTTGCCCGCGACCGTCGTCTGCGGCACGACGAAGAAGAACATGGACAGCGACGGGAACAGCACGTTCCCGAGCACCGCGATGGGGATCCGCACGGTCTCCAGGAACTGGTACCTCAGGTGCAGCCAGGACAGGGTCAGGAACGGCTGGGTCTGGGTGTGGCTCCGGGTCCGGGGCTGGGCCGTCGTGCTCATCGGACTGCTCCTTCGGGGGTCTCGTGGTTGACCAGCTGTCCGAACGCTTCCTCCAGCGACGCCCCGCGGATCTCCAGGTCACGGAACTCCACGCCGGAGGCGACGAGGTCGCGCACGAAGGCGTCCGAGTCGGGCACGAGGTGCTCCTGCCGCGTGCCCGAGGCGTCGGTGAGCTGGACGCGACGGACGCCCACCCGGCTGAGGACGGTCTCGAGGGAGTCGTCGGCGAGCAACTTGCCCTGATCGATCACGACCACGCGCTCGGCGAGCTCCTGCACCTCCTCCAGGTAGTGCGAGGTGAGCAGCACCGTCCCGCCGTTCGCGTGATAGTCGCGGATGGCGTCCCACAGCGCGGTGCGGCCGGACACGTCGAGCCCGGTGGTCGGCTCGTCGAGCAGCACCACGCTCGGCCGGCCCACCAGGGACATGGCGACGGCGAGCCGCCGCTTCTGCCCGCCAGACAGCGATCCGGTCTGACGCCTGCCCAGGTCCGCGAGGCCGAACTGCTCCAGCAGCTCGTCCGTCGGCACCGGGTCGGGGTAGTGGCCGGCCACGAAGTCGACGACCTCGCGGACCCGCAGCGTCGCGGGCAGGCCCGTCTCCTGCGGGGTCAGGCCGAGCACCGTGCGCGCGCTCGCGTCCCGTGGGTCGCGGCCGTCCAGCCGCACCACCCCGGCATCGGGCCGACGCTGGCCGCTGACCAGCGACAGCAACGTGGACTTGCCGGCCCCGTTGGGGCCGAGCATGCCCACGAGCTCGCCGTGCCCCACCTCCAGCGACACGTCGTCCAGGGCGACGACGTCGCCGAAGCGTCGCGTCACACCTCTGACCTCTACCGCACTCATCCCTGCACTCCCTTCAAGAGGTCCATCAGTGCCGCCTGGTAGTCCGCGAACGCGGTGCGGCCGGTCTCGGTGAGGGACAGGTAGGTCGCGGGCACCCTGCCCTCGTGCGTCTTGGTGACCCGGACGTACCCCGCGTCCTCCAGCTTGCGCAGGTGGGTCGAGAGGTTCCCTGCGGTCATGTCGAGGAGCTTGCGCAGCTTGGGGAAGGCCACCTCGTCCCCGCGCCCCAGGGCCGCGAGCGACGCGACCACGCGCAGGCGGGCGGGGGCGTGGATGACGGCGTCGAGTTCCTCAGGCACCCAGCCCACCGCCCTCCGCCCGCGCCGAGGCGGGTTCGGACGATCCGCGGCGGCGGCGAAGGTACTGCTCCACCGCGACCATCACGAGGAACCCGCCGCCGCCCGCCACGGCCATCACGAGGTAGGTGTGCGGCATGCCCGCCAGCGCGGCGCCCACCGCGGTGACCAGCATCCATCCGCCCACCACCGACATCTGGTTGGCGCAGAACAGCAGGCCGCCGACGATGTACATGAGGCCGACGATCAGGCTGGCGAAACCGTTGGCCGCGACCGCCATCACCTCGGGCGAGGCACCGGCGTCGGCCATGGCCCCGAGCATGACGCCGAGGGCGACGAACGCGAGGAACCACGTCCAGCCGTAGATCACGCCGACCCGGGCGCTCACCCCGCGCGTGCCGGCGGTCCGGGTGGTGGTGTGCACGATCGTGAAGATCATCGCGCCGACGATGGAGCCGGAGAACACCCCGCCCGCCCAGACCTCGGGCGCACCGGTATCGCGAGCGCTGACCCACATGCACAGGTATCCGATCAGCCACGCGAGGCCCCACACGCCGTACAGCAGACGGCCGTCGGGCTCCATCGCGTCACGGGCGGCCGCCTGTTGCTCGCGGATCAGGCGAAGCGTCTCGGCGGGGTCCAGCGTCGCCGCGTCTCCGGTCCCCTCGGGCCTGTCCGACGTGGGGTCGCTCACGGTGACCATCTCCTTGTTTCTCAAACTGGTTTGTACTGCAAACCAGTCTGCCGGACGTCGGCACCGGGACGCAAGGGGTTTCGTGAACCCGCCGATCAGGCGGAGGCGAGCAGCGCGAGGTCCTCGGTCGGCGCGAGCGCCCGGGCGCGCAGGATGTGCGACGCGGCCGCGAGCAGGCGCGCGTCGGCATCGTATGGCTGGACGACGACACCGAGTTTCTCGGCGAACCAGTCCGACACCTCAGCCCACGAGTACAGGGAGGTCTTGCCCGAGCCGACGGCAGCCGGAAACCCGCCAGGGCCCCGGCGGCCGGTCGCGAGCAGCCTGACGGACTCGTGGGTCCGACCCGAGCGCTCGGCGATCTGGCCAAGGGTCACCAGGTCCTCGTCCGCGATCGCGATCGGCCGGAGACCGGCGCGGACCACGTCGTGGACAGCTGACACGATCGCATCGAGGAGCCGCGGGGCGTCCCTGGAGACCGCCACGTACCCGCGGCCGTTCTCGGAACCCGGGGAGCTATCGTCGAGCCCCGCTTCGAACAGCCTGTCGTAGTCGTCGTCCGAGACGTCCCGGTCGAGGATCATCGTGAACTCGTACATCGGCAATTGTCAGCCCTCCCCATCGTGCGAGTGCCGCACTACGAACTTGAGCAGACGCCGCGCGTGGTTGTCGGCATCTCGAGGTGTCGACCAGATCGCCTCGGTCGCACCGCACTCGACACATTCCAACACGCCCCAGCGGTGACCCTTGTGGACCAGCACCACCTCGATGCCTTGCGACAACTCGGAGATCACTGCGTTGATCGGATTTTTCGGATGACGACCGGCACTCACCATGCTCGTTCAACGTACTCCTCACTGTTGGTATTGTCCAACACGCCCTCGGTCTCGAAGGCAGAATGATGCCTTTTTGTCAGCAGCATGGCAGCGTGAGAAGCCACTTGTTGCGTATACGCAACAAGGGCTCGGCACCCCTGCCGCATACGTCCGGACCGACCGATCCGCGCGATAGGTTCCCCACGTGACCGACGAGAAGAGCATCAGCACCGACCACCCCGGGGCAGACGGCGCGGCCTCCGCGGCCACCGCGAAGCGGCCCGAGCCCACCGACGACCTCGTGACCACCCACCACACGCTGCACACCCCGCAGGGCGACCTGGCCTACAGCGCCACGACCGGCCGGATCGTGCTGCGCCAGGAGGTCCACAAGGACGAGAAGTACGGCGGCCGCAAGCCCAAGGCCGAGGTCTCGATCACGTACTACACGCTCGACCCTTCGACAGAGTCAGGGCAGCACGAGACCGACGTGACGCGCCGCCCGGTGACCTTTGCGTTCAACGGCGGTCCGGGATCGTCGTCGGTGTGGCTGCACCTGGGCCTGCTCGGCCCGCGCCGGGTCGACTCGGGTGACGTCGGAGACCTGACCCCGCCGCCGTACGGGCTGGTCGACAACCTGGAGACCCTGCTGCACGTCTCCGACCTGGTGTTCATCGACCCCGTCTCCACAGGCTTCTCGCGCGCTGCCGAGGGCGAGCAGGCCAAGCCCTTCCACGGCTTCACGGGCGACCTGGAGTCGGTCGGCGAGGTCATCCGGCTGTGGACCAGCCGCAACGACCGGTGGATGAGCCCCAAGTTCCTGATCGGCGAGTCGTACGGCGGCACCCGCGGCGCGGCCCTCGCCGAGTACCTGCAGCAGCGGTTCGGCATGTTCCTCAACGGCGTCATGCTGGTCGCCCCCGCACTGAACCTGGAGGCGCTGTTCGACGGCGAGCACTCCAACCTGCCGCACCCGCTCTTCCTGCCCCTGTACGCCGCGACGGCGCAGTACCACGGCCTCCTCGGTGACCGGTCGGCGGACGACGTGGTGGCCGAGGCCCGCGACTGGGCGGAGACGTACGCGTCCGTCCTCGCCCGCGGCGCGCGCGTGCCCGACGACGAGCGCGCGGCCGCCGTCACGAAGATCGCCTCCCTGACCGGGCTGAGCGAGGACTGGGTGGACCGTGCGAACCTGCGCCTGGAGCACACCCGCGTGTACGCGGAGATGCTGCGCACACGCCGCCTCGTCACGGGCCGCCTGGACACCCGGTTCACCGGCCCGGCCGACCACTACATCCACGAGCAGATGCCGTACGACCCGTTCATGAGCGCCACGTCCGGTCCGTACACCGCGGCGCTGCACCACTACCTGCGCGGCGAGCTCGGGTACGAGCACGACGCGATCTACGAGGTGCTGTCCCGCCAGGTGCACCCCTGGTCGTACAAGGAGTTCGAGGGCCAGGCCGTCGACGTCGCCGACAAGCTCGCGACCGCGATGATCCTCAACCCGCACCTCCAGGTGCACGTCGCCATGGGCCGGTACGACGGCGGCGTGCCGGTCGAGGCCATCGAGTACAGCCTCGACCAGATGGCGATCCCCGCGTCCTACCGCGACCGCATCGAGACCCGGGTGTACCCGGCGGGCCACATGATGTACATCCACCCGGAGTCCCGCGTGGCACAGTCGGCGGACCTGGCGGACTTCGTCAGGCGCGCGTCCCACCGGGGCTGACCTGAGGGCTGGTTGGTGGGCCGGCACCGCGCAACTGACCGAACCACGCAGCGCGGAGCCCCCCACCGCCCAGCCCCGGCTGCTATAAACGGCCCGTGACCTCCCACCGTCGTGTCACCGCCGAGATCTGGATCGTGCTCGGGCTCAGCCTGGGCCAGTCGGCCGTCTACGCGCTCGTGAACATCGCCGCCCGGCTCACCGCCGGCACGCCCCTCGGCGAGCAGACCGCCACGCTCAACGCGAGCCGGTCCGAGCGCCCCTACCTGGACCTCGTCTACCAGCTGCTGAGCATCGGCTTCGCGCTGGTCCCCGTGGCCCTGGCGCTGTATCTGCTCGGCGGGCCGGGCCGCAGCGCCCTCCGCCGCATCGGCCTGGACCGGAACCGGCCGGGCCGCGACCTGGGCTGGGGTGTCGCCCTGGCCGCCGCGATCGGCATCCCGGGGCTGGCGTTCTACGCGCTCGGCCGGGCGCTCGGGATCACCGTCGAGGTGCAGGCCAGCGCCCTGGACACGTACTGGTGGACCATCCCGGTGCTGCTGCTCAGCGCGTTCCAGAACGGCCTGCTGGAGGAGGTGATCGCCGTCGGCTACCTGTACGAGCGCACGCGCGACCTGGGCTGGAGCCGGGTGCGGTTCATCGTGGCCAGCTCGCTCCTGCGCGGTTCGTACCACCTGTACCAGGGCATCGGCCCGTTCCTGGGCAACGTCGTGATGGGCGTCGTCTTCTCGTGGTTCTACACCTCGCCGCGGTTCCGGCCCGGCGGCAGGGGGCGGGTGGCACCCCTCGTCGTCGCGCACACCCTGCTCGACGTGGTGGCATTCGTGGGGTATGCCCTGGTGCCCGCCGAGTGGCGCGAGGCCCTCGGGATCCGGTGAGCACGCGCGGGCTGTCGGCCGGACCGGGAGCAGTACCGGCAACAGGGCCAGCATGGACCTGACCTGGGTGTTTCCGGCGTCACCCGTGGCCGTCCGGTCAAGGGAGCGCCAACCGTCCTAGACTCCCGGGTATGTCCAACCTGCGCACCGGCCGCGCTGACGCCGGTGCCGAGGTGTCCACCGCACCGGGGGCCGAGCCGGCCGGGCCCGGCCTCGTTCGCGTCGTCGACACCCCCGAGGAGCGGGTGCGCCACCCGCGCGCACTCGTCTGGATGGTCGCGTGCGCCCTGGGCATCGCCGGGGTCATGTTCCTGTCCGTCGTCGCGCACGGCACCACCGAGGGCGTCACCGAGGACGTCCGGAGCTTCAACGACCTGCTGGCCGCCATCCTGTTCGTGCCCGTCGCGGTGCTCCAGGGCCTGGTCAGCCTGTTCGCCCCGGTCGCCGTGATGATCGAGCTGGGGGTCCGCCGCCTGGGCCGGCAGATCGTCGAGTCCATCGTCGCGGGCGTCGTCGGCCTGCTGCTCGGTGTCCTCACCACGGTGGTGGTGCGCCACCTGGGTTCGGACGAGCTGGTCCGTGGCATGTCGGTCTGGGAGCGCGGCACGGGGTACGTGCTGACGATCCCGGAGTATGCCGTCGCGCTGACCGCGATGCTCACCGTCGCCGGGCCCGCGACCCGCCGGCGCACCGTCCGCATCTCGTGGAACCTCATGTTCGCGGCGCTGCTCATCGTGCTGATCACCGGCCAGGTGTCGCTGCCGGGCGTTCTGGTCGCGCTGCTGCTGGGCCGGCTCGCGGGCTCGTCGGTGCAGTACGTGTCGGGTATCCGCAGCGAGCGCGCGTACGGGTCCGACCTGGTGGCAGCGGTGCGCCGAGCCGGGTTCGTTCCGGAGTCGCTGACCCGGGTGCACGCCCTGTCCGAGGTCCCGGACGACGGGACGGCGTCGGCGCAGGCGGCGGGGCACCACGCTCCGGACGCCGCCCCCGACGACCCGGCGGCGCTCGCCCTGAGCCGGGCCGGGGACAACCGCGTGTACGCCCTGTACTGCGACGACGGCGTGCGGCACGACGTCGTGGTGCTCGACGGCGACCGGCAGGTCGTCGGCCTCATCACGCGCCTGTGGCGCGCGCTGCGCCTGCGCGGCATCGAGGGCCGGGCCGCGATCTCGCTCAAGGCCGTGGCCGAGCGCACTGCCCTGCTGTCCTACGCGGCGACCGCCGCCGGCGTCCGTACCCCACGGCTCCTGGGGATCGGCGAGACCGGCGACTCCATAGCGCTCGTCCTCGAGCACGCCTCCCCCGCCGTCGCCCTGCGCGACCTGCCCGACGACGACGTGCACGACGACGTCCTCGCCGAGACCTGGGAGCAGATCGGCCGGGCGCACGCCGCCGGCCTGACACACCGCGCGCTCACGCAGGACGTGCTGCTCGTGCACCGGGACGAGGACGGCGGACCGCACGTCTGGATCACCGGCTGGGAGCAGGGCGACATCGCGTCGTCCCCCCTGTCGCGCCGGCTCGACCTGGTGCAGATGCTCGCGCTCATCGGGCTACGGGTGGGGCCGAGACGGGCCGTCGCCTCCGCGGTCCGCGCCCTGCCGGACGCCGACATCGCCGCCATCGGTCCGTTGATCCAGTCCATCGCCCTGCCACGGACCACCCGCGAGGAGGTGCGCCGCGCGAAGGGCCTCCTGGGTGAGCTGCGCGACGCCCTGGTGGAGCGGCTGCCCGAGGCCAGCGTGCAGCCTCAGCGCATCTCGCGGTTCAGCGCCCGCACGGTGCTCACCGCGACGCTGATGATCATCGCCGTCGCGGTGATCGTCACCACGATGAACTTCAACGAGATCGCCGAGGCGGTACGCGGCGCCAACCCGTGGTGGATCGCGGTGGCCTTCGCGCTGGCCCTCGTCACCTGGCTCGGCGCCGGGCTCACGCTCGTCGCGTTCTCCCCGGCGCGCGTACCGATCGGGCGGGCGACGCTGACGGCCGCGGCGGGATCCTTCGTGGCGCTGGCGGCCCCGGCGGGGATCGGCCCGGCGGCGCTCAACCTTCGCCTGCTGACGCAGCGCGGCGTCTCCATGTCGATGGCCGTCGCCACCGTCGCCCTGGTCCAGGTGTCGCAGTTCGTGGTCACCGTGCTGCTGCTCGTGGCCCTGTCGATCTTCACGGGGTCCGGTGCGCTCGTCGAGCTGCCGTCCCCCGCGGTGCTCGTGACGCTCGCGGGCGTCGCGCTGGCCGTCGTGGCGACGCTGCTGGTGCCGCCCGTGCGGCGCTGGGGCATGGGCTACATCGCGCCCCGGCTGCGCCAGGTCTGGCCCCGGCTCGCCCAGATGCTGAGCCACCCCGGGCGTCTGGCGCTCGGCGTGGCAGGGAACCTGATCATGACGCTCGGCTACATCGTCGCCCTGTGGTGCTGCCTCGCGGCGTTCGGGGAGTCGCTCTCGCTGGTGGACATCGCGCTGGTCAACCTCGTGGGGAACGCACTGGGCGCGCTGATCCCCACGCCTGGTGGCCTCGGCGGCGTCGAGGGCGCCCTGACAGCCGGCCTGTCGGCGGCCGGCGTGCCGGCCACCATCGCCTTCTCCGCGACCATCCTGTACCGCCTGTGCACCTACTGGGGCAGGGTCCCGATCGGCTGGATCGCCATGCGGTACCTGGAGCGCAAGGGCGACCTCTGAGCTGCCGGGTAGAACTCCGGCGAGACAGAACTGGGGCCGAGGCGCTGATCAGCACCTCGGCCCCCGTTCTCACCAGAGCTTCACCTCGCCAGAGTTCTACCTCGGCGGGGTTCTACCTCGGCGGGCTAGCGACGAAGAGTCACTTGGCGACGGCCTTCTTGAGCAGCGAGCCGGCGCTGATCTTCACACCGAAGTTCGCCGGGATCTGGATCTCCTCGCCCGTGCGCGGGTTGCGACCCGTGCGTGCGGCGCGCTCCACGCGCTCTGCCGAGAGGAAGCCCGTCACCTTGACGGCCTCGCCCTTGGCGAGCGACTCGATCAGCACCTCCTGGAAGGCGTTGAGCGCGGCCTCGGCCTCGGTCTTGTTGATCTCAGCCTTGCTGGCGATGGCCGAGACGAGCTCGGACTTGTTGAGCGACATGCGATTCCCTTCTTCGGTCACGTCGTGCGGCGGTACCCGCCCGACGACGAGGCCCCATACTGCCAGCAGATCGGCAGGAATTCGCGGAGAACTGGCCTTTGCACGGCGAGTCGTGGCTAACTTTCCGCTCTCAGAGGACACGAACCTGTGTACGAGCCTGTGGACGACGACGATGTGGGGGCCCTCGCGGCCGTGTCACTCCGCACTATCCGATGACTTCCGCAACCCATAGCCGTCTACCGCTGGAGAGAGAACCGCGCCAATGAGAGGAAATCGTGGAGAAACCGCCGTCCGAGGTCCCGGCCACCGTCGAGGGCACCGCGAGCACCCCCGAAGAGGCGCACGAGCGCGGTGAACCGGGTGGCGGCGACGTGTCGCACGCGCGCCGGAACCTGGTCGTGCTGGTCCTCAGCAACCTGCTGGCGGGCGTCGGCGTCGCGTCCGGGGCCGCCGTGGGCGCCCTGCTCGCGGAGAGCCTGGGCGGCACGTCCGTGGCCGGCCTGGCGCAGGCCGTGGGTGTGCTCGCCGCCGCGGTGGCGTCCATCCCGCTCGCCACGCTCGCGCAGGTCCGCGGACGCCGCTGGGCGCTCTCGCTGGGGTACGCCCTGTCGACCGTCGGTGCGCTGCTCATCGTCCTGGCCGCCGTGCTCGGCCAGCTCGTGGTGCTGCTGGTGGGGCTCATGCTCTACGGCGTCGCCAACGCGACCAACCTGCAGTCCCGCTACGCCGCGGCCGACAACGTCGGGTCGGGCACCCGCGCCCGCACCATGTCCGTGGTCCTGTGGGCCACGACCGTCGGGTCCGTGGTCGGCCCCAACCTCGCCGCGCCGGGCGCCGTCGTGGGTTCCGGGTTCGGCGTGCCCGCCCTGGGCGGCCCCTACCTGTTCTCGGTGGTCGCGTACCTGCTCGCCGGGCTGCTCCTCCTGGCCCTGTACCGGGACCCGAGAGGCAGCCGCGCGGTGGCGAGCGCGACCACCGCCGTCGGGCCGCGTACCGGGGCCCGTGCGGCCCTGCGCTGGGCCTGGGCGCATCCGCGCGCGCGGTTCGCCGTGGTGACCACAGCGGTGGCGCACGGCGTGATGATCATGGTGATGGTGATGACGCCCGTGCACATGCAGCACGGCGGGATGTCGCTGCGGCTCGTCGGCATCGTGATCAGCCTGCACGTGCTGGGGATGTTCGCGTTCAGCCCCGTGTTCGGGTGGCTGGCCGACCGCTTCGGCCCGCTGCGGGTCGCCGTCGGCGGTATGGCGCTGCAGGCCACGGCGGTCGTCCTGGGCTTCGCGGCCGCGACCATGGTGCCCGACGGCGGCACGCACACCGCGCACGGTGCCGCCGCTCCGGCGGTCGACCCAGAGGTGCTCACCGCCGCGGCGCTCGTGCTGCTCGGGCTCGGCTGGTCGGCGTGCGTGATCGCGTCGTCGGCGGTGCTGGCGTCCGTGGCGGAGCCGCACGTGAAGCTGCCGCTCCAGGGCGCGACGGACGCGCTGATGAACTACTTCGGCGCGGGTGCCGCGGCGCTGGCCGGCCCGCTGCTGGCCTGGGGCGGGTTCCAGGCCGTCAACACCGCAGGCGCCCTGCTGCTCATCCCCGCGGTGGTCACGGTGGTCCTGGCTCTCAGACACCCGAACGTGTCAGAACCTCAGGTCACCAGGGTGACCTGAGGTTCTGACACGTCGAGGGGTCATACCGTCGGCTTGCCGTTTGGGTTGGTGTTGCCCATGTCCGGGCCCTCGGGGTCCTCGTCGTCGCCCTGGCGCAGGCGGTCGTTCTCCAGGATCTTGCGGCGCATGATCACCACGACGCCCAGCAGCACCAGCACCGCCGCGAGGATGCCGCCGGTCACGGCCAGCCCGCTCGGGCCCGCGCCGTCACCGGCGCCGGCGAGCTCGGTCGGTGCGCTCGCGTCGTCGGTCGTACCGGCCGGCTCGTCGGCGGGCGCGGCCTCCTGCGTGGACATCTCCGGCTCGTCGCCGGCGTCGTCGGTCGCTCCGGTGCTCGGCTCGTCGCTCGGCTCGGGCTCCCCCTCCACCAGGTAGGTGAACTCGCCGTCGATCGGGTGCCCGTCGGAGGAGACGACGTGCCAGGCGACCTGGTACTTGCCCGGGGGCAGGCCCTCGTCGAGCCGCGCCGTCACCACCTTGTCGTCCACCTGGATGTCGTAGCCACGCGCGGCGACGCCGTCCGGACCCGCCAGGGCCACCTCGATACCCGTGTCGAGCGGCGCCGAGCTGAACGTCAGCGCGATGCTCGTGGGGTGCTCGTCGAGCGTCGCGCCGTCCTTCGGGTCGGACGACAGGAGCTGGTCGTGGGCGCTCGCCGGACCGGCCACCAGCAGCAGGGCCAGGAAGGTCAGGACCGCCGCGAACACGGTGATCACACGGACGGCGCGACGGTTCCCGGGCCGAGCCAGGGCAACGGAGACGGCAGGCATACCAGGCACCCTACCCGCCTGCGTCCGGCCCGTGACCGCCCGGACAGCCTGTCCGTTACAGGCGTAATCACGGCGTCCTGAGGCCGGACGGGGTCAGCCCTCCGGCACGTTCTTCGTGAGCTCGGCCAACCAGGCCGCCGACGAGGCGTCGGACGGCATCCGCCAGTCACCGCGGGGCGACATGGTGCCGCCGGGCGACACCTTCGGGCCGTTCGGCAGGGCCGACCGCTTGAACTGCGAGGCGAAGAACCGGCGCACGAACACCTCGAGCCAGCGTCGGATCGTCGCCAGGTCGTATGCGGTGCGTTGCGCCTCGGGGAAGCCCGGGGGCCAGTCGCCGTCGTCCGCCGTGTGCCACGCGTGCCAGGCCAGGAACGCGATCTTGGACGGGCGGAAGCCGTAGCGCAGCACGTGGAAGAGCGTGAAGTCCTGCAGGGAGTACGGGCCCACCGTCGCCTCGGTGGACTGGGGCGTCTCGCCCTCCTCGGTGGGGATGAGCTCGGGCGTGATCTCCTGCTGGACGATCTCCGTCAGGACGGCGTTCACCGGGCTGTCGGGGTCCGCGTCGAACTGCCCGCTGTCGACGGTCCAGCGGATCAGGTGCTGGATCAGTGTCTTGGGCACGCCCGCGTTCACGCCGTAGTGCGACATCTGGTCGCCCACGCCGTACGTGCACCAGCCGAGCGCGAGCTCGGAGAGGTCGCCGGTACCCAGCACCAGGCCGCCACGGTGGTTCGCGAGCCGGAAGAGGTAGTCGTAGCGCAGCCCGGCCTGGACGTTCTCGAACGTGATGTCGTACTGCTTGACGCCTTCGGAGTACGGGTGGTCCAGGTCGCGCAGCATCTGCTCGGCGGCGGGCCGGATGTCGATCTCCTGGAACGTGACGCCCAGGGACTCGGCCAGCCGGATCGCGCGGTCCTTGGTCTCGGAGCCCGTGGCGAAGCCCGGCATCGTGAACGCGTGGACGTCGGTACGCGGCCGGCCCAGCCGGTCCATCGCCTTGGCCGCGACGATCAGCGCGTGCGTCGAGTCCAGCCCGCCGCTGACGCCGATCACCACCTTGGGCTGACCGATCGCCCGCAGGCGCTGCTCCAGGCCGGTGACCTGGATGTTGTACGCCTCGTAGCAGTCCTGGGCGAGGCGCTCGGCGTCGTCGGGCACGAACGGGAACCGGTCCACCTTGCGGCGCAGGCCGATGTCGGCCTGTGGCGGGTGCACGCTGAAGCCGATCTCGCGGAAGCCACCGGTCGAGCCCTCACCGGCGGTCGAGCCTGTCGAGACCCCCGACGGCGCCATCCCCAACCCACGGCGGTTGTCGTCGAAGGTGCCCTGCCGCAGACGCTCCTGGCGCAGGCGGTCCAGGTCGACGTCGACCACGGTGGCGCGCGGACCGTCCGGGAACCGCTCGGTCTCGCCCAGCAGGTCGCCCGCCTCGTAGACCATGGTCTGGCCGTCCCAGGACAGGTCGGTGCTGGACTCGCCCTGCCCGGCCGCGGTGTACACGTAGGCGGCGCTGCAGCGGTAGCTCGTGCTGCGCACGAGCAGGCGCCGGTCCTCCGCGCGTGCCACGGTGATGGGGCTCGCCGAGAGGTTGAGCAGCACGGTCGCACCCGCGAGCGCCGCCCGCGAGCTCGGCGGCACGGGTACCCACAGGTCCTCGCAGACCTCGACGTGGATGTTCAGCCCCCGGACGTCGTCGGCCCGGAAGATGAGGTCGGGGCCGATCGGCACCTCCTCGCCGAGCAGAGTGAGGGTGCCGCGGTGCTCGTAGCCGGGCGCGAACTGCCGCGCCTCGTAGAACTCACGGTAGGTGGGCAGGTAGGACTTGGGCGCCACCCCCAGGATCCGCCCGCGGTGCACGACGACGGCAGTGTTCAACAGGCGGCTGCCCACGAGCAGCGGTGCCCCGACGACGAGCGCCGTGGTGAGGTCGAGGCTCGCCGCACGGACGGTCGCGAGGGCGTCGAGCACGCCCTCCAGGAGCGGGTCCTGCATGTGCAGGTCGTCGATCGCGTAGCCGCTGAGGCAGAGCTCGGGGAACACGGCGACGGCCACGCCGTCGTCGTGCAGGAGCCTGGCCTGTTCGACGACCATCGCGGCGTTGGCCGCAGGGTCCGCGACGGCGACGGGGATGGTGACGGCCGCGACCCGGGCGAACCCGTGGGCGTAGGCGGAGTAGAAGTCCACGTGTCGAGTCTAGGGAGGGGCGCACAGGCTCACCTCATGCGATACCTGCGACGCCGGGCGGACAGGTATCCCACCTTCTCGCTACCTTCCTCCCATGACTCACGACCCCGACTGCCTCTTCTGCCGCATCGTGCGCGGCGAGCTGCCCTCGACCCAGATCGACGAGGACGAGCGCACGCTCACGTTCATGGACATCAACCCGGCCTCGGACGGCCACGCGCTCGTGATCCCGAAGGTGCACGCGCGCGACCTGCACGACATCACGGCGGGCGACCTGGCTGCCTGCTCCGTGACCGCGCAGCGGGTCGCAGCCCGCGCGGTGAAGCAACTCGGCGCCGACGGCGTGAACCTGCTGAACTGCGCCGGCGAGGTCGCCTGGCAGACCGTCTTCCACTTCCACATCCACGTGGTTCCCCGGTTCGCCGACAGCCCGGACCGCGACTCGCTCCACCTTCCGTGGACGCCGACGCCCGGGGACCCCGCGCGGATCGCCGCCGCGGCAGACCTGCTGCGCGGGGCCTCCTGAGCCGGACCCTCGACCCCGGGCCGGCACCGCCTCACCGGGTGGCCACCGATGAGTTCCGCCGGGCGGTGCCGTCTGTCCCGGCAGAACGCGGTACGGCCGGTGCCGCACGCCCCCGTGAAGGAGATCCATGTCGTTCCAGGCCTATCTCGACGCCGTAGAGACCAAGACCGGGCACACGCCGCGTGAGCTGATCACGCTCGCGGAGGAGCGTGGGTTCGACGCATCCACCAAGGCCGGGCCGATCCTCGAGTGGCTCAAGGAGGACTACGGCCTGGGCCGTGGGCACGGCATGGCCATGGTCCACGTCATCACCAAGGGGCCGCAGATCAGCGCGAAGCACGTCGGGACGTCGGGTACGCACCGCGACGACTCGACCATGCTGTGGCTGGACGGCCAGGCGAGCAACCCTGCACGAGGGGGCTGATGCCCTGCTGCCCTTCGTATCGCCGAGGTCGGCAGGTTGCTCGGTGCGATCGGCAGTGCCGACCCACCAGGGAGTGGGGCAGCGCGCGCTCGCACCTCATTACCCTGGGTAATGATGTACCCATGACAACTCGCTCCAGCATCGCCATCACCAACGCCTACGTGGTCCCCGTCGCCGCCGAGCCCGTCGAGAACGGCACGGTCCTGATCGAGGACGGGGTCATCACCGCCGTCGGGCAGGACATCGCGGTGCCCGACGGCGTCGAGACCCTCGACGCCCAGGGCAGGTGGCTCCTGCCCGGCTTCGTCGAGGGGCACGGCCACCTGGGTGTGCACGAGGAGGGCGAGGGCTGGGCCGGCAACGACACCAACGAGATGACGGGCCCGAACGGGGCCGCTTTCCGGGCGCTCGACGCGATCCAGGTCGACGAGGAAGGCTTCCGCGACGCGCTCGCCGGCGGTGTGACGACGGCGGTGATCAAGCCCGGTTCGGGCAACCCGATCGGCGGGCAGACCGTCGCCATCAAGACCTGGGGCGGCCGCACCGTGGACGAGCAGGTCATCAGCGACTCGGTGTCGGTCAAGAGCGCGCTCGGCGAGAACCCCAAGCGCGTGTACGGCGACAAGAAGCAGCTCCCCTCCACCCGCCTGGGTGTCGCCAACGTGATCCGCGAGGCGTTCGTCGAGGCCCAGAACTACGCGGCGAAGCGGGACGCCGCCGCGGCCGAGGGCAAGCCGTTCGACCGTGACCTGGGCAAGGAGACCCTGGCCCGCGTCCTCGCCGGCGAGCTCGCCTGGGACCAGCACACGCACCGCGCCGACGACATCGCGACAGCGATCCGCCTGTCGGAGGAGTTCGGCTATCGGCTCGTCGTCAACCACGGCACCGAGGGCCACCTCATCGCCGACGTCCTCGCCGAGAAGGACATCCCGGTCATCTACGGCCCGATGTTCGTCTCCCGGTCCAAGGTCGAGGTACGGCAGCGCGCCAACCGCAACATCGCGGTGATGGCGGCCGCGGGCGTACGCGTCGCGATCACCACCGACCACCCCGTGATCCCCATCAACTTCCTGGTGCACCAGGCCTCGTTCGCGGCGCGCGACGGGCTGCCCCGCGAGACCGCTCTCGCGGCGATCTCGGCCAATCCGGCGTCGTTCCTCGGCCTGGACGACCGTGTGGGCGCCATCAAGGAGGGTCTCGACGGCGACGTCGTGCTGTGGTCGGGCGACCCGCTCGACACCGACTCGCGCGCCGAGCGCGTCTTCATCACGGGCACCGAGGTGTACGCCTGGGACCCGACCGCCGACGGCGGTCGCGGGGCCGGCCGCGTGGTCGAGCGCTCGGCACGCTTCGCCTGAGCCGCCCGGACCGGGCGCCGGGCCGGACCAGGCGCCCGGCCGGACCGGCACGCCGGTACGACACGCTCCGGCACCGCGGTCCGACGCAGCAGGCCGGGCCGCGGCGTAGCGTGCGAGCATGCTGGGCACCCGTCCGAAGAGCGCCACCCCCGTCGACCCGCTCGCGCCCGGGCCGTCCGACCGCGTGCGCCCCCGGGTGTTCGTGGCGGTCGCCGTGGCGCTGGCGGCCAACGGAGGCTCGGTCGGTGCCGCCCGAGGCCAGACGTGGGCGAACCCACCCGACCTGACCAGCCTTCTCCTGCTGCTCGTGGCGCCGGCGGCGCTCGTGTTCCTGCTCCCCCGGCGCCCGGCCCTTGCGACCGTCCTCTCGGTCGCGGCGACCCTCACGTACCTGCTGCTGGGCTACCCGTGGGGCCCGGTCTTCCTGGGCCCGGTCGCGCTGCTCGCCACGGTCATGCTCAGCGGCCACGCTCGCCGGGCACGGCTGGTCGCGTGGTCCGGTGCGGCGCTGCTCGTCGGCGGGGTGACGGCCGTCGCGACGCTGATCGCGCCGCGTGTCCAGCGCTTGCAGGCCGACCGGCCCCCCGCGGCGCGCGACACGTGGGGGCACGCTCCGGGGACCTACGGTCCTGCCTGGAGCAACGGGGACGGCGCCTGGTTCCTCACGACCGGCGCCCTGGTCGCGGCGGCCGCCTGGCTCGCCGTCATCCTGCTGGTCGTGAGCGCCGCCCGCGACCGCATCTCGCGCCGGGAGGCGGCTCGCGCCGCCGCCCAGGAGACGGCGGCCGAACGGGAGCGCACGGCCGTCGCCTCGGAGCGGCTGCGCATCGCACGCGAGCTGCACGACGTCCTCGCGCACTCCCTGTCCGCGATCAACGTCCAGGCGGGGGTGGGCCTGCACCTGCTCGAGAAGAACCCCGGCCAGGCCCGCGAGGCGCTCACCAACATCCGCGACACCAGCAAGGACGCACTCGCGGAGGTCCGCGTGGTGCTGGGGATCGTCCGGGAGGGCACGTCGTCGCCCGCGCCGGGCCGGGCCGCACCAGACGAACCCGCACCAGGCGAACCCGCACCAGGCGCCGCCCCGGGGCACACACCCTCGGGGGACCCTGGGCCTTCGTCCGCGGCACCGCCGGCGGACGAGCCCGCCACGGGCGCAGCGCCCGGGCCGACCGGCGCGGCGAGACCCGGATGGGACGACGCCGCGCCCCTCGCCCCGACCTGGGACCTCACGGCGCTGCACCGCCTCGCCGACCAGGCCCGCGCGGACGGGCTGGACGTCACCATCGAGCTCGCACCCGGAGTCGACGACCTGCCCGACCACCTGGCCGGCGTGGTGCACCGCGTGGTCCAGGAGTCGCTGACCAACGTACGCCGGCACGCGCCGTCGGCCCGGCGGGTGGTGCTGCGGGTGACCCGGGTCGACGACGTGGTGATCACGGTGGCCGACGACGGCGCCGTCCGCGGCGGACCGGCCGAGCCCGGCTACGGCCTGCTGGGGATGCGCGAGCGCGTCGAGGGCGTCGGGGGCACGGTCACCGCCGGGCCGCGCGCGGGTGATGCGGGCTGGGAGGTCCGTGCCACGCTCCCCGTACCGCCGGCCCCGCCCGGAGACCCCGAGACCGGAGACACCGCATGATCGACGTCCTGATCGCCGACGACCAGGCGCTGGTGCGCGGCGGGTTCCGCGCGCTGATCGACTCCGAGGACGACATGCGCGTCGTCGCCCAGGCCGCGACCGGCGACGACGCCGTCGCGCTGACCCTCGAGCACCTGCCGCAGGTGGTGCTCATGGACATCCGCATGCCGGGGCTGGACGGGCTGGAGGCGACGCGCCGGATCATCGCGGAGCCGCGCGCTGCCGGGGTACACGTCGTGGTGGTCACCACGTTCGAGCTGGACGAGTACGTCACCGAGGCGATCCGCGCCGGGGCGTCGGGGTTCCTGGTCAAGGACACCGAGCCGGCGGAGCTGGTGCGGGCGGTGCGCGTCGCGGCGTCGGGCAACGCGCTGCTCTCGCCCACGGTCACGCGGCGCCTGCTGGCCAAGGTCGCGGACGCGACCCGCACGGTCCGGCCCGTGCCCGCCCTCACCGAGCTCACGCCGCGCGAGCGCGAGGTGCTCGTCGAGGTGGCGGGCGGGCTGGCGAACGACGAGATCGCCCGCAAGCTGTTCCTCTCCGAGTCGACGGTCAAGACCCACGTCTCGCGCGTGCTCATGAAGACGTGCTCGCGGGACCGGGCGCAGCTGGTGGTGCTCGCGTACGAAGCCGGGCTGGTACGGCCCGGGTGGGCGGGCTGACATCGGCACCACGGGTGTAGCGGGGCAGGTACGCGGGGCTGACGATCACGTCGTCGGGCGGCGGCAGCCTGGTGCCGTGGCCGGAACGACCGGCCCAACCGAATGTGGAGGTCGACATGCTCACCGCGACGACGGAGGTCCTCGCCCACGGGCCGGGCTACGGCTGGGGCGGGCCCGGGCCGTTCTTCTTCATCTTTCCCCTGCTGTGGTTCCTGCTCTTCGTCACGGTGGTCATCCTGATCGCCCGGCGGGCCCGGCGGGGTGGGCGCGCCGGATGGGGCGGACCGTGGGCCGCGCACGCCGCGGCCGGTGCCGATCCCGTGACGCTGCTCGGCACCCGCTTCGCCCGCGGGGAGATCGACGAGGCCGAGTACCGCTCCCGCCTCGCCGTGCTCCGCTCGGCGGACCCGTACCCGAGCACCCACCCGGGCGCCACACCCACGGCGGCCGACGCGCCTCCCACGACCCGCGGACCGCAGGACCAGCCGCCGGCCGACGGCGACCGCTAGGCCGCCGCGTGCTCCCCGGACGCCCAGGTCACCCCGGTGACCTGGGCGTCCGACGGGTCGCGAGCGGGCCACGCCGAGGCCGCGGCGCCCGCCCCTGATTTCACGCGCACCGTATGTCCTTCTGTCGTGACGGTGCCGCTAGACTCGCGGGCGAGTGCGACGGAACCGCACTCGTCGGACTCGATGACGTGAGGGATGTAGATCGTGAGCACCAGCAAGAACTGGGCAACGGCCGCACTGGTCTCCTGTGCACTCCTGCTGTCCGGATGCGCGGCCCTCGAGGACATGGCCAGCGACTTCACCCCCTCCGGCGAAGAGGTCCAGCAGGCCGCGCCGTCACCCGATGTCCAGAACCCGGTGAGCACCGGCGAGTACACCCTTGTCGAGTCGTGCAACGCCTTCTTCAGCGGCCCCATCGTGTCAAGCGTCACCGATCTCGCCAAGGCCGTGGCCGCACCGCTCGACGAGGAGCGCACGGGAGCCGCGAGCGCCGTCAGCAGGAACATCGGTCTCATCATCGGCAAGGCGGACGAGGCGAGCATCTCCCACCTCGAGGCGGTCCGTGCGCCGTTCGACCAGGCGCTCGACGGCACCATCGCCCGGCCCACCGCGGTCACGAAGGCGGTCGAGGACTACAAGAACGCGTGCAAGGAAGCCGGCTTCAAGCGCTGAGCAGGCACCCCGCCGGCCCGGGTTCGCCGAGCACGTCCCGACGAACCCGGCCGGCAGGCGCGTGGCCTAGTTCCCCGTGAGGAACTTGTGCATCACCGGCCCCGCCGTCGTCGAGCCGAGCTCACCCTCCTCGATGAACACGACGGCCGCCAGGTCGTTCGCGACGGCGAGCATCCAGACGTGGGCCTTGGACCCGTCACCGAACTGCGCGGTCCCGGTCTTCGCGCCCACGATCCCGGGTACGTCCTGCAGCACCGTCGCCGAGCCCTCGCGGACCACGCCGTCCATCAGGTCGCGCAGCGAGGCCGCCTCGTCCTCGGTCAGGTCGCCCGACGGCGCCTCGGCCGCCTTGTCGCCCGACGGCTCGACCAGCCACGGAGACACCGTGTGGCCCGCCGAGACGCTCGCGGCGACGGTGGCCATCGCGAGCGGCGTGGCCAGCACCTGTCCCTGCCCGATCATCGACGCGGCGTGCTCGGTGCCCGCGGCCTCGGTCGGGACGTCGCCCATCGCGGCCGCGGCCCCGAAGCCCTCGAGCTTCACGCCCAGGCCGAGGGACGCGGCGGCGTCGTGCAGCTGCTGCTGGGTGATCGACCCGTGCTGCGAGATGAAGGCGGTGTTGCACGAGTTCGCGAACACCGTGCGGAACGGCACGGCGTCGCCCATCGCGGACTGCGGGTAGCCGGGGACGTTCTGGAACTCGCGGCCCTCGACGTTGATCGTGGCCGTGCAGGGCAGTGTCGACTCCGGCGTGGTCCCGGAGCGCAGCATCGCGAGCGAGGTGGCGATCTTGAACGTGGAACCCGGCGGGTACTGGCCCAGGGTCGCGGTGCTGTACCCCTCGGAACCCGGTCCCGACGCCGCCGCGAGCACCTCACCGGTCGACGGCTTGATCGCGACGATCGCGCTCGGCAGGTCCGTGATGTCGGCCAGCGCGGCCTCGGCCCGGAGCTGGGTCGCCGGGTCGAGCGCCACCACCACGGGTTCGCCGTCCTCCTTGTCGATGGTGAAGGCCTCCCGGCCCTCGCCGCCCTCGACGGGCTCGATGGTGACGGCCAGGCCGGGCACGCCACGCAGCTGCTCGTCGTGCGCGGCCTGGAGGCCGGACAGGCCCACCATGTCGCCCGGCTTGATCGTGCCCTTCGACTCCTCGACGATCTCGGCCGTGGCCTCGCCCACGGAACCGAGCACGCCCCTGGCGAAGTCGCGCTCCCGCGCGAGGGGCAGCTCGTCCGGGATGCCGACCACCCCGTCGATCGCCATGGCGGCCTGGAAGTCGTACTCCGGGTCGTTGTCGCGGATCGTGATGACCTGGATGAACGCCTTGGCGCCCGCGGAGTCGACCTGTGCGGCGATGCCGTCGGTCGTCTCCTTGTCGAAGCCCAGCACGGTGCCGAGCTTGGCGGCGGCGGTCTCCCAGCCCGGGCGGGTCTTGTCGATACCCACACGGTGCACCGGCGTGAGGCCGACCAGCGTCTCGCCGCCCGTGGTGACGATCTCGCCGCGCGCCGGCTCGGTGCGGTCGACAGCGAGCCGCTCCCCGGCCTCCAGGCCGGGCACCAGTACGTCCGTGCTCCAGGTGACCTCCCACGCACCGGCCTCGCCGTCGGCAGGACCGGGGTAGACGAGGGGCGCCACGGTCTCGTACTCCCACGCGGCCTTCGCCGCGACCGGCCAGGTCCACGCGAGCGTGGCTGTGGCGGTCGCCGTGCCGCCGTCGCCCTCCTGGACCGGGGTCACCTCCTTGACCGCGACCGTCCCGCCGTCCTCGCCGACGGCAGCCAGGAGCTGCTCGAACACCTGCGCGTACTGCTCGTCCGGTGACGCCGACGTGTCCAGGGCGAGCGGGACGTCCGCGGGCGTACCTTCCTGGAGAGCCGCGGCCAGGTCGTCGGCGGCAGCCTTCGGGTCGGGGACGGGCGGCTCGCGGAGCAGGAACCACAGACCCGCGCCGGCTGCCAGCAGCAGGACCACGACCGCTCCGATGATCAGGGCCAGGCGGCCCGTGCGGCGCGGGGGCGGTGCGGCGGGCGGCTGACCTCCGGTGGGCGACACCTCCGCGTACGTGTCGGGGTAGCCGCCTGGCGGAGGTGGTACCGGAGCATGACCATCCGCCGGCAGGTGGGGTGAGGAATGTCCGCTCATGCCCTGGAGCCTAGGGGCCCGGTCATGATCAGCACGTGTAACTTCCTGGGTTTGTTGGCGTGCGTCAGGGTGAAATGGCGCGGGGCCGCCGAACCCCCTGGATCTGCGGCCCCGCCCCTCCGACGTCACGCGTCGGGGTATCGCCTGCGTTCCCGGGGGCGCGTGGCGAGCATGAGGGAGGAGACCGTCTGCACCGCTCGGCCGGCGGCGCGGATCATCTGCTCACGCCGGTTGAGCAGCTCCATGCGCCGCAGGTCCCGCTCGATGGTGGCGACGTCGTGGCCGCCGACCCCTGTTGTGCTGGTCGTCATGGTCGTTCCCCGTTCCCTGGCCCCTCGGTCGGGCGCCCTCAGTCGAACAGGACGCTCCGGGGACACGTTTCGTTGGTAGGGAGGTGCGGTACGGCGGTTCGTGACGTGCGGCCGGTGAGCTCACCCGATCGCCGCGGCGCGACCCTCCAGGAGCGCCCGCAGGGTGGGGTCCGTCGTGAGCGACCAGGCCTTGTCGTAGGCGGCACGGGCGGCTTCGACGGCTCCCGCCTCCGCCAGGAGGTGCGCCCGCGTGGCCCACCACGGCTGGAACCGTCCTGACGCCGGGTCCGCCGCCGCCACCTCGTCCAGCTCCGCGAGCCCTGCCCCCGGCCCGTCGACCCGTGCCAGCACGGCTGCGAGCGCCACCCGTCCGCCGAGCGTCGGGGCCGTGCGCACCAGTGCCCGGTGCAGGGTGAGGAGTGCGGGCCAGTCGGTGCTGCCGGTGCGGGCACGGGTGCAGTGCACGGAATGGACCGCCGCCTCGAGCCGGAACCGGCCGGGCGGGTCGGTGGGTCCCGCCAGGGCGCGGCGGAGCAGCGCCTCACCGCGTTCGATCAGCGCCGTGTCCCAGCGGGCGACGTCCTGCTCGTCGAGCGGTACCAGCACGCCGTCGGCCTCGCGCGCGTCCGCGCGCGCCAAGGAGAAGCAGAGCAGGGCGGCCAGGCCGAGCACCTCGGGTTCGGGCAGGAGCCGCGCGACCAGCAGGGAGAGCGTGAGCGCGTCACCGGTGAGCGACCCGCGGACCTCGGGTGCTGCGCCGCGCCAGTCGATCGCGTACGCGCCGTACACCGCCTCCAGGACGGGCGGGAGCCGGGTGGGCACCTCGTCCCGGCCGGGCACGCGGAACGGGATGCGGGTGTCCCGGATGCGGCGCTTGGCCCGGACCAGGCGCTGCGCCATCGTGGGCGCAGGTACCGCGAAGGCCGCCGCGATGTCGGCGGCCTCGACGCCGAGCACGGTCTGCAGCATGAGCGGGGTACGGATCCCGGCCTCGACCGCCGGGTGGGCACAGACGAACATGAGCTCGAGCCGGCGGTCACCGATGGCGTCCGGGCCGGGCTCCTCGGGAGGGGCCGTCGGTTCGGGTCCGGTGTCGGCCGCGACAGTGGTCCGGTGCGCCGTGGAGCGGTACAGGTCGCGCAGCCGGTTGCGGGCCACGGCGAGCAGCCAGCCATCGGGGTTGTGCGGCACGCCGTCGTCGGGCCAGTGCCGCAGGGCGCGCTCGAACGCCTCGGCCAGGGCGTCCTCGGCGCGCTGGATGTCGCCGTCCCGTGCCGCGAGCAGCGCCAGCAGGCGGCCGTAGGACGTACGGGCGGCCCTCTCGGCGGCGGCCCGCACGTCCACGGATGCGGTCAGCGCGTCCACGCGCCGTTCTCGACGTGGGTGGCCGAGGGGCGCACCTCCACGGCGCCCCACTGGACCGACGGCGCCTTCTGCGCCCAGGCGAGCGCGGCGTCGAGATCGGGAACGTCCACGACGAACGTGCCGCCGAGCTGCTCCTTCGTGTCGGCGAAGGGACCGTCCTGGACCCGCAGCTCACCGTCGCGCACGGACACGGTGGTCGTGGACGACGACGGCTGCAGCACCTCTGCCGAGAGCAGCACACCCGCCTGGTGGAGCGCCTGGGCGTAGGCGGCGAAGGCCCGCTCGCCCTCCTCCCAGCCGCCGGGCCCGAGGTCCTCCGCCGTCATCTCCGGGTAGTGCAGGAGCATGGTGTATCGCATGGTTCTGTCCTCCGGTCGGAATCTGTCTGTCACCGGGGTGACGATCTCGCCGACGCCCGATCGACACGTCCGGAGAACGCACCGGACACGGCTCGGGCCGGGGCGACCCCCTGGTACGCCCCGGCCCGAGCCCTCGTGATCCTCTGGTGCCTCAGGCGGTCGGTGCCGCCTTGACCACGGGCCCCCACGCCAGCGGGTCGAGCATGCGGTCCTCGACGTCCGCGCTGCCTGCCCACCGGCGCGCGTCCTCGATGGTGGCGGCGAGCAGCTCGCGCAGACGGGCGTCGACATCGGGCACGAAAGCCTCGGAGATGCCCTGCACCGCGGTGGACACCACGCTCGGCGCGGCGTCACGGACGAACCGCTTGGGCCGCACGCTGGTGCCCGCGCAGAACCGCTCGGCCCAGGCCGCCGTCTTGGGCACCGTGGCGAGCGCCTCCGCGCTCTCGGGTGCGAGCGTCCCGGCCGGCCGGTCGTCGAGCACGTCGAGCATGCGCTCGGAGCCGAGGATCGCGACGGCCAGGGTCTGCTGCCGGTCGGCGGGGGACACGGGGAGCGCCGTCTGGGCGGCACGCAGCGCGATACGGACGTCCCAGCGCGGGTCCGTGCTCGTCAGCCCGATGACGGACGGGATCAGCGGCGCAAGCTGCGGGCGGGCGTGGTCCGCCGTCAGGTCGTTCACCGCGCGAGCCAGCATCGCGACGAGCGGGTGCGTGCAGGCGGGATGGTCGCTCCACTTCTCGCCTGCGAGGAAGGAGGCGAGCTCCATGAAGCACGCACCCTTCTTGGGGTTACGGTGCTTTCCACGGCCGAGCATGGGCAAGATGTCGTACGTTCCAGCTTCGGTTCCGGTCACGATTCCACCCCCGAATTGGGTCCGCTACTGGTTCCAGTGTGCGTCCGCTGTGACGTAGATCGCAATAGCGGGGCCTTGAACCGCCTGAATCCGGGCGGACCGGCGGTGGGCCGCGACGGCCGGGGCGATCTCCGGAGACGCCTCAGGCCACCTCGAAACGCACCTCAGACCCACCTCAGACGCGCCGCCGGGTACCTCAGACGCGCACCTGAGCTACTGCCGCCCCCAGGACTGCCCGACCTGCCGATCCGGGCACCCCGGCCTCAGGACGAGTGTCTTCCTCATCAGCCGGACGGGCACACGGCCCGCCGGGGACATCCGGAGGAATCATGTCGCTGTGGGGACCCGCCGCCGAGGCGGAGATCGAGTACCGGCAGAGCCAGCTCAAGGAAGCCTGGGGCAGCCAAGGGACGGACCGCACGGACCGCACCGGGCGCGACGCGGAGCGGACCACGGAGCGCCCGGCGCGGAACCGCGCCGAGCAGATCAGGAAGGGGATCGCGGGTATGCGCCCCGCGGACGCCCCGCGTCGCGGCCTGTTCGCGTGACGGAGGTGGGCGCGAAGGCGCCCGGGACGCACGCCGGGACGCACACGGCAGGGGGAGATGTCGGTGGCCGGTGGCACGATGTGCACGTGCGACGGTCCACGACGATTCCCCTGATCTCCCGGCAGGAGCAGGTCACCTCCCTCCTGCAGGGGGTGGAGCGCGCCTCGGCGGGTCGCCCGGGCCTCGTGCTCGTGGGCGGTGACGCCGGTGTGGGCAAGACGCGCCTCATCAGCCACGTCTCCCAGGAGGCGGAGCGGACGGGTGCGGCCACCATCGTCGTGCACTGCGTGGACCTGGGTCAGGTGGGCATCCCGTACCTGCCGTTCACCGACGCCCTGACCCAGCTCCAGGCCGGGGCCGCGGGGCCCGAGGCCGCCGCGCGGGTCGCGGAACTGGTCGCGGACCGGCCCGCGCTGTGGCGGCTCCTGGAGCCAGCGGGCGGTGACGCGGACCGCGACGAGCGGCTGCAGCTCTTCGAGGGCATCGCACGCAGCCTCGCGGTCGCCGGCGAGCCCGGGCGCCCACTCGTCCTGATGGTCGAGGACGCGCACTGGGCCGACGCGTCGACGCGCGACGTGCTGCGGTTCCTCGCGGCGCGCGCCAGGTCCGAGAACGTCCTGATCGTGGTCACCTACCGGTCGGACGACGTCGACCGCCGCCACCCGCTGCGTCCGCTGCTCGCCGAGCTGTCCCGGCTGGAGCACGTGGAGCGGATCGACCTGCAGCCGTTCGACGAGAACGAGCTGCGCGAGTTCACCACCGCCCTCGCGGGCCGGCCGCTGGCGCCGGCAGGTTTCGCCGAGGTGCTGGACCGGTCCGAGGGCAACGCGTTCTTCGCCGAGGAGCTCCTGGACGCCGGGCCGGAGTCGGCCAGTCTGCCGTGGACGCTCACCGAGGTGCTCCGTACCCGGCTCGAACGGCTCGACCCCGACGTGCAGCAGGTGCTGCGTATCGCCTCGGTCGCCGGGCGCCGGGTCCGTGAGGAGCTGCTGCGGGCCGCCGCCACCCGCTGGGGAACGCTCGACGTCGACGCCGCGCTGCGCGAGGCCGTGACCCAGCAGGTTCTCGTGGTCACGGACGCACAGCTGGAGTTCCGGCACGCGCTGCTGGCCGAGGCCCTGTACGCCGACCTCCTGCCGGGTGAGCGTTCCGCCGTGCACCGCGCCTACCTCGCGGTGATCGAGCAGGACGGCCCCGACGGCATGCCCGTCGGCAGCGCCGCAGAACGCGCCCACCACGCCTTCGAGGGTCACGACCTGCCCGCCGCCCTCACCGCGTCCCGCGACGCGGCCCTGCGGGCCCGCCGGCTGCTCGCGCCGGCGGAGGAGCTCAGGCACTGGGAACAGGTACTCGCCCTCTGGGAGTCGGTGCCGCACCCCGAGGAGCGGGTCGGCAGCGACCGGGTCGACGTCGCCCTCGCCGCCGGTGAGGCGGCCGCCCGGGCCGGCGACCCGATGCGCGCGGTCAAGCTCACCCGGCGCGCGGTCGACGGCGTCGTCGATCCCGTCCGCCGAGCCGGCCTGGAGCATGTCCTCGTGCACCGCCACCTCGACCTGCCGACCTGGGACGACGAGGCAGGCCAGGCCGAGACCGCGGTGGCCGACCTGCGCACCGCGCTCGAGGCGCTGCCGGAACGCAGTCCCGAACGGATCTGGACCAACGCTCTGCTGGCGCGCGTCCTCATGATCATCGACGACGACGACGACGCCCGTCAGCACGCCGCGTGCGCCGTCGAGGAGGCCCGGGAGACCGACCAGCCCGGTGCCCTCGCCGACGCCCTGTCCACCCTCGCCGTCCTCGACGTCGCCGATCCCGACCGGGCCGCCGGGCTGCTGGACGAGGCTCGCGCGGCCGCCGCTGCGGCCGGTGACGCCCTGACCGAGATGCGGGCGCTCTACAACGCCACGGCCAACCGCTTCTACGCCGGCGACCTCGCCACCGCCGAGCAGCGCGTGCGCCACGCGCTCGACCGGGCCGAGGAGCTGGGGCTCACCTGGAGCACGCACACGGTCAACCTGCGGATCCTGCAGGAGATCATGCTCTACTTCAGCGGCGACCTCGCGGCGCGCCCGACCGACGGGGTGCCCGCCACCTCCAAGCAGGTCATGGAAGCGAGCCGGATGTACGCGATGGTCGCACGCGGCGACGAGAACGCGATCGCGTGCGGCGAGGCCCTCTTCGACCACTGGCAGAGCGACAGCATGATCGCGCTGTTCGGCGGGGGCTGTCTCGTCGACGCCCTCACCTGGGCCGGCCGGTACGACGACGCCGCCGCCCTGGCCGAGCGCATCACCAGCCACCTCGGGGAAGTGTGGTCCGAGACCTTCCTCGCCCGGATCTGGCTGTCGGCACTCGCCATCGCCGCCCTGGCCGATGCCGCCGAGGCGGACCGTTCGACAGGACGCGCCGCAGCGCCGGGCTCGGCCACCGCCTCCGCGGTGGAGTCACGCGCCGCCGAACGGCTGGAAAGGGGCGACTCGCTCCTTGCCGTCGCCCGTGAGACCGCCCAGCGGGGACGTCCCCGCGGCGGAGTGCTCGGGCCCGAGGGACAGGCCTGGCTGCAGCGGGCGACCGCGGAGAACGCCCGACTGCACGCTGCCGTGGGGCGCACGTCCGGCGCGTCCGGGGTCGGGTCTCCCGAGACGGCACAGGCCGAGCTGTGGCGTGCAGCCGCAGCGGCCTGGCAGGGCACGGTCAACGCCTTCGACTTCGGCTACCGCTACGAGGTGGCGAGGTCGCGCTACCGCTGGTCCGAGGCGCTGCTGGGCGCCGGCGAGCGGGAGGCCGCGGAGGTCGAGGCCGCCGAGGCACTCTCGGAGGCGGAGGGGATGGGCGCCCGGCCGCTGGCCGAGGCGGTCCGCGCGCTCGCCCGGCGGGCCCGGATGGATCTGCCCGGCCTGCGCCGGGCGACGGCGTCGACCCTGACCGAACGCGAGGAGGAGGTGCTCGGGCTGGTGGCACAGGGCCTGTCGAACCGGCAGATCGGCGAGCGCCTGTTCATCTCGACCAAGACCGTGAGCGTGCACGTGTCCAACCTGCTGGCCAAGCTCGGTGCGTCGGGCCGTGCGGAAGCGGTGAGCCTCGCGCACCAGCGCGGCCTGCTTGAGGTCTGACCGGCCCGGAACCTCGCAGGTTACCTGCCACGCCCATATGGGACACATCCGGTACATCTGTCGCGCACGGGCCTTTCTCTCGCAATACTGATGAGATGCCGACGGACCTCCAGGCGTTGCGAGACCTTGAGCACGTCGGTCTCGGTTCTCCCACTGCGGACGAGGCCTTTGACCGGTTCGCGCGCCTGGTCCGGCGCCACCTCCGCGTGCCGGCCGCCGTCGTCTACTTCGTGGTCCGGGAGGGGCAGGTTCTCGCGGGCGCGGCCGGGATGCCGGAGCCCATGCAGTCGCACCGCCTGCTGCAGCACCCCGGCACGCTCACGAACGTGATCACCTCCCGGGGCGAGCCCGTGGTGACGCCGGACGCCCGGCACGACCCGGTGCTGCGCGACAACTACCTGGTCCGCGAGATGGGTCTGGTCGCGCTCGCCGGCTACCCCGTCTTCGACCTGCGCGGACGGGCCGTCGGGGCGTTGTGCGCGGTGGTGGACGAACCGCGCGAGTGGTCCCAGGACGACCTGGACTCCCTCGCAGACCTCGCCGCGGCGTGCACGGCCGAGCTGCGGCTGCGCGCCGAGCGGGAGCGCGCGCGGCGGATCCAGGAGACGGCGGTCCGGGCCAACCGGCGCAGCCGGTTCCTGCTGTCGCTGAGCGAGGCGTTCGCCAACGCCAACACGATGGACCAGGTCGAAGAGGTCATCATCGAGGTGGGCACGGCCGGCATCGGCGCGCGGTACTGCGCCTTCGCCGTGGCCGACGCCGACGGGCGCGGCATCACCTACCGGTCCTTGGTCCACGCCGAGCCGCAGTATCCCCAGCGGCTCCGGCAGGCCAAGCTGGACGAGCAGCGGCCCGTGGCCGAGGCGGCCCGCACCGGCCGGCCCCTGTTCTTCCGCACGGGCGACGAGCTGTTCTCCGCCTACCCAGACGCCAGGGACCACTGCTCTCCGGAGGTCGGCGCGCGGGCGTTCCTACCGGTCGTGACGGCCGGCACCGTCGTCGCCGTCATCATGCTGGCGTGGGAGCGCGACCGAGGGCCGGACAAGGACTCGTACGCACTCCAGACCGGCCTGGCGCACTACACGGGCCACGCCCTCGAGCGCGCCCGGCTGCTGGAGGAGCGCCGCGAGTCCGCGAAGACGCTGCAGCGGGCGATGCTCAGCCGCCTGCCCGAGGTGCCGCACCTCGACATGGCCGCCACCTACTCGCCCGCGACCCGTTCCGACCAGATCGGCGGCGACTGGTACGACGCCGTGGCGGTGGACGACGACACGACGATGTTCATGATCGGCGACGTGACCGGCCACGACATGCGCGCGGCGGCCAAGATGGGGCAGCTCAGGTCCCTGCTGCGCGCGTTCGCGTGGAGCCACGACGAGTCACCGTCGGCGCTGCTGTCGCTCCTGGACAAGGCCAACGCGGGGCTGGGGCTGCTCGCGAGCGGAACCGCCGTCGTGGCGCGGCTGGAGCGGGTCCCCGGTGCCTACCAGCTCACCTGGTCCACGGCGGGCCACCCGCCGCCGCTCGTGCTGCGGCAGGACGGGAACGTGGAGCGGCTCTCGGTGCTGCCCGACATGATGCTCGGCGTGCGGCCCACCGCCAAACGCACCGACCACCTCACCACGCTGTATCCCGGCGACACGCTCCTGCTCTACACGGACGGGCTCGCCGAGCAGCGCGGCACCACGCCCGACCAGTGGCTGAGCCGCCTGCAGAAGACGCTGGGCACGCTGGGCGACACCGCCACCGCAGCCCTGCCCGTCACCCTCGTGCGCCGGCTCGCCTCGGACGACCAGCGGGACGACGTCGCCGTGCTCGCCGTCCGTGTGCGGGCGACGGCGCCGTCGGGCCCGCCGTCGCTCGGGCGGCCCGCCACCGCGGAACGCAAGCTGGCACCGTCGCTGTGCGACGTGGGGCCGGCCCGCATCTGGGTCGACGACGTGCTGGAGAGCTGCGGCGTACCGATGCCGCTGCGCCGCACGGTGATGCTGCTGACGTCGGAGGTGCTGACCAACGCCGTCGACCACGGGCAGGCGCCCTTCACGGCGACCGTCGAGGTGGACATGACGCGGCTGCGGGTGGGGGTCCGCGACTCCTCGACGGCGCAGCCGGAGCTGCGGGACCCGGAGGTCACCGAGTTCGGTGGGCGCGGTGTGCAGTTCCTCGAACGCCTCGCCTCGCGCTGGGGCGTGGACCGGCACGGCGAGACGCAGGCCGCGCAGCGGCCGGGCAGCGCGCGGGCGAACCGCCGGACCGGCAAGACCGTCTGGTTCGAGCTCGACCTGGCCTGACATCGCCCGGCAGACCGGGAAGGGCCGGGTGAAGTACCGTCCGGCGCTTCGGTCAGGGTCGAAAACGCCGGGAGCGTGTCAGTGGTCGCGCGTAGCGTGTGATCCATGGCACAGACAGCGTCACACCCCAGGCACGGTACCGGTGAAGTCCTGGCGCCGGACGATCTGTCCGCGCAGCTCGAGGTCTACCGCCGCGAGCTCACCGGCTACTGCTACCGGCTGCTCGGCGGCGCCTTCGACGCCGACGACGCCGTCCAGGAGACTCTCCTTCGCGCGTGGCGTTCCTACGAGCGGTTCGAGGGCCGTTCGTCGCTGCGCACCTGGCTGTACCGGATCGCCACCAACGTGTGCTTCGACCAGCTCGGTTCCAGCCGCGCCAAGCGCGAGCGGCCCATGGGCCTGGGCGCCTCCGTGGACCCGGTCGAGGAGAGCCTCGCCTCGGTGCTCCCCGAGTACGCCTGGGTGGAGCCTGTCCCCACCGAGCACGTGCTGCCCGGCGCGAGCGACCCCGCCGACACCACCGTCGCACGCGAGTCGGTGCGGCTGGCCTTCGTCGCGGCGCTGCAGCACCTGCCCGCCAAGCAGCGCGCGGTGCTCATCCTGCGCGAGGTGCTGCGCTGGCCCGCGACCGAGGTCGCCACCCTGCTCGACACCTCGGTGGCCTCGGTGAACAGCGCGTTGCAGCGGGCACGGGCCACCCTCGCCGACAAGGCGCCGGACCGGTCGGGCGCCTCGGAGCCCTCGGCCCCGTCGTCCGCGGACGAGTCCGCGCTGCTCGAACGGTACGTCGCGGCGTTCGAGCGCTACGACATGAAGGCGCTGGCCAACCTCCTGCGGGAGGACGCGGTCATGAACATGCCGCCGTACGCCATGTGGCTGGAGGGCATCGAGAACATCCAGGCGTGGATGCTCGGACCGGGCAGCGACTGCGAGGGTTCACGCTGCGTGCCGATCCACGTGAACGGCACCCCGGGGTTCGCCCAGTACCGCCGGGACCCCCAGGGCGGCCACTTCGCGTGGGGCATCGTGGTGCTGGAGAACGACGGTGAGCACATCACCGGCATCACCACTTTCATCGACACGGAGAAGTGGTTTCCCCGATTCGGCCTGCCGAGCCACATCGAGTAGGCGTTTGGCCATACCCTCACGAGGGTGACTGTGCGATCCGTGGTGGTCGGCGTTGACCACAAGCACCCGGACCTGGCGCGGCGGGCAGCGTCGCTCGTCCAGTCCCTGGGTGGAAGCCTGATCGAGCTCGTGTGCGTGTGGGTGGACGAGACAGCCGTCTCGGACTCACGCGGGTTCACCGTGTCGGTGGACCCGGACATCGCCGTGTCCTCCGACGCCTACGGTGCCGACGTCCTGGCCGGGCTGAACCGGGCCATGGCCGACGTCGGCCTGCCGTGGTGCGCCCTGCGCGGTGCCGGTGACCCGGCGACGGAGCTGGGCCGCGTCGCCGACGAGGTGGAGGCAGCGATGATCGTCGTAGGTCCCCACCGTTCTGGGCTGCGAGCCTGGACCACCAACCTCGTGAGCGGCACCGTCGCGGGCCGGCTCATCCACAACCAGTCCCGCCCCGTGGTGGTCCTTCCGGAGACGGCGTCGAGCTCGTGAGCGATAGGTTCCTCCCAGACCTGTCGAGCACGCACGAGGGGACCACCGCGTGAAGCGAGCACCGCACCGTGACTGGCGGTACGTCGGGCTCGTCGCGCTCGGCGGGGCGTGCGGCTCCGTCGCCCGACACCTCCTGGGCGGCTGGGTCGCCGCTCCGCTGAACATGGTGCGGGTGCGGCCCGGAGCCGCCGTACCGGAGCTGTTCCTGCTCCCGGTCGGCACGTTCGTGGTGAACGTCGTGGGTGCGTTCGCCCTGGGCTACCTGCTGGAGGCGCTGTCCAGGCGAGGACGGGAGACGGTCCGGCGACGCAAGATCCGCATCGGCATCGGCACCGGTGTGCTCGGCGGTTTCACCACCTACTCGGCGCTCGCGCTGGAGACCCAGCAGCTGCTGGCCCACGGCCACACCTGGCTCGCCCTGCTGTACGTGGTGCTCACCATCGCCGGCGGCACGGCGGCGTGCCTGGCCGGCATCGGCATCGCCGCGCGCACCGACCGACGACGCACGAGCGGGGGATGCCGATGATCGAGCTGTTCGTGGTGGCCGTGGGCGGCGGCATCGGCGCCGCCGCCCGGTTCGTGATCGACGGCGAGATCCGCTCCCGGCACAGCGGCGGGTTCCCGTGGGGCACGTTCGTGGTGAACGTCGTGGGCTCTTTCCTCATCGGGGTGTTCTCGACCCTGCTCTTCCCGCTCGTCGAGCGGGGCGTGCCGGAGAGCACCGCCCACATGGTGCAGCTCGCCTTGACCGTAGGCCTGTGCGGCGGGTTCACCACGTTCTCCACGGCCACCGTGGAATCGGTCCGTCTGGCCCGCTCCGGCCGGCTCCGGCTCGCGCTCGCGAACACGCTGGGCACGCTGGTCGTGACGGTTGGCGCCGCGGGGCTGGGTGTCGCGCTCGGCGGCCTGCTGGGCTGACGTCAGACGGGCACCTCGCCGGGGTCGAGCGCGCCGAGAAAGAGCTCCGCCAGCAGCGTCCACTCCTTGAGGGGCCGGTCGCCGACAAAGCGTGCCGCCTCCTCCGGCGTCCGGTTCACCAGGGTCACGTCGACGACGAACCAGCCGTCGCCCTCACGCCAGACGACCGCCGCGTTGGTCCGCCGGCTCGATCCGCTGATCCCGGCCCGGAGCTCGTGCTGCGGCTTCCGCGCCTGGTCGATCGCCGGGTAGTCGCCGGAGTGCTCCCAGCTCGTCCACGCGTGGCCCAGGGCACGTTCGAGATCTGTCTTCGTCGAGGTCACTCGGGTCTCGCCGATCGCCGCCAGGCCCAGACCGAGTCCCTCGACGACCTCGGTCACCTGCTGTTCTTTGCTCGCCATGTTCGGACACTACGGGCACACCTGCCCGGAACCGGCTTTCGGCGCGTACTTCACCCCCACCAATTCATGTCGTGACCCCCGAACGGGCTCCGCCGTCCGGACCGCCATATGTCGGTATGCCGTGGCAGGCTTCGCTCCATGAGCCTGATGCTCCTCGACACCGCCTCGCTGTACTTCCGTGCGTTCTTCGGCGTCCCCGATTCCCTGAGGGCGCCCAGCGGCGTGCCGGTGAACGCCGTCCGCGGCCTGCTGGACACCATCGCGTGGCTCGCCACGACGCACGGGCCCGACCGCATGGTCGCGTGCTGGGACGACGACTGGCGTCCGGCCTTCCGTGTCGAGGCCATCCCCAGCTACAAGGCGCACCGCGTCGCGCAGGAGGTGCCGGGTACCACCGGCGTCGAGGAGGTACCCGAGGCGCTGCTCGCGCAGGTACCGGTCATCGTGGACGTGCTCGCGGCACTCGGCATCGCACGCGTGGGCGTGCCGGGCTACGAGGCCGACGACGTCATCGGCACCCTGACGACGCTCGCCGTGGACCAGGGCGCCGGGCCGGTGGACATCGTCACGGGTGACCGCGACCTCTTCCAGCTGGTCGACGACGCCGCCGGCGTCCGCGTGCTGTATCCCGCGCGAGGCATCCGCGACCCCGACGTGGTGGACGAGCAGCGGCTGGCCGAGAAGTACGGCGTCGCCTCGGGGCAGGCCTACGCCGACATGGCCACGCTCCGCGGGGACCCGAGCGACGGCCTGCCCGGTGTGCCCGGCGTCGGTGAGAAGACGGCGGCGAAGCTGCTCGACCGGTACGGCACACTCGCCGGGGTCCTCGCCGCCCGGGACTCGGGCGACAAGGGGCTCACCACCACCCAGCGTCGGCGGCTGCAGGAGGCCGACGCCTATCTCCAGGTGGCACCGGTCGTGGTGCAGGTGGCCCGCGACGCGCCGCTGCCGGAGTTCGACCCTGCGGTGCCCGCCGCGCCCGCCGACCCCGAGGCGCTGGCGGCGCTCACCGAGGAGTGGGGCCTGCAGTCCAGCGTGGGCCGGGTGCGGACGGCGTTCGGCTGGGCCTGATCAGCTAGGCCTGAGGAGCTGGGCCTGATCAGCGTACGGCCGCGTCATAGCGGTCCAGCACCACCTGGACCAGGCGCGGGTCGGCCTTCTCCGCGCCCGCCGTCCCAGCGACCGGGTCGGTCACGACGTCGGCGCCCGCCTCCAGCACGCGGTCCAGGAAGTACCCCGGCGCGAGCAGGTAGGACACGACGATCACCCGCGCCGCACCGGTGCCGTTCGTCCGGGCCGCCGCCTCGCGTGCCGCGGCTACCGCGGCAGGTACCCGCGGCTCGGCGCCGGCACCGTACGACGGCGTGACCACACGCCCCAGCCGCTGGGCCAGAGCGCTCGCGACCTCCTCGACGGCGGTCGCCGCCGCCGCCACCGACGACCCGGCGGCGGCGAGCACCACGGCGTCGTCGGGCCGGAAGGGGCCGTGCTCCGCCTCGGCGGCGGCGTACCGGTCGGCGAGGATCTCGACGAGCAGGGGGTGCGGCCCGAGCGGTTCGGCCGCGACCGCGGCGGGTCGGCCGGCCGAGCCGCCGGCCGCGCCGCCGGGGGCATCGGCGGACCCGGCCCCGGCGACCGCAGCGACGGCCTGCGCGATGTCGTGCTGCACGTGGTACCCGGTGGACAGCAGCAACGGCACCACGACGGCCGAACCCGTGTCCCGCACTGCCGCGGCCAGCACCTCGCCGACCTCGGGCTGCTGGACGTCCACGAACGCCTCACGCACGTCGAGCTCGGGCCGGGCGGTGCGGACGCCGTCGAGCAGGGCGCGCACCGCTGCCTGACCTGCCGGATCGTCTGTCCCGTGGGACGTGCCGACCAGTACCGCACCCATCGTCTCCCCCCTCGTCACCCGGTGTTCTGGAGGCCCGCGGACACGCCGTTCACCGTCAGCAGCAGCAGGTGCTGCAGCCGGCCGGCGTAGGTGCCGTCGACCGCAGAGCCGCCGTCGGACCCCGTGCGTAGCCCGCGCAGGGCGCGGACCTGCAGCAGCGACAGGGCGTCGACGTACGGCGAGCGCAGCTGCACGGCGCGACCGAGCACCCGCTTGGAGGCCAGTGGCCACTCGTTGCCGCTGATCTTCAGCACCCACTCGCGGGTCAGGCGCAGCTCGTCGAGCACCATGGCCGCGAGGTCGTCACGCGAGCCCAGGGCAAGGTACTGCGCGGCGATCCGCTCGTCGGTCTTGGCGAGCGACATCTCGACGTTGTCGAGCAGGGTCGCGAACAGCGGCCACTCGTTGCGTGCCGCGCGCAGCAGCTCGACGTCTCCCACCGCGGCGAGCGCCGTGCCCAGGCCGAACCAGCCGGCCAGGTTGATGCGGGCCTGCGACCAGGAGAACACCCACGGGATGGCCCGCAGGTCGTCGAGCGAGTTGACCGAGAGGCCGCGCTTGGCGGGGCGCGACCCGATCGGCAGCAGCCCCACCTCCTCCAGCGGCGTGACCTGGGCGAACCACTGCGGGAACCCGTCCGCCTTCACGAGCTCGTGGAACCGCTCGCGGGAGGTGGCGTCGAGGGTCGTGGCGAGCGGGGCGAACTTTGCTGCGGCGCTCTCGTTGACGGACTCGACCGACGGCGCGGAAGCCAGCAGCGTGGCCGCGGCGACCTGCTCGATGTGCCGGGACGCGATCACGGGGTCGCCGTACCGCGCCAGGATGACCTCACCCTGCTCGGTCAGCTTGAACCGACCGTCCACCGAGTGCGGCGGCTGCGCCAGGACCGCCCGGTTGGCAGGGCCGCCACCGCGACCGAGCGCGCCGCCCCGGCCGTGGAACAGCGTGAGCTTGAGGTCGTTGTCACGGGCCCACTCGGCGATCCGCGACTGGGCGTCGTGCAGGGCGAGCGTCGCCGCCACGGGACCGACGTCCTTGGACGAGTCGGAGTAGCCGAGCATCACCTCGACGCGCCGGCCGTTCTCGGCCAGCCGCTTCTGCACCACGGGCAGCGTCAGCATCGAGTCGAGGATCGGCACCGAGTTCTGCAGGTCCGCGAAGGTCTCGAACAGCGGGATCGCGTCGATCACCGGCCCGGACCCGGGGTCGTCGGCGAACGCGTACGACGCCAGCTCGTAGACGGCGGCGAGGTGCTCGGGCGCCTGCGTGAACGACACGATGTAACGCCGCGCGGCGCGTTCGCCGAACCGCCGCTGGATGGCGCCGAGCACCCGGTAGGTGTCGAGCACCTCCCGGGTCTTCTCACTGAGCGCGCCGTGCACGCCCAGCTCGCGGATCTCGGCGAGCGCCGCGGCGTGCACCTGCGAGTGCTGCCGCACCTCGAGCTCCGCCAGGTGGAAGCCGAAGGTCTGCACCTGCCAGACCAGCCGCTGCAGGTCGCCGTACGCGGCGCGGGCCGCGCCGGCCGCCACCAGGGAGTCCTGCACCACGAGCAGGTCTGCCTCGAGCTGCTCGGCGTTCGCGTAGGCGAGGTCGGCGTCACGCGTCCGCGTGGCGGCGATCCGCTCCGCGAGCGCGAGCATGACCGCGCGGTGCGGCTCGTTCGGCGAGGCCTCCTGCGCGCGCCGCGCGGTCTCCTCGGACATCTGCCGGAGCCGCTGCCACAGGGCGTTGAGATCGGGCGACGGCGCGGTGCCCTCGGCGTCGAGCGTGAGCTTGCGGCCGGTCTCGACCGCGAGGCGCTCCAGCGCGGACAGGGCGTGCTCCGCCGCGAGGGTCGCCGCCTGGCGCGTGACCTCGGCCGTCACGTTCGGGTTGCCGTCGCGGTCGCCGCCGATCCAGGTGCCGAGCTTGACGAACGGTTTCGCCACCGGGGTCGCCCGGCCGGCGTCGTCGGCGAGCAGCCAGTCGTCGAGGCGCCGGTACACGTCGCCGAACACGTCCACGAGGACGGCGTCGAACACGCCCATGACCGTCTTGACCTCGTCGATCACCGAGGGCTTGCTGGTCCGCACGGGCGCGGTGCGCCACATGGTGTCGATCTCGGACAGCATGCACCGCTCGTTCTCGGCGAGCGTCACGCCACCGGGGCGGCGGGTGTCGCGTTCGGCGAGAAGGTCCGACAAGCGGCGGATGGTGCCGCTGATGGCCCGCCGGCGGGCCTCGGTCGGGTGCGCGGTGAGCACCGGACGGAACTCGAGCTCGCTGAGCCGCCGGAGCGCCTCGTCCCGGCCGACCTCCTCGGTGAGCTGCGCGAACGCCGCGGGGATCGAGTCGTCCAGCACTGCCGGGCCCGACGTCGTCTCGCCCTCCCGCGAGCGCAGCACGCGGACACGGTGGTACTCCTCCGCGAGGTTCGCGAGGTGGAAGTAGCAGGTGAAGGCACGTGCGACCTGTTCGGCGCGCTCCACGGAGAAGGACGCCACGACCTCGGCGGCCTCGTCCAGGGCGTGCGGCGAGGGGTCGCCGTAGGCACGGATGGTCAGCTCACGGAGACGTTCGACGTCGTCCAGGAGATCCTGCCCACCGTCCTCGCGGAGGATCCTGCCGAGAAGGCCGCCGAGCAGGCGGACGTCCTCACGCAGCGGGTCGGGTACCTCGTGCCGGGCGTTGCCGCGAACGGTCTGAGTTGATTCACTCACGGGTGAGAGCCTAGGACCATATTGCCAATCCCTGTTCATGGCGTCCGATTGTTGGTCTGGTCATGACCTGTCCGACTCTGGTTGGCTGTCTGCCTGTGACCGGTTATGACGCAGATTTCCTCGGTTTCACCGTCCCGCTCCCGGTCTCGCCCGTCGAGGTGCGTGTACTTGATTACACCCACTTCTCGGTGCTGCTCGACCCCCGGCGCCGGCTCGCCGTGGCCACCGCCTGCCTGGTCGACGGCGCGACACTCCTGGCACTACGGCGCAGCGGCCGGTGGCGGCTCGACCACCGGGTCGCGGCCGCGGAGCAGACGGGCGGCGAGGTCTATGCGGGCAACGCGCTCGACCGCGGGCACCTGGTGCGCCGGCTCGACCCCGTCTGGGGCGACGCCGAGACCGCTGCCCGGGCCAACCACGACACCTTCACCTACCCGAACGCCGCACCCCAGGTGAACAGGTTCAACCAGTCCAAGGAGCTGTGGAACGGGCTCGAGGACCATGTGCTCGCGTACGCCGCCGCCCACGACCACCGCCTGGCCGTGCAGACAGGTCCGGTCTTCGGCGCCGACGACCCGCTCTATCGCGGGGTCCGCATCCCGCGGCTGTTCTGGAAGGTCGTCGCGTGGGCCGGGCCGGGCGACGTGCTGCAGGCCACCGCGTTCGTGCTGGACCAGACCCCGCAGCTGGAGGACGCACGCCTCCAGGAGATCACCGCCCAGGCCCTGGCCCGGGACGACATCCCGCCGCTGGGCCCGTTCCGCACCTACCAGGTCCCCGTGGCGGACGTCGCCGCGCTCACCCGTCTGGGTCTGGGCCCGCTGCCCGGGGCGGACGTGCTCGCGGAGGTGCCCCGGGCGCCGTCGGCCAACCGGCCTCCGGACATCACGATCCACCGGCTCCCCCGCGCGCGGACGTGGACGGAGATCCGCACCCCGAGCCACATCACCCTCCCGCCCCGGTGAGTGCTGGGATATTCGCCCTTCTCGGAGTCGAGAAGGGCGGAGTGTCACGCGCTCAACGGTCAGGCGGTGGGGCGCCAGGTGTGGGCCGGGGCGTAGTTCAGGAGGCGGCGGGCCTTGTCGATGCTCAGGAGTGTCTCGCGGCCCACGAGCGGTCGGCGCAGCGGCACGTCCGGGAACTCCTCGGCCGCCAGGTCGGCGGAGTCCCGCTCCATCACGGTGTCCGCGTTCGCGATGACGAACGCCTCGAACCCCGTGAAGTCCGCCTCCAGCGCCAGGCGTACCGCCTGTGCACCGTCACGCCCGTCGATGTAGCCCCACAGGTTCCACCGCCGGGCGGCGGGATCGTCCTGCCAGGACGGGAACCGGGCGTAGTCGTCCGGGCGCATGACATTGGAGAACCGCAGCGCGGCGACCTTGAGGTCAGGCTCCCAGCGGGTGAAGTGCTTGGCCATCTCCTCCTCGAGCGACTTGCCCAGGGAGTAGGTGGACTGCGGCAGCACGTCGTACTCCTCGTCCACCGGCAGGTACGGCGGAGGCACGTCGAACGGGAGGCCGAGCACCGTCTCGGACGACGCCGTCACGACGTTGCGGATGCCGACCACCTGGGCGGCCCGCAGCACGTTGTAGGTGCTCGGCACGTTGTTGCGGAAGGTCGCGGCGTTGGTCGCCATGCCCGGCGCGGGAATGGCGGAGAGGTGCACCACGGCATCGGCCGCCTGCCCCTCGTCGACGCCGGACAGCAGCTCGATCACCTGTCCGAGGTCCGTCAGGTCGGCCACCGTGAAGCGGCCCGGACTGCCGGGCGAGGGCGCCACCCGGTCGGTCGCGACCACGTCGTAGCCCGCGTCCGCCAGATGTTCCACGACGAACTGGCCCAGCTTTCCGCTTGCTCCGGTGACCACTACCCGCTGCGTCGTTGCCATGGTCCGATCCTGCCAGGGTCTCGGCAAGCTCGGCCACCGACGGTGGGCCCGACCACCGGCGGCGGTGTCAGCCCAGGCGCTCGCGGAGCCAGGCGATGTCGGGCGCCATGTCGCCCTTGGTCTCGCAGATGACCGGTGCGCCGGCCGCCGCGACCACACCCACCAGCAGCTCCTCCGGGATCAGCCCCTTGCCGAAGTTGATGTGCCGGTCGGCGCCGGACCCGGCGACGTCGCGCGAGTCGTTGGCGTGCACCAGGTCGATCCGGCCCGTGACCGCCCGGATCTGGTCGACCGCCGTCGCGAGGTCGAACCCACCTGCCCACGCGTGGCACGTGTCGAGCGTGAACCCGACCTTGTCCCCGCCGTTCGCCGTGGTCACGGCCGCCCACAGCTGCTCGATGCGCTCGAGCCGGCGGGCCATCGAGTGGTCGCCGCCCGCGGTGTTCTCGATGAGCACCGGCACGTCCGTCTCCAGGGCGTCGATGGCCTTGCGCCAGTTGTCGAACCCCTTGGCCGGGTCGTCGTTCGCCGTGACGTGCCCACCGTGCACGACGACGCCCTTGGCGCCGACGGCCCCGGCGCCGTCCATGATCTGCTGCAGCAGCTTGCGGCTGGGGATGCGGATCCGGTTGTTGGTCGACGCCACGTTGATCACGTACGGCGCGTGGACGTACAGGTCCACTCCGGCCGCGGCGGCGTCGGCCCGGAGCGCCTCGGCGCCACCCTCGTACGGGAGGTCCGGGACCTTCCATGCCTGGGGGTCGCTGAGGAACACCTGCACCGCGTCCGCACCGAGCGTCTTCGCCGCACCGATCGCGTCGGTCAGGTCCACGTGCGCGCCGATCTTCACCATGGCCCCACCCTAGAACGGCTCACCGACACGACGCCGGACGGCGGCGTCAGCCCAGCCCGCGGAGGCCGTCCCGCGCGACGGCGAGCAGCTGCCCGTCGACAGCCAGCAGCGAGATGTTCTCCTGGGGCCCGGTGATGTCGGCCAGCGACCTGTTCCACCCGAGGTCGCCCGACGACACGTCGACCGTCGCCAGCTCCACGGCGCCCTCCTCGCTCTGCAGCGACAGGAGGACGGACCGTCCGTCGGTGAAGACCTGGGCCACGTACCCGACCTCGTAGAACGACTCGTCCAGTGCCTCGCCCGGCTGCCACGACCACCGCTCCTCGCCCGTGGCGACCTCAAGCCCCCGGACACCACCGATCCAGTTGCTGGTCACCACCGTGCCGTCCACCTGGGCGAGGAACTCGGGAGACCCCGACTGGGGCGACGCCGGGACGTCCCAACGCTGCGACCCGTCCGCCGCGTACGAGCGCAGCCGGCTCCCGGAGCCGGCGGACGCGAGCAGCGTCATCTCCTCGGGCTCGTCGATCGTGCGCGGGCTGGTCGCGTACCCAGGGACCTCACCGACGACGGTGCCCTCGGGCGCGAACACGGTGGTGCGCGCCGTGCCGTCCCCCGTCCAGGGGGTCGTCACCTGGATGTACCCGCCCCCGTCCACGCTCGCCGTCAGGTCCGGGCCCGCCACGCCGTCGTCCCTCAGCAGCACGCCGCCTGGCGTGACCGCCGCCTCGACCCCGCAGCCCCACAGGTCGACGAGCCCCGCTCCGACCGTCGCGCCGAACTCGTCCGGGGCGATGCCGCTGTCGGCGGACGCGTCGGCCCACCCGTTCCAGGGCTGGCCGTACCACGGGGTGCAGTGCTGGGCCGCCGTCGCCCGGAACGGGACCGTCACGGTCCAGCGCTCCTCGCCCGTGGCGGCGTCCTCCGCGCGAAGCTCCAGGTCCCGGCCCGCTGTGACCGTCCCGCGGCACTCACCGGTCTCTTCCGTGCACCGGGCGTCGCCGACATCCACCGCCGAGCCAGGTCCGACGCGCTTGGCGCGCAGCACCGTACCTTCCGGGCCGGGGCGCGGCGGCCCGTACCGGTCCTCGTCCGCGGCATCGAGCGCGCGCGGTGCCGACGCGACGCCGTCCGAGCCCAGGACGACCACCTCGCGGCGCGCCGCGTCACCCTGGAGACACACCAGGCTCGAGGTCGTGGGCCCGGTCGCGCCCGGGTACCTGACCGGTCCGCACTCGGGCCGGGCGCCGAGCGGTGCCGACCATGCCTCCTCGCCCGACGCCGGGTCGAGCGCCAGCAGCTCGTCCCCGGACTGGAAGGCGAGCAGACCCTGCAGATCGGCCACGAGGATCTCGCCGGTGAGCTCCTCCGAGCCGATCTGCCCTTCCCAGGCCCACGTCTGCTCGAGCGGCGCGCTCAGGTCCACCACGCCCCCCGGCATCTCACGGGCCCGCTCGATCCGCTCGGCGGCGCGCACGCCGTCGACGGCGAACCCCGTACCCAGCACGACGGCCACCACGGCCGCGACGGACGCCGGCACGCGCAGGCTCCGCACCCGCACACCGCCGGGCGCCGATCCGCCCGGCCCGCCGCCGTCGGGTCCGACACCGTCCGGCCCGTCACCGTCCGGCCCGTCACCGTCCGGCCCGTCACCGTCCGGCCCGTCACCGTCCGGCCCGTCACCGTCGAGGTTGTCCACAACTTTGTCCACAGCCCCGGGACCGGGACCGGGAACCGTCGCCGGGCCGTCCTGCTCCGCCAGGTCGTCGTCCACGAGGTCGAAGACGACCCGGTCACGCCCTTCCACGTCCCGTGCCATGGGCCTGAGCGTAAACGGCTCCGAACGGTGATCTCACCCGAATCGGCCACCGCTGACCACCCGGGTGGTCAGCCCAGGCCACGCACGCCGTCCGGCGAGACCTCCATGAGGTGGCCGCCCAGGGCGACGATGCCCGAGCTGAGCCCGGGCGCCCTGCCTTCCCTGGCCGCCTCCTGGCCCTTCGCCGTCCAGGCCTGCTCGCCCGTCACGGCGTCGAGCGCCAGGAGCTCGACGCCGCCGTACCCGTTCTCGACGACCAGCAGCACCGACCGGCCGTCGGTGAACGACCGCGACACGTACAGGCCGCCGGCGTAGGCATCGTCGGACTCCGCGGTGGTCCACGTGAACCGCTCCTCGCCGGTCTCGACGTCCAGGCCGGTCACGGCGCCCTCCGCGGTGAGGACGACCACCGAACCGGCCACCTGCGCCAGGAAGAGGTAGGCCTCCGCCTTCACCGGAACGTCCCAGCGCAGCGTGCCGTCGAGCTCGTACGCCCGGAGCCGCGTCTCGGGGTCGCCCGTCGCGAGAAGCGTCTCCGGCCCCCGGCCGTCCACCGCGTGCGGCTCGATCAGGTACCCGCCGATCTCACGCACGATGCCGCCGTCGTCGTCATAGAGGATGGTCCCCGCCGCGGCACCGTACGTATAGCCCACGTACCCGCCCGTGCGGAGGCTCTCGACGTCGCCCAGGCCCGGCGCGGTCTCCGCGCCGAGGAGCACACCCTCCGCGGTGACGACGGACTCGACGCCACAGCCGTAGAGCCGGAGGGTGGTGCCCGTGACCCGCGCGCCGAAGCTCTCGGCGTCGAGCATGTCGTCCAGGTCGACCATGTTGTCGGACCCGTCCCAGGCCCTGGAGTACCAGTTGGCGCACTGGTCCGCGTTGGTGGGCCGGAACGGGACCGTCACGCGCCAGCGCTCCGCACCGGTGCGGGCATCCTCCGCACGGATCCGCAGGTCCCGACCCGTCCGGACGGTGCCGGTGCACAACCCCACGTCGCTGCACTCCGCCGTGTCGCCGTCCGCGGGCGGCACCGGTCCTACCCGTGCGGCGCGCAGCACGGTCCCGTCCGGGCCGGGGCGCGCCACACCGTACCGGGCCGTGTCGGCGGCGGCCAGGGCATGGCCGGCGGAGGCCACGCCGTCCGGCCCCACCACGACGGCCTCCCGGGCGGCAGCGGGGCCGGACAGGCACACCACGCGGTCCGTCACCGCCTCGCTCCAGCCCGCCGAGCCCGTCGGGCCGCAGGTCGGGTCCTCGCCGAGGACGATCCGCCACGCCTCGTCGCCCGACGCCGGGTCCAGCGCCACCAGGTCGCCCCGTGACTGGAACACGAGCACGTCGCCGACCGCGGCCACCTCGTTCAGCATCCCCCCGTCGAACGATCGCGGCGGCCCGACGGCACCCTTCCACTCCCATGTCGGCTCGAGCGGCGCGGACACGTCGAACGCACCCCCGTAGACCTGGCGCATCCGCTCCATCCGCGCGTCGTCCCGCACCCCGTCGACCGCGAAGCCGGTGCCCAGCAGGATCGCCAGGACCGCCGCGACCGGAGCCACCGCCGGCGGCAGCCTCCGGTCCCGGTCGCCCGACGGCGATGCGTCGGGCCCGGGGCCGTCGTCGTCCGGATCTCCGTCGGCGCCGGGGCCGGTCGGGAGGCGCGGCACGCCGGGGTCGGCCGCCTCGCCCTCGGCCAGGTCGTCGTCGACCAGATCGAAGACGAACGCGTCCCCCGCGCCCGCATCACGTGCCATGCCGTCGAGCCTAGGACGGGCGGCCCGGCGTTTCATCCGAGACCCCGGACTCCGCGTGGGGCGACCTCCAGCAGGTGACCGTCCACCGCGATCAGCGCCCCGACGATGCCCTGGTCGACGGGCCCGTTCGCGGACGGGTCGAACGAGGTGACCTGCGTACCGCCCTCACGGTGCCAGACCACCGCGCCCGAGCCGGCGTCGAGCGCCACCAGCCCTTGCGTGCCCCCGCCGTCCCCCTCGGTCAGGAGCAGCACGAGCTCACCGTCCGTGAACGCCTGGGCCACGTGCACGGTCCCGAAGTACCCACCGGGATCCCCGGGCGGGGAGTCGGTGCCGTCCCACGTCCAGCGTTCTTCGCCGGTGGCGAGGTCCAGGCCGCGCACGCTCCCGGCTCCGGTCGTCACCACCGCCGTGTCGCCCACCTGCGCGAGGAAGTCCTGCCCGCCGGACTGCAGCGTGATGTCCCACCGCGGTGTGCCGTCCAGGTCGTACGCACGCAGGCGGCGCCCGGGCTCGTCCACGCCGAACAGCATGGCGGGCTCCACCTCGTCGGTGGTGCGGGGGCCCATGGGGTACCCGATCATCTCGCCGACCACCCCGCCGTCGGCGGCGTACAGGGTCGCACGAGCCACGCCCCCGAAGTTCGTACCGACGTAACCGCCCTGGTCGAGGTCCGTGACCCGGCCCGTGCCCGGTTCGAGGTCGACGCCGAGCAACGCGCCCTCCTTCGTGACGCCGGCCTGGACCCCGCACCCGTCCACGTCGATATGACCGGGCTTGACCCGTGCGCCGAAGGCGTCGGGCGCGAGCTGCCCGGTCAGCACCAGCCGGTTCTCGGAACTGCCCCAGGCGCCGCCGAACCTGCGCGTGCACTGCGCGGCGGGCGCCGCCCGGAACGGGACGGTCACGGTCCAGCGTTCCTCCCCCGTCGCCGCGTCCTCGGCCCGCAGCACGAGGTCCCGGCCCGCCCGGACGGTCCCGGAGCACTCGCCCGACTCCGTGCACCGGGCCGTCCCCACGTCGACGTCCGACGGCGGGCCGACCCGCCGCGCGCGTAGCACCGTCCCGTCCGGTCCGGTGTGGGGCAGGCCGTGGCGGCGGGTGTCCGCGACCCCGAGGGCCCGCGGGGGCGAGGTCGCACCGTCGGGTCCCACGACGACGACCTCGCGGTCGGGTCCGGCTCCCTGCAGGCACACGAGCTCCGAGGCGGCCAGGCGCGTCCAGGTCGCGGTGGTCATCGGGCCGCAGTCCGCGTCGTGGCGGAGCGGGACGGTCCAGACCTCCTCCCCGGTCGCCGGGTCCAGTGCGACGAGGCCGTCGTCCGACTCGAAGGCCAGTACGTCACCGAGCACCACCACGTCGTCGGCGCTCTCGCCGGTACCGACGGTCCCGCTCCACGCCCACGTCTGCGCCAGAGGTGCGGACAGGTCCGTCACGCCCCCGGGCACGTCCCGCATCCGCTGCATCCGGTCGCTGTCCCGCACGCCGTCGACGGCGAGGCCCGTCCCGAGCACGATCGCCAGCACGGCCGCGACCTGGGCGGTCGTGCGCCGCTTGCGGCCAGGGCTGCCCGACGCCGACACCATGCTCTCCCGGAGCTCGTGTCCCTCGGATGCACCGTCAGCGGCCTCCGCAGGCGCAGCGTCGCCGGGCGCGTCGTCATCGACCAGGTCGAAGACGTACGCGTCACCCTCGTCCGGGTCTCGCGCCATGCGGCTGAGCGTAATGCGGGGCCTTGTCCGGACGTGGCATGGCGGGAGCCTACCCGGGTGGCCTGCGACCTCGGCGCTCGTCCGGCGACTCAGCCGAGGCCGACCACACCCTGCTGCGTGATCTGCGCGAGGTACCCGTCCACGCTGACGATCTGGGTGTACGGGGTGTCCTGCCGGAGCTCCCAGCGCACCGCGCCGTCGCGCAGCCCCACGGCGAGCAGTCGCAGCCCGGACGTGTCCCCGTGCGGGTCGGCGCTCACGGGGAGCAGCAGGGTGTCGCCGTCCGTGTAGGCGCCGAAGATCATCGACTCCGCGGCCCACGCCAGGTCGCCGACCGAGAGGACCTCGGGGTCGAGCGTCCAGCGGTCCGCACCCGTGCCGAGGTCGATCGCCCGCACGGCACCGTCCTCGTCCACGACGACCGCGGTGCCGGAGACCCGGGCCAGCACTTCCGTGGCCCGGAGCCGGGGTGCGGTCCAGAGGTGGTCGCCGACGGTGTCACCATCGGTGGACCGGGCCTCGGTGTGCGTCCCGACCCGCTCCAGCAGCAGGCCGGGGTCCCGACCGTCCGTGGCCCACGGCACCAGGACCTGTCCGCCGAGCGTGACCTCTCCGCCGCCGTCCGGCAGGTGCACCACCTCGTGGGACGTGCCGGCGCCGGTGCCCGCCCTACCGGGGCCCACCCAGCCGCCGTCGGGCAGGGCTCCGAACGGGGCGGTCTCCAGGCCGTCCGCGGGCGGGTCGGTCGGGTCGCCGGGGTCGTCGAGGCGCGTGCCCTCCAGCAGATAGGCCCCCGAGACACCGCAGCCCTGGACCTCCAGCACGTCGCCCTGCAGGTCCCAGCCCAGCGACCCGGCCACGTCCAGCACCGGGTCGGAGCTGCCGTCGTAGCTGACGCAGCTGTCCGGACGCGGGTTGCCGAAGGTCATGGTGTCGCTCCACTGCTCCGTGCCGGTCACGGCGTCCTCCACGCGCACCCTCACGTCCGGGCCCGCGAACTTCTTGGGCAGGTGCGGGGCACCGAACTTGTCGACCACGACGGGCCGCCGCTCCTGCTCGCGACCCGAGAGCTCGAGAAAGACCAGCCGGCCGCCGGCCGCCGGCGTGACCATGGCGTCCGGGGCCAGCTCACGGGTGGTGGAGGCGCCGTCGGGCTGGATGACCGTGACGGCCTGCTCGCCCTCGCCGTCCTTGCCGTCCGGGGCGCTGACGCAGACCAGCGGGTCGGCGGGCTGACCGCCCGCCGACCTGCCGACACCGCGGCTCGTCGTGGGCCCGCAGCTCGGGCTGCCCTCGACGTCCACCGTCCACAGCTGGTCGCCCGTCGCCGGGTCCAGGCCCCGGACCTCCCCGTTCCCGACGACGGCGAGCACGCCGGGCATCTCGACCAGGGTCGCCGCGATGGGGTTGTCGAACTCGATCGACCACTTCTCGGTGGGCTCGGCCTCCAGGTTCCGCACGCCACCGGGCGTCGCGAGGAGCGCGCGGTGCCTCAGCTCGGCATCCACCAGCAGCCCGGCCACGACCGCCAGCACCACGACGGCGGCCGTACCCGCGGCCAGCAGCACCTTGCCGCGGCGCGTGGCGGGCAGCCGCCGCCGGACGGCCGCCCTGCCGCGCCGCGCCGTCCGACCCGCGGTGGCGCGGGCGTCCGCGAGCGCACGGGCCACCCGGCCGGGCTCCCGCGGCGCGGGCTCCTCGGCCGGGTCGGGCTCAGGTCCGGGCTCGTCACCGTCCTCCGGACCCCCTCCGCCGCCGGACACACCGGGAACCTCGTCGATGAGGTCGAACGTGTGCACCTTCTCGGGCTCGGGGGTCCCGGTCCCGGTGCCGTCGTGCTGGGTTCGTTCGGTCACGCCCCGAGGGTAGTGCCACGCTCGGCGGCCATGGCCGACTTCCAGGAGACCCGGCCGCCGGTCTGCATGAGTGCCCCGCGGTAGGCCCGTTCGCTGAGCAGCACGGCCCCGAGCGTGGTCACGAGCAGGATGAGGAGCGACACGAGCGGCTCCCACCAGAGGACGTCGCCGTTGAGCACCCGCACCGGCATCGACACGATGGAGGCCGGCGGGAGGTAGGAGAGGACACGCTCCAGCACGCCGTCGGCCGAGAAGGTCAGCACGTAGACGCCCAGCAGCAGCATCATGAGCGGGCTGGTCGTGTACTGGAGGTCCTCGGTACGCGACGCGAGCGAGCCCGCCACCGCGTACAGGGCAGCCACCGCGACGAAGCCGACGGTGAAGAACACGACGAACCAGAGCATGGTGGCCGACATCGCGGGCAGGATCGCCGACAGGTCGGTGAACGAGGCGCCGACGAGCCCGACTCCGGCGAGCAGGAGGTTCTGCGCCAACGCGATCACCGAGCTGCCGATGATCTTGCCGACCAGCAGCTGTCGCAGCGGTACTGCGGTGGCGATGATCTCGACCAGCCGGGACTGCTTCTCCTCGATCACGCTGCCGGCGATCATGGTGCCCGATCCGACCGCCCCCATGAAGAACAGGAACGCGAGCACGAACCCGGCCACGAACACGATCTGCGGGTCGACCGGGTTGCCGTCGAGGCGTTCGGTCTCGACGTCGCTGCCCGCCGTGAGCTCCTCGACGGTGGTCCCGGCCTCGTCGGCCCGCTCGGCCATGACCTGGTCGCGCACCGTCGACTCGACCAACGCGGTGAGGGTGCCGTCGGGCTCGCGCCAGCCGGACAGGGTCCAGCCACCGGAGCCGCCCGCACCGGAGCTGAGCCAGGCGTCCGCCGCCTCGTCCTCGAGCGCCGCCTCCGCCTCCGTGGCGTCGTCGACCCGCAGCAGGTTCAGCTCGACGTCCAGGTCGTCGGAGGTCGCGGTCTCCTCGGCGGATTCGAGCGCGGTCACGGCGGCCTGGTCCCCGGCGACGACGGCGACGTCGAACGACTCGGTGCGGCCCTCCAGGTAGGACGTGAAGCCGATCAGCCCGCCGATCATCACGATGTTGACCAGCAGGCCGATCAAGAACCCCTTGTTGAGCGCGCGCACCACGACCTCACGCGTCGCCACCAGCATCCAGGCACTCGACGTTCCGCTCATGCCGTCACCTCGCGGTAGATCTGGGCCAGCGTGGGCCGGACGGGGGAGAACTCCTGGACGGCGCCCCGTTCCAGGGCCACGGACAGGAGCCGGGTGGTCGCTGCGTCGTCGTCGACCTCGACGAGCGCGGTCGGGCCGTCGACGTCCACGGCCAGGACGCCCGGCACACCGCGGACGAAGCCCGCGTCACCGGACAGGACCAGCCGGTGCCTCGTCACCCCCTGGGCGCGCAGGCCGTCGGGGGTGCCGTCGGCGAGGAGCCGCCCGCCGCCGAGGATGACGAGTCGCTCGCAGAGGCGCTCCACGAGGTCGAGCTGGTGCGAGCTGAAGAGAACGGGCACTCCACGCAGGGTGTGCTCCCGCAGCAGGTCCACCATGGCGTCCACGGCGGCCGGGTCGAGGCCGCTGAACGGTTCGTCCAGGACGAGCACCTTGGGCTGCCCCATGGTCGCCGCGACGATCTGCACGCGCTGCTGGTTGCCGAGCGAGAGCTTCTCCACGTGGTCCTTCGCGCGGTCGGCGAGGCCCAGCCGGTCCAGGTGCTCGAGCACCTCCCGCCGGGCCGCAGACGCCGAGATGCCCCGCAGCCGTGCGAGGTAGACCAGCTGGTCGAGCACCGGCTGCTTGGGGTAGAGGCCACGCTCCTCGGGCATGTACCCGAACTCGCGGCGGTGGCTCCGGGTGACCGGCTCGTCGCCGAACCGCACCTCACCGCTCGTGACCGCCAGCACTCCCATGATCATCCGCATGGTCGTCGTCTTGCCCGCGCCGTTGGCGCCCACGAACCCCGTGAGCAGGCCGGACCTCGCCGTGAAGCTGACGCCGTCCACCGCTCGCCGAGGCGTGTCGCCCGACACGAACACGCGGGTCAGGTCCCGCACCTCCAGATCGCTCATGGCAGCCACGCTATGGCGCGACTCCTCGCGGCGGATCCGCCGCGAGGGGGAACCGTCTCCGCCGCACGACGGGCGCCCGCCGTGCGAAACTCCCGACCTTCGGAAGAATGTCGCAATTCTGGCATCTTCCGGTTGCTGATCCTGATTCCTCCTTGTAAGCACCGCCCTCTTCGCGCGCCTCCGTACCGCATTTGACCAGGTATTACAGCCCCCAGTTGCCGATGGTGTTCTGCCACGTATTGTCCCGTCCGGAACGTCGCTGAGAGAAGGCGGCGCTGAATGGTCCGAAACTCGGGTATCCGAACGCAGGGGGAGCAAAGCGTGCGCACGCGTTTGATCGTCACAGGGACCGCCGCAGCCTTCGTGCTGACGGCGGGGATCGTCGGTGCCGTAGCGGTCCAGCCACCGGGGCAGGAGCAGGACCGGGACACGTCGGCAGCCCCGGCCACGCCCGACGCGCTGCAGGGCCTGCCGCCGATGATGCTGAAGCGCGCACCCATCGCGTCGCCGGGGGAGAAGGGCACGGTCGACGTGCACTCGAACCCCTCGCTGCGGTCCGACCTGTTCACGTACACGCCGCCGCCCGCCTCGGACTACAAGCCACGCCACATGGCGGACCCGGACTCGAGCCGGCCGGCCAGCGACGTCACCCTGGCGCCGCGGCCCGGCCCCGACTTCGGCGGTGGCTCCGGGACCGTCGGCCCGACGAAGCCCTCGACCCGGCCGACGCCCCCGCCGGCGCAGGGGCCGACGACGCCGCCCACACAGACGCCTGCGCCCACGCCGACTCCGGAGCCCACGCCGACTCCGACCCCGACTCCGACTCCCGAGCCGTCCGACCCTCCGACGCAGGAGCCGTCCGACCCGCCGACACCGGAGCCCACGCCCGAGCCGACGGTGGAGCCGACCGAACCTGCTCCGGAGCCGTCGACCGAGCCGTCAGGTCCCACGGAGCCTTCACCTGAACCGTCGCCGAGCAATTCGACGGAAACCGCCTAATAGTCCGATTCAAGGCGGCACTTTCCGGCGAAGAACCTCAGCCCGACCGAGAATGCCCCCGCTTCCTTGCACATCCAGGGAAAGCGGAGGAATGCCCCTGAATCCGCTTCCTGACGCTCGTCGATCAGGTCCACAGCGCTACCGCAGCGCGGCGCCGAACCTTTCCAGACCTTCGACGCCGGTCACTTCTTGCGGCAGCAGCTCGCACTCCACACGCGGCAGGTCTCCCAGCTCCGCGGCCAGCACGGCAAGCCACTCGTCCTCGTGGACACGCCGGGTGGCGAGCAGTCCGCCTGCACCAGCCGGCGAGCGCTTGTTCACGATCAGCCCGCCTACCGGCACACCGAGCGTGCGCAGGGTGCGAGCCAGTTCGACGGTCTCGAGCACCGGCAACCGCTCCGCGGCCAGGACCAGCAGGAACGATGTGGTCCCCCGGTCCGTGAGCACCGACCGCAACCGTTCGAAGCGCTCTCTGCGGCGCAGCAGGGTTCGCCGGATCTCACTGTCCCGTTCCGCCTTCGGGTCCCGCACGCCGAGCCCGGACAGTGCGCCGGTGAACCGGTCGGCCCGGTCCCGGCGCCGCAGGAGACCTTCGGTCCAGGCGGACATCATCTCGGGCAGCGCCATGAGCCGGGCGGTGTGGCCTGACGGAGCCGTGTCGAACACGACCAGGTCGTAGTCCGCGAGGCCCGTCTCGACGGCTTCCGCGATGCGTTCGAGCACCGCGGCCTCATGCGTCCCGGGAGCGTCCCGGGCCAGGTCGAGATGCCTGTCGACCTCCTTCGCAAGGTGCTCCGGCATCAGCCGGCGCAGCGTGGACCCGACCTGGGCGAGGTGCGCGTCGGTGGTGCGGCGGGGGTCGATCTCGAGGCCGTCGAGCGATCCTGCACCCCGCCACAGCGATACGGCGGAGTCGCCCACCTCCCGCTGCCACAGGTGCCCGAGGTTGTGCGCCGGGTCGGTCGAGACAACCAGCACCCGGCGGCCGGCCTGTGCCTGTCCGACCGCCACGGCGGACGCCGTCGTCGTCTTGCCGACGCCGCCCTTGCCACCCAGGAACAGGACCCGCCGGTCCCGCACGACGTCCGTCAGCAGCACGACACGTCCGCCAGCGGCGACCTGTCCATACCCATCCTGGTGTGCCATTCGTGCACTCCTTCGTAGACCAGGGGCAGCAGCTCCGCCGTGTAGTACGACGCCGGGTTCGGCACCCCGAGCGACTCGCTCAGGACCAGCAGCGTGAAGAGGTCGTCCTCGTCCCGTCGGGCACGCCCGAACGTGCGACGGTACGGCGCGACGTAGAACTCGCGGAGCCCGTCGGAGACAGCGCTCAGCCGCCGGCGGACGGTGTTGAGCCGGCGGCTGAGCACGGGTCAGCCCTCGACGTTCGCGGAGGGCCGCTCGGCGTCGTCGTCCACACCGGCGCGGGCCTTGCCCATGGCGATGAACGCCTCCAGCGCCACCCACAGGGACGCGATGAGGATGATGACGTCGAGCACCAGCAGCAGCCAGTTCTGGTCGGCGTAGAACGTGCCCAGCTGGATGATCAGGGCGTAGATCGACATGACCATGACCACCGCGAGCGGGATCATGACCGGCAGCGGGTTGATCCGCTTGCGCAGCAGGATCACCGCTATCACCGACAGCGTCAGCGAGGCGAGCAGCTGGTTCGTCGTGCCGAACAAGGGCCAGATCAACATGCCGCCCTCGCCGTCGGCACCCAGGCTGAACACCAGGCCGACGGCGATGACGAGCGCGATGATCGTGCCGAGGGCGCCACCGATCCTGACCTTGGCCAGCTCGCCGGCCTCCTGGACCACGAAGCGCAGCAGCCGCATACCGGTGTCCATGGTGGTCGCCGCGAACAGAACCGCCATGGTGGCCAGGATGGTGGCCGACAGGCCCAGCGGGATACCGAGACCGGCGTTGAGGATGTTGCCGCCTCCCTCGACGAACGCGGCCACACCGCCCTCGTTGAACGCGGTGTAGACGGCTTCCCAGTCCGCGAGCGTCCGGTAGCCGGCCGTGGCAGCGATGATCGCCCCGAGCGCCAGGAGGCCCTCGCCGACGGCACCGAAGTAGCCGACGAACCGTGCGTCGGTCTCCTTGTCGAGCTGCTTGGCCGACGTACCGGACGACACCATGCCGTGGAACCCCGAGATGGCACCGCACGCGATCGTCACGAACAGCAGCGGCACCAGCGGCGGCGTGCCCTCCGGGACGTTGTGGTTGATCGCGGGGGCCACGATCGCGGGCGCCGACAGCAGCACCGAGCCGAACAGGATGCCCAGGCCGATGAACAGCTGGACACCGTTGATGTAGTCACGCGGCTGCAGCAGAACCCACACCGGCAGCAGCGACGCGATGCCCGCGTAGACGAAGAGGGCGACGATCCAGAAGGTCGCGGGCGTCATGCCGAGGATCGGGTCCGGCAGCACGACGGGGTTCGCGTCGCCGACGAGGATCAGCGCGTACAGCGCCACCACACCGATGATCGTGGTCAGCAGCAGGTTGATCTTCCAGCGGTAGATCATCTGGCCGATCACGGCCGCGACGAGGATGGCCCCCCACACGGGGATGACCGACGACGGTGTGCTGATCAGCAGGTTCTTGATCACCACGGCGAAGGCGGCCACGACCATGAGGAGCAGCAGGAAGATCACCACGAGGAACAGTGCACGACCACGCGGGCCGATGTACCTGCCGGAGAGCATGCCCATCGACTGGCCCTTGTGGCGCTGCGAGGCCCAGAGGGCGCCCATGTCATGCATGCCGGCGAAGAAGATCGTGCCCAGGGTGACCCAGAGGACGGCAGGCAGCCAGCCCCAGATCACGGCGACGGCGGGGCCCACGATGGGAGCGGCGCCGGCGACGCTCGTGAAGTGGTGCCCCCACAGCACGAACTTGTTGGTGGGGACGTAGTCGACCCCGTCGTTCAGCTCGTGTGCGGGGGTCGTGAAGGCAGGATCGAGCCGGTAGACCTTCTTGGCGAGGAACTTCGAGTACAGCAGATATCCGGCGACCATCAGCACGATGCCGATGACAGCCAGGACAAGGGAATTCACAGGGGGCCTCCAGAGTCGTCGTCGACGGGGGACCCGGCAACCCTACTGTTTCTGGTGATCCTCGATACAGAGCCGGCCGGTGGGCTGACCTTTTCCTGTCTCAGACCAGACCAGAACGGTGCGCGAGCACCACCGCCTGGACCCGGTCGCGCAGATGCAGCTTGGACAGCACGTTCGAGACGTGCGTCTTGACCGTCGCCTCACCGAGGTACAGCGTGGCGGCGATCTCCGCGTTCGACAGACCGGTACCCACCAGCCCGAACACCTCCCGCTCGCGTGGCGTGAGCAGGGCGAGACCACCCGGGGCCGGTGCCTCTCGTCGGGGGGTCTCGGCGGGCTCGGCCACGGGGCTGGGCTCGGCCGGCTGGTTCCGCTCCCCCGCCACCATCTGCTCGATCACGCGCCGGGTGATCTGCGGCGCGAGCAGCGCGTGCCCCGCCGCCACCGTCCGCACGGCCTCGACCAGATGCTCCGCGTCGGAGTTCTTCAGCAGGAACCCGGACGCACCGGCGGCCAGCCCGTCGAAGACGTACTCGTCATGGTCGAACGTGGTCAGTACCAGCACCTTCGCGAGGTCCTCCGCGACGATCCGGCGGGTCGCCTCGATGCCGTCCATGACGGGCATCTGCACGTCCATCAGCACGATGTCGGGACGCAGCGCGCGGGTCAGCTCGATGGCAGCCGCGCCGTCCCCGGCCTCGCCGACCACCTCGACGTCGTCCTCCACCGAGAGGATGAGCTTGAAGCCCGAGCGCACCAGCGCCTGGTCGTCGACCAGCAGCACGCGGGTCATCGGGCGGTCTCCGCCGCGGCGCCCGAGAGGGCCCCGGTCGTGCCCACCGGCCGGTCCGCGGCAGGCCGGTCCTCGGCCGGCACCCGTTCCTGTGGCCTCGAGGTCACCGGCTCCGCCGGGGGCAGAGGGAGCCGCATCCGGACCCGGAACCCGCCGGTCGCGCGCGGCCCGATCTCGACCACGCCCTGATGCGTCGCCGCGCGTTCCCGGATCCCGAGCAGGCCGAGCCCCGAGCCGGACGTGCCGCGGCGGGGGCGGCCGTCATCGAGCACCTCCACCTCGGCGAAGCCGTGCGCGAACTGTTCTCCTGCCAACGTCGCGGGTTCCCGCACCACGCGGAGCGTGACCGTCGCCGACCGGGCCGTCGAGTGCTTGCGCACGTTCGCCATCGCCTCCTGAGCCGTCCGGTAGAGGCTGAGACCCATCGGGTCGGGTACGTCGACCACGGCCCCCGGTGGCTCCTCGACCTGGCGGAACGTGGTGTCGAGGCCGTCATGGTCGGCAGCCGTGAGCGCGGGCAGGTCGGCCAGCCCTGGTTCGGGCGCCCGCGAGGCGCCGTCCGCCCCGGACTGCCCGGCCGGGCCGCCGTCGGGCACCGATCGGAGCGTGCCCACGAGGTTCCGCATCTGGGCGACGCCCTCGCGCGACTCGTGCTCGATGGTCACGAGTGCCTCGGCCGCCAGCGCGGGGTCGCGGTCCAGCACCCGCCGCGCGGCGGCCGCCTGGATGCCGATCACCGACACGTGATGCGCCACCACGTCGTGCAGCTCACGCGCGATCCGCACCCGTTCGGCCACGATGGCCTGGCCCGTGAGTGCCGCGGCCTGCTTCTCGATGGTGACCGCCTGGTCGCTGAGCTGCCGCCGGCGCCATGCCGCGTTCCACTGCATCTGGCCCGCCACGACGGCGCCGCCGAAGAACGCGATGTTGACGATGAGCTGGTACATGCTGCTGGCGAGGTACGGCTCGATCAGCCCGGGCCAGTCGGCGCGGGTCGGGTACTCCTCGAGTATGGTCTCGATGCCCTGTTGCACCGCGAACATCCACGCGACCCAGGTGAACATCACGAGTACGCAGGCGCCGACGACCACGAGCATCGCACGCCGGTCCCGCGCCCAGGCGACCGCCGTGAACAGCGCCACGAAGTACATGACCTGCATGGGCATGAGCACGGTGATCTGCGGCATCGTGAGACCGAGGCCGAGAAAGAACCCGTACACGAGCACGACCGAGACCAGCGGGTGACGACGGCGCCAGGCCAGGGGCACGGTACTGACCACCCCGAGCAGGTAGACGAGCCACAGCGGCTCCGTCACGTCATCGAAGAGGCCCATGCTGCGGCCCAGCTCGATGGAGACCGCCGCGAGCACGGCGAACCCGACACCCAGCAGCAGGTCCTTGCGGTAGGCGTCGCGGCCGGCTGGCACACGCTCCCAGTCCGCGTCGACGCCGAACCAGTCGAGCGCGCGACCGGCGAACCCTGCGGAGAGGCGGGTCGCGTCGGGCCGGGGCGCGTCGGGACGCCGGGTCTCGGGTGGAGTCGGAGCATCGGCCATGCCCCCAGAGTAGGAACTCCAGGGGCACGGCCGCTTCCCTCTGGAGGCGGAGACGCTCGCTCGCGTGCTGCGCGGGGCCGCGTGGCCGGCTCGCGTCCTGCACCGGGCTCAGCAGATGTTGCGCGCCTCCGTTCCCGCTCAGGCTCCACGTCGTGTTCTCCCCGCACGGGACTCGCGCACCGACGTGTTGTCCACGCGGAGCGCGATGTGGATGTTCCGGTTCTCCCCGCACGGGACTCGCGCACCGACGTGTTGTCCACGCGGAGCGCGATGTGGATGTTCCGGTTCACGCCGACGCGCCGGTATGGCACGCCGGTAGGGCACGCCGGTAGGGCACGCCGGTACAGCGGGCGAGGAGGCAAGAATGTGCTGGACACGACCCCCCCGCGGGCGCATCGTGACGGGGCATCGCCTGACGAAGGGAGCCGTCGTATGACGTTCTGGATCTGCCGCACCTGCGGCGTGGAGCACGAGTCCCGACCCGAGGTGTGCGCCATCTGCGCCGACGAGCGCCAGTGGGTGCCCGCCGACGGGCAGCACTGGGTCACGCTGGACGATCTGTCGTCCGAAGGGCAGAGCATCGAGGTCAAGGAGCTCGAGCCCGACCTGTACGGCCTGACCACGGTGCCCGACGTCGGTATCGGGCCCACCGCGAAGCTCGCCCGCACCAGCGCGGGGAACCTCCTGTTCGACGTACCGGGATACATCGACGACGACGCTGTCGCCGCCGTGCGTGACCTGGGCGGGCTGGCGTACATCGTGGCCAGCCACCCGCACATGTACGGCGTGCAGGTCGAGTGGAGCCGCCGCCTGGGCGGCGTACCGATCCTGGTCAGCGAGGCCGACGCCGGCTGGCTCGCCCGCACCGACGACGCCGTCGAGCTGTGGAAGGACGACCGGGAGATCTTGCCGGGCATCACCCTGACCCAGCCCGGCGGACACTTCCCCGGCTCCGCCGTGGCGCACTGGGCGCCGGGTGCGGACGGCCGCGGCGTGCTGCTC
>Ga0233375_1000058_pt1 | contig 74953 bp, 65 predicted proteins | sample ElkDunMinimDraft_10_FD_191539 | JGI IMG/M metagenome (GOLD analysis project Ga0233375, IMG submission 191539) | Fecal eukaryotic communites from dung pellets of Tule Elk in California, USA - Elk Dung E16 | ecosystem: Host-associated > Mammals > Digestive system > Large intestine > Fecal | place...
GCGCCGATGGTACTGCCCTGGAGACGGGGTGGGAGAGTAGGACGCCGCCGGACAACCATTCCCAGGAGGGGGTGGGACCTGAACCCCCTTGGGGGGGTCGGGTCCCACCCCCTACCTGCATTCCCCGGACATTCCCCGGACATTCCCCGGCAACATTCCCCGGCAGCGTTCTCCATGGCATTCGCGGGTAACGCCGCACCGCACGGCCGTCTCGCGACCGCCGCGACGCATCCGTTGCGCAGATTTCACAGCGGGCGGGCTGGAATCCGGGCGATCGGACGACCTCCGGCGACTAGACTGAGGCCATGTCCACCATCTCCCGTGACGAGGTTGCGCGCGTGGCTGCGCTGGCACGGATCGACCTGCGCCCTGACGAGGTCACCCGCCTCGCCGGTGAGCTCGACGTGATCGTCGAGTCCGTCGCTCGCGTGAGCGAGGTCGCCACCGCAGACGTGCCGGCAACGAGCCACCCCCTCCCGCTGACGAACGTGTTCCGAGACGACGTGCCGGAGCCCGCCCTGCCGGTCCAGGAGATCCTGGCCGGCGCCCCCCAGCAGGAGAACGGCCGCTTCGCCGTCCCGCAGATCCTCGGCGAAGAGTGATGGGAACGAACGACATGACCAGTGACATCACGCGCCTGAGCGCGTCCGACCTCGCGTCCGCGCTGGCGAGCAAGAGTGTCTCCAGCGTCGAGGCCACGCAGGCCCACCTGGACCGCATCGCCGCCGTCGACGGGGACGTGCACGCGTTCCTGCACGTCTCGTCCGAGGAGGCGCTGGCCACCGCGGCGGACGTCGACGCGAAGCGTGCGGCCGGCGAGGAGCTGCACCCGCTCGCCGGTGTACCCATCGCCGTCAAGGACGTCGTGGTGACCAAGGGGCTGCCCACGACCGCCGGCTCGAAGATCCTCGCGGGCTGGATCCCGCCGTACGACGCCACCCTTGTGGAGCGCATCAAGGCCGCGGGCCTGCCGATCCTCGGCAAGACCAACATGGACGAGTTCGCCATGGGCTCCTCGACCGAGCACTCGGCATTCGGCAACACCAAGAACCCGTGGGACCTCGACCGCATCCCGGGCGGGTCCGGCGGTGGCTCGGCCGCCGCGGTCGCCGGCTTCGAGGCGCCGCTCGCGATCGGCACGGACACCGGCGGGTCGATCCGCCAGCCCGGCGCCGTCACCGGCACCGTCGGGGTCAAGCCCACCTACGGTGGCGTCTCGCGGTACGGCCTGATCGCCATGGCCTCGTCGCTGGACCAGGCAGGGCCGGTGACCCGCACGGTGCTCGACGCCGCGCTGCTGCACGAGCTCATCGGTGGGCACGACCCGCACGACTCGACCTCGATCAACGAGCCGGTGCCCGGCGTGGTCGCCGCCGCACGGCAGGGCGCGACAGGCGACCTCAGGGGTCTGCGCGTCGGCGTCGTCAAGGAGCTCTCGGGCGAGGGCTACCAGACCGGAGTCTCCGCCCGGTTCGACGAGTCGCTCGATCAGCTGCGGGCCCTGGGCGCCGAGATCGTCGAGGTCTCCTGCCCCAGCTTCACGTACGCGCTCGACGCGTACTACCTGATCATGCCCGCCGAAGCGTCCAGCAACCTGGCGAAGTTCGACGGCATGCGGTTCGGCCTGCGGGTCGAGCCGGAAGAAGGGCCGGTCACCGCGGAGCGCGTCATGAGCGCCACGCGTGGGGCGGGTTTCGGCGACGAGGTCAAGCGGCGCGTCATCCTCGGCACCTACGCCCTGTCCGCCGGGTACTACGACGCGTACTACGGCAGCGCGCAGAAGGTCCGCACGCTCATCCAGCGTGACTTCGCCGCCGCGTTCGAGCAGGCCGACGTTCTCGTCTCCCCGACGGCGCCGACCACCGCGTTCAAGTTCGGCGAGAAGCTCGACGACCCGCTGGCGATGTACCTCAACGACATCGCGACGATCCCCGCGAACCTCGCGGGCGTGCCGGGCATGTCCCTGCCGAACGGCCTCTCCGACGACGGCCTGCCGGTGGGCTTCCAGATCCTGGCTCCCGCGAAGGCGGACGACCGGCTGTACCGTGTGGGCGCCGCCCTTGAGGCCGCCCTCGAGAGCCGCTGGGGTGGCCCCCTCCTGAACCGCGCACCTGAACTCAAGACCACGGAGCTTGCCCGATGACTGCCGCAACGACGACCGGCCTGGTCGCGTACGAGGACGCCGTCCGCCGCTACGACCCGGTGCTCGGCATCGAGGTGCACGTCGAGCTCGGCACACTGACCAAGATGTTCTGCGCGGCCGAGGTCGCGTACGGCGGCGAGCCCAACACCCAGGTGACCCCGGTCAGCCTCGGGCTCCCGGGCGCGCTGCCGGTGGTCAACGGCAAGGCCGTCGAGTACGCGATCCGCATCGGTCTCGCGCTCAACTGCAGCATCGCCGAGAGCTGTCGGTTCGCCCGGAAGAACTACTTCTACCCGGACGTGCCGAAGAACTTCCAGACGTCGCAGTACGACGAGCCGATCGCCTACGACGGCTGGATCGACGTCGAGCTCGAGGACGGCGAGGTGTTCCGCGTCGAGATCGAGCGCGCGCACATGGAGGAGGACGCCGGCAAGAACACTCACGTGGGTGGCTCGACCGGCCGTATCCAGGGCGCCGAGTACTCGCTGGTGGACTACAACCGTGCCGGCATCCCGCTCGTGGAGATCGTGACGCGGCCCATCGAGGGTGCGGGCGAGCGTGCGCCCGAGGTGGCGCGCGCCTACGTGCAGACGCTGCGCGACATCTTCCGCACGCTGGACGTCTCCGAGGCTCGGATGGAGCGCGGCAACGTTCGCGCGGACGTCAACCTGTCGCTGCGTCCGACGCCCGAGTCGCCGCTCGGCACCCGGACCGAGACCAAGAACGTCAACTCGTTCCGCTCGATCGAGCGTGCCGTCCGCTACGAGGTCTCCCGCCAGGCGGGTGTGCTCGACGCCGGTCTGCCGGTGATCCAGGAGACGCGCCACTTCCACGAGGAGGACGGCACCACGTCGTCGGGCCGCGTGAAGTCGGACGCCGAGGACTACCGCTACTTCCCCGAGCCCGACCTGGTGCCCGTGGCACCGAGCCGCGAATGGGTCGAGGAGATCCGGGCGACGCTCCCGGAGATGCCGGTGGCGCGCCGCCGTCGGCTCCAGACGGAGTGGGGTTACGCCGACGCGGAGATGCGCGACGTCGTGAACGCGGGTGCGATCGACCTCATCGAGGCGACCGTCAGCGCGGGCACGAGCGCCGCGGGCGCCCGCAAGTGGTGGATGGGCGAGCTGGCCCGTCGGGCCAACCAGGACGACGTCATGCTCGCGGACCTGTCCGTGACTCCGGCACAGATCGCGCAGCTGCAGGGGCTCGTGGAGTCCGGTCGGCTCAACGACAAGCTGGCCCGCCAGGTGCTCGACGGCGTGCTCGCCGGCGAGGGCGACCCGGAGGCGGTCGTCGTGGCGCGCGGCCTGGAGATCGTGTCCGACGACGGCCCGCTGCTGGCCGCCATCGACGACGCCCTGGCCGCTCAGCCCGACATCGTGGAGAAGGTCCGTGGTGGCAACCAGGGGCCGGTCGGCGCGATCATCGGTGCGGTCATGAAGGCGACGAAGGGTCAGGCCGACGCGAAGCGGGTGCGGGAGCTGGTGCTGGATCGGATCGGACAGTGACGCCGCGAGCGGCGGGGCCGCACAGGTGACCCGCGGACCCCTCCTGCACGGCGAGATGATGCGGCTGCGCCCCATCGAGGCGCGGGATGCGGAACGGTTGTGGGAGGCGGTGCAGGACCCGGAAGGAACCCGTCTGACGGGGACCACCGCCACCTTCACGCGCGAGCAGGTCGACGAGTGGGCGAGCACGGTCAGCGGCCGGCCGGGCCGGTACGACTGGGCGATCTGCCCCGCCGCCGTGCGGGACGGCCAGCCGGTCAGCGACGACATGATCGGCGAGATCGTGCTCAACGACATCGACGAGGACGTGCGCTCGGCGAACCTCCGGCTCCAGCTGCTCCCGAACTACCGGGGTCGCGGGTACGGCCGGGAGGCCATCCAGGAGGTGCTCCGCTTCGCGTTCGACGGCGTCGACGGCGAGCCCGGACTCGGCCTGCACCGCGTCAGCCTGGACGTGCTGAGCATCAACCCGCGCGCCCAGGCCCTGTACGAGTCGCTCGGTTTCCGCGAGGAGGGGCGTCTGCGGGACATCTACCGCGACGGCGACACCTGGGCGGACGCCGTGGTGATGAGCATCCTCGAGGACGAGTTCCGGGCGCTGCAGCACGAGGACTGAGGTGGCCCCGTCGCGAGGCCGCACGACGGGTGGGGCTCAGCCGGTAGGCCCACCCGTGATGTAGGCGTTCAGCTGGTCCCGCTCGTGCTGCACCTCGGCGATCCGGTGCTTGACCACGTCCCCGATGCTCACGATGCCGGTGAGGCTGTTCTCCACGAGCACGGGGACGTGGCGTACCCGGTGCTCCGTCATCAGGGGCATCAGATCGTCGAGCGTGGCGTCAGGCCCGCAGGTGTGCACGGCCGCCGTCATGATCGCGGCCACCGTGCCGTCGAGCACGCCGTCGCCGTCCGAGTGCAGCCGCCGGACGACGTCGCGTTCGCTGACGATGCCGTCGACGCGGACGCCGTCGTCGGACACGACCACCGCGCCGATGCCGTGCTCGGCCAGCAGGCCGAGCAGCTCCCGCACGCTCCGGTCCCGGGTGATGGTGACCACCGGACCGCCCTTGCGTCGCAATGCTTCCGACACCCGCATCCGAGTACCTCCGTCGCGTGCACGCACGGGGTCCGCGTCGTTGCGGAGCCCTCTGTCGACGGTACGGCAACCAGCGGGGCCCGCGACAGCGGAGCGGCCAGGTCGCGGCGGTACGCACGGCACCATCGCGAAGGACGGGGACGGGACGCGCCGCCGCTGACGCATCCCGTCCCCGCCCGGTTCAGGTCCCGCCCAGCTCAGGCCCTCGCGCGGGAGGTGGTTCCCGAGGTCGGCGCGGTCACGGTGCGACCGCGCGTCCGGTGCTGGGCGAGATGTGACCGGTGCAGAGGTTGCGCGACGCCAGGTCCTGCAGGATGCCCGGCAGCGCCTGGATGGTGTTCTGCGGCCAGTCGTGCATGAGGATGACCTGCCCGTTCGTCAGCCGGCTCGCCGCCTGACGGATCTGGGAGGCACTCACGTTGTTGTAGTCCTGCGAGTCGATGTCCCAGATGATCTCCGTCAGACCGAGTGACGACTCGACCTGACGGAGGGTCGCGTTCGTCTCGCCGTAGGGCGGCCGGAAGAGCCGGGGGGTCACCCCGGCCGTCTGCTGGATCGCGGTCTGGGTCCGGGACAGCTGGGACTGGATCTCGCTGTATCCCATCGACGTCAGGTGCGGGTGGTCCCAGCTGTGGTTGCCGATCTGCAGCCCGGCGTTGGCATAGGCCTGCATGAGCGACGGGTTCGCCTGGGCGTTCTGCCCGGTGGGGAACACCGTTGCCGTGGCGTTGTTCTGCCGCAGCGCGTTGATCAGCTGGTTGCTCGTCCCGGCGTTGGGCCCGTCGTCGAACGTGAGCCCGACGTAGCCGGCCGAGCAGCTGGAGCTGCCGCCCCCAGGGTCACCGCCGCTGCCGCCCGACGAGCACGTCGCGGAGGGCAGCGTGGTGTTGCCGTTCGAGTACAGCGTGATGCCGAAGTTGTTGCCGTTCCCGTTCGGGGTGGCGGTCAAGGTTCCGCTGGTGCCCGAGACAGTGGCGTTCCAGCTGTTCTGCAGGCTCTGGCCGCTCCCGGTCGCGATGCTCACGCGCCAGCTGTTCGACCCGCTGACCGAGAGGTTGACGTTGAACCGGTCGCCCCATGAGTCGCCGCGCGTGACGCTGACGGTGCAGGATCCGTCCCCGCCGCCCGGGGGCGGTGTGGTCCCGCCGCCCCCTCCGAGGGTGATGTTCGAGCTGCCGCTGCTCTGGTACCCCTCCGTCGCCATGATCTGGTAGTCGTGGTTGCCCAGGTTCATGCCGCGCGCGGCCCACGCGTCGAAGTGGTTGCCGGCCGAGATGGTGCCGCCGGTGCGCTTCTGCTGGCGCACGCTCCAGTACTGCGGGAACGTCGAGCTGTCGCCCTCGATGGACGGCGCGTTGTACCGCATCGTCTTGTAGATGTCGTAGGTGCCGCCGTCCGTGGTGACCGTGCCCTGGAACTCCCCGGTGGGCCGGTACGTGCCCCAGTTGTCGACCACGTAGTACTCGACCAGAGGACTGCGGGTCCAGCCGTAGAGCGTGAGGTAGGCGTTCCCGGACGGGTTGAACGAGCCCGAGTACGACACGTTGCGCCGGGCGCCGGTGGCCCAGCCCTTGCCGGCCACGAAGTTGCCGGTGTTGCTCCATCGGGTGGAGTAGTTGCCGCCCGAACCGAGGTCCATCGAGACGGTGCCGGGCGCGTCGGTCCAGAACGAGTAGAAGTAGCCGTCGTGCGTGCCGGTCCCGTTGCGGTCGACCGCGGCGGCGGGCACGGAGGTGGCCACCATGCCCGCCGCGAGCAGGGCCACCGTGGCACCGAGGCTCGCGAGCGTCCGCAGCAGGCGGCCGCGCGGCCGGGGGACCGGGGAGTTGGTAAACGATTTCGCGTTGGTAAACGTTTTCGCCATGTCGCACCTCTTCGTACGTAGCAGTGAGCGGATACACGCGTGGCAGGTGCGGGGCCCGGACAGCGGCGTCCAGGAGACCGGCAACCCTGCAGGCAGAGAGCTCGTGCCTGCACGACGGCCCTGCCGAGTGACCAGTGTGCCCACCACCGATGCCCGGGTCAAGGGTCACGGGAAGGGCTCGTTTTGACCGTCCCTTGGTGAGCGCTTACCACCGGTCCCGCGACCCCGCGCCGAAGGGTCACCTTGTGGACGCCTGGTGTCCGTGCCGGACACCGGAGGTAGCGTGAACGCGCCGCCTGCCCCGCCCCGGGCGCGGCCACCCAGCATCGAAGGAGCTGAACAGCCATGAGTCGTCCCCTGCGCTCCCGGACGTCCACCCACGGTCGCAACATGGCCGGAGCCCGCGCGCTCTGGCGTGCCACCGGCATGGGTTCCGAAGACTTCGGGAAGCCGATCATCGCGATCGCGAACTCGTACACGCAGTTCGTGCCGGGGCACGTACACCTCAAGGACATGGGCGACCTCGTGGCCTCCGCGATCCGCGAGGCCGGGGGCGTCGCCAAGGAGTTCAACACGATCGCCGTCGACGACGGCATCGCGATGGGCCACGCGGGCATGCTGTACTCGCTGCCGAGCCGTGACCTCATCGCGGACTCCGTGGAGTACATGGTGCAGGCGCACACCGCCGACGCCCTGGTGTGCATCTCGAACTGCGACAAGATCACGCCGGGCATGCTCAATGCCGCGCTGCGGCTGAACATCCCGGTGATCTTCGTGTCGGGCGGCCCCATGGAGGCCGGCAAGGCCGTGGTGGCCGACGGCATCGCCAAGACGCCGCTGAACCTGATCAATGCGATCAACTACTCCGCGGACGAGAACGTGGACGACGCTGCGCTCGGCCTGGTCGAGGAGAACGCCTGCCCCACGTGCGGCTCGTGCTCCGGCATGTTCACCGCGAACTCCATGAACTGCCTCACCGAGGCGCTGGGGCTGTCGCTGCCGGGCAACGGTTCGACGCTCGCCACGCACGCCGCGCGCAAGGAGCTGTTCCTCGAGGCCGGCCGCACCATCGTCGACCTGGCCCGCCGTTACTACGAGGACGAGGACGACTCGGCCGCGCCCCGCGGCATCGCCACCAAGGCGGCGTTCGCCAACGCGATGACGCTCGACGTGGCCATGGGCGGCTCGACCAACACGGTGCTGCACATCCTCGCGGCCGCGCAGGAGGCCGAGGTCGACTTCACGCTCGCCGACATCGAGGACATCAGCCGCCGGGTGCCGTGCCTGTCCAAGGTCGCCCCCAACCACCCGGACTACCACATGGAGGACGTGCACCGGGCGGGCGGCATCCCCGCGCTGCTGGGTGAGCTCGACCGTGGCGGCCTGCTCGACCACGACGTCACGTCGGTGCACACGCCGACGCTGCGCGCCTGGCTCGACGACTGGGACATCCGCGGCGGCAAGGCGACCGACCGCGCGCTCGGCCTGTTCCACGCGGCGCCCGGCGGGGTGCGCACCACGAAGGCGTTCTCCACGAACAACCAGTGGGAGACCCTCGACACCGACGGCGCGGGCGGCTGCATCCGCGACGTCGAGCACGCCTACACCGTCGAGGGCGGGCTCGCCGTGCTGCGGGGCAACCTCGCGGAGGACGGCGCCGTGTTCAAGACGGCGGGTGTCGACCCGGACGTCTTCCACTTCGTGGGCAAGGCGCTCGTCTGCGAGTCGCAGGACGAGGCCGTCGAGAAGATCCTGACCAAGCAGGTCGAGCCGGGCCACGTGGTGGTCGTGCGCTACGAGGGGCCGTCCGGCGGGCCGGGCATGCAGGAGATGCTCTACCCGACCTCCTACATCAAGGGCCGTGGGCTGGGGAAGGTCGTCGCCCTGATCACGGACGGCCGGTTCTCCGGCGGGTCCAGCGGCATCTCCGTGGGGCACGTCTCCCCGGAGGCCGCGGCGGGCGGCACGATCGGCCTGGTCGAGGACGGCGACGAGATCGAGATCGACGTGGACACGCGCGTCATCCGGCTCAACGTCCCCGAGGCGGAGCTCGCCGACCGGCGCGCCAAGATGGAGGCGCGCGAGAACCCGTGGCAGCCCGTGGACCGCGACCGGTACGTCTCGCCGGCGCTCCAGGCCTACGCCGCGATGGCGACGTCCGCCGACCGCGGCGCCGTGCGGGACCTGTCGCTCATCAAGCGGCGCTGAGTGCGACGGCGGCGGGCCGGTACCCCGAGGGGTACCCCCGCCGCCGTCCTGCCCAGGTTCAGCACTCCTGCTCGGACTGCTCGGTCATCACCCAGCCCGAGGCTCGCGGCTCCATCACCACGGTGCCGCACTTGCCGCCGGGGTAGGTGACGAAGAGGACCGTGGCGTCGGAGCGCTCCTCGCGGACGGAGACGTCGGCGGTCGGCTCGCTCCCCGCCGCCTGGTAGGCCTGCGCGGTGGTCGTGATCAGCGACGGGCAGTCGGTGACCCCCGGCATGCCGTGGCTCGCAAGCTGGTCGACCAACCGGGCGACCAGCTCGTCGGCCATGGCGGCGCATGCCGCGTCGACGTCGGGGGCGCGGCTCGCGACGAGCCAGGCGTGGAACGCGGCCTCCGGCGTGCCTGCGTCGGCCGGTTCGTCTTCGGCATCCGGCTCGGCGTCCGGCTCGGCCGGTGCTGAAGCGGAGGTCACGGACGAGGGCGACGCCGGGGCCCCACCGTTGGGTCCCGTCTCGGCGGGAGGCGTACCGCCGCAGGCGGCCAGTCCGACGGCCAGTCCGAGCGCGACGACGACGGCGAGCGGGCCGGAGGGGCGCGCGGAACGTCTCGTCGAGGGGAGCGCGTGCGGATCGTCGCTGGTCACGCCGTCATGGTCACGTGGTCGATCGACCGGTGTCGAGACGCGGGAGCGAGGTTCACCTGTGGCCAGTGTCACAGCCGGTCGCACCGCGGGTGCGGCGGGTTCCGAGCGTGGGTGTCCCGTGCCAAGGTGGTGCGACCGGGCCGGACGTTGCCGACCGCATGACGCAGGGAGAACGAACCATGACCGACGCGATCACCGCCGCAGAGTTCACCGCGGCCGAGGGCACCGGTGGGTGGCGGGTGCTGCGGACATCCGCGGTGGCTCGCTTCGAGACGGGTTCGTTCGGATCGGGCCTCCGGCTGATCACGCGCATCGGTGTGCTCGCCGAGTCCGCGAACCACCACCCGGACGTCGACCTGCGCTACGGCAGCGTCACGGTACGCACCTGGTCGCACGACGTCGGCGGGCTCTCCCGGCGGGATGTCGCGCTGGCCCGCGAGATCTCGGCCGCGGCGCGCGAGCTGAGCATCCAGCCCGACACGGCCGGGATCCGGGAGGTCGCGATTGGCATCGACGCGATGACCGGTTCCGCGGTCCAGCCGTTCTGGCGGGCCGTGCTGGGATACGCCGAGGAGCTCGAACGCGGGGGCAACAACGCCGCCTACCCGCTGGTCGACGCGGACGGACGCCAGCCCCGGGTCTGGTTCCAGCAGACCGACGAGCGCCGTGAGCAGCGGGGTCGCATCCACCTGGACATCTGGGTGGCGCACGACCAGGCCGAGCAGCGGGTGGCCGCGGCGGTCGCCGCGGGTGGGCGGCTCGTGACGGACGCCTTCGCGCCCGCCTGGTGGGTCCTGGCCGACGCCGAGGGCAACGAGGCGTGCGTGTGCACCTGGCAGGACAAGCCCTCGGGCCGGTGAGCGCGCGTCCGGCGGGTGCGCGGAGCCGACCGCGGAAAACAAGATGAGCGAGGGCCGGCCGAGGAGTAAGGTCTCGCGCTTGTGCGCCCGCTCCCCCCACCCGCCAGGAACCCTTACTGGCGGTTCCTGGTAGCAGGTGTCCGCGGGCAGTCCGCGTACCCGCTCGCCACACTCGCGGGCCTCGTCGCGAATGCGACGTTCGGTCTGCTCAAGGGCGCCATCATGGGCGCTGCCGTCGAGAGCTCGGGCGGTGAGCTGGCCGGGTACTCCGCGGCGACGATGGCCGCCTTCGTGTGGCTGGGGCAGGGCATGCTCGGGTCGGTCAACTTCTGGGGCGGCAGCGACCTGCAGGCCCGGATCACGTCGGGCGACGTCGCCGTCGACTTCCTGCGACCGGTGAGCGTGCAGGCGGCACACGTCCTGACCGACATCGGCAAAGGGCTGTTCGCGCTGCTGCCGCGCGGGCTGCCGAGCGTGGTCATCGGCGTGCTGGTCTCCAGCATGGCGCTGCCGGCGGACGCGGGAGCCTACGCGCTGGGACTTGCCAGCCTCCTGATCGGCATCGCGGTCTCGCACGCCACGGTCTACGTCGTCGCCACCACGGGATTCTGGCTCGTCGAGACCCGTGGGGTGAGCGTGCTCTACATGGCCGTCTCCGGATTCTTCGCGGGCCTGTTCACGCCGATCTACCTGTTCCCGGACTGGCTGCTGACGCTCGCGCTGCTCACGCCGTTCCCCTCGATGATGCAGCTCCCCATCGACGTGCTCTCCGGGCAGGTCACGGGCGCGGGAGCCTGGCAGCACCTCGGGACACAGCTCCTGTGGCTGGCACTGGTGCTCGGCGCCGGTCACCTGACCACCCGCGCGGGCCGCCGCAGGCTGGAGGTGCAGGGTGGCTGAGCCGATGCGGAACGCGCTGCGCGCCTACCGTGTGGTCCTCGCGAGCCGCGCGCGCTCGCAGGCGAGCCACCGTGCCAGCTTTCGCATGGACCTGGTCGGTGCGCTGCTGGTGGGGCTCATCGAGTTCACCGAGATCTGGGTGCTGTACACGGCGTCCGACCAGATCGGCGGGTTCACGCTCACGCAGATCATGCTGGTGTTCGGCCTGTCCGACCTCGCGTTCTCACTGGCCGACCTGGTGGCGGGCCACTGCGACAACCTGCCGCGGTACGTCCGGGCGGGCACGCTCGACGTGTTCTTCCTGCGCCCGCAGGCTGTCCTCGCGCAGCTGGTGACGAGCGACCTCAGCCTGCGCAGGATCGGACGGTGCCTGGTGGGCGCGACGGCGCTCACCGTGGCGCTCGTGCTCAACGACATCGATTGGGGCATCGGCACCATCGGCCTGCTCGCACTCGCCCTGGCCTGCGGGTTCGTCATCTTCACCGCGCAGTTCGTCACTGCTGCGGGACTGCAGTTCTTCCTGGTCAACGGCGCCGAGATGACCAACGCGTTCGTCTACGGCGGCCGGTACGCCGCAACCCAGTCCGCGACCGTCTGGCCGCGCGGCCTCCTGGTGGTCTTCGGCGCGATCTTCCCGGTGGCGTTCGCCGCGTACCTGCCGGTCGTCACGCTGCTCGGCACGCCCGGCGTGGCCGGACTGCCCGCGTGGCTGGGCTGGTGCGCGCCGGTCGCCGCCTGTTGGGCGGTCGTGGTCGCCGCCGTGTGCTGGCGCTGGGGCCTACGTCACTACCGAGGAGCGGGCGGATGAACGTCATCGAGACCGACGGGCTGACCCGGGTGTTCACCGGGCGACCCGAACGGAAGAACCGGATGCGGCGGGCCCGGCACGTCGCCGTCGACCACCTCGACCTGACCGTCCGGGAGGGTGAGGCCGTGGGCTACATCGGGGCCAACGGGGCCGGCAAGTCGACCACCATCAAGATGCTCGTCGGCATCCTGGTGCCCACCAGCGGCACGGTCACCACCGCCGGCCTGCACCCGCTCAAGCAGCGCCGCGCGCTCGCTCGGCGTATCGGCGTGGTCTTCGGGCAGCGTTCCCAGCTCTGGTGGGACCTGCCCGTCCGGGAGTCGTTCTCGATCCTCTCGGCGATCCACTCCCTGACCGCGGACGACGAGCGCGCCCGCACCGCCGAGCTCGTCGAGATGCTCGAGATGGGCGAGTTCCTGGCCACCCCCGTGCGGCAGCTCTCCCTGGGTCAGCGCATGCGCGCCGAGGTCGCGGCCGCGCTGCTGCACCGGCCGGAGCTGGTGATCCTCGACGAGCCGACGATCGGCCTCGACGTGCTGTCCAAGCAGCGCCTGCGGGAGTTCCTCGTGGCCCAGCGTCGCGAGCACGGCACCACACTGCTCCTGACCACCCATGACATGGGAGACGTCGAGCGGCTCTGCGACCGGATCCTCGTGGTGGACCACGGTCGGCTGGCGTTCGACGGCACGCTCGACGGGCTGGCCCGCACGGTCGGCGCACGCCGCGAGCTCGTGGTCGACCTCGCGACCCCGCACGGCGACCTGGTGGACCTGCACGGCGCCGAGCACGTGCGCAGCGAGTCCGACGGCCTGCGGCAGCGACTGGCGTTCGACCCGCAGCGGACGACGGCGGCGCGCGTGCTCGCCGCCGTCTCCGAGCGGGCCGAGGTGCTCGACCTGTCGATCGCCGAGCCCGACATCGAGGACGTCGTGCGTGAGATCTACCGCGCCACCCGGGGCTAGCGCGGGGGCCTCAGCGCGAGACGACCAGCTCGGACCACGCCGGGATCAGCACACCCCGTGCCGCCCGGCGCCGCACGACGTGCAGCGGCTGGTCCTCCGACCACAGCATCCGCAGCAAGGTACCGATCTCGGCCCTCGCGAGCGCCGCACCCAGGCACAGGTGGCGACCCGCGCCGAACCAGAGCTGCCGGGACTCCCGCACGTACGGGCGGTCGGCACGGAACGGACCTGTGGCCGCGTTCGCCGACCAGACCAGGAGCATGATCCGCTCCCCGGCACGCAGCCGCGCGCCGCCCACCTCGACGTCGGCCGCCACGCCCCGGCCGATCACGGAAGCGGGGCTCGTCACCCGTAGCCCTTCCCGCACCACGTTCTCGACCGGGTCGGCCTCCCCCGGGTTCAGCAACCGGGCGGTACGCCCGTCGCCCACGCCCGGCCCGGACGCCGGGACCGGCGTGTCCGTCGCCACGCCCGACCGGAGCGCCGCGAGCATCCGGTGCTGCTCACCCGTGTCGATCAGCAGCGCCGTGATGCGGGCCATGGCGCTCGCGGCGGTCTCGGTACCCGCGACCATGAGCAGGCACGCCAGGCCGGACGTCTCCGTGAGTCCGAGGCCGAGCTCCCGGCACCGCCCGAGCAGCGTGTCCGACGGCGCGTCCCGCCAGCCGTCGGGGATGCCCGCGTTCAGCTCGGCGACGATGCCCCGCGCCGTCGCCACCTGCTCCGGTGTGAGGATCGTCGAGCCGGCGGTGCCGAGGGCCACGGTCGCCAGCCGTTCGCCGGTCTCGAAGACCCGCAGCGCGCCGTCGTCGTCGGGCCAGGGGCCGGTGTGCCCGGCGGGTCGGGGGATGCCCAGCAGGCCGATGACCATGCGGCCCACCAGTACCCGGGAGAGGTGGGCGACGTCCAGGGTGCCGCCCGAGCGCAGCTCCTCGGCCGCGACGGTCAGGCGGTCGTCCCAGGCGGCGCTCACGAGGTCGCGCGAGACCGCCGCCGTGAACAGCTCGCGCGTGCGCGAGCGCAGGTCGTGGTGGCCGGCGCCGTCGAACAGGTCGAGCACCCAGTCACCGAGGATCTGGGCCCACAGGTTCCCGACGCCGCCCTCGCCGAGGATCGTGAACGAACGGTGGTCCCGCAGGACCGTGCGGGCCACCACCGGGTCGGCGGTGACCCATCCGATGCCCGGCACCTTGCGCACGGGGGAGTTCTTGAGCGGCCGGCTCCGGGCGGCGGTGCCGGCCAGGAGCAGGCCCGCCATCGCCGGCCGGGCGCGGTAGAGGAGGCCCAGCTCGTGCCGGGTGGTCGGGAGGATCTGCGTCACGGCGGTCACCCTACGGGCGGGCACGCATGGTGCGGTACCAGCCGGGTGGCTCAGCCGTAGAGGCCCTGGACGTCCAGCTCGATCGGGAACGGCAGGTCGACCTTGAGGACGTCGCGGAAGATGCCGATCGGCACGTAGGTCCGGGTCAGGTCGTCGAGCTCGTAGACGTGGATCGTGGTCGCGGCCTGACTGTCCTCGTCCTCCACGCGCCAGAAGTGACGGATGCCGGCTCCGGCGTACTTCTGCGGCTTCACGGCCCTGTCGCGGTGCTCTGACTCGGGGGAGACCACCTCGACCGCCAGGACGATGTCCTCGGCCTCGTAGCAGGTGGCGTCGTGGGCTATCGACACCGTCGAGGCGATGACGTCCGGCTCGGGCCGGTTGTACTTGTCCAGCCGGACCGTCATCTCGCTGTTGACCTCGATGCCTTCGGGCGCCTGGTCGTTGAGGGCATTGTCGAGCGCCTTGATGACACGACGGTGCCAGTTGCGCTGTGGGGACATCATGAAGACGAGGGCTCCGTCGATCAGCTCGGTGTGGCGTGGAGCGTCCGGCAGGTTGTCCAGGTCCTCAGCGAGCCAGCCCTCCGGGCGCGGGGGGCGCATCCAGTCGGGGAGCTCAGCCATGGCACCACGGTAGCAACGGGCACCTGTCGTGTCAGGACTCACCGCCGCCGCTGTCGATCGCATACCTAGACGTTAATACGTCTAGGCGTCACTGCCGCGTTATAGCCGTGCCCTACTCTGAGCCGGGTGCTTCCCGAACCGGCCGCCGTACTGAACGCGGTCACCGAACCGATCCCCGAGCCGTCCGCGTCCCAACGGCCCGGTCCGGCTCCGCAGGGTCCGCGCCCCGTCGCCCGCCTCGCCGGTGTTTCCGTGCACCTCCCTGGGCGTACGCGGGACGTGGCCGACGTCGAACGCGAGCTGCACCGCAGGAACCCACAGGCGGCGCCGCGCCTGCCGATGGTGTCGCGCCTGACGGGCGTGCGCCGCGTCCATGTGGCCGACGACGACCAGCAGGCCTCGGACCTGGCCGTCGCCGCGTCCCGCACCGTCCTCGGCGAGGCAGGGCTGCGGCCGCGGGACGTGGACCTGCTGATCTTCGCCTCCGCCACGCAGGACATGGTCGAGCCCGCGACGAGCCACATCGTCGCGGCGAAGCTCGGCGTCCGAGCTCCGGTGATGGACGTCAAGAACGCCTGCAACTCCGTGCTGAACGGCATCGAGGTGGCCGAGGCCCTGATCGGCACCGGCCGGTACCGCCGGGTGCTCGTCGCGTCCGGCGAGATGCCCTCCCGCGGCGTCCGGTGGGACCTGCCCGACCGCCGGACCTACGTGATGTCGGCGGCGGGCTACACGATGTCCGACGCCGGTGCGGCGGTGCTCGTCGAGGCAACGGGCGCCGCCGGGCCGGCGGGGCCCGTGCAGGGCCGGGCCGCCGACGCCGAGGACGACTTCGAGGACGACCTCGTCGCGGAGCTGGCCGGACTGGTCGGCCCCGCCGGCGCGCCGTCGGGCATCCTCGGGTCGGCGTTCGCCGCCGAGTCACGGCACTGGGACGTCGGCATGCTGCCGGGCGGCGGTACGGCCCATCCGCGCGACCTCGAGCGCAGCTACTTCGAGATCGACGGTTCGCGGCTGCGCGAGGCGTTCGACGCCTTCGGGTCCGGCCCCGTCGACGAGGCGCTCGCGGCAGCCGGCGTGACCATGGACGACGTCGCGCTGATCGCGGTGCACCAGGTCGCGGTGGCCTACCTCGCGGACGTGCACCGGACCCTGGGCGTGCCGGCCGACCGCACCGTCGTCACCGTCGCCGACCACGGCAACGCCGCCTCGGCGTCGCTGCCGCTGCAGCTCGTCACCGCCCTGGAGACGGGCCGGCTGCGGCGCGGCGACGTCGTGCTGCTGCTCGGCCTCGCGGGCGGCGTCAGCATGGGCGCGATGGTGGTCCGGTGGTGAGCCGCGACGGCGGGACGGCCGGTGGGGCGGCCGGTCGGGCGCGCCTCGCCGTCGTCGTGCCCGCGCTGAACGAGGCGCACGACCACGGGATCCTGCGTACCCTCGAGGCGCTGCACGCCCAGGAGGACGACGACTTCGACCTGGTGGTCGTGGACAACGGGTCCACCGACGGCACGCCCGACGTGGTGCGCAAGGCGATCGCCGAGTGGGGCAGGCTGCGCTGGCGCGTGGTGGACGAACCGCAGAAGGGGACCGGCGCGGCCGCCGACACGGGCATGCGCGCGGCCATCGCGCACGGCGCCGAGCTGCTCGCCCGGACCGACGCCGACTGCCTGCCGCCGCCGGGCTGGACCCGCGCGGTGCGGGAGGCCTTCGCCTCGGGGGACGAGCTGGTCGCGGGGCGGCTGGTGCCGCGCACCGACGACCTGCCGGTGTCGCGGTTCCAGCAGGCCGTGCTGTCGTTCGCGCTGTGGGCGTCGAGCACGTTCGGCAAGGTGCGTCCGGGCAACCAGGACGACGGGTACCTGGGGCCGTACGTGATGACGCCCGGCTGCAACATGGCGATCACGGCGTCGCTCTACGAGCGGGCCGGCGGGTTCCCGCGCACCCGGATCGAGGACGTGCACGAGGACCGCGCGCTGGTCAACGCCGTGCGACGGCTGACCACGCGCTACGCGGAGCACCGCGACGTGTGGGTGCGCGCGTCGACCCGTCGCGTGCACGCCTGGGGGCTGGTACGCACGCTCGGCTGGTACGCGGACCATCGCTACCGGCCCGAGGTCGTGGACATCCGATGACCGACGTCCGGACCGCTCCGCGCGCCGCGGCACCCGAGACGCACTGGGAGGAGCGGGTGCAGCGTGCCGCGCACCCGCTCGCCTACCCGGCGGTGCGCTCCGCGCGCACGCGGCCGGTGGTGCGCGTGCCGCGCATCGGCGTGGTGGTGAACGACGCGGCGGTCGCGCGCGAGGTGCTGCTCGACCAGGAGCACTTCTCGAAGGTGGGTCCGGGAGCGCCGTCGGACCTGTGGACGCCGGTGCTCGGGCCGTCGGTGCTGCTCAACATGGAGGGTGCCGAGCACGCCGCGCTGCGGCGCGTGCTCGGGCCGCTGTTCGCGCCCCGGGCGGTGCGGCAGCTCGTGGCCGCGGACGGCGCCGACGGCCCCGGCGTCCTGCCCGAGCTCACGCGCCGGCTGGCCGCCGGCGAGAGGGTGGACCTGGCGGCCACGGTGTCGGCGCAGGCCGGCGCGGTGATCTGCGGCATGGTCGGGCTGCCGCCCACGGACCAGGCGGTGCGTTCGTCGATGGTGGCCGCACGGACGATCACGGGGATGGTGCGCCTGCACCGGCACGGGCTGACCCGGTCCCAGGTCTCGCGTGCGCGGGCGGTACTGGAGCGGCTGACCGCGCCCGCCCAGGCTGCGTACCGCGCCGGGGACCCGGCGACGGTACCCGGCCGCATGCGTGACCTCGGGCTCTCGGAACGCGAGGCGATGGGTGCGGTGGGCGCGTTAGTGCTCACCGGAACGGAGACCATCCAGTCGTTCGTGCCGCGTCTCGTCGCGATCGCGCACGACACGGGATGGACCGCCCGCCTGCTGGCGGACGACGTGGAGCTGCGGCGGCGAGCCGTCGAGGAAGGCCTGCGCGTCACCGTGCCGACGCCCGCGATGCTGCGCTCCGTACGCGCCCCGGCCACGGTGGGCGGGCTGCCGGTCGCGACCGGCGACCGGGTGGTGATCGCCACCGTGAACTGCTGCCGGGCGGCCGGCGGGTTCGACCCGGAACGGCCGGTCGACCCCGCCGTGCGGCACCTCTGGTTCGGTGCGGGGCCGCACTTCTGCCTCGGGATGCCGCTCGCGGTCGCGCAGGTGGACGCCGTGCTGGACGCGCTCGCTGCGGCCGCGGCGGGCTCGCGGGTCCCGGTCGTCGGACGGCGTCGGGCCGCCCGCGGCGTGCTGGTCCCGGCGTACCGGTCGCTCGAGGTGTCCCTGCGGGACGCGGCGGGGGAACCCGCGCCGAAGGAGGCGACGGCATGACCCATTTTCTCGACGGCCTGGCGGTGTGGGCCCGCGAGACGCCGGACGTCGTCGCGCTGCGCTGGTTCGGTGACCGCGGCGGGTGGCTCGGCACCGTGTCCGGCCGGCGGGACGGCTCGCGGGTGCGCGAGGAGGTCACGTTCGCAGGCCTCGCCGAACGGGTCGAGCGGACAGCGGCCGGCCTGCGGGCGCGGGGCCTGGAACCGGGCGACCGGGTGCTGTTCAGCATCCGGCCCCGGCCGGAGGGCGTGATCCTGTGCCTCGGCGTGCTGCGTGCGGGCGGCGCCGTCGTCTTCGTGGATCCGGGGTCGACGCCCGAGCTGTTCACCGCGCGGATCGAGGCGGCGAAGCCGCGCTGGGCGGCCACGGAGGCGCTCCTGTACGCCGCGTCGTCGGGGCCGCTGCGGGGGTTCGCCCGGTCCCGCGGGCTGCTGCTGCCGGACTACGGACGGATCCCGGTGCGGCACCTCTACGCCGGGCAGTGGCTCCCGGGGGTACCGCGCGGTGCCGGCAGGGTCGCGGATCTGGCGGCGCACGGGCCGGCGTCGCCTGCTGTGCCGGACGGGGTGCCTGACGGGGCGGCGTCGGCTGCTGTGCCGGACGGGACCGACCGGGAGGCGCTGGTCGTGTTCACGTCCGGGACGACGTCGGACCCCAAGGCCGTGGTGCACACCGCGCGCACGCTCGGCGGGATGCTCGACCTGTTCGCCCAGGTGGGCGACCTGCGGCCCGGACAGCGTGCCCACACCGACCAGATGTTCCTCGGGCTGCCGGCGGTGCTCGCAGGCGGCACCTGGGAGATCCCGGCCAGGTCGCCCCAGGACGCACCGGAGGCGTTCGCGCGCGGTGTCGCGGGGGCCGACTCGTCGTTCCTGGTCCCGGCCGACGTGACCGCGCTGCTCGACGTCCTGGAGGCCCGGCACGGCCAGGCCGCGGCGGGCACGGGGCGCGCGCGTGCCCGTCCGGACGGTGGCGGCGAGCGCCGGGCCGAGGGTCCCGCGGTGCTGGCGGTGGGCGCCGCGCCCGTCACGGTCGCGCTGCTCGAACGGGGGCGCCGGGTGCTGCCGGGTACGCGGTGGCTCGCCGTGTACGGGGCGACGGAGATCCTCCCCGCCGCGGTGACGGGTGCGGACGAGAAGATCGCCGCGGCGTCGTCGGGCCGCCTGGCGGGTGACCTGGTGGGCCGGCCGCTCGACGGTGTCGGGGCGCGGATCGACACGGCGGTGCCCGACCTGGACGAGGTGCCGGCGGACGGTGGGCCGGCCGTCGGTGAGCTCGTGCTGACCGGTCCGTCCCTGATGGCCGGTTACCTGGCCGATCTCGACGCGGGCCGGCCGCGCGCCGTCGAGCACCGTACGGGGGACCTCGCGTACCGGGACGCGGACGGAAGGATCGTGCTGGTCGGCCGCAACCGCGACATGATCATCCGCGGCACGGTGAACATCTACCCGGGTCTGTTCGAGCCGCGGCTGCGCGAGCTGCCCGGGGTGGCGGACGCCGTCATGGTCGGCGTCCCGAAGCCTGACGGTGACGAGCGGGTGGTGCTCGTGGTGACGGCGCAGGACGGCCCCGCGGGCGAGGGCGTGCCGCAGGTGCGGACGGGGACGGAGCTGGTCCGCTCGGTCGAGGACCTGGTGGGACGGGTCCTGGACCACGGTGCGCTGCCTGATCTCGTGGTGGAGGCGTCGCACGTGCCGGTGGCGGGCCGCTCGCGGAAACCAGACCGGCGCATGCTTGTCGACGTGGTGTCGCCGCTCGCGGGTACAGTGCGCGCATGAGGGTGGCTGTGACCGGTTCGTCGGGTTTTGTGGGAGGAGCCGTGATCCGCGACCTCGCGGCGCACGGGCACGAGGTCCTGGCGTTCTCGCGGCGTGTGCCGCGGCTGCCCGCAGGCATCGTCGATCAGGTCTCCCACCAGATCTGGGACCTGCGGGACGGCCCGCTGGCCAAGGAGGACCGGCCGGAGGACGTGGACGCGGTGGTGCACTGCGGCGCAGCGGTTGGTGACGGCGGCAACCACGCCCGCGCGTGGGTGGTCAACGTCGAGGGCACCCGGGCCGTGCGCGAGACGTTCCCGGAGGCCCGGTTCGTGCACGTGTCCTCGGGCAGCGTGTACGACCCCCGCACCCCCAGCGTCGCCGCGACCGAGTCGGAGGCGCCTGCGCACGGGTACCTGAACGCGTACGGCTCCACGAAGGCGGCGGCCGAGCGCTACCTGGCCGCCGACGCGGCGCGCGACGACCGCGGGCCCGTCGTGGTGCTCCGACCGCACGCCGTGTACGGCCCCGGCGACACGACCCTGCTGCCGCGCCTCGAGTCCGCCGCGATCGGCGCGTGGCTCCCGATCCCGGGCAGCGGCAAGGTGCTTCAGCACCTCACGCACGTGGAGACCCTGGCGCGCGCGGTGCGCGCGGCGCTGGAGGTCGACGTCGAGCCCGAGCGGACGGCGGGCAGGCCGCTCGTGGCCAACGTCGCGGACGCTCGGCCCGTCGACCTGGACGAGACCATCGAGCTGTTGATGTTCGCCCGGTTCCGGCCGGTGCAGGTGGTACGCATCCCGATGCGGCTGGCGAACGTGCTCGCGTGGGCCGGCGAGCGGGTGTCCCGGTGGACCGGCCGGGAGCCGCGGCTCTCGCGGTACGCCATCAGCCACCTCGCCATGGAACGCACCTATGACCTGACGGTGCTGCGCGAGCGGCTCGGCGTGGACCCGGCGCCGACGTCGCTGCACGGCGCGATGAGCTGGTGACCCCCTCCTCCCGCGAGGTGTCAGAACCATGGGTCACCCAAGTGACCTGAGGTTCTGACACGTCAAGAGTCGGTGTCCGGAATACCCTACTCTGTGCGGGTGACGTCTAGGAGTGGGGCTGCGGTCGAGACGCTCGGGCTGCGCAAGGCGTACCGCTCCGTGCGCGGACTCGTCGCGGGAGTCGACGGCCTCGACCTCCGGGTGCCGGCCGGCGGCGTGCACGCACTGCTCGGCCTCCCGGCGTCGGGCAAGACCACCACGCTGCGCCTGCTCACCGGCCTGGCCCGCGCCGACGCGGGCGCCATCAAGATCTTCGGCGTCCCCGTCCCCGACGGACTGCCCGACCTCGCCGGCCGCATCGGCGCCGTCGTGGGCGAACCCGGTTTCCAGACCCGGCTGAGCGGCCGCAGGAACCTGGCGTTCCTCGCGAGCGCCGCGGGCGTCCCGCGGACCCGCGTCGACGACGTGCTCACGCGGGTGGTCCTCGCCGACCGCGCGAAGGCCGTCTACGGCACCTACACGGCCGAGGAACGCCGCCGCCTCGCACTCGCGGCCGCCCTGCTGCGCGACCCCGACCTGCTCGTCGTCGACGAGCCGAGCGACGGGCTCGACGCCGTGGGCACACGCGAGATGCGGCAGGCCCTGCGCCGCCTCGCCGACCAGGGCAGGACCGTGCTCGTGGCCACCGGAGTGCTGACCGAGGCGCAGCAGATCGCGGACACGGTGACCGTGCTCGACGGCGGCCGCATGCTCGCTCAGGGCCGTGTCGCCGACCTCCTGGGTGACGCCAGGGTCACCGTGCGGCTCCGGCTCGACGAACCGGCCAAGGCGGCCACCGCGCTGCGCGCCGCCGGGTTCGCCGTCCGGGCCGACGGCGCCACGCTGCACGTCGACGACGTCGCCGAACCCGCCGACATCTCCAGGGCGCTCGCCAAGCAGAAGCTGTACGCGAGCGAGCTGGTGCCGCAGCGCGAGGACCTCGCCGCCGTCGTCGGACGGCTGCGGCCGGTCGTGCCGCCCACCCCTGATCCGGTGAGCCGCGCCGAGGAACGGGCCGCCCGCAAGGCTGCCGAGAAGAAGGCAGCGGACCGCAAGAGAGCCGCCGACCAGCGCAAGGCCGACAAGGAGGCGGCGGCAAAGCGGGCCGCCGCGGAGGGCGCGGCGGGCGAGAAGGCCGCGGAGCGGGCGGCCAGGAGGTCGGATGGCCCGGCGGTCGGCAAGGAGGTCGGCAAGGGGGTCGGGAGGTTGGCGGGCCCGGCGGTCGGCAAGGAGGTCGGCAAGGGGGCCGGCAACAGTGCGGCCGAGGCCGAGGCCGAGGCCGAGGCCGAGGCCGAGACGAAGTCGGCGTCGGAGGTGGCACCAGCCGAGACCGAGCAGGCTCCCCGGACATCGAAGCGCGAGCAGCGGCGTGCCGCGTTCGACGCCAAGGTCGCCGAGCGGCAGGCAGCCGCCGCGGCGCGGGTCGCGGAGCGGTCGGCGGCGGACGCCAAGGCGACCGCCCAGCAGGAGGCCGCGGAGACCAAGGAACACGCGGCGGCCGCCAGGGCCGCCGCGAAGCAGGCCGCGGCCGATGACCGGGCGGAGCGCAAGCAGACCGCGGCGGACGACCGCGCGACCCGTGCGGCCGCGCGGAAGGACGGAGCGCGCGCGCTCCTCGGCAGGCGTGCGTCGGGCGCGTCGGGCGGGGAGGCTGCACCGGAGACCGAGGCAGAGTCCCCGCAGGACGCCACGGCCGAGACCAAGGAGAACCGATGACGGGCCTGCTCTGGGCCGAGGTGCGCCGGTTCGGCGTGCGCCCGGCGATCCGGTGGATCGCGGCGGCCATGCTCCTGCACGTCGCGCTCACGGTCCTGGTGACGGCGTTCGTGCCGCCCGCCGCGTCGCTCGCCGAGCTCCTGGAGCACGGTCGGCTCTCCTTCTTCTCGGTGACCTCGTCCGCGCTGGCGGCGGTGCTCCTCGCGTACGTGGCGGGCGTGCTGCTGGTGACGGGGGAGTCGGCGTCGGGCGGCACGCGCACGCTGCTGACCGTCGAGCCGCGCCGGGGCCGCGTGTACTGGAGCAAGGTGGCGGCCGCCGCGCTCGCGGTGGTGCCAGGGGTGGCCGCGGCCTCCGCACTGCTGGCCGGAGGTCTGTACGGGGTGCACGCACGATCCGGCACGCTGGGTGGTCCGGCGTCGGACCTGGTGCCGGTGCTGGCGTGGGCAGGCGTGCGGGTGATCGCGCTGGCGGTCTGCGCGGCTGCCGCCGGAGCGGCGCTCGGTGTGCTGGTCCGGCGCTGGTGGGTGGCCGTCGGGCTCGCCGTGGTGTGGTTCCTGGTCGAGGAGATCCTGCTGGGTCCGGCGTCGCGGGCCGCGGACTGGTTCGTGCTCGGGAACGCGGAGGCCTGGGTGCGCGGTGCCGGGACCGTCTCGTCCGGCGAGGGCACCCTGGCGGTACCGCTCCTGCACGGCGGGCTCCTGCTGCTGGGCGTCACGGTGGTGCTGACGGTGCTCGGCGGCGCCGTGTTCCGCCGTCGGGACGTGCGCTGAGCCACCGGCGCCCAGCCCTGGAACTCCGGGGCTCGAGACGGTCTGCGTCTCGGATCGTGGGACCATTGGCCCGCTGGGTGACACCGGCGCGGATTCGGCGTAACGTGCGTCTCGTGCAGACGATCATTCTTGTAGTACTTCCTGAGCGCGCGGCCTAAGCCCCAGCACAGGCATCGTCCGCGCGCTCACCCTGGCAGTCCTTGCTCATCAAGGACCCGGGGTTTTTTTGTTGTCACGAACGCTCGCTTTCGCCCCGCGACGGGGCGCGACGGCAGGAGATCCGTATGACCGGCACACCGACACCCGCACAGATCGCCGCGCGCGCCGAGGCGCGTGACCAGGTGCGCACCGAGCTTCGGTCCCGCGTAGGTGGTAAGGCCGAGCCCGAGGTGGCCGCGCCGCGCGTCGGGCCGGAGGAGGTCACGGGCGCGCAGTCGATCGTCCGCTCGCTCGAGGAGATCGGTGTCGACACCGTCTTCGGCATCCCGGGCGGCGCGATCCTTCCCCTGTACGACCCGCTGATGGACTCCGCCAAGCTTCGGCACATCCTCGTGCGGCACGAGCAGGGCGGCGGCCACGCCGCGTCGGGCTACGCCCACGCGACCGGTCGGGTCGGGGTGACCATGGCGACGTCGGGCCCGGGTGCCACGAACCTGGTGACGCCGATCGCGGACGCGCACATGGACTCGATCCCGCTCGTGGCGATCACCGGTCAGGTGGCGTCCTCGTCGATCGGGACCGACGCGTTCCAGGAGGCCGACATCGTCGGCATCACGCTGCCGATCACCAAGCACAACTTCCTGGTGACCGACCCCGCCGAGATCCCGCGCACCATCGCCGAGGCGTTCCACATCGCCTCCACGGGGCGGCCCGGCCCGGTGCTCGTGGACATCTCGAAGTCGGCGATGCAGTCGCGCACCACGTTCTCGTGGCCGCAGGACCTGCAGCTGCCCGGCTACCACCCGGTCACCAAGCCGCACTCCAAGCAGATCCGGGAGGCCGCGAAGCTGCTGGCCACCGCCAAGCGCCCGGTGCTGTACGTGGGTGGCGGCGTGATCCGGTCGGGTGCCGCCGACCTGCTGCGGCAGCTCGTGGACCTGTCCGGCGCGCCCGTGGTGACCACCCTGATGGCGCGCGGCGCCGTGCCGGACAGTCACCCGCAGCACCTGGGCATGCCGGGTATGCACGGCACCGTGCCCGCCGTGGCGGCGCTGCAGAAGGCCGACCTGGTGTTCGCGCTCGGTGCCCGCTTCGACGACCGCGTGACGGGCAAGCTGTCGAGCTTCGCGCCGCTGGCCGCCATCATCCACGCGGACATCGACCCCGCGGAGATCGGCAAGAACCGCGAGGCGGACGTCCCGATCGTGGGTGACCTCCGCGAGGTCATCGGCGACCTGCTGCCCGAGCTGGCCAGGGAGCACGAGGCGCACGGCAAGCCGGACGTCGAGGGCTGGTGGCACCAGCTCGACGAGTGGCGCCGCACCTATCCCCGTGGCTACACCCAGCCGGAGGACGGGCATCTCTCGCCGCAGCACGTGATCCAGCGCCTCGGCGAGATGACCGGACCGGACGGGATCTACGTCGCGGGCGTGGGGCAGCACCAGATGTGGGCGGCGCAGTTCATCAGCTACGAGCGGCCCAACACCTGGATCAACTCCGGCGGGCTCGGCACCATGGGCTACTCCGTGCCGGCCGCGATGGGTGCCAAGGTCGGCCAGCCGGACCGGACCGTCTGGGCGATCGACGGCGACGGCTGCTTCCAGATGACCAACCAGGAGCTGGCCACCTGTGCGATCAACGACATCCCCATCAAGGTGGCGGTGATCAACAACAGCTCGCTGGGCATGGTGCGGCAGTGGCAGACGCTCTTCTACGAGTCGCGCTACTCCAACACCGACCTGCACACCGGGCACGGCACCCGGCGCATCCCGGACTTCGTGAAGCTCGCCGACGCGTACGGGTGCGAGGGCATCCGCGTGGAGCACGCCTCCGAGGTCGACGCCGCGATCAAGCGGGCCAACGAGATCGATGACCGGCCCGTGGTCGTGGACTTCACCGTCTCGCGTGACGCGATGGTGTGGCCCATGGTCGCCGCCGGTGTGAGCAACGACGACATCCAGTACGCGCGCGGCATCTCGCCGGCGTGGGACCGCGAAGACTGAACGAGGACTGATCCCCATGTCGAGGCACACCCTGTCCGTGCTCGTGGAGAACAAGCCCGGCGTGCTCACGCGCGTCGCCGGGCTGTTCGCCCGTCGCGCGTTCAACATCCACTCCCTGGCCGTCGGCCCCACGGAGCACGAGGAGATCTCGCGCATCACCGTGGTGGTCGACGTCGAGGCACACCCCCTGGAACAGGTCACGAAGCAGCTCAACAAGCTCGTCCACGTGATCAAGATCGTCGAGCTCGAACCCGAGTCGTCGGTGCACCGCGAGCTGCTGCTCGTCAAGGTGCGGGCCGACGCCGCCACCCGAACCGGGGTGCTGGAAGTCGTCGAGATGTTCCGGGCGCGCGTGGTCGACGTCGTGCCGGACTCGGTGGTCATCGAGGCCACCGGACCGGCGGCGAAGCTCGACTCGCTCCTTGCGGCGCTGGAACCGTACGGCGTCCGTGAGATCGTCAAGTCCGGGACGCTGGCCATCGGCCGGGGTGCCCGGTCGATCACCGACCGTGCGTTCGAGCGCGCGGTGCGGTCTGCCTGACGGCCCGGCCGCCGGGCGCCGACCGCCCTTCCTACTGACGTACTTTTCACCAGAGATACCGAACTCAAGGAGCAAGAACCGTGGCTGAGCTGTTCTACGACGACGACGCTGACCTGTCGATCATCCAGCAGAAGAAGGTTGCTGTGATCGGCTACGGCAGCCAGGGTCACGCGCACGCCCTGAACCTGCGTGACTCCGGTGCCCAGGTGACCGTGGGCCTGCGTGAGGGCTCCGCGTCCCGCGAGAAGGCCGAGAACGAGGGCCTCGCCGTCGCGACCGTCCCGGACGCCGTCCGTGACGCCGACGTCGTGGTCATCCTGGCGCCCGACCAGGTGCAGCGGCACCTGTACGCCGACGACATCGCGCCGAACCTCAAGGAGGGCGCCGCGCTCGTCTTCGGGCACGGCTTCAACATCCGCTACGACTACATCAAGCCGGAAGCCGGCCACGACGTGCTCATGGTCGCCCCCAAGGGCCCGGGTCACATCGTGCGCCGCGAGTTCGCGGACGGCCGCGGCGTGCCCGTGATCGTCGCGGTCGAGCAGGACGCGTCCGGCTCCGCCTGGGACCTCGCGCTCTCGTACGCCAAGGGCATCGGCGGTCTGCGCGCCGGCGGTATCAAGACCACGTTCACCGAGGAGACCGAGACCGACCTGTTCGGTGAGCAGGCCGTCCTGTGCGGTGGCGCCTCGCAGCTGGTCCAGTACGGGTTCGAGACGCTGACCGAGGCCGGCTACCAGCCCGAGGTCGCGTACTTCGAGGTGCTGCACGAGCTGAAGCTGATCGTCGACCTCATGGTCGAGGGCGGTATCGCCAAGCAGCGCTGGTCCGTGTCGGACACAGCGGAGTACGGCGACTACGTCTCCGGGCCGCGGGTCATCGACCCGAGCGTCAAGGAGAACATGAAGGCCGTGCTGGCCGACATCCAGAACGGCGCGTTCGCGGAGCGCTTCATCGCCGACCAGGACGCGGACGCCCCGGAGTTCAAGGAGCTGCGCGCCAAGGGCGAGCAGCACCCGATCGAGACGACGGGCCGCGAGCTGCGCAAGATGTTCTCGTGGATCAAGCCGTCGGACTCTGACTACGTCGAGGGCTCTGCCGCACGCTGATCCCACCGCTGCCGAGGTGGTCACCTGGCCAGGTGACTACCTCGGCAGCGCACGCCTGCGTTGCTCGGCCAGCAGCGGCACCGCCACGCCGACCAGTGTCAGGCCTGCGCCCACGTAGGTCGCGACGCCCGGCGGTGTCGACCCCGGCGTCACGAGGTCGAGCAACAGTGCCGCAATGATCTGCCCCGCGATCATGCCGAGGCTGAGCAGCAGCACCCCGATCCTGTGCACGATGGCGGCGGACAGCGCGATGAACGCGATGCCGATGAGCCCACCGATGTAGAGCACCGGGTTGGTGGGGAAGGCGCCGTCGGGTAGCCCCTCGGCGAGGACGGACACTCCGAGAGCCACCACCAGCACGACGGTGCCCACGAGGAAGTTCACGAGGGTCGCGGCCAGCACGTCGTCCGCGGCGGCGCGCACATGCCCGTTGACCGCCTGCTGCCAGGCCGACCCGGCACCCGCGAGCAGCGGCAGCACGGCCAGACCCAGGGCCGACGTCGACTCGAGCCCGCCCGACACCGCGACGGCGACCGCCACCACCGTCAGCACGGGGCCGACGGCGCGGGGGAACGTCACCAGCCGCACCCCACCGGGCCCGAGCCCGAGCCGGTCGACGACGACCGAGCCGATGGACTGGCCCGTCACGAACGCGACGATGAAGGTCGCGACCCCGAGCACACCGACGGTCAGACCCTGCGTGGCGACGAAGAATCCGCCCGCCGCACCGCCGAGCACCTGCCACGGGCGCAGCTGCCCGGTCCGCAGCGCGGTGCCGACCCGCCTCATGCCGGTACGGCCACGCCGGGAGACCAGGAGCGCCAGGCCGAGCAGGACCAGGCCGGACCCGAACGAGACGACCGCCGCGAGGTACCCGCTGCCGACGTGGTCGGCGAGCGACCCGTTGACGCGGCTCTGCAGGGCGACGGCGGAACCGCCGACGGCGGCGAGGAGCACACCGAGCACCGGTCGGCTCGCGGGCCGCGCGCCGTGCGGGCCGGTGGGATCTGGCACGGGCGGGATGGTTCTGGGCACCGGTCGAGTCTAGGAAGCGTGATTGCTCCGGGCAGCGGTGCGGGGCTGTCGGTCTGGTCACAGCGCGACGCCCGGCCGGGGAGCTCCCGGCCGGGCGTCGCGTGGGGTCAGGGGATCAGCTGGTCAGCCCGTCCGCCCAGTCCTGGTTGTCGGCGAGCCAGGCCTCGACGCCGGCGGCCGGGTCACCCTCGTGCTCGTTGACGACCTGGTCCTCGAGGCTGCCGTACTGCTCGTCGTCCAGCTTGGCGTTCGCCATCATCTCGGCGACCTCGGGGAACTCCTCGGAGAACCCGGCGGTGGCGAGCTCGTGCAGGCCCTCGGCCTCGCCCAGGGCACCCTTGGGGTCCTCGAGGTCACGCACCGGGAACGTGTTGTTCGCCCAGAAGGGACGCCACAGCGTGACGACGATGTCCTCCTCGGACTGCACGGCCTCGTCGAGCGCGTTCAGCATGGCCGGCGTCGAGGACGTCTGCAGCTCCCAGCCGTCCTCGTCCAGGCCGTACTCCGGGATGACCTGCTCCTGCGTCGCCTTGGTCAGGCCCGCACCCGCCTCGATGCCGACGATCTTGCCGTCGTAGTCGGCCGACTTGCCGACGAGGTCCTCGATCGACTGCAGCTCCGAGTACTCCGGCACCGCGATCGTCAGCTTGGCGTTGTCGTAGTACGTGCCCAGGTCCTCGATGTCGTCGCCGTACTGCTCCATGTAGGCGGCGTGCGTGACCTCGGGCCACCCGGACGGGAAGACGTCGATGTCGCCCTCGGCGAGACCCGTGTACAGGGGCGCGGCGTCGTTGATCTCCTGGATGTCGACGGTGTAGCCGTCCTTCTCCAGGAGGTTCTTCCAGAGGTAGGCGGTGCTCAGACCGTCCGTCCACGAGGGGATGATGCCCATCGTGATGGTCTTGTCGCCGTCGCCGCTGCCTCCCTCGTCGCTCGAGCCGCAGGCCGTCAGGCCGAGGCCCAGGCCGAGGGCCAGTGCGGCCGCTCCGATCCGCTTGCCGGTGGTGCCAGTCATCGGTGTCCTTCCGTTTCGTATGTCAGGGGTTCGTGACGTCGGGGTCATCAGTGAGGTGAGTCGTCAGGTCTGGGGGAGGAGGCGCGGGGGTGTGCTCAGGCCGCTGTGCGGCTCGCGGCCGGGGTGAACCGCTCGCGCAGCTCGCGGATCCGGCCACGGCCGGGACGTCGGGTGCCGATCGACCCGGTGAGGCGGTCGAGGAAGATCGCGAGGATCACCACGGAGATGCCGCCGTCGAACCCGAGCGCGAGGTCCAGGGTCGAGAGGCTCTTGATCACCTCGCTGCCGAGGCCGGGGGCGCCGACGAGGCCGCCGATCACGGCCATGGACAGCGACAGCATGATTACCTGGTTGACGCCGGCCATGACGCTCGGCAGCGCCAGGGGCAGCTGGACATCCTTCAGGATCTGGCGGGGCGTGGCGCCGAAGGCGTGGCCCGCCTCGACCACCTCACGGTCGACCTGGCGGATGCCGAGCTCGGTGAGCCGGACGGCGGGCGCCAGCGCGAAGATCACGGTGGCGACCATCGCGCCGGCCACGCCGATGCTGAACAGCTTGACCACCGGCACCAGCCAGACGAAGCCGGGCATGGTCTGCAGGAAGTCCATGACGGGCTTGAGGATGCGGCTGACGGTCGACGAACGGGCCGCCCAGATGCCCAGGGGGATGCCGACGACCAGGGCGATCACCGTCGCCACCACCACGATCGCAAGGGTGTCCATCGCGGGCTCCCACATGTCCATCCCGATGATCAGGACCATGCCGACCAGGGTGCCGAGGCCGAGCTTCCAGTTGCGGACCAGCCAGGCCAGGAGCGCGAAGCCCAGGGCGAGAACCAGGGGGTCGGGCGCCTGCAATACCCCCGCGAGCCCGTCGATGGCGGAGGTGATCACGTCACGGAGCGCGTCGAAGACGGCGTCGAACGTGTCCTTGAAGGACTCGAAACCGGTCTCGAGCCAGCTCCCGATCGGGACCGGCGGCACGACCGTCCCGGTGGCCATGTCCTCAGGCACTGAGTGCCTCCTTCGTCTCGTCACCGAGGGCCGCGAGCAGCGTGACGCGCGGCACCACGCCCAGCAGCCGGCCCGCGTCGTCCACCACGGCGATCGCCGGTGTCTCCGCGGCCGGGCCGAAAAGATCGGCGATCAGGGTGTCCGGCCCGACACGGGCGAAGTCGGCCACGGGCCTCAGCAGGCTGGTGATGTCTTTCTGCTCCAGGTTCCTGCCCACCTCGTCCTCGGTGACGTACCCCTTCAGGGTGCGGTCACGTCCGGTGACGAACATGGCGGGGAGCTGGTGCTCACGCATCAGCTTGTGCGCGGCGCGCGGCCCCTGGTCGGACTTGAGCAGGGCGGCAGGCGGCTCCATGACGGACGACGCCGTCAGGACCCGGGTGCGGTCGACGTCGGCCACGAACTGCGCGACGTAGTCGTTGGCCGGGTCGGTGAGGATCTCCTCTGCCGTTCCCACCTGGACGATGCGTCCGTTGCGCATCATCGCGATCCGGTCACCGATCCGCATGGCCTCGTTGAGGTCGTGCGTGATGAAGAGGATCGTCTTGCCGAGCTTCTGCTGCAGCTCGATGAGCTGGTCCTGCATGTCGCGCCGGATCAGCGGGTCCAGAGCGCTGAACGCCTCGTCCATCAGCAGGATGTCGGTGTCCGCGGCGAGTGCCCGCGCCAGACCCACGCGCTGCTGCATGCCTCCGGAGAGCTCGCTGGGCAGGTGCTCGTCCCAGCCGGTCAGGCCGCACATCTCGAGCGCCTCATGGGCCCGCCGCCGGCGCTCCTCCTTGGCCACGCCCTGGGTCTCCAGGCCGTAGGCGGCGTTGTCGATGACGGAGCGGTGGGGGAACAGTGCGAAGTGCTGGAACACCATGCTGATCCGTTCGCGCCGCAGGCGGCGCAGATCCTTGCCGGAGGCGGCGGTGATGTTCTCGCCGTGGAGCTCCACATGCCCGGAGGTCGGCGGGTGGAGCCCGTTGATCATGCGGATCAGCGTCGACTTGCCGGACCCGGACAGGCCCATGACGACGAAGATCTCGCCCTCCTCGACGGTGAACGACGCGTCGATGACCGCGGGTGTCAGACCCGCTCGCTTGAGCTCGGCGGTGTCGGCACCAGCCTCCAGGCGCTTGACGCCCTCGCGGCCCTTTCGGCCGAACACCTTGTACAGGTGGTGTGCCTCGATAGCTGGCACGGAGCCCCCTTTTCTTGGCGGACATCGTGGGCCGGTGAAGTTCAGGTGGCACGTCACGGGGACGTGGACCGCCGTTTACCAGATCATGGTGAGACATGTACATGCAAACCGAGTAAGCGTTCGTTACCGGATCGTTCAGCATTCGTCGAGGTGCGGCAGCTCTCGTCCGCGGGGTGCCGCTTAGGGCAGGATGTCCCCGTGACCCACGACGTGAACCCGCAGGCCGCGGACGACGACGAGCCGACCGACGCTGCGACCTCGGAGCCTGGGACGTTCGACCCCGCGACCTTCGACCCCGCCACGTTCGACCCCGCCACGTTCGACCCCGCGACGTTCGACCCCGAGGCGGTCTCCGCCGAGGACTCGGCGCTCGCCGCCGAGGTGCTCGAGTTCTGGGCGGCCACGCGTCAGTACGCCGGCCTGGCGAAGGCGAGCATCGTGGTGGGCCAGACGGTCAGCGAGACCGTCCCGCCGCAGGCCTGGTCGTTCGGCGACGAGCCGGAGCTGGCCGAGCGACTGCTGGACGCGGTGCTCGCGGGGGACAAGACCGCGACGACGTCGGCCCAGTGGGACTACGACGCCGAGGGCGCGCCGATGCCCGTCGTCGGGGAGCTGTCGATCCTGCTGGACGGTGCCAGCCACCCGCGTGCGCTGATCCGCACGACGAGCGTGGAGACGAGGGCGTTCGGAGAGGTCGACGAGGACTTCGCCGCCGCCGAAGGCGAGGACGACCGGACGCTGGAGTCGTGGCGCGCGGGGCACGAGGCGTACTTCCGCCGGAACCTGCCGGAGGGCCGAGAGTTCTCGGAGGACATGCCCGTCGTGTGCGAGCGGTTCGAGCTGCTCTACCCGCGTTCCTGATGTACCCGCGTTCCTGATCTACCCGTGCTCGTGACGGCTCTGCCGCCGGGGTGTCAGTGTCTCGTCCTACGGTGTGGGCATCGGCCGGGGCCCCGGCCGGTCGGGCACGACGTGAGGTGAGAGCGATGACGCTGCGCTGGTACTCGACGGTGGTGGAGTCCACCGACCACAAGAAGCTGGCCGGCTGGTGGGCCGAGGCACTGGGCTGGCAGGTCATCTTCGAGACGGACGAGGAGTCGGTGCTGGTCCCGCCGTGGGCACTGGAGCTCTCGGAGAAGCTGGACTTCCACCAGGTGCCGCCCGGCATGGTGTTCGTGCCCGTGGAGCACGAGAAGGTGGCCAAGAACCGGCTGCACTGGGATTTCGCGCCGCACACGAGCGACGACCGGGACGCCGAGATCGCGCGGCTGGTGGACCTGGGTGCGACCGTCATCGACGTCGGGCAGCCGGACGACGCGACGTGGACCGTCCTGGCCGACCCGGACGGCAACGAGTTCTGCGTGCTGTCGGCCCGGGACCGGTAGTGACACCGCGTCCAATTCCTGAGACCGGCGTCTCATCCGGCCTGGCGCGCGCGTAGGCTCCGGACATGGCACAGGTGGGTAGGACAGAGGGTATCGACCTCGCAGTGGTCGCAGGTGACGGTATCGGTACCGAGGTCGTCGAGCAGGGTCTCGCAGTGCTCGAGGCAGCGTTGGCGCCGTCGGGCACCAAGCTCTCGACCACCGAGTTCGACCTGGGTGCGCGCCGCTGGCACGCGACCGGCGAGACCCTCACCGACGAGGACCTCGAGAAGATCAAGGGGCAGGACGCGATCCTGCTGGGCGCCATCGGCGACCCGTCCGTCCCGAGCGGCGTGCTGGAGCGCGGCCTGCTGCTCAAGCTGCGCTTCGCGCTGGACCACTACGTGAACCTGCGTCCGACCAAGCTGTTCCAGGGCGTCTCGAGCCCTCTGGCGGACCCGGGCGAGATCGACTTCGTCGTGGTCCGTGAGGGCACCGAGGGGCCGTACGTCGGCAACGGTGGCGCGCTGCGCGTCGGCACGCCGCACGAGATCGCCACAGAGGTCAGCGTCAACACCGCGTTCGGTGTGGAGCGCGTGGTGCGGGACGCCTTCGCCCGGGCGAACGCCCGTGAGCGCAAGCACCTCACGCTGGTGCACAAGCACAACGTGCTGGTGCACGCGGGCCACCTGTGGCGCCGCACGGTCGAGCGGGTGAACGCCGAGTTCCCCGACGTCACGACCGACTACGCGCACGTGGACGCCGCGACCATCTACCTCACGACCAACCCGAGCCGGTTCGACGTGATCGTGACGGACAACCTCTTCGGTGACATCCTCACCGACCAGGCCGCCGCTATCAGCGGCGGCATCGGCCTCGCCGCGTCGGCGAACATCAACCCCGACCGCACCGCGCCGTCGATGTTCGAGCCGGTGCACGGCTCGGCGCCCGACATCGCGGGTCAGGGCAAGGCCGACCCCACGGCAACGATCCTCTCGGTCGCCCTGCTGCTCGACCACCTGGGTTTCACGGCCGAGTCCGCGCGGGTCCAGGACGCCGTCGCCGAGGACCTCGCGACGCGCGGCGACGCCGTACGCACCACCGACCAGGTAGGCCGCGACATCGCGGCCCGCGTGACCGAGTAGCCCGCCCGACGCAGGCGGCGCCCGGGTCACGCAGACCACACCGGGCGCCGCCTTCGTACGTCGAAGGCCGTCCGGGTAGGCGCCCGGCTCGGAATGCTCCTTCGCCTTGCCGGGCGTGGAAGACTGACAACAGCATTCCGGTGAAAGGCATCGATATGACAACAACGACGGATCCCATCCTCCCCGCCCCGCTCGAAGACCTGGTGGCGCTCTTCGACGTGCGGCCCACCGACGTGCCCACGCCGGGCGCGGAGCGTGCCGAGGCGCTCCGCGCGCCGAAGTTCGGGACGGTCTTCACGGACCACATGGCGCGGATCTCGTGGAGCAGCGCGGACGGCTGGAGGGACCGGCGGATCGAGAAGTACGGCCCGCTCCAGCTCGACCCCGCCACGGCCGTGCTGCACTACGCGCAGGAGATCTTCGAGGGTCTCAAGGCGTACAAGCACGCGGACGGCTCGATCTGGACGTTCCGCCCCGACCAGAACGCGGCGCGGTTCGCGCGGTCGGCCCACCGCATGGCGCTGCCCGCGCTCAGCGTGGACGACTTCATCGGTTCGTTGGCCGCCCTGGTCCGCACGGACATCGACTGGGTGCCCGACGGTGAGGACTCCTCCCTGTACCTGCGGCCCTTCATGTACGCCTCGGAGGCGTTCCTCGGGGTGCGGCCGTCGCTCGAGGCCGAGTACCTGGTCATCGCCTCGCCCGTCGGCCCGTACTTCGCGGGCGGCGTCCAGCCGGTGTCCATCTACGTGTCCGAGCAGTACCACCGGGCGGGACCGCCCGGAGGTACCGGCAACGCGAAGTTCGGCGGCAACTACGCGGCGAGCCTGCTGCCCCAGCTCGAGGCGCAGAAGCAGGGTTTCGACCAGGTGTGCTTCCTGGACGCCGCCACCAGCACCTACCTCGAAGAGCTCGGCGGCATGAACGTGTTCCTCGTCATGGACGACGGCACGGTGCACACCCCCGAGCTCGGCTCGATCCTGGAGGGCATCACGCGGGCCTCGGTGCTCAAGCTCGCCGGCGACCACGGGTACGACGTGGTGGAACGGCGCATCCCGCTCGAGGAGGTCGTGGCAGGGCTCGGGTCCGGCAGGATCAAGGAGTTCTTCGCGTGCGGCACCGCCGCGGTCGTGACGCCCGTGGGGCGTCTCGCCGGCGGCACGTTCGACCACGAGATCAACGGTGGTGAGCCCGGCGAGCTGACGATGGCGATCCGCCAGGAGCTCACCGACATCCAGTACGGCCGCGCCGAGGACCGCCACGGCTGGATGCGCCGCCTGGCCTGAGCGTCTCGCGTCGAGCTCTGTCCGTGGGGCGAGCTCTGTCCGTGGGGCGAGCTCGCCGAGACCCAGGTCTCGGCGAGCTCGACCACGGGACCGCCTCAGCCCGCGCCCCAGAGGCGGCCGATCGCGTCGCGGGCCACGAGGAAGCCGACGATGCCCACCACCCAGGCAGTGGTGCTCGCCGCGTTCTTGGTGAGCCAGCGGTCCAGACGCCCGAGCGGCCGCTCCACCAGTGGCGCCGCGAACAGCCGAGCGGCCGTCAGTACCAGCGCCGGCGCGATCATCACGAGGCAGTACCCCAGGATCCACACGCCGGAGACGGGCCAGCCCGGCCCCTGCGTGCCGATCAGGCCGAGCGCGGCGAGGTAGGGCAGCATCGTCGCCACCTCGACCAGGCCGGCGCCCACCGCGAGTGCCGCGAGGGCACGTCCGCTGCCGGCCTCGCTGCTGAGCACCCGCTCGCGCCAGCGGCTCAGCCGGCCCGCGCGTCCGGGTGCCGCCGCGGCGGTCGGCGACGTGGACATCGCGACGTCGGCTGCCCCCGACGTCGTGCCGCCCGACGTCGTGCCGCCCGACGTCGTGCCGCCCGACGTCGTGCCGCCCGACGTCGTGCCGCCCGACGTCGTGCCGCCTGCCGACGGGACGGTCGACGACGGGACGGTCGCGGCCTCCGCGGGCTTGCGGCCGCCGATGGGCTCCAGCTTGAAGCTCCAGGCGAGCAGGGCCGCGCCGACCACGAGCTGCGCGATCAGGAACGGGCGCGTGTCGGCCAGTGTGGCGAGAGTGTCGCTCAGCGCACCGGCCCCGAGCAGGATCGCGAAACCGATGAGCGCGTAGAACCCGGCGATCGACCCGAGGTAGAGCAGCATCCGCCCCACGCGCACCCGCCCGGGCGACATCAGCAGCCACACGGGGATGAGCAGGGTGCCGAAGCTCGTCGAGTCGATGAGCGCGAGCACTGCCAGCACGCCGATCAGCGTGGTGCCCGTGAGCTCGCCGGAGATGAGGTCCATGCGGCCAGCCTGGTGCAGGTGCCGCACGGGCGCATCGGTCGAAGCGCCGAGGGCACCGTACATCCTTCGGATGACCCACGCCGTGCCCTCGCGTGCTGAGATGGTGCCATGTCCCGCACCACTGAGCTGATCGCGTCGATCACCAAGGTGGTCATGGCCGAGGATCGGCGCGGCGACGTGCTCACGGCGGTGGGCCTGTTCGCCGTCGCGCTCGCGCTCGACGCGCTCGGCCTGGTCCGGACGTCCTGGGCCGGGCCGCCGGGCGCGTCGACCTGGTGGTTCGTCGTCCTGGCGGCCGTCGGCGCCACCGCGCTCGTGTGGCGCCGCACCTACCCGTTGGGCGCGCTCGGCGTCGCCCTGACCGCGTTCCTCGCCGACCTCGCGCTCGGCGGCAGTGTCGGCCTGATCGTCATCCTCTGGGAGGCGCTGTACGGGGTGCACCTCTATGGGCGTCCCCGGGCGCGTCGCGTGACCGTGGTCAGCGTCGGCGTCGTCTCCCTGGCGTTGATGATCGTGACGGGAGAGGTCACGGGCGAGGCCCGGTACGCCGTCCTCGCCGGGCTCCAGGCGCTGACGATCCTCGTGATGCCGATGTGGTGGGGAGCCAACGTACGCCAGGGGCGCGAGCTCACCGCGGCGGCGCACGAACGGGGACGCCTCGAACGGGAGCGCAGCACCGCCCTGCTCCGCCTCGCCGAGGCCGCCCGGTACGACGCCGTCCGCGCCGAGCGCACCGCCGTGGCCCGGGACCTGCACGACGTCGTGGCCTCGCACCTCTCGGCGATCACCATCACCTCGGGCGCCGCGCTCGCGGGGCCGGCCCAGCCCGAGCGGGACCGCGCGGCGCTGCGCGCCATCCGCGCGGAGAGCCTGGCCTCGTTGCAGGACATGCAGTCGATGATCCGGGTGCTGCGGGCCGAGACGGGGCAGGACGGGCCCACCGCGGACGGCGGGGGGCCGGGTGGGGCCGGGCCGGAGGGTACGACACCGTCCGGGCCGGCGTCGTCGGGCGTCCGCGCGTCCGACCTGCTGGCGGCGCCTCGGGTCGCGCAGCTGGAGCCGGTGCTGGAGCAGGCGCGGCTCGCCGGGCTGGACCTGACGGTCGCGGACCCGGGCGGCGTCCTGACGGGCGGCACCGTCCTGCCCGCGGCGGTGGACCACGCGACCTACCGGGTGGTCCGCGAGGCGCTCACGAACGTGCTCAAGCACGGCGGCGTCCGGGTGGGGCTACGGTTCACCGTGGGTGACGGGCTGGAGGTCGAGGTGCACGACGGCGGCACGCGTCCCGGCGGCCGGGACCCCGAACCGGTCGGCGGCGGAACAGGCCTCGGCCTGGTGTCGATGCGAGAGCGCATCGAGTCCCTCGGGGGAACGTTCGAGGCAGGCCCGGTGAGCCAGGCCGACGACGGGGGATGGCGGGTCCGCGCCGTCCTGCCGCTGCCCAGGGTCGAGCGCGCCGAGCCCGCGCCGTCGGACGGGCCGGCCACCCCGGTGCTCAAGCCGCCGCTCGCTCAGCAGCTCACTCCGCCGCTCAGTCCGCCGACCGGGCTCCACGCATGATCCGCGTGCTGCTCGCCGACGACCACGCCGCGATCCGGGCGGGCCTGCGCATGCTCCTCGCGACGGCCGGTGACATCGAGGTGATCGGCGAGGCCGGTGACGGCGCGGTGGCGGTGGCCAACGCACGCGCGCTGCGCCCCGACGTCGTGCTCATGGACGTCCGCATGCCCGGGACGGACGGCGTGACCGCGACCCGGCAGATCGTCGACGAGGGCCTGTCCGAGGTCCTCGTGCTCACGACGTTCGACCTGGACGAGTACGTGTTCGGCGCGCTGCGGGCGGGGGCCGCGGGCTTCCTGCTGAAGACCGCCGAGGCGACCGCACTGGTGGACGCGGTACGACACGTCGCGGCGGGTGACGGCGTGGTGGCGCCGGAGGTGACCCGGCGGCTCATCGCGGAGCTGTCCGCGCCGCGAGGGCGGAACGGCGCCCGCGGCCGGGATGGAGCGGCGGCCCTGCCCGCGGACCTGACGCCGAGGGAGCGCGACGTGCTGGCCGGGCTCGGCTGCGGCCTGTCGAACGCGGAGCTCGCGGCCGCGCTGGTGATCAGTGAGGCCACCGCCAAGACCCACGTGTCGCGAGTGCTCGCCAAGCTGGGCGTCACCTCCCGTGTCCAGGCGGCCATCGTGGCCCGTGATGCCGGGCTCGCCTGACAGCAACTGGTCCCGCGAAGTCACGCCGCACGTGTCAGACCCACAGGTCAACCGAGTGTCCTGTGGGTCTGACACGTGCGGGGGGGCCAGTGGTCAGACGGGCGTGCGGCGCACCACGGTGCGGCTCAGCGTTCCCGTCAGCAGCGAGTAGACGGCCGAGCCGATGATGATCCACACGATCGCCGCCAGGATGGCCGGCACGATCTCCGGCCGGTCCGCGAACGGCACCGCGGCGAGGATCACCGTGGCGAGCGCGACCACCCACCCGAAGAACGACCGGGGGCGGGGCGTGCTCAGCACGAGCAGGTACAGCACGATCGCCGCGCCCAGGGCGAAGAGCACCCCCGCGACCACCCAGGCCATCATGTCGGAGCCGGTGCCGAACAGGTCTGCCTGCGGCTGGACGTCCAGGTTGAGCACGTCCTCGAGGATGAACGTGGCGGCCAGCCCGATGAGGGCGGCCACGAGCATGGTCGCCAGCACTCCGGCCCAGTACCTGCCCACCTCCAGGCCGAGGCGCGGATCCTGCGTGCCCGACGTGACGGGCTGGACCGCCGCCTGCTCGGGCGGCTGGCCCACAGGCACGGTCGGGGTACCCGGCGCCTGGGCGGGCGGTGGGTAGGAGGCCGGCGGAGGCGGCTGCTCGCGGTACTCGGGGTCGTAGGGGCGGTTCAGGTCGCTCATCGCGGTACCTCCCGGTTGTGAACCTAATGTCCACTTCAACACAGGTGGACTGACGTCGCACCTCGGCCCTCCCGGGGGGACATGTCAGAACCTCAGGTCACCCGAGTGACCTGAGGTTCTGACACGTGGTGGGGGGTCGGGTGGGTGGTCAGGTCAGGCCCTGGAGATCCAGCACGAGGCCCTTGACGGCGGTCGCCGGCACCTGGCCGGCGTCGTCCTCGACCCAGCGCGCGACGGACGCCGGAACTCGCGCGTCCGAGCACAGCACGAGCGGTGTGTCGGCCGAGGAGTCGGGCAGCCGGCCGTGTGTGCCGCGCACGTACGACGCGTCGAGCGGCGTGGTGCTCATCGCGTACCGCAGCCCGAGCTTCTTGCGCACCAGGTTCAGGCCCGCCTTCGCCTTGGCCCGCGGGTCGGCGGGGTCGAAGAACAGCTCGGCGGGGTCGTAGCCCGGCTTGCGGTGGATGTCGACGCCGCGCGCGAACTCCGGCGCCCGGTCGTCGTCGAGCCAGTAGTAGTACGTGAACCACGCGCGCGGCTCGGCCACGACCACGAGCTCGCCCGCCCGCTCGTGGTCCAGGCCGTACGTGGCCTGCGCCTCGCGGTCGAGCACCTCGTCGACGCCGGGCACGCCGCGCAGCAGGTCCGCGACCCGTTTCACGTCGGAAGGGTCGTCGACGTACACGTGCGCCACCTGGTGGTCGGCGACAGCGAAGGCGCGCGACGTCCACGGGTCGAGCTGCTCGCGGCCGTCCTGCGTGTAGACCTCCAGGTAGCCCTCGCGCCGGAGGATGCGGTTGATGTCCACCGGCTGGTTCGCGGGTCCGATGCCGTACTCCGACACGGCGACCACGGTGACGCCCGCGGCCTCGGCGTCGTCGAGCAGCGGGGTCAGCACGGCGTCGAGCTCCGCCGCCGCCCGGTCCGCCTCGGGCGAGTCCGGCCCGAACCGCTGCAGGTCGTAGTCGAGGTGCGGTACGTACGCCGTGGTGAGCTGGGACTTCCGCGTGCGCAGCAGGTGCCGGGTCACGTCGACGATCCACCGCGACGAGGCGATGGACGCCGTGGGGCCCCAGTACGTGAACAGCGGGAAGTCGCCGAACCGGCCCACGAGGTCGTCGTGCAGCGCCGCCGGCCGGATGTACGCGTCGGCCGACTTGCGTCCGTCGGCGTGGTAGATCGGCCGCGGCGTGACGGTCACGTCGGTGGTCATGCCCATCGCGTACCACCAGCACACGTTGTCGGCCGTGTACATCGCGTCGTGCCGGCGGCCGGCCTCCCAGACCTTCTCGCCCTCGACCAGCCGGTTGTGCTGCCGCCAGAGGTACACGTCACCCAGCTCGCGGAAGTACCAGCCGTTACCGACGATCCCGTGCTCGGCGGGCATCAGGCCGGTGAGCATCGTCGACTGCACGCTGCACGTCACGGCGGGCAGCACCGTGGCGAGCTCCGACTGCCAGCCCGCCCCGGCAAGCCTGCGCAGGCGCGGCATATGGCTCAGGGCGCGGGCGGTGAGCCCCACGACGTCGAGGAGCAGGACAGGCTTCAGACCCTCACTCATCGGATGACTCATCGGGCGACCCCTTCCGTGGTCAGCAGATTCTCCCGGGCCCAGCGGAGCTCGGCGGCGATGCCGGTCACGAGCTCGTCGGTGCCCTCGGGCAGCACGTTGGGCGGCAGGACCGACCACGTGTACGTCTCGACGTCGAGGTGCGCCTCGGCGCCGTGCGGCGCGGCCCGGACCGCGGCGACGGCGTCGCGCAGCACGTCGGTCGTCGCGGCGAGCGGCGGCGCTGGCTCGTGGTGCAGCGGCACGTGGAAGTGCACCCGCCACGGACCCTGCCCCGGCAGGCCGGGCCGGCGGTCGGCGTCGCCGAGTGCCACGGGCAGGTCGTCCGAGGCCAGCACGTCACCGTCCGCCGTCAGCTCACGGACCTGGTGCAGGTAGCGCTTCTCCACGAACTGCCCGACGGCGGCCCGCGCGCCCGGCGCCGAGACGTCGGCGACCTCGAGGGCGGCGGACGCCTGCACCTTGACCACGCGCAGACCGGCATCGGTGATCCGGCGGACGGCGCCCGCCGGGTCGGCGAACGAGACGGCCAGGTGGCAGGTGTCCAGGCAGACGCCGACGTACTCGGGGTCGATCCGGCGACCCTCCGGCCACTCCGGGCCCGTGCGCGCGGCGAGCCACGAGACGACGTCCTCCACGGTGTCGAGCACACAGCCCGGCTCGGGCTCGACCGCGACGCGGACGGTCCGGCCGGTGCGCTGGGCCAGCTCACGCAGCTCGGCGGACAGCGTGGCGAAGGCCCGGGTGGCCTCGTCGTCGTCCGCGCGGGTCCACGGTGCGCGCCACGCCAGGGGCAGGGTCGAGATCGACCCGGCGACGCCGTCGGGCAGCAGGTCGGCGAGCACCCGCGCGCACGCGAGGACGTAGTCGAGGCGCGCGCGCTCGGCCCAGGTTGGGGAGTACACCGCGAGCTTGACCACCTCGCGGTGGAACCCGCCGTACGGAAAGGCGTTCAGCGTGTGCACCTGGAGCCGGTGCTCGGCGAGCGCCGTGCGCAGGCGCTCGCGGTCGGCCGCGGAGGTGTCCAGGCGGTGTGCGAGATCGGCGGGCAGCCACAGGCCGACGCCGAGCCTGTCGAGGCCCGCGGCCTCGCGGACCGGGCCCGCGTACCGGGCGAGCTGGTCGATGACGCCGTCCAGGTCCTCGGACGGGTGCACGTTGGTGCAGTAGGAGAGCAGCATGCCCGTTCCTCCCGTCGCCTCAGGCACGCGCGCCCCGCAGCACGGACGAACCCTCGAACTCGACGCCGGGCGTGGGTGGCGCGCCCTCCGTGAACCCCGGGACGGGGTCGAGCACGAGGTTGCCGGACTGCCCGTAGAACTCGACGGGGTTGCGCCACAGCACTTCGTCGACGTCGTCCTCGCTGAAGCCGGCGGCGAGCATCGCGTGCCCGGTCCGGGCCGTCTTCAGCGGGTCGGAACGACCCCAGTCGGCGGCCGAGTTCACGATCATCCGCTCGGTGCCGTACTCCTTCAGCAGCGCGACCATGCGGTCCTCGTCCATCTTGGTGTCGGGGTAGATGGAGAACCCGGCCCAGGCCCCTGCGTCGCGCACCATGGCGACGTTGGTCTCGTTGAGGTGGTCCACCAGCACCCGCTCGGGCGGGAGGCCCGACTCGTGCACGACGTCGAGGGTGCGGCGCGTGCCCGTGAGCTTGTCGCGGTGCGGGGTGTGCACCAGGACGGGCAGCTCGGCGTCACGTGCCATCTGCAGCTGGGCCGCGAAGACCTCGTCCTCCTCGGATGTCATCGAGTCGTACCCCACCTCGCCCACGGCGACCACACCGTCCTTGAGCAGGTAGCGCGGCACCTCGGCGAGCACCTCGCGGCAGCGTGGGTCGTTCGCCTCCTTGGGGTTGAGCGCGATGGTGGCGTGGTGGCGGATGCCGAACTGCGCCGCCCGGAACCGCTCCCAGCCCAGCAGGGAGTCGAAGTAGTCGGTGAACGAGCCGACGCTGGTGCGGGGCTGGCCCAGCCAGAACGCGGGCTCGACCACGGCCCGCACCCCCGAGGCGTACATCGCCTCGTAGTCGTCGGTGGTGCGGCTCGTCATGTGGATGTGCGGATCGAGGATGCGCATCGTCACTCCTTCGTGGTGCTGAGCCGGGTGCCGAGGGCGTCGGCGGCCCGGGTGCTCGTGAGCCGGTCGAGGTCGGCGGGGACGGTGCGGCCGGCAGCGCGGCGCTCCGCGGCGAAGTCGCGCGCCATGCGGTCCAGCTCGTCGTCGGCCCGCGCCTCGAGGTCGCCCGCGGCGTCGAGGCTCACACCCTGGAAGACGAGCTTGAGGATCGCGTGCCGCCACGTGTGCTGGTCGAGGTGCCGGGTCCCGAACGGGCCGACGGCGGCCGCGACCAGGCTCGGGTCGTTGGTGCGCAGCGCGTCGGCGGCGAGCTCGAGGCCGGTGCTGACGAGCGCTGTGGCGCCGGGGTCTGTGCTGCCGGAGCCTGCGCTGCCTGTGCGGTCGAGGTCGCCGCGCTCCTCCAGGGCGTCGAGGCCGCGCAGCACGCCTCGTCGCTCGGCCGCGTCGCCCTGCCGGTAGAGGGCGGCCAGACGGTCGGCACAGTCCTGACCGGTGCCCACGGCGTCGGCCAGCGCGACGACGAGGCCGGCCCGGGCGGCGTCGTCGACCGTGCCGTGGACCACGCCGGCCGGGTCGACGTCGGGCCGCAGCGGCCCGCGTCCCACCCGGCGGGCCGCGAGCGCGAAGGCACGCGTGACGCCGTCCGGGTCGCGCGCGATCTCGGCACGTGCTCCCGCGAGCCAGTCGGAACCAGGCGGGGTGCTCGGCCCGGTGCTCGTACCGGCCGGGGTCCGGCCCGTCGCGTCCGTGGGTACCTCGGCGTTCATCGCAGGGTCCTCTCGGTAGTGGGCTCAGGCGCCGCTGCGCCGATGACCGCCGCCCACGCCCGCATCAGCGCGGCCCGGCTGTCGAGGGCGAGACGCGGGGCGTCGTGGGAGTGGCGGGGCAGCTCGACGGCGGCGACGCCGGTGTAGCCGATGTCGGCGAGCGTGGCGAGCACCAGCGGCAGGTCGATGTCCCCCTCGCCGAAGGGCCGGTGCTCGTGGTGCGTGCGCGGCATGTCGTCGAGCTGCACGTTGCTCAGGTACGGCGCGGCGGCCCGCAGGGCGCCCTCCACCCCGTCGGGCTCGACGACGAGGCAGTGCCCGACGTCGACGGTGATGCCCAGCTCCGGCGGCGCGCCCACCTCGGCGAGCAGGCGCAGGGCGTCGTCGACCGTCTCGACGAGCATGCCCGGCTCGGGTTCGATCGCGAGCCGCACCCCGCGTTCCCCGGCGTACTCGGTCAGTGCGGCCACTCGGTCCCGGAGCCGGGCCCAGCCGTCGGCGGGAGCGGCGTCGTCCGGCAGGATGCCGGAGAAGAACGAGACGCAGCGGGCGTCGAGATCGGCAGCGACCTCCACCGCACGTTCGAGGAAACGCATCCGCAGGGTGGCGTCGCGGTCCACGAGGGTGGGCCGGTGCTTGTGCAGCGGGTCGAGCAGGTACCGGGTGCCGGTCTCGACGACCGTCGCCGCACCCGTGCCCCCGCGCATCCGCAGGAGGTGGGCCCGCAGTGCGGTCACCTCGGCAACGGCGTCGGACGAGAACGGGTCCAGGTGCGGAAAGCCGAGGGTGAGTGCCACGGCGTCGTAGCCGACGTCGTCGAGCACGTCGAGCGCCGTGTGCAGGGGGTGGTCGCCGAAGCCGTTGGTGCCGTAACCCAGAAGGAACGGTGGTCTCACGTGATGCTCACCCCCGCCCGGCCGCGGAGCCTGCCGACCAGGCGCAGCCCGTAGCCGACGGCGGCGACCCCCGCCAGCAGCGCGGTGGTGCCCAGGCTCCCGGACCGTGCCGCCCACGTGGCCTGCAGCGGCACCATCGCCTGGATGCCGGACCGGGTGGCGGTCCGGGCGTTGGCCGCTGTCGGCTCCGCCGCCGCACGGACCTGCGCCGGCAGGCACGCGGCGGCGTAGGCGCCGGCGGCCGCGACGGTGGTCCAGCGGGTGACGGTCCGGTGGTTGACGGTCCGGTAGCGGGCGCCGCCAGGTGCTCCGGCGGATGCTGTGCTCCGGGTGGTTGCTGCCGCGGCTGCCCCCGCGATGGTTCCCGCGGCGACACCCCCGGCGACCCAGGACGTGGTGCCGTGCACCTCGCCGCGGGACAGCACGGTGACGCCGAGCGTGTGGGCCGTGAGCCCGGCGGCCGCCGGGAGGGCCGACCGCACGTCGCCCGGCGTGGCGCCGAGCAGCACGTCGAGCCCGCGGCACGCGGCCATGACGAACGGCCCCGTCGGGTGGTCCTTCGCGACCAGGTCGTAGGTCCAGACGCAGGCCGCGAGCGGCAGTGCGACGGCGAGCGCCCGACGTCCGCCGGCCAGGCCCGCCGCCGCCACGCCGCCCGCGGTCAGTGCCGCGCCGACCGTGAGCGCGCCGCGCGGCGAGATGCGGCCCGACGGGATGGGACGCTCCGGGCGTTCGACGGCGTCGACGTGCCGGTCACCGTAGTCGTTCAGTGCCATGCCGCCCAGGTAGAGGCAGGCGGAGGCGACGGGCAGCAGCGCGTGCCGCGCGCGGATCGGCATGGACGTTCCGGCTCGTGCCGCGGCCAGACCGGCCAGGGAGTCGCCGACCACGGACAGCGCGGCGGGCGCCCTGACGAGTTCGACGAGGTCGCGCAGGCCGGGCCGCCGCGGGTGCCCGGGCCGTTCGTGCTGTTCGTGCCGTTCACCACAGCCGCCGCCGGGGTGGGGGCCCTCCTGGCAGTCATCACCGTGGTCGGCGGGGGTGGGGGTGGAGGGCCAGAGCGGGGGATCGAAGCGGGGGCGGAACCTCGGGGTGGGGCGGGGGGTCACGGGCGGACCTGTGCCGTGGTGCGGCGCACCCAGTCCTCGAGCGCTACCGACTGCGCGGCGGCGTCGTGCACGTCGGAGGCCCACGGGTCCTTGAAGAAGAAGCCCAGCTCCGGCACCGGACCGCTGATCCCCGCGGCGTGCGCGAGCGCGAGCAGGCGCGCCAGGTCGAGGACGAGCGGCGCGGCGAGCATCGAGTCGTGTGCGCTCCACGTGGTCTGCAGCGTGAGCCGCGAGCCGAGGAAGCCCTCGACGTGCACGTGGTCCCAGGCGACCTTGATATCGCCCAGGTCGGGCACGTTGTCGATGTGCAGGGGAGTGGTGTCGCTCCCCGTCAGCGCTGTCAGGCCCCGCGACTTGCTGGCCAGCTTGCTGCGCACGGCGTCGGGGTCGGCGAGCGTGGCGCCGTCGCCGCCGCCCAGCAGGTTGGTGCCGGACCAGGACAGCACCTTGAGTCCGCGCGCGGCGAAGGCCGGGGCCAGCACCGTGCGCAGCCAGGTCTGCCCGGTCTTGCCGTCCTGCCCGGCCACGGGGATGCCATGCTCGCCGGCGAGCTGGGCCAGCGCGGGCAGGCCCATGCCCGCCGACGGCGTGAAGGCGGCGTAGGCGGCCCCCGCGAGGATCGCCGCGTACGCCGAGACCGACGAGGGCGGGAGCACTGCGCGGTCCGGGTCGGCCAGGGCGGCGAGCAGGGCCTCGGGGTCCTCGTGCTCGGGTACGGGCTCGACGGGCGGCTCGGTCGAGGAGAGGTCGACCACGACGACCCGCGCCAGACCGTGCCGTTCCTGGAACGAGGTGATGTCGGCGGCGAGCCGCTCGGCCGCGGCCTGCTGGGATGTGCTTTCCGCACCGCTGCGCGGGTCGTAGCCCGGGCGCACCTCGGCATCGGCCCGCTCCAGGGCGTCGTGCGTGGCGGCCAGCAGTCGCTGCGGGATCATGCCCGTCTCGACCAGCACCTCGGCCCGCTTGGTCATGGTGACCGAGGAGATGTCGTGCCCGCCCACGACGAGGTCCGCGAACCCGGGCAGTCCCGCGGACGCGAACGGCTCTCGCGCGGTGACACAGCCCGTCGGCGGAGACTGCCCCTCGGTGATGGCCGCGAGGCCCACCGTCGCGGTGCTGGCCACGGAGCCTCGAGCTCCGACGAACCAGATTCCAGTGCGTATCGCTGCGTTGTGGCGTGCAGAGGCGTCGTGCATCATCGCTCCCCGGTCCGACGTCGTCGTCCCGAGCAACCTATCTCGCACTTATGCCGATTAGCAAACAAAAGTTCAAAGATCGCCGGAAGAAGCGAGATGGGCGACATCGCCGTTGTGGACACCACTACCGCCACCCGCCGCGCTGTGGCACTATGACGCGCATGACGACTCCGCGCTCCACCCTGCGACAGGTGATCATCATTTCGTAGCGCGTCCGGCGACACCCCACCGGACGCGCAGACCTTCCACACCCGGAGGGTCTTTTTTTGTTGGTCCGACGGTCCCCTGCGGGCGGCCCGTCGGACGCATCGCCAGACACATCGTTGGGAGCATCGATGACCACCGCCTCGTTCCAGGTGTACGACACGACGTTGCGTGACGGCGCGCAGCAGGAGGGCATGAGCCTCTCCGTCTCCGACAAGCTCGCCATCGCGGCTCTGCTCGACGAGCTCGGCGTCGGCTACATCGAGGGTGGCTGGCCGGGTGCTGTCCCCAAGGACACCGACTTCTTCGCCCGGGCCGCGACGGAGCTCACCCTGAAGAACGCGGTGCTCGCCGCGTTCGGGGCGACCCGCCGCGCGGGCGTCCGGGCAGGTGACGACCCGCAGGTACGCGCCCTGCTCGACGCCGCGACCCCCGTGGTGACGCTCGTCGCCAAGTCGGACGTCCGCCACGTCGAGCGTGCGCTGCGCACCACCCGCGCCGAGAACCTCGCGATGATCGGCGACACGGTCGCGTTCCTCGTGCGGGAGGGGCGCCGGGTGGTCCTCGATGCCGAGCACTTCTTCGACGGCTACCGGCACGACCCCGCGTACGCGACCAGTGCTGTCACCGCCGCGTTCGACGCCGGAGCCGAGGTGGTCACCCTCTGCGACACCAACGGCGGCATGCTGCCGTCGTGGATCGGCGAGATCGTGCACGAGCTGCGCGACGCGACCGCCGCCGGGTCCGAAGGGCTGCTCGGTGTGCACGCGCACAACGACAGCGGCTGCGCCGTCGCGAACACCCTCGCCGCCGTCGAGGCCGGGGCCACCCACGTGCAGGGCACCGTCAACGGGTACGGCGAGCGCACCGGCAACGCCGACCTCATCACCGTCGTGGCCAACCTCGAGCTCAAGTCTGGTATGTCCCTCCTGGCCGACGACGGCCTGCGGGAGGCGACCCGGATCGCGCACGCCATCAGCGAGATCACCAACATCTCGCCGTTCGCGCGCCAGCCGTACGTCGGGGCGAGCGCGTACGCCCACAAGGGTGGACTGCACGCCAGTGCCATCCGCGTGGACCCCGACATGTACCAGCACACCGACCCCACCCTGGTGGGCAACGACATGCGCATGCTCGTGTCCGACATGGCGGGCCGCGCGTCGATCGAGCTCAAGGGCCGGGAGCTGGGCTTCGACCTCGCGGGTCAGGGCGAGCTGCTGTCCCGGGTCACGAACCGCGTGAAGGACGACGAGGCCTCCGGCTACACGTACGAGGCGGCCGACGCGTCGTTCGAGCTGCTGCTGCGGTCCGAGCTCGGGCGCCGGCCGGAGTTCTTCACCGTCGAGTCCTGGCGCGCCATCGTCGAGACCGTGCCGGCGGGCGCGGCGCCGCCGTCGGTCCACGCGCCCGACGCCGCGGCCGTGGCCGAGGCGACCGTCAAGCTCCGGGCCGGCGGCGAGCGCATCGTGTCCACAGGTGAGGGCAACGGTCCTGTCAACGCGCTGGACCAGGCGCTGCGCAGCGCGCTGTCCCAGGTCTACCCGGAGCTCGCCCGGTTCGAGCTCATCGACTTCAAGGTGCGGCTGCTGGACACCGAGCTCGGCACCGACGCGATCACGCGCGTGCTGATCGACACCAGTGACGGTGAGCACTCGTGGTCGACCGTCGGGGTGGGGCCCAACGTCGTCGAGGCGGCGTGGGAGGCGGTCACCGAGGCGTACGTGTACGGCCTGATGAAGTCGGGCGTCGAACCCCGCCCATGAAAAGGCCGCCGAGGTAGTCCTCTGGCGAGGTCTACCTCGGCGGCTTCGGTGGATCAGGCGACGGGGGCGGCCGGGGTGGCCGGGCCGTCCATCTTGCTGGTGCCGAAGTCGAGACGCTGGTCGCGCACGGCGTCGTACGTCGCCTTGATGGCGATGGACGAGCGGTCGTACGTGCGCTGGGCGACCCGCACGAACAGGTAGTCCACGACCGTGAGCTGCGCGATACGGCTCGACATGGCGCCGACCCGGAACTGGGTCTCGCGCGCGGTGGTGGCGAGGACGACGTCGGACACGAGGCCGATCGGAGCGTCCGGGAAGTTCGTGATGGCCGCGGTGAGGGCGCCGCGCTTGCGCGCGATCTCGAGGGCCTGGTTGGTCTCGCGCGTCTGACCCGAGTGGGAGACGGCGATCGCGACGTTGCCCGGCTCGAGCAGGGCCGACGACGCGAGCTGCTGGTGGGGGTCCGGCGACGTGAACACGAAGACGCCGATGCGCTGCAGCTTCATCGCGAGGTCGGCGGCGGCGAGGTTGGACGATCCGACCCCGTAGACGTCGACCCGCTTGGCCTCGGAGATGGCCGTGGCCACCCGCTCGATCGCGTCGGTGTCGATCATGCGCGCGGTCTCTTCGATGGTGCGCGCCTCGTGGAACGCGATCTTCGAGACGACGGCCTCGATGTCGTCGGTCTGGTTGATCTCACCCTCGGCGATCCCGGACCGCTCCATCTCGACCTCGCGGCGACTCGTCGCCTGCGCCAGGTCGATCCGGAACTCGGGGTAGCCCGCGTACCCGACGGCACGGCAGAAACGCACCACGGTGGCCTGTGACGTGTCCGCGTGCCCGGCGAGCTCGGTGATGGTCGACTGGACGACGGTGTTCGGGTCGTCGAGGACCGTCTGCGCCACTCTTGCCTCTGCTGGCCGCAGCGTCGGTAGTGCGCGCCTGAGTCGGACGAGGACGTCACCTGTCATGTCGCATCTCCCGGGATGGGGTGGTGGGGCTGGGGGTCGAGAACATACACCCGTACCGGGGATTCGGGCACAACGGGGTAGTGAAGGTACGGCGCAGGGAACGACCGTCGGTCACTGAAGCTCGTCACCGGGCAGCTCGGTCGCCGACAGCCCTGCCGTCAGGGTGTCCGCGGCGCCCACGTCCTCGGCGGACTCGCGCAGCGTGTGGTGGCCGTCCACGCGGACGGTGAGCCACGGCCGGAACCCGGCGACGGACTGCGGTGCCTCGCGCAGGCGCCGGGCCAGGGTCAGCGCGCCGTCGAGCGGCGAGCCGGCGCTCGGAACCAGCGAGACCTCGGGGCGGTCCTCCGAGAGGTGCTTGGTGAGGGACACCGTCAGCGGCGACTCCTCCTGCACCAGGCGGCCGGTCGTCGAGGCGAGCGGCGGGATACCGCGGCCCAGCGCGCTGGACAGCGTGTCCGCCAGGTGCCGTCCGGCCTCCTCGAGGATCCGGATCGACGTCGGGTCGCCCTCGCCGGCGGCGATGATGACCTCGGGGGCCATCGACGCGAGCTGCCGGGCGCGCTCGGCGTTCTTGTAGAACTGGTTGGGCCAGCTCTCGATCAGGCCGAACTTGGCGACGGCGGCTTCCAGCAGACGCTTCGACGCGCCACGGGAGGCACCGTCGTGGTAGCGGCCGGCGGCGCGCAGGGCCTCGCCGCCCACCCAGACACCCGCGCCCAGGTCACCGAGCAGGTGACCCCAGCCGTCGGCGCGACGCCAGCGGCTCACGCCGTCGTAGCCGAACGCGACGGCGCCCGTGCCGACCGAGAGCACCGCGCCGGCACGGCCGGCCAGGGCGCCGAGGTGTGCGGTGAGCGCGTCGCCCGCGACGGCGGTGCGGTTGGTCCGGAGCTCGCGGGCCAGGATGTCGTGCACGTCGCCCGGCTTCTCGACGAGCGAAGTGAGGCCGGTGATGCCGACCGCGGCGGAGGCGACCGGAGCGGTGCTGCCGTCGCTCATGCCGTCGTGGCCCATGCGGGCGGCCCACGCGTTGAAGGACTGGCACAGGGAGGCGACGACCGCGGGGGCGTCGCTGCCGTGGTGGTTCACCTTGACGGCGCGGCCGCTCAGGCTGATGCGCTCGGGACTCACGGAGTTGCCGAATTCTGCGACAAGGCGCGAGCCACTGCCGCCTACGTCGAGAGCGACGACCCAGGCGTCGACCGCCGCCGCTTCATCAATACCCTGTGCGAGTTCGGACACCCGGTCATTCTGACATGAAACCAGGGCAAGGTTGTCTAAAGAGAGGAGGAAATTATGGTCTGTTCTAGCGCGCCATCTTGCCAAATGTCGCTTGTGTCCGGCGATGTCTGCCCAACGTCGCCCGGGACGTCACCCGTGGTGTGCCCGACGCCGGGCCGTACCTCCGTACCTAGGCCGGCTCGACGTCGGGCACCGCAGGCACCGTCGCCTACTGTGAACACGTGCGCGGAGAGTACAAGGTTCCATCGGGAAAGCTGGTTCGTGTCGAGACCGACGTGGTCGGGGCTCGGGCAGGGACTCAAGAGGCCGCCGGGCGGCTGACGAACACACGGGTCAGCGGGGACTTCTTCCTCGAGCCCGACGAGGCCCTGGAGGCCATGGGGGAGGCGCTCGACGGCATGCCTGCCGACGCCTCCAAGGCGCAGCTCGCGGAGGCGGTGCGCGCCGCGCTGGAGGGCGCCACCGCCGTCGGCTTCGATGCGGACGCGGTGGCCGTGGCCACCCGGCGCGCGCTCGGCCACGCGACCGCGTGGGAGGACCACGAGTTCCAGGTGATCCGCACGCCGGCCGTGTCGCCGCTGCTCAACGTGGCGCTCGACCAGGTGCTGACCGAGGAGCTGGGTGCCGGACGTCGCGGACCCACCCTGCGGTTCTGGGAGTGGGACGAGTCGGCGGTGATCATCGGATCGTTCCAGTCCCTGCGCAACGAGGTCGACGTCGAGGGTGCCGAACGGCACGGGGCCCGCGTGATCCGGCGGATCTCGGGCGGTGGCGCCATGTTCATGGAGCCCGGCAACACCATCTCCTACTCCCTGTACGTGCCGGGTTCCCTGGTGGACGGGCTGAGCTTCGAGCGGTCCTACGCGTTCCTGGACGACTGGGTGATCGAGGCGCTGCACGGGCTCGGCATCAACGCCTCGTACGTGCCGCTCAACGACATCGCCTCGCCCGCGGGCAAGATCGCGGGCGCCGCTCAGAAGCGGCTCGCCGGGGGAGCCGTGCTGCACCACGCGACGATGGCGTACGACATGGACGCCGACAAGATGACCGACGTGCTGCGGATCGGCCGCGAGAAGCTCAGCGACAAGGGGACCCGCAGCGCGAACAAGCGGGTCGACCCGCTGCGCTCCCAGACGGGGCTGGGGCGGGACGCGGTGATCGACGCGCTCGAGGCCTCGTTCCGGGCGCGCTACCGCACCGTGACCGGGGAGATCTCGCCCCGGGAGTGGGAGCTGGCCGCGGCCCTGGCGGACTCGAAGTTCGGCACCGAGAAGTGGACCGCCCGCGTCCCGTAAGGGCTGCCGACGCGCTCGGGGTGCGCCACGGGCCGGGTGAAAGATCCGTGCCATGATGAGCAATCACGGTTTGGTAACACCCCTAGCAGACAGTTCTCGCCGTCAGTAATCTCCACGCAATGCCGCGTATTGGGAAGTTCATTTCTCAGAAATGTCACCTGGCTACTCTCGCGGCACCGAGCGAAAGGAAGCCGAAAAGATGACTCGAGCGATGCGGCGGCCCCTGGTGGCGGCCACCGGCGCAGTTCTTCTCGCGGCCACGACCGCCGCGTGCGGCGGCGGCAGCGGAGGCGATACCGAGGGTGACGGCACCCTCAGCGTCTGGATCATGCAGGGCACCAACCCGGACGCCGAGGGCTTCTTCGACGACGTCTCGGCGGCGTTCGAGGAGGAGACCGGGGCCACGCTCGACGTCGAGTTCGTGGAGTGGGGCGACGCCCACAACCGGTTCGTCACCTCGATCGCGGGCGGCACCACGCCGGACGTCGCCGAGACCGGCACCACCTGGACACCGGAGTTCGCCGACGCCGGCGCGCTCGCGCCGCTCGACGAGTACGTGGACGCGGCCGGGATCGGCGACGACCTGGTCGAGGGCCTGGTGGAGGCCGGCACCTACGACGAGCAGCTCTACGGCATGCCCTGGTACGCCGGTGTGCGTTCCCTGGTCTACAACACGGAGATGTTCGAGCAGGCCGGCGTCGAGCCGCCCACCACGTGGGCCGAGCTCGAGGACGCCGCGGCAGGGCTCAAGGAGGAGTACCCGGACAAGATCGCGGTGGCCGTGCCCGGCGACGCCGAGTTCACGGTCTACCCGTGGGTGTGGGGCGCGGGCGGCGAGGTCGCCACCCTCGACGGCGACACGTGGACCTCGGGCCTCGACAGCCCTGAGTCGCAGGACGGTATCGGGTTCTGGACCGGCCTGGCCACCGAGGGCGGCTACTCGTCGACCGGCGCCACCACCTGGCGCGAGACCGACGTGCTCGACGCGTTCGCCGCGGGCGACGTCGGCATGGCGGTCATGGGCTCCTGGACGCCCGGCGCGATCGTGGACGCCAACCCCGACATGGAGGGCAAGTTCGCCGCCGTGCCGATCCCGGGCAAGGACGGCGGCATCGCCCCGTCCGTGCTGGGCGGCTCGCACCTGAGCATGTTCGAGACGGCCGAGGACAAGGACCTGGCCTTCACGTTCATCGAGATGATGACCACCGGCGAGTTCGCGCAGCAGTGGGGTGAGCAGTCCGGGTACTTCCCCGGCCAGGTCTCCCTGCTCGACGAGACGCTGGAGAGCACCGACCCGCTCGTGGCACCGTTCGCCCAGCAGTTCGTGGAGGGCGGCGCGTCCGTGCCGGTGGCGCCCACCTACGGCGCGGTGCAGGCGAAGCTCACGACGAGCACGATGATGCAGTCGATCCTCTCCGGGGACGCCGACGTCGCGGAAGCGAGCAAGGCGGCTGCCGAGGAGATGACCGGCGTGCTGAACGGTTCTGAGTGACTCAGCAGCAAGGCGCTCAGCTCGTACCGACGCAGCAGCCGGCGGAGAATCCTCCGCGGCTCAGCCGGGCCAGGGCCGCCGTCATGCGGCCCTGGCTGCTGCTCACCCCTGCCCTGCTGGTGCTGGCGGTGCTGCTGCTGTGGCCGCTGGTGCGGGTGTTCCTCTTCTCCCTGCAGGACTACGGCCTGCGCGAGATCACCACGGGCGAGCCGAACTGGATCGGCACAGCCAACTACGCCGAGATCCTCACCTCCCCGGAGCTGTGGACCGTGGTGCTGCCCAACACCGTCGGGTTCGCGGTGCTGTCCGTGGTGGGCACCGTCGCCTTCGGCACGGGTGTCGCGGTGCTGCTGGCGTCGCTCGGCACCTTCTGGCGCACCGTCACGTCCAGCGCGATCATGGCGGCCTGGGCCATGCCGGCGGTCACGGGCACGTACGTGTGGATCTGGATCTTCGACGCCGACCGGGGTGTCTTCAACGACGTCCTGATGGGGACGGGCCTGCTGGACGAGCCCACCAACTGGTTCACCGACCGGTGGTCGTTCTACGCCATCGTGCTGCTCAACGTGATCCACCACGGCTTCCCGTTCGTCGCGGTCACGGTGCTCGCGGGGCTGCTCGGCGTGCCGAAGGAGATGCTCGAGGCCGCCGAGATGGACGGCGCCGGTTCGTTCCGCCGGTTCTTCTCGATCATCGTGCCGCAGCTGCGGCAGGTGTTCGCCGTCGTGATCATCCTGTCGACCATCTGGGACTTCAAGGTGTTCGCCCAGGTCTATCTGATGCCCGGCGGCGCCGGGTCCAACCGGTCGGTGCTGAACCTGGGCGTGTGGTCGTACGTCGAGTCGTTCGGGCAGAACCGGTACGGCTTCGGCTCGGCGATCGCCGTGCTGCTGACGCTGCTGCTGCTTGCCATCACCGCGATCTACGTGCGTACCGTGCTGGCGGAGGAGGAACGATGAGCACCACCCGGTCCGGCCTGGCACTCCGCCCGCTGAGCCGCACGTCACGGCGCTCGCCGCTGCGGCAGCTCGGCAAGGGCGTGCTCGTCGCGCTCCTGCTCGTGTTCACCCTGTTCCCCGTCTACTGGATGCTGAACAGCTCGCTCGACGCGCGGGCGGGGCACACCAGCAGCTTCTGGCCGGCCGAGCCCACGCTCGACCACTACGTGTTCGTGCTCACCGAGGGCGGGTTCGGCACGTTCCTGCGCAACTCGCTGATCGTGGCACTCGGCACCGTGGTCGTCTCGTCGGTGCTCGCGCTCCTCGCGTCGGTCGCCGTGGCCCGCTTCCGGTTCCGCCTGCGCACCCAGATCCTCATGCTGGTGCTGATCGTGCAGATGGTGCCGCTCGAGGCCCTCGTCATCCCGCTGTTCGTCCAGGTCCGTGACCTGCAGCTGCTCGAGACCCTGATCGGCCTCGTCATCGTGTACGTGGCGCTCGCCCTGCCGTTCGGGATCTGGATGCTGCGCGGGTTCGTCGCGGCGGTCCCGGTCGAGCTGGAGGAGGCCGCCTACCTCGACGGCGCCACCTGGGGCCGCATGTTCTGGTCGGTCCTGCTGCCGCTCGTGGCACCGGGCCTGGTCGCGACGAGCATCTTCAGCTTCATCACGGCGTGGAACGAGTTCATCTTCGCGATGACGATGCTCGGCGGAGCGACGGAGAACTACACCGTGGCGATCGGCCTCCGCTCGTTCTTCGGCGTCCACTCCAACGACTGGGGCGCCATCATGGCGGCCTCCACGATCATCACCGTCCCCGTGATGATCTTCTTCATCCTGGTCCAGCGCCGGCTTGCCTCGGGCCTGACCGCAGGGGCCGTGAAGGCATGACGGTCGAGCCTGCTGAAACCGCTGCCATCGCTGAGGTCGCCTCGCGCGCGGAGCGGGCCGTCAACGGCGTGCTCCTGCCCGGTTTCGAGGGAATCGGCGCACACGGCGTCCCCGGCTGGCTGGCCGACGCCGCCCGGGCGGGCCTGGCCGGCGTCGTCTACTTCGCGCGGAACACGCCCGACGTGACCGCCACCACCGAGCTGTCCGCGGCCCTCCACACGATCGCCCCCGACCTGGTGATCGCCGTGGACGAGGAGGGCGGGGACGTGTCCCGGCTCGAGGCCGTGCACGGCTCGTCCCTGCCCGGCGCGGCCGCGCTCGGCGCCTACCCCGGCGGTGGCAACGTCTCGCTCGACGCCGGCCGGGCGCTGGGCCGCCTGCTCGCCGCGACGGGCATCGACCTGCTGCTCGGCCCGGTGCTCGACGTCGTCTCGGAGCCGGACAACCCGGTGATCGGCGTCCGGGCGTTCGGAACCACGCCCGACGACGTCGCCCGGCACGGCATCGCCTTCGCGCGCGGTGTCCGCAGCGCGGGGGTCGGAGTGTGCGGCAAGCACTTCCCAGGGCACGGCGCGACCACCGTGGACTCGCACATCGGTCTGCCTGTCGTGGACGAGCCCCTCGGCCTGGTGCGGAGCCGCGACGTCGCCCCGTTCGCGCGGGCGCTCTGCCCGGACGGGGAAGGGCCGGGGGCGCCGGCGTCCGGCAACGCGGTGTCGGGAACGCGGGACCAGTCGCGGCTCGACGCCGTCATGACGGCCCACGTGGTCTATCCCGCGATCGGGTCGGAGCCCGCATCGGTCGAACCCGCCGCCACCCGGCTGCTGCGCGACCTCGGCCACGACGGACCCGTCATCACCGACGCCCTCGACATGGGTGCCCTGCGCGAGCTCACCGGCTCGGTCGGGGAAGCCGCCGTCCGCGCCGTCGAGGCGGGCGCCGACCTGCTCTGCCTGGGGCTGGACCCCGCCCTCTACACGGAGGCGTACACCGCCCTCGCCGAGGCGCTCGCGTCCGGGCGGCTGACCGTGGAGCGGCTCGAGGAGTCGGCGGCGCGTACCCGGGCGCTCGTGACGGACGTGCGCGAACGGCGTGCCGCCGCGGGGGCCGCGACCGGCGTCGGCGCGGCCCACGAGGCGCTCGCGGAGCTCGGCCGTATCGGGGCGGACATCGCGGACGCCGTCGTCCGGGTGCGGGGTGCACGGCTGGTGCCGCTTGCGCCGGAGGCCGAGCCGGACGTCGTCGACCTCAGGACCCGGCTGGACCATGCGGCCGGTCGCAAGGCCCGGCATGTCCAGGCCGCGATCGTCGAGGCATGGCCCGGTGCGCGTGTTCACCCTGACGACGACGTGCCTGACGATGACGTGCCTGACGGTGTCGTGCCTGACGGTGTCGTGCCTGACGGTGTCGTGCCTGACGGTGTCGTGCCAGGTGACGGCGCCGCGGAGCCCCGGTCCGGGGATCTCGGACTGGACGAACGTGGACTTGCAGTGCTAATTGCCCGATTCACCCGGTACGGTGTATCGGCGGATCTCGACAGAACCGGTGGCGAACGTGGCGCAGAATTTCCTGAGGGTGGTTCCCCCGGGGTGTCCCGCGCCGCACCGCTCGTCGTGATCACCCGTGAACCCGTCCCGGGTTCGGCCGAACGCACCAGGCTGGAACAGCTCTGGGCCGTGCGGCCGGACCTCGTCGTGGTCCACACGGGCCTTCCGGGACCGGTCGAGGACTGGTTCGGGACGCTGAATGGTGGAGGCCCGGCTGTCGTGGTGGCGTGTGGGACCGGACGTGCGAACGCGGCGGCAGCCGTGGCGCGCCTCCGGGGGGCTGCGGCCCCGCAGGACAGCGAATGAGACGACGCAGCATCGAGCAGTGATGAGCAGCCATGAGTGATGAGCGGTACGGGCTCCAGCAGAGGGGTCCGGTGCGACAGCAGGACAAGGTCGGCCAGCAGAGCAGATTCCACGAGCGCAGGTTCCACGAGCACAGAGCAGGTACTGAGAAAGGGGCACGCCGATGATCGCGGAGGCGGGATTCGAACGGCACGCACAGTCGGCGCCACGCCCGGTCTCACCCACCGAGGAGCGCAACCCGCGAACCCGGGACATCGACGTGGTGTCCACGGCGGAGATGGTGCGCATGATCACCGACGAGGACGCCACCGTCATCGCGGCGGTCCGCGCGGCGCACCCGCGCATCGTCGAGGCGATCGACCTGGCGGTCAGCGGCATCCGCGCCGGGGGCCGCGTGCACTACGTGGGCTCGGGCACGTCGGGCCGCATGGGGCTGCTCGACGCCGCTGAGCTGCTGCCCACCTTCGGCGTGGGCGAAGAGATGTTCGTGCCGCACCTCGCGGGCGGGCTGAACGCCTTCAAGAAGGCCGCCGAGGGCGCCGAGGACGACATCGAGGCAGGCGCCGCGCTGGTCGCCGACGTCGGACCGGCGGACATCGTGTTCGGCATCGCCGCCAGCGGTGGCACCCCGTACGTCGGGGGAGCGCTCGACATGGGCCGCTCCCGCGGGGCACGGACCGTGCTGCTCGCGTCCAACCCGTTCGCGGCACTGGCGCCCAAGGCCGACGTGCCCATCCTGGTCAACACGGGTCCCGAGGCCATCACGGGCTCCACCCGGATGAAGGCGGGCACCGCCCAGAAGATGGTGCTGAACACCTTCTCGACGGCGGTCATGGTGCGACTCGGCAAGACCTACTCGAACCTCATGGTCGAGGTGCTCGCCACCAACGCCAAGCTGCGCCTCCGTCTGATCCGTCTGCTGACGCAGGCGACCGACCTGGAGCCAGACGTCTGCGAGAACGCGCTGGCGGCGACCGACGGCGACCTGCGTGCCGCCCTCGTCATGCTTGTCGCGGGCGTGGACCGGTCGGCTGCCCTGCGGGCGCTGGCCGTCGAGCCGGGTCGGGTGGGCGGTCCGTCGGTGCGCGAGGCGCTGGCGACGCTCGGCATCGAGCCGGCCTGAGTCTCGGGTCGGTCCGTCCGACGATGTCGAGCCGCAGGTTGTGCGTCCGGCTGGGGAGCTGGCCGCGTCGAGCCGCAGGGTGGACGTCCACCGGGGTGTCGAGCCGCAGGCTGAGCGTCCATATCAGCCCGATGGACGTTCAACTTGCGGCTGGCGGCCGGGTCGGACCTGGAGGTTGCGGTTCGGCGCGCTTGGCCGGGAGGTCTGACGCGCAGGTTGCGGTTCGGCGCTCAGACCTCGGGCCGCAGATCTCGGGTGTTACCTGGCTGGTGCCTGGCCGATGTCTGGTTGACGCCTGGCCGATGCCTGGTCTGCTGCCGGGTTGATGTCTGGCTGTGCAGCTCTGGTGGTGGGGCTTGAGGGTCAGGCCGCGGTGGTCTGGCGGGAGCCAACCTCGCGCACGTCGGCCGCGAGCTTCGCGACCAGGATGTCGCCACCCTTGGTGAGCTGCTGCCCGCGCTCGGAGAACCCGAGACGGCCGTGGAAACGCATCGAGCCCGGGTTCGGCGGATCCAGGTTGACCTCGCAGGTGACGACCTCGTGGCCGGCGGTGCGGGCGGCGTCGAACACGGCGTCGTAGAAGAGCTTGCCGATCCCACGGCCGCGGGCGCCCTCGCCCACCACGATCCGGTCGACGTACAGGTGGTCCAGGCCGCGCTGCTCGAACCAGGCGTAGTTCTCGCCGGCCCAGTCCTCGCCGCCCTCGAGTGCGACGACGAAGCCGAGCGGGTCCGCCGGTGTCTCGGGGTCCACGGCTACCAGTGCCAACGACGCGGCGTCCAGCAGCTCGACCATGGCGTCCGCCGGGGTGTCCGGGACGGCGGGGATCGACGCGTTGTTCAGCGTCACCAGGCGATCGACATCCAGGTCGGTGGCGGGGCGCAGCAGGGTGGCCGTGGGCACGTGGGATCACTCCAGGAAATGTGGGGACCAGGGAGTTGGTGGGGGACCAAACGACAGTAGTCGCTGGGCGTCCGCACGTCTGTGACCTGCGTCAAAGAGTGGTGGCGGTCACCTGGTCACACGGGCCTGGTCACACGGCGACGCCGGTAGGCGTCGGCCGCGGGCCGAACACCGCCGTGCCCACCCGCACGATCGTGGCGCCCTCCGCGATCGCCAGCTCCAGGTCGCCCGTCATGCCCATCGACAGCTCGGCAGCACCTGCCGTCCCCGGGGCGCCCGACGCGAGGACGTCGTCACGGATGGTGCGCAGCCGGGCGAACCCCGCCCGGACCGTCTCCGCGCCGACGTCCGCCACGCGTGCGCCGATGGTCATGAACCCGGTCAGCCGGAGCCCTGGCAGGGTCGCGACGGCGGTGGCGAGCGCCGCGGCATCCCTGGGCCCGACACCAGACTTGCTCTCCTCGCCCGTCACGTTGACCTGCACCATGACCTCAAGGGCGCGGTCGCCGGTGCGGCCGTCGCGGACACACCTCTCCGAGATCGCGCGGGCGAGGTCGAGCGAGTCGAGTGTCTGCAGGCCCGTCGCCGTGGCCAGCACCTGGTTGATCTTGTTGCGCTGCAGATGACCGATCATGTGCACCTGCAGGGTGCCGGCGGCCACCCGGTCGGCCACGGCGGGTGCCTTGGCGACCAGTTCCTGGACCCGGTTCTCGCCGATCAGGTCGACCCCGGCGGACAGCGCCTCCAGCACGGACTCGGGCGTCTGGGTCTTGGTCGCGACGAGAAGGCGCACCTCGCTCGGGTCACGCGCGGCATCGCGTGCCGCCGCGGCGATGCGCTCGCGGACGACGGCCAGGCGCTCCGCGACGGATGCGGGCGCAGCATGGGGGGCCTGGGTAGCGGGGTCGGGCTGATCGGGCACGGGGCGAGTCTATTTCCGCGCGGGGTCGCCGCAGCATCTTCGCCGGACCAGGGTCGATTCAGGGGACCTCCCGGTACCGGATGCCCACCGCTCTACGGGAGAATGGGGACATGAAGACGCTGCTGAACATCATCTGGGTCATCTTCGCCGGGTTCGGGCTGTGGTTGGGCTACGTGCTGGCGGGGATCATCTGCTGCCTGCTGATCGTCACCATCCCGTTCGGCGTCGCGTCCTTCCGCATCGCGGGGTACGCCCTGTGGCCGTTCGGCCGCGAGGTCGTCGAGAGCCCGCGCTCCGGGGCGCTCGCCCTCATCGGCAACGTGATCTGGGTGATCGTGGCCGGCTGGTGGCTCGCGCTGGGGCACATCGTCACCGCGATCCCGCTGGCCATCTCGATCATCGGTATCCCGATGGCCTGGGCGAACCTGAAGCTCATCCCGGTCTCGCTGATGCCGCTGGGCAAGCAGATCGTGTCGAGCGACGCCCTGCTGCCGACGTACCGCAAGCAGGTCGCCGCGGCCTGAGGCCGCCCGGTACAGGAGCCCGGACCACGATGTGGTCCGGGCTCTCGATCCCGTCCGGTGCCGTCCCGTCCCGTCCCAGCGGCTCAGTCGCGCGCGATCGGCGCCGTCGTGCCGTCCGTGAGGGCAAGCAGGTCGCCCGGTGCCAGGCCGACGTCGAGCCCGCGCCGGCCCCCGGAGACATAGACGACGTCGTACGCCTGCGCCGACTCGTCCAGGACCGTCGTGTGCCGCGTCTTCTGCCCCAGCGGCGAGATGCCGCCCACCACGTACCCGGTGGCGCGCTCGGCGGCGGCGGGCTCGGCCATGGCCGCCTTCTTGCCGCCCGCGGCGCGGGCCAGCGCCTTGAGGTCCAGCTTGCGGTCCACGGGCACGATGCCCACCACGAGCTTTCCGTCGACGTCGGCCAGGAGCGTCTTGAACACCTGTGCGGGGTCGGCGCCGATCGCCCGAGCCGCCTCCATGCCGTAGCTGAGGTCGCTCGCGGGGTCGTGCTCGTAAGGGTGCAGCGTGTGCGGCAGGCCGGACCTCTCGAGCGCCACGACGGCGGGCGTCCCGTGGCTGGCGCGGGCGGACTTCGAGTTCTTGGCCACAACGAGAGTCTGCCGTGCCGGAAGGTCGGGGGCATACCCGTCTCGCGGTGCGGATCCGTCGGTGAGCGCCCGGATTTCGGCCCGATTTCGGCTCGATTCCGGCCCGAACACGCCGTGTGCCGGGTGAATCTTGAGCAACCCGGTCGGGAACTACGCGGTTAGCGTGGGGGCGTGCTCCTCCTGCTCCTCGTCCTGGCCATCCTGTTCGGCGGTGCCCTCCAGCGGGTGGCAGGGATGGGTTTCGGCCTGGTCGCCGGCCCGTTCATCGTGCTGCTGCTCGGCCCACGGGAGGGCGTCCTGTTCGTCAACGTGGTCGGCGCCGTGATGGCGCTCGTGGTGCTGTGGCGCATGCTGTCCGGCGTCGACTGGCGGCGCTACGCGTGGCTCGTCGCGGCGTCGGTCACGACGAGCGTGCCTGCCGCGCTCCTGATGCGTGACGCGAGCCCTGCGACGCTGGAGATCGTGGTGGGGCTCGTGGTCGTCGTCGCGATGACGCTCGCGCTGGTCACCACCCGGTTGCGTGGTGCGCGCCGGCCGTTCCCGGAGCGCGCCCGGTGGCCGCTGCTGGTGACCGGGGTCGCCAGCGGGTTCGGCAGCGTCGCCGCCGGTATCGGCGGTCCGCCGCTGGCCGTGTACTCGGTGCTCGACCGGTGGGACCCCCGGGCGTTCGCCGCCACCGCGCAGCCGTTCTTCATGACCAACGCGCTCGCCGCGGTCGTGGCGAAGGTGACGGTGGCCGACGTCGCACTGCCGCCTCTCGCCTGGTGGCAGTGGCTGGTCGTGGGTGCGGCCCTGTTCGGCGGTGTCTGGGTGGGGGAGCTGCTCGCGGGCCGCGTCTCGGCGAGCGCCACCAGACGGGTGCTGGTGGCGCTCGCCTACGTGGGCGGCCTGGCGACCCTGACCCGCGGGATCGTGACGCTGGCTGCCTGAGGGGCCGTGCCGGGCCGGGCGGTGCGGGCCGTGCCGTGCCGGGCGGTCACCCCTTGTCGAGCGGCCCCAGGACCATCGAGGGTTCGCCCGACGGCGTGAGCCGGGCCGCCCCGAGGTTGCCGACCGTGCAGCTGCCGCTGCGCGGGGCGCCGCCGTTCCAGACCTGGCGCAGGCAGTTGCGCATCGCGAGCTGCCCCCAATAGCTGGGGTGCAGCGACTCCTGCACGTAGTACGGGGTGTCGCCGATCGTCGAGACGGTCCGGATCTGGTTGACCCACTCGGTGCGGTCGACGGCGCCGGGCGACTGCCAGGTGGGCAGGCCCACCTCCTCGTACAGGCCGACGCCGGTCTCGCACAGCCGCTTGCCGTCGAACGCGTGCGTCATGTCGAGGGTGCGGACGTTCGGCAGGCCGGCGTCGGAGGCGGCGCCGAGCAGCGCGCCGTTGATGGTGGGCAGCACCGTGGAGTTGGCCCAGTCGGCGTCCTGGTTCCACAGCCCGCACCCGCCCGTGAACTGGCGGGTGTACCCGGACTCGGAGTAGCGGATCCCCGAGCCGTTCGGCACGGGCGACGGGTAGGTCTGGACCACGAGCGTCCACTGGTCGGTGCGGTACCCGGCGTTGCTCATGGCGGTCGCGACGTTGTCGATCGCGCCCACGACCCGGGCCCGCACGGCGGCGACGTTCGCGGTGGTGAAGTTGGCCTTGACCGAGCTGTCGTCGTGGCAGTAGTTCTTCCACCAGGTCGGCGACGTGAGGAAGTTGACCACGCAGGCCTGCACGACGCTCGCGAACTCGAAGTCGTTCCCGCCGATCGAGAGCACGACCATGCGGATGTTCCGTGTGGCAGCGGCCTCCTGGAGCATGAGCGCCTGGCCCTTGCCTGCCGTGCCGCTGTAGAAGTCGATGCCAGGCTTGAAGTACGTGCCGTTCGAGGTTGCGGTCGTGGCGCCGCTGCAGGCGAGGTTCAGACCGCTCACGCCCCCGCCGATGTAGGCCTCGGCGGACGACGCGCGGTGGCACCGGGCGATGGTCTCGCCGGTGCCCGCGGGGTTGTCGAAGTAGGCGGTGCGTCCGAGGGCGTCCGCCCGGCTGGAGCTCTGGTTCGAGCTGCCGGCCCAGCGGCCCGCCTCCCCCGAGATGTAGGAGTCGCCGAGGGTGACCACCCAGGGTGTTCCGACGCCGGGGCCGTCGGTGGCCAGTGGCGCCGCCGACGCCGTGGGGGCGGTGAGCAGGAGGCCCGCAAGCAGGCCGGTGGCGCCCAGGGCAGCGGTGAGGAGTCGGAGGAGGGGCAGGTCGAGGTAGCGCAGGTGCGTCGTCATTGGCACTCCTGTGTCCAGGCAGCGCCGGCGGCACTGCTGACCGGAACTCTAATAATCGGAGTCTAAGTCAGCACCACAGAAAGGTAAATAGAGAGTAAATAGTCAGATCTGGCCGACGCCGAGCACCGTCAGCACGACCTCACCGGCCTCGTCGCTCGCCGCCAGGTCGACTCGCGCCGTGATGGCCCAGTCGTGGTTGCGGTCGGCGTCGTCGAGCACCTGCCGCACCCACCAGGTCCCGGCTTCGACGCGGCCGGTCTCGCCGTCCGGCCCTGTGCTGTCACCGCCCGTACGGCCCGGCAGCTCGGCGCCCGGCTCGAGGATCGTGAGCAGCACGCCCGAGCGGGCCTCCGGTCCGATGCCGACCGCGTCGTCGCCCTGCTCCTCGAACAGCGGGTCCAGGGCGTCGGCCCAGGCGTCGGCGTCCCAGCCCCCGCCGAGCGACGCGAGCGCGTTGTAGGACTCGCGCGCCACGAGCTCGACGCGGCGGAACATCGCGTTGCGGACCAGTCGCCGGAAGGCGCGCGGGTTGCCGGTGACGGGTCGGGCGGGTGCCTCGGCGCCGGCGTCGGCCAGCTCGCCGTCGGTCACGAGGTCCGCGTCGTCGTCCACAGGGTTCGCCAAGCGCTCCCACTCGTCGAGCAACGACGAGTCGACGCCGCGCACGAGCTCGCCCAGCCACTCGATGATCTCCTGCACCTCTTCGGTGCGGTGCTCGTCGGGGACCACCTGCCGCACGGCGCGGAAGGCGTCGGCGAGGTAGCGCAGCACCACTCCTTCGGTGCGCTCCAGCCCGTACACGCTCACGATCTCGGCGAACGTCATGGCCTTCTCGACCATGTCGCGCACCACCGACTTGGGGGACAGCTCGGCGTCCGCCACCCACGGGTTGGAACGACGGTAGGTCTGGAACGCCGGCTCGAGGAGGTCGGCCAACGGCTTGGGCCACGTGACCTCCTCGAGGAGCTCCATGCGCTCCTCGTACTCGATACCCTCGGCCTTCATGGCGGCGACGGCCTCGCCGCGGGCCTTGTTCTGCTGCCCCATGAGTACCTGGCGGGGGTCGTCGAGGGTGGCCTCGATGACAGAGACGACGTCGAGCGCGTGCGTCGGGCTCTCGACGTCGAGCAGGTCCATGGCCGCCAGGGCGAACGGCGACAGCGGCTGGTTCAGCGCGAAGTCGCGCGGGAGGTCCACCGTGAGGCGGGCGGACGGGCGGAGCGCGCCGTCGGGGCCGGGGACGCGCACCTTCTCGACGACTCCCGCGATCCGCAGCGAGCGGTAGATCCGGAAGGCCTGCCGCACGTGCTCGGCCTGCTGGGACTCCGTGTCGTGGTTCGCGGTGAGCAGGTGGCGCATCGCGTCCACGGGGTCCGTGGCAGCGGCACCGGTTCCGGTGGCCGCGTGGCCCGGGCGCGCGGAGGCGCGGGCCAGCACGTTGAGCACCATCGCGTGGTTGACGCGGAACTGGGAGACGAGCGGTTCCGGGTCGGCGTCGCGCAGGCGCTCGAAGGTCGCGTCGGTCCAGTTCACGGAGCCCGACGGCGCCTTCTTGCGCACGATCTTCTTGAGCTTCTTCGGGTCGTCGCCCGCCTTGGCCAGGATCTTGCGGTTCTCGATGACGTGCTCGGGTGCCATGACGAGCACCTCGCCCACGGTGTCGTACCCGGCACGGCCTGCCCGGCCCGCGATCTGGTGGAACTCGCGGGCGCTCAGGTGGCGCATGCGCTCGCCGTCGAACTTCACGAGGCTGGTCAGCAGCACCGTGCGGATCGGCACGTTGATGCCGACCCCGAGCGTGTCCGTGCCGCACACGACCTTGAGCAGGCCTCGCTGCGTGAGGCGCTCCACGAGCCGGCGGTACTTCGGCAGCATCCCGGCGTGGTGCACACCGACACCGTGCCGCAGGAACTTGCTCAGGATCTTGCCGAACCCCGTGCCGAACCGGAAGGCGCCCATCTCCGCGGCGATGGCCTCCTTCTCGGACTTGGAGGCGACGTTCATCGACAGCAACGACTGCGCGCGGTCGACGGCGTCCTTCTGCGTGAAGTGGACCACGTAGACCGGGGCACGGTGCGTCTGGACGAGCTCCTGGATGACCTCTGTGAGCGGCTCGACCACGTACGAGAAGGTGAGTGGCACCGGCCGCTCGGCGCCCGCCACCTCGGCCACGGGCCGACCCGTGCGCTCCTCGATGTCCTCACGCAGGCGCGTCGTGTCGCCGAGCGTGGCGCTCATGAGGATGAACTGTGTGTCCCGGAGCTCCAGGAGGGGGACCTGCCAGGCCCACCCGCGCTGCGGGTCGCCGTAGTAGTGGAACTCGTCCATGACGACCTGTGCGATGGCGTCCTCGTCGGCGTTCGCACCCGTCTCGCCGTCACCGTTGCCGCGCCGCAGGGCCAGGTTCGCGAGGATCTCCGCGGTGCAGCAGATGATGGGCGCGTCCGGGTTGACGGCCGAGTCGCCGGTCATCATGCCGACGTTCTTCGAGCCGAACGCGGCCACCAGGTCGAAGAACTTCTCGCTGACCAGGGCCTTCAGCGGCGCCGTGTAGTACGTGCGGCCGCCCCGGCCGGACCGGTGCGCCGCCAGCGCGGCGAACTGCGCGCCCATCGCGACCATCGACTTGCCGGAGCCGGTGGGTGTCGCGAGGACCACGTGGGACCCGGTCATGACCTCCAGGAGTGCCTCCTCCTGGTGGGGGTAGAGCGCTCGCCCACCTGCGGCGGCCCACTCGCTGAAGCTCTCGAACAGCACGTCGGGGTCGGGGTCCTTGCCCGTGGGTGCAGGCAGGTACGGGATCAGCGTCCCGGCAGGCTTCGGGATGGCCGACGCCGTGCCGGACGAACCGGTCGTGGAGGGGGCTGTCGAGGAGGTCGAGGTTGTCGAGGAGGGCGCCGTCATGGTCCGCCCATTCTTGCAGGCGGGTGAAGTGGTCTGCCGACTCGGCAGGCCACTCGGCAGGCCCTCCCGACGGGAGAGTGCCGAGGGACCGTGACCACAGGCATCGATCATCAAGGGTTGTACATAGATGTGAAAGATCGGTCTCTTGTCGTACGGGTGTTGCCTACTGTGGAGGCGGTGCTGGTGACGGGCTGGTGGACGGCGCTGACGGGCATGGTCTGGGCGGCTGGCTGCCGGATCGAGGGATCGAGCGAGGGAAGGGGCGGCGGTGGAGATCGAGGTGACATCCGTGGGTGACGCATCCCCGCGCCCCGTGGCGGACGTCGTCGCCGACCTCGGGCGGATCGTCGACGAGCTGGTGCGTGTGGCGGGGCCGGAGGCGCTCGACCTGGAGGAGGCTGGTGCTGGTGCTGGTGCTGGTGCTGGTGCTGGTGCTGGTGCTGGTGCTGGTGCTGGCGCTGGTGCTGGCGCTGGCGCGGTGGCGGACCGGCTCACCGTCCTGTCGCCCGCCCTGCGTCAGGCCGTGCACCGGCTGGACGTGCTGCGCGTGTCCTGGTTGCCTCGGATCGAGGTGCACGGCCTGTGGGCGACCAACGGGTCGCGTACGTTCCCCGCCTGGCTGTCCCGGCGCGAGGGCGTCCGGTTCGGTACGGCTGCCCGGGACGTGAGAGCGGGCCGCCGACTCGTCGCACACCTGCCGGCGACGCTCGCCGGGGCGCTGGCCGGCCGGATCGGGCCGGAGCAGGTGCGGGCGATGATCGACAAGGCACCCACCTCGGAGGCCCGCGCGCACGCGCTGACGGAAGAGGTCCTGGTGGAACCCGGTGTCACCGAGGTCGAGGTGATCGGGAGCGGGGAGCCTGACACGTCCGATGATGCTGACAGTGCTTCTGACGACGGGGCCGATGGCGGCACCGGCGAGGTCATGACGCGCGAGGAGCTGCTGCTCACCCACATCGACCTGAACACCCCGGACGGCTTCCGGAGCATCGTCGACCGGTTCGCCGACGAGGCGGACCCCGATGCCGACGAGCGCGGCTACAAGATCGCGAGGGAGCGCGAGCACTTCGAGCTGTCCAAGACCCTGGACGGCTTCCATCTCCGCGGGTTCCTCACCGACGAACACGGACATACCCTGAGTGCGGCACTCGGATCGGTCATGGGGAAGCCCGTTCCCGGCGACGACCGGACCGCCACCCAGCGACGCGCGCAGGCGCTCGCGGACCTTGCCCGGACGGTGCTCGACAACGGCCGGACCGGAACGGGTGCCGCGGTACGGCCGCAGATCAGTGTGCTGGTGTCGTTGAGCGAGATGGAGCGGCTCGTCGGTGGGCCGGGCAGACGGGCGTCCACCAACGCGGTGACGGACGGCGAGGTGACGGCAGGTGTTGCCTCTGGAACCCCTGGCACCTCTGGAACCCCTGGCACCTCTGAAACCCCTGTGCGTGCCCGGCCCGGAGCGGCGTTCGAGACGGTCCCGCCGACCCTGTTCGGTGACGGGCGCGACAGCGTCCTCCCGCGGAGCCTGTTCCGGCGTCTGGCGTGCGACAGCGCGATCACGCGCGTGGTGTTCGGCCCGGACGGGGCAGTGCTCGACGTCGGGCGCGCGTACCGGACCGTGACGGGGCAGATGCGCAAGGCGGTGATCGCGCGCGACAGACACTGCGTGTACCCGGTGTGCGATCAGCCGCCGTCGCGGTGCGAGGTCCACCACGCGCTACGGCACTGGGCCGACGGCGGTGAGACCTCCGTGGCCAACAGTGCCCTTCTCTGTTACCACCACCACGACCTGGTGGACAGGGCAGGCGTCACCATGCGGTGGCGCGAACAGGTGGGCGGCTGGGCCTTCACGGACCGGCACGGGCGACCGATCGCGGACCCTGCCGCGCCGCCGGTTCCACCGGGTGCATCGCGTCCACCGGGCCCATCGGGTGCGCGTGGCCGGGTCCGGGACGGGTGAGCACGAGCCTGCGACTCACCCCGGGTCGCGTTCCGGGTCCGCCTCCGGCGGCGTGGGGTTCGCCTGGGCCGTGCTCGCATGTGTCGTGCTGGCATGGGCTGTGTTGGCGTGGACTGTGCTCGCGTGGACTGTGCTCGCAGTCGCCGTGCCCGTGCGCTTCTCGCCGGCCTGGACCGCGACCACGCCGGCGAGGATGAGAACACCACCCACCAGCTGGACCGGCCGGGGGAGCTCACCCAGCAGCAACCAGGCGAACACGATGGCGGCGACAACCTCGAACAGCCCGACGAAGGAGGACAGGCGCGGCCCGAGGAGTCGTCCTGCGGCGATGCCGGCGACGTAGGCGAGCGCGGCGGTCACGATCCCCAGGCCCAGGATCGGCAGCCACCAGGGAACGGCGGTACCGGCATAGACGGGCGAGGCGGTGCTGTAGGTCAGCGGCATGATCCCGACGGCGCCGAGCAGGCCGAGGGTCGCGGACGCGAACGTCAGGCCGCCTGCGGCGAGCGCGAGCGGTGGCAGGCCCGTGTCGAGGTTCGCGTTGATGACGAAGTAGGCGGAGACGCCGAGCATGGCGCCCAGCGCCCAGGCGACGCCGACCGGGTCCATGGACATGCCCCCGGAGCTTCCGCCGACCAGGTCCAGCACGAGTACGAGTCCTGCGGCGGCGAGCAGCGCGCCGACGATGGTGGCGATGGTCGGCCGCTGGCCGTGCCGCAGCCAGAACCAGAGCACGACGGCGGCCGGCGACGTGTACTCGATGAGCAGAGCGGGGCCGACCGGCATGTGCTGCACCGCGGAGAAGTACGCGAACTGGCAGCCCGCGACCGCGACCGCACCGTAGAACGCGATCAGCCCCAGGTTGCGTCGCACCGGGCGCCAGTCTCCGCGCAGCGACATGATCCCGAGCGGCAGCACGACGAGGGCCGCCAGAGCCACGCGGACGAGCACCATCGCGCCTGGGCTCCAGCCGGTGTCGAGCAGACCGCTGGCGAACACCCCGGACAGGCTGAAGGCCGCGGCGGACACACCCGCGGCGACGAGGCCGGTGGCCAGCCTGCCGGTCGGAGGCGTCGCCCCGCCGCCGTGCAGGCCGGACTGCCCGTTGGACCCGAACTGCCCGTTGGACCCGAACTCGCCAGCGTCAGGGGCAACAATGCTCATGGGTCCTGACGGTAGGGTCGAGGAGGTAATGTGTCAACGTGGTTTTTGCTCATGACACCGAAGAGTCGCTGCAAGCCGCCGTCGTGCTGGTGAACGCCGCCGAGCCGCCGGTCACGATGACGACTGTCGCGGACCTGGACGCCTTCTTCACCGAGCAGGGCTACACGGGACGCCACGACAGCACCCAGGTCGAGCTCGAAGAGGTGCTGGCACTCCAGCCGAGGCTGCGCGAGCTGCTGCTCGCCGACCGAGACTCGGCCGCCGTCCTGGTCAACAGGATGCTGGCGAGCGCCGGTGCCGTGCCTCGGCTCGTGCGGCACCCGCCTGTCGACTGGCACATCCATGCGGTGCCGACCGACGCTCCGCTCGCCACACGCATCCTGGTCGAGACCGCCATGGCGATGATCGACGTCATCCGCGAGGACGAGCTCTCGCGGCTCGCGGTCTGCGCGGACAGCGACTGCGATGGGCTGGTGCTGGACCTGTCCCGCAACCGGTCACGCCGCTACTGCTCCACGACGTGCAGCAACCGCAACGCGCAGGCGGCCCATCGGGCCCGCCGCGCGGGTGCTCAGGCGTCGACGGTGTAGCGGGTCGGGCCTGAGTCCATCGCCGCGACGACGGCGTCGACCACCCCGCTGACCTCACCGGATCTCGTTCTGGGTGTTCGCCTCGGGCAGCCAGAGGGCGACGGCATCCCCGGCGCAGAAAGGCGAGGAGGGCATCGCCCTCCACGAGCGCGCTCGGCTCCCAGCGGTCCGCCGACGTCCCGGTCACCGCGGGCTTTCCGGCGCCGGGCGGCCCGGTGACGATCAGCAGCTGTGGTGCGGTGCCGTCATCCGAGGTCCCACAGCAGCCGGTAGTACGCGACCCGGTCGGCGTCCTCGTCGATCCCGTACGCCTCGTAGACGAGGTGGTCGTACCCGGGGCCGTAGTTCCAGCCCAGGCTGTAGGTCGCGATCGCCAGGTCGGCCCAGCGGTCGGCGACTCCGAGCGCGCCGAGGTCGACGTGCGCGGCCCAGCGGCCGTCGTCGGCGAGCAGGGTGTTCGGCGCGCAGGCGTCACCGTGGCAGACGACGAGCCGGTCATGGTCCGGCGCGTCGCGGAGCCGGTCGCGGTTCTCGACCGACCAGGCGCTCCCCGCGTAACCGTGCGCGGCCCGTTCCTCGGCCACCGCAATGCGGTCGTCGACGCCCCAGGTCCACGGGCACTCCTGGACGGGCAGCGCGTCGTGCAACGCTCGCAGCCCGGCGCCGATGGCACGGGCGGCGGTCTCCGGCTCGGCCAGCCAGCGAGGGTCGACGGCGGAGCGTGCCGCGATCGCCCGGGTCACCAGCCACTCCGCGTTCTCGTCGGCGCCGACCTCGAGGACGTGCGGCACCGGCGTGTACGAGGCCGCCCACCGGAGCCGCGCGGCCTCGGCGGTGAGTTCGACCTGCTCGATGGTCGCCCGTTCACCGCGGGGTGCCCACTTCACGAAGGTCGAGGCCCGCAGGGTGTCGGAGACGCGGCCGGCGGGCTCGCTGCCCCTGGATTCACGATCCCTGGATTCACGACCCCTGGATTCACGGCCGCTGGGTTCACTGTCGCCGGGAGCTGCCTCGTCCAGCGGGTCCAGGCGGAACGTCAGACCGCCGAGCTGATTGGTCCAGACCGGCGTGACGAGGGCATCGCCGGCCAGCTCACGCACGACGTCCGGTACGAGCACCTCGCCGGTGGGGATGGTCATGCGGTCAGCGTGCCAGAAGGGCTCGCGGCACCACGAGGTGATTTTCCGTCGAGCTCTGCTCGTCTCCGCCTCGGGGTCGTACTCCGAACGATGTATGCGTCCCGGGACGGATCACCCGTCCGGCCGACGACGCCGTCGGACCACCACGACAGGCTCGGCGCATGCCTGCGAACCCGCCAGCGAGTCTGCGACCAGCGAAGATGCCTAGTGATGCGACCCCGGCGGGTGGGGGAGGGCGGATCGCCGCGCTGGACATCCTGCGCGGGGTGGCGATCCTCGGCACGCTCGCCAGCAACATCTGGATCTTCACCACCCCGGGCGGTCCGGCACAGTGGATCTCCGACGGCTTCGCGGTGGTAGATCCCGTGGAGCGGGTGCTCCAGGCGCTGGCCAACGGCAAGTTCCTCGGGCTGCTCACATTGCTCTTCGGGGTAGGTCTCGAGCTGCAGTACCGGTCCACCGTGCGACGGGGTCTGCCGTGGCCGGGCCGGTACGTGCTGCGCGCCGGGATCCTGTTCGTCGAGGGTCTGGTGCACTACGTCCTCGTCTTCGAGTTCGACGTCCTGATGGGATACGCGATCGCCTCCCTCCTGGCCGCCTACCTGGTGGGGCGGTCCGACCGGGTGGTGCGCGTCTGGGGCGGGGTGATCGCCGGGATCTACGTGGCGGTGGTCGTGGGCGTCACCGCCCTGCTCGTGGTCACGTCGGACGCGTCGCCTGCGTCAGGCGCCTCAGGCGCCTCAGGCACCTCAGGCACGTCGAGCACCTCGGGCGGACCGGCCGACGGTGAGATCCTGTCGACGGCGAGCTGGTCCGACCAGGTGCTGCTGCGGCTGGCGCACATGGACGTGTTCCGGATCGAGCTGCTCCTGATCGTGCCCTCGGCCACGGTGCTCTTCCTCGTGGGATCCCGGCTCGTGCGCGCCGGCATGTTCGCGGCCACCGACGACGCGGCAGTACTGCGCCGCCGTCTCGCGTGGATCGGTCTGGGGGTGGGCATACCGCTCAACGCGCTGACCACCTGGGCCGGGCCGGACTGGTTCCTCGTCGACCGGTACCTGGTGCCACCGCTGGTGGCGCTCGGCATCCTGGCGCTCGGCACGACGCTTGTGCAGGGTGCCGCCGTGCAGCGTTCCCACACGCTCACGCGCAGGGCCGCGTGGAACCCGGCGGGCCTGCTGCGCGCGGGCGTGGAGGCGGTGGGGCGGACGGCGCTCTCGTGCTACGTGCTGCAGAACGTGCTCGCCTCGGCGCTCTGCTACGACTGGGGTCTCGGTCTCGCCGGCGGCGGGCCGTGGCAGGCGGTGGCGATCTGGGCGGGCATCTCGCTGACCCTGATGCTGGTGGCGCCGCTGTGGCTGCGACGGTGGCCACGCGGCCCCATCGAGCTGGCGATGCACCGTGTCTACGACGCGCGCCGGGTGCGGTCGGCCTCCTCGGCGTCCCAGAGCGCCCGGTAGTAGCTGGTGCGCACCGGGTCGGGCGCCACGCCGTACGCGGCGAGCACGAGCGGTTCCAGTCCCGGGCCGTAACGGCGTGTGACGCTGCGGGTGGTCACCGCGAGATCGGACCAGCGGTCCGCCACGCCGAGGTCCCCGACGTCGACATGAGCGGCGAACCGACCGACATGGTCGAACAGCGTGTTCGGGACGGTCGCGTCACCGTGGCACACGACGAGCCGGTCGACCGGCGGCGGGGCACCCAGGGGGAGGTCCGCTCGGGGCGCCGTGCGCACCGTCCGTGCGCGCGCCCACGGAGCGGCACCCGCCCACGGAGCGGCGTCGGCCGTGAGGGCGGCGACGCGCGACTCGGCCGTACGGACGAAGGGGCACGCGGCGGTGGGGAGCGCATCATGGAGGCGGCGCAGGCCCGCGCCGATCGCCCTGGCGGACCGCGCGGCGCGGCCGCGCCACTGCGGCTCGATGGCGGACGTCGCGACCGCCCCGCCGACCTCGACCGCCGCCGTGAGCATCCAGGACCCGTGAGCGTTGCGCCCCGCGCCCAGCACGCGAGGGAGTGTCGCGTGCGGAACCGCCGCGACCGATGCCGCCCACACCAGGCGGTCGGCCTCGGCGAGCGGGTCCGGGCAGGGCGCGCCGCGGGGTACCCACTTCAGGTACGAGCTGGGGATCGGACGCCGCACGGCGGCGGTGCTCGGCCGCGGGTTGCTGAGCCGCGCCGGTCGCCGAGCGGGCTGAAGGGCCGACCCGAGTGCCAGGTCCGCACCACTCTCGCGGTCCTCGAGCCGCACCGTGAGCCCGCCGTACTCGTTGCGCCACACGGGTACGACCGTCGCCCCGGCCCTCAGCCGCTGGGCCAAGGCGTGTACGACGGACGGGACTTCGACGGGCGTCGGACTGATGCCGACCAGAGCGCTCGACACGCCACAATGATCCCACGTGTCGGGTGAAAAGGTGCTCCAGGTTCGCGGTGGTCGCGGGCACTGGGCGACACGGCCGAGACCGGGTGCGCGACGCCTGGACCGGCGTCGCGCACCCGGTCTCGCGGGTCGCGTGGGTGTCAGACGGCGCTCAGGATGCCCCGTGTGCCGAGGAGGTCCGGAAGGGCTGCGGTCCTGGTGTGGGACGTGGCGATCTGGGCGCCTGACGACGTGGTCTCGGCGCCGGCGGCCGCCCCGCCCGTCACGGTGACGTCGACGCACTGGTAGAAGGCGTTGACCGTATTCGCGATGTTCCAGCGGGCGAAGATCGTGTGGTCGCCGGCCGGCAGGCCGGTCAGCGTGTGCTCGACGGTCGCGCCGGGCTGGGCGCCGCCGTCGTCCACGGTCTTGAAGAGCTGGCCGTCGACGAAGTACTCCCACGTCGACGTCGCGTGCCGGGCGGTGATCTGCCAGCGGAACGTGGTGTCGCCGCTGATGGTGGTGCGCGGCCAGGGCAGCGAGTCGTCGTCGACGACGGTGAACCCGCTGCCGCCGGAGCACTGCGTCGAACCCTTGGGCGCCTCGATGCTCTGCGGTTCGTACTGCAGGCCGCCGCAGTCGAAGCTCACGGTGCCCGTGGCGCAGTGGTCCGCGCGGCTCGGCGGGCTGGTGATCCAACCGTGGGCCTGGGCCTGCGGCAGGAGCGCGCCCGGCGCGGCGACGAGGAACGCCGCGGCGAGAGCCGTCGCCGCGAGTGCGGAGAGCAGGGTCCGGACGCGCGGCGCCCGGGTCAGCGGCGCCCGGGTCGGCGAGGTGGCGCCGAGCGGAGCGTCGGTCTGCGGGGTGTTGGCGTGCGGGCTGGCTGTGCGTGAACGGTTCACGGTGG
>Ga0233375_1000060_pt1 | contig 73413 bp, 64 predicted proteins | sample ElkDunMinimDraft_10_FD_191539 | JGI IMG/M metagenome (GOLD analysis project Ga0233375, IMG submission 191539) | Fecal eukaryotic communites from dung pellets of Tule Elk in California, USA - Elk Dung E16 | ecosystem: Host-associated > Mammals > Digestive system > Large intestine > Fecal | place...
CCTGCTGGACTTCCGGTCGTATGCCACGGCCGACGTGGAGCTCGAGCCCGGGGTCAACGCGTTCGTAGGACGCAACGGCCGGGGCAAGACCAACCTCGTCGAGGCGATCGGCTATGTCGCGACGCTCGGGTCGCACCGCGTCGCGACCGACGCTCCGCTCATCCGGTCAGGGGCGGACCGTGCGGTCGTGCGGACCAGGATCGTGCGGGGTGACCGCGCGAGCACTGTCGAGCTGGAGATCACGCAGGGCAAGGCGAACCGCGCTCGGATCAACCGTGGACAACAGGTCCGGGCGCGGGACGTGCTGGGAATCCTGCGCACGGTGCTCTTCGCGCCCGAGGACCTCGCCCTGGTCAAGGGTGAGCCGGACGGTCGGCGGCGCTTCATGGACCAGCTCCTGGTGCTGATGATGCCTCGGATCTCCGCGGTGCTCTCCGACTACGAGCGCGTGCTCCGGCAAAGGTCCGCACTGCTGAAGTCCGCGCGGGTAGCACGTCGGTCGAGCGGCTCGTCACTGGCCGAGAGCGCCGCCACGGCCGAGCTCGCGACGCTCGATGTCTGGGACGCGAGACTTGCTGAGCTCGGCGCGGAGATCCTGTCGCTCAGGGTGCAGTTGGTCGAGGCGCTGCGACCCACCGTTGCCGCGGCGTACGAGCAGGTGAGCGACGCGGACGGCCATGCCGAGATCACCTACCGGTCGTCGCTGCCGTCCCTCTCGGCCGGTCATCCACCGGAGTTGTCCACAGGGTCTGGGGATAACTTCACGGATGTCGGACACCTCCGTGACCTGCTGCTGGAGGCACTCACCGTGGCTCGGCCGCAGGAGCTCGAACGCGGGGTAAGCCTCGTCGGACCGCACCGGGACGACCTCGTGCTCACCCTCGGTGGACTGCCTGCCAAGGGCTATGCGAGTCACGGTGAATCGTGGTCGTTCGCGCTCGCGCTGCGCCTCGCCTCGTTCCGCCTTCTCGGCGGAGATCCGCAGAATACGGCGGATTCACCCGCATTCTGGGACCCCGAGCTCGGCACCGACGCCGACCCTGTCCTGATCCTCGACGATGTGTTCGCGGAGCTCGACACGAGGCGCCGGGAACGGCTCGCGGACCTCGTGCTCCCGGCCCGTCAGGTGCTGGTGACGGCGGCCGTGCCGGAGGACATCCCAGCGGTGCTGGACGGAGTACGGTTTCACGTGGAACCCGGGACGGTGACCCGTGACTGACAACTCTCCACAGGGGCCTGTGGATAACTCTGAGGCCCCGTTGACCCCGGCGTCCGAGGTGGCACGTGCGGCGCTGAACCGCGCGAAGGCCGCGGCTCGGGCGCGGGGTCTGCGCCCGGGATCGCCTGCGCGCCGCTCCCCCCTGGCGGAGCCGCGGTCGAGCGGATCGGGTCCCAGCGCGCGTGATCCGCAGCTGCTCGGGGACGTCGTCGGGCGACTCCTGCGTGAGAAGGGCTGGACCGAGGAGGTGTCGGTCGGCGGCGTGATGGGCCGTTGGCGCGAGGTCGTGGGACCGGAGATCGCCGACCACTGCGGGCCCGAGACCTTTGACGAGAAGGTGCTCGTGGTGCGGGCCGACTCGACGGCCTGGGCCACCCAGCTGCGCCTCCTGGTGCCCACGCTGATCCGGCGCATGGCCGAGGAGATCGGCGAGGGGGTCGTCGAGGAGGTCACCGTGCTCGGTCCGGCCGGGCCGGGATTCCGGAGGGGGCCACGCTCTGTCCGCGGCCCGGGGCCGCGGGACACCTGGGGCTGAGGTCCAGGGCGGGATCGCCCGGTCGGACGGCGCGCAGTCGGTCCAGCACGATCGGTCCAGCACGAGAGGGCCCCCGGCCGAAGCCGCGGGCCCTCTCGTGCTCAGCCGCGCCGAGGCGTCAGCCGGGAGCTACATCAGGCGTTCTGCATCCGACGGCGGGCCCAGACCAGGGCGACACCACCGGCGGCGAGGAGCGCGGCGAACGCGATGGCGCCACCGACGGTCGCACCGGTGGCGGCGAGCACCTCCGGCTCCTCAGGAGCGGGGGTCGCCTCGTCCGACGGCGCGGGGACCGGCGCGGCGGACGCCTCGTCAGCCGGCTCCTCGGACGGCTCGACCACGGGCTCGCTCGGCTCCGGGGACGGCTCGGCGGCCGGCGGCTCGTCGACCGGGGGCTCGCTCGGCGAGGGCTCCGGGGACGGCTCTGCCTCGACGCAGGGCACGAGCTCGCCGGAGTCTTCCCAGTCGAACTGGGTGCCCTGGTAGCCGTCGTAGGCGTCGACGACGACGGACCAGTCGTGCGCCTCGTCAAGGGCGAGACCCTCGAACTTCTTGGTGAACTGGCCGGTGAACTCGGCCTCGTGGACGATCTCACCGTCGATGGTGACCGTGACCTTGGCCTGCTGGTACGCCCGCAGGTTCACGTCGACCCAGCCGCAGTCGGCGGTGACCTCGGGCGTGTGGGCGGAGGCGGGTGCGGCCGTGGCGATCATTCCGCCGAAAGCCAGTACGGCGAGAGATCCGCCGGCGAGAAGCTTCTTCACTCTGTGTGCCCTTCGAAGAGACTGTGCGCGCGTCGGCGCGCGTGTGACCGGTCGGCGCCATTAGAGCAGAAAAGAACGAATCCGCGAAATGTCTACTTATGCTCGCAAATTATCTGACCTTCAACAGGCGTGGGCGTGACGGAAAGCAGACGTTTCCAAGGGCAACCGCACCGCACGCCGAACAGGTGTGCGGTGCTGTCGCTCCCGGACGTCGCGGGCGGTTCGAGGGCGCCTCGAGGAGCCCTGCCGATGTGTCCGCCGGGCCCGTCGAGGACGGGGCGCAGGTGCGCGCGGAACCGCAGCAGGACCCCGAAAATCACCCTGTGGAGAAAGGTTGTGGAGGAGTGGCCACAAACACCCCCGGATCCCGGGTTTTCGCCGCTCAGAAGGTAGTATGGAGGGGTCAACCGCGCCGGGTTCCCAGGGATCCTCCTGAGGGCCCGGAACGCTGAGCACCGACGAGCCGTCGGACCGTACGTCAGCACCCGAGCACCGCGGGCCCACAGGGCCCCGGCCGCCCGTGCAGCCGCTGGTACGTCCGTCGTCGTGCACATCGTGTGCCTGAAAGACGAGGAGCAACCCCGCCCGTGACAGAGCGAATCGACGGCGGCTACGACGCCGGGAACATCACAGTCCTGGAAGGTCTCGAGGCCGTTCGTAAGCGACCGGGCATGTATATCGGATCAACCGGTGAGCGTGGGCTCCACCACCTTGTGTACGAGATTGTGGATAACGCTGTGGACGAGGCCCTCGCGGGCCACGCCACGGAGATCGACGTCCGCCTCCTGCCGGACGGTGGAGTGCGCGTCACCGACGACGGTCGAGGCATCCCGGTCGCGATGCACCCGACCGAGGGCAAGCCCACGCTCGAGGTCGTCATGACGATCCTGCACGCCGGCGGAAAGTTCGGCGGCGGCGGCTACGCCGTGTCCGGCGGCCTGCACGGCGTCGGCATGTCGGTGGTGAACGCCCTGAGCTACCGGTTCGTCTCCGAGGTACGTCGCGACGGTTACAACTGGCGCCAGGAGTACACCGACGGCGGCAACCCGATCACCGGCGTGGAGCGGCTCGGGCCGCTCGGCGCCGACGAGGGCACCGGCACCACGCAGACGTTCTGGGCCGACGGGTCGATCTTCGAGACCACCGAGTACGACTTCGAGACGCTGCGCGCCCGGTTCCAGCAGTACGCCTTCCTCAACAAGGGCCTGAAGATTACGCTCACCGACGAGCGTGCGGGCCACTCGTCCGCGACCGACGAGGTCACGGGCGCAGAGCACACCACGGCGTCGGACGACGTCGTCAGTGCCGAGGGCCAGCCGGCCGAGGACGGACGGGCGTCCGAGCCTGACGACGAGTCCGCGACCTGGCGCACCGTCACGTACAAGTACGACGACGGCCTCATGGACTACGTGCACCACCTCAACTCGGCGAAGCGCGTGGAGCTCATCCACCCCGACGTGATCTCGTTCGAGAGCGAGGACACCGAGCGCAAGATCGCGGTCGAGGTCGCGCTCCAGTGGACCAGCGCCTACAGCGAGTCGGTGCACACGTTCGCCAACACGATCTCGACGACCGAGGGCGGCACCCACGAGGAGGGCTTCCGCGCGGCGATGACCACCCTGGTCAACAGCTACGCGCGTGACAAGGGCATCATCAAGGAGAAGGACGAGAACCTCACGGGTGACGACATCCGCGAGGGCCTGACGGCCGTCATCTCCGTGAAGCTCGGCGAGCCGCAGTTCGAGGGGCAGACCAAGACCAAGCTCGGCAACACCGAGGCGAAGACCTTCGTTCAGCGGGTGGTGCGCGAACAGCTCGTGGACTGGTTCGACGCCCACCCGAACGAGGCGCGCGACGTCATCCGCAAGGCGATCTCGGCCTCGCAGGCTCGCATCGCCGCGCGCAAGGCGCGGGAGGCGACCCGGCGCAAGGGGATCCTGAGCAGCGGCGGCATGCCTGGCAAGCTGCGGGACTGCCAGTCGAACCACCCGGAGGAGTGCGAGATCTACGTCGTCGAGGGTGACTCGGCAGGTGGCTCGGCGGTCCGTGGCCGTAACCCGCGCACCCAGGCGATCCTCCCTCTGCGCGGCAAGATCCTGAACGTCGAGCGGGCGCGGCTGGACAAGGCGCTCTCGAACGCCGAGGTCCAGGCGCTCATCACGGCCTTCGGCACCGGTATCGGCGAGGACTTCGACATCGCGAAGCTGAGGTACCACAAGATCGTGCTCATGGCGGACGCCGACGTCGACGGTCAGCACATCGCCACCCTGCTGCTCACGCTGCTGTTCCGGTACATGCGTCCGCTCATCGAGCACGGCCACGTGTACCTCGCGCAGCCGCCGCTGTACCGGATCAAGTGGAGCAACGCACCGCACGACTACGTGTACTCGGACCGGGAGCGCGACGCGTTCCTCGAGGCCGGCGCCGCGCAGGGCAAGCGGATCCCGAAGGACAACGGCATCCAGCGCTACAAGGGCCTGGGCGAGATGGACTACTCCGAGCTCTGGGACACCACGATGGACCCGGACCACCGGACGCTGCTGCAGGTGACCATGGACGACGCGGCCGCGGCCGACGAGATCTTCTCCGTGCTCATGGGCGAGGACGTCGAGTCCCGCCGCACCTTCATCCAGCGCAACGCCAAGGACGTGCGGTTCCTCGACATCTGAGGAGTGAGGCGCAGCCTCGCAGGACATCGACATGTGCAAAGTCGTCCGAGGAACGAGCGCACGAGCCAGGGGCTCGTGAGCCCCGGAGCCGCCGCCCGTCCGGGCGTGCGGCCCCGGGAACGGACAGGGCGGCCCAGGAGACGAAGTGACACGCCCACCGGCGTGGAAAGGAAGTACAGACGGTGACGGACGAGACCCCCGGCGTGGAGAACGCCGACGACGGCATTCCCGCGGAGGACGCACGAGTCGCGGTGCAGCACGGCCGCGTGGAGCAGGTGGACCTGCAGCTCGAGATGCAGCGGTCGTACCTCGACTACGCGATGAGCGTGATCGTGGGCCGTGCGCTGCCCGACGTGCGTGACGGCCTCAAGCCGGTGCACCGCCGTGTCATCTACGCGATGTACGACGGCGGTTACCGGCCGGACCGCGCGTTCTCCAAGTGCTCGCGCGTCGTCGGTGACGTCATGGGCAAGTACCACCCCCACGGCGACACCGCGATCTACGACACCCTGGTCCGCCTGGTCCAGGACTGGGTGCTGCGCTACCCGCTCGTGGCCGGGCAGGGCAACTTCGGCTCGCCGGGCAACGACCCGGCCGCGGCCCCGCGGTACACCGAGTGCAAGATGGCTCCGCTCGCCCTGGAGATGGTGCGGGACATCGAGAAGGGCACCGTCGACTTCCGGCCCAACTACGACGGCCGCACGCAGGAGCCCGTCGTCCTCCCGGCGCGTATCCCGAACCTCCTGGTCAACGGCTCGGCGGGGATCGCCGTCGGTATGGCCACCAACATCCCGCCGCACAACCTGCGCGAGGTCGCCGAGGGCGTGCGGTGGCACCTCGCCCACCCCGAGGCCACGCGCGAGGAACTGCTCGAGGCACTCCTGCAGCGCATCAAGGGCCCCGACTTCCCGACGGGCGCCCAGGTCCTGGGCCACAAGGGCATCGAGGACGCGTACCGCACCGGTCGCGGCTCCATCACGATGCGCGCGGTCGTGAACGTCGAGGAGATCCAGAACCGGATCTGCCTGGTCGTCACCGAGCTGCCCTACATGGTCAACCCGGACAACCTTGCCTCGAAGATCGCGGACCTCGTCAACGACGGCCGGATCAACGGAATCGCCGACATCCGCGACGAGACGTCGGGCCGTACCGGGCAGCGCCTGGTGATCGTGCTCAAGCGCGACGCCGTCGCCAAGGTGGTGCTGAACAACCTGTACAAGCACACCCCGCTGCAGGAGAACTTCAGCGCGAACATGCTTGCACTCGTCGACGAGGTGCCCCGCACGCTCAGCATCGACGCGTTCGTGCGGCACTGGACCACGCACCAGATCGAGGTCATCCGCCGGCGTACCGAGTACCTCCTCAAGGAGGCACAGGACCAGATCCACATCTACGACGGTTACCTCAAGGCGCTCGACGCGCTCGACGAGGTCATCGCGCTGATCCGCCGCTCCCCCGACGTCGACCAGGCGCGCACGGGCCTGATGGAACTGCTCACGATCGACGAGCAGCAGGCCAACGCGATCCTGTCGATGCAGCTGCGCCGTCTGGCCGCCCTCGAGCGCCAGAAGATCCTCGACGAGCACGCCAAGCTGCGTGCCGAGATCGAGGACTACGAGGACATCCTCGCGAAGCCGGAGCGGCAGCGGGCGATCGTGGGCGAGGAGCTCGACGAGGTCACCGAGCGCTGGGGCGACGAGCGTCGCACCACGATCCTCCCGTACGACGGCGACATGTCCATGGAGGACCTGATCCCCGAGGAGGACGTGGTCGTCACCATCACGCGTGGCGGGTACGCCAAGCGGACGCGAACGGACAACTACCGTTCGCAGAAGCGTGGCGGCAAGGGGGTGCGCGGCGCGCAGCTGCGCGAGGACGACATCGTGGACCACTTCTTCACGACGACGACCCACCACTGGATGCTGTTCTTCACCAACCTCGGGCGGGTCTACCGGGCCAAGGGTTACGAGCTCCCCGAGGGCGGCCGGGACGCCAAGGGTCAGCACGTCGCGAACCTGCTGGCGTTCCAGCCCGGCGAGAAGATCGCCCAGGTGCTCGACATCCCTGACTACGAGGCGGCGGATTACCTGGTCCTGGCCACGCGTCGCGGGCTCGTGAAGAAGACGCGTCTGGGCGAGTACAACTCGCCACGGTCCGGCGGCCTCATCGCGATCAACCTGCGGGAGGACGCCGACGGCGCCGCGGACGAGCTGGTCTCGGCCCGCCTGGTGAACGCCGACGACGATCTGATCCTCGTGTCGCGCAAGGGCCAGTCGATCCGCTTCCACGCGGACGACGAGTCGATCCGCCCCCTGGGCAGGGCGACCTCAGGCGTCACCGGCATGAAGTTCCGCGAGGAGGACGAGCTGCTGTCGGCGGACGTCGTCATCGACGGTGCCGACCTCTTCGTCGTGACCGAGGGCGGCTTCGCCAAGCGCACCCGTATCTCGGAGTACCGGATCCAGGGGCGCGGCGGCCTCGGCATCAAGGTCGCCAACCTCGTGGAGGCACGGGGTGATCTTGTGGGTGCACTTGTGACCCACGGCGACGACGAAGTCCTTGTCATCATGGAGCGCGGCAAGATCGTGCGGTCCGCCGTGGCCGAGGTCAATCTCACCGGGCGGAACACGCAGGGAGTAACCTTCGCAAAGCCGGACAAGGGCGACAGAATCATCGCCGTCGCACGCAATGCCGAGCGCGAAGTTGCGGACGAGGCGGCAGGTGCTGTGGACGAGAACTCCGACGGCGACCCCACGGAGCGGGTTACCGTGGAAGAGATTCCGAATCCCGAAGAAGTTCCGAGCACCCCTGAGGACAGCACCGGACGCGAGGACAGCTGATGACGAGTGACAAGAGCGGGCCCGTCCGCACGGCGACACCCGAGCTCGACGAGGACCTGGACACGACGCGGGATCGTAACGACGTGACCGGCAAGAAGAGTGTTGCCGAGACGTCGGACCCGAAGCCCGCCGAGACCGGTCCGGCCAAGGGCTCAGCGCCGAGCGCGCCGAAGAAGCCCGCAGCCGCGGACGAGAAGGCCGACGGGGCGGCAGCGAAGGACGCCGCGCCCGTGGAGCCGAGCACCGTCGCGGCGCCTCCGGCGGCACCGGCCGCGTCATCGTCTCCGTCCGCGAAGGGTGGCGCGTCGTCCGCCAAGCCGACGGACCCAAAGCCCACCCCGGAGCCCTCGGCGCCCGCTGCGCCGGGCGAGCCCGCCACGGCGGTCCCGACGACGGGTGGCATCTGGCGGTCCGCCTACGAGGCGGGCCGCCCCGGCAAGGAGCCCGCGCCGGAGAAGCCGGCCGCCGGCGAGGCCAAGCCCGCCCCGCCGAGCCTCGTGTCCGCAATCGGCCGGGTGACCGGGAAGGCCGACGCCGCGGCGCCGGCGAGTGCTGCGAAGGAGCCTGACACGAACGCGAAGTCCTGGAACCGGGTCCCGGCTCCTGATGCCCCGCCTGCTCCCCCGGCACCCCAGCCGGCCGCTGCCGAGGGCGGCGAAGGCGTGCGCGCAGGCGCCATGAAGGCGGCGCAGGCCGCTCTGGACGCCGCCCGCAGCGCGGCGAAGAAGGTCTCCTCCATCAGGCCCGACGACGACGAGCGGACCGTCGCCTCCCCGGCCGACGCCGGTGCCCGACCGGAGATGCACTACACGGCTGCCGGTGTGCGCGGCACGGCCACTCCGGCAGCGGCGGGTGCCGCGGCCGCCGGAGCGTCCGCACAGGTTCCGCAGACGCCGTCCCAGCCCGCCTCTGTCCCGACGCCCGAGGTGCGACCCGCTCCGGCCGGTCCGCGCCGCGTGCGCCTTGCGATCTCCCGGGTCGACCCGTGGTCGGTCATGAAGCTGGCGTTCCTGCTGGCCGTCGCGATCGCGATCATGACCGTCGTGGCCACGGCCGTGTTCTGGTCGGTCCTCGACAGTCTCAGCGTGTTCACCACGGTCCAGAAGTTCGTGGAGGACGCCGTCGGGCCGCAGAGCAACGTGAACCTCACGCAGTTCGTGGAGTTCCCCCGCGTCATCTCGCTCGCGACGCTGATCAGCATCTGCAACATCGTCCTGCTGACGGCGATCGCCACGATCATGGCGTTCCTGTACAACATCACTGCAGCACTCGTCGGCGGCGTGCACATGACGCTGACCGACGACTGACCGGCGCTTCACGGCGCCACCCAGAGCGTTCTCGTGCGCTGTTGCGCACGGCTCGACGCACGTCACACCGCGGACCACGATTTCGGTTTGGGACATCGTCCCTACCTGGGGTAATCTCCAGTGTCGCGTGAGCGTGCCGAACGCTCGCCCGGGGCTATAGCTCAGACGGTTAGAGCGCTTCCCTGATAAGGAAGAGGTCGGAGGTTCAAGTCCTCCTAGCCCCACTCCCGGACCTGCAGAGGCTCCCCAGGAGGAACTCGTGAAGAAGCTGCTCATAGTGCTGCTCGCTGCCGGCGCCGGCTACGTTCTCTGGCGCAAGTTCAGCGAGGACGCCGCAGGACGCGACCTCTGGTCCGAGGTCACCGACTCGCTCGACTGAGCGGCCCTCGACGGGGCCATGGCGCAATTGGTAGCGCACCTGCTTTGCAAGCAGGGGGTTGCGGGTTCGAGTCCCGCTGGCTCCACCACCGCCCACCCGGGCCGATTCACATCGGCCCAGGTGGGCGCAGTCATGTCCAGGACTGCACCGGCATGACGTCGGCTGGGAACCTCAGGGCGCCGCGGTCAGGTCCCGCTGCATGAACCGTGTGTCGATCCACCGGCCGTGCTTGTGACCCACCGCGTGGAGGCGGCCGACCTCGGTGAACCCGAGGCGGCGGTGCAGCGACACCGACGCCGGGTTTCCCGTGTCGGCGATGACGGCCACCACCTGCCGGCACCCGGCTGTGGCGGCCTGGTCCATCAATGTCGTGAGCAGTGCCGTACCGATGCCGTTGCCGGTCGCGTCGGGCGCGAGATACACGGTGGTCTCCACGGTGAAGCGGTACGCGGACTGCGGCCGCCACGGCGCGACGTAGGCGAACCCGACCACGGCTCCGGCGAGCTCGGCCACGAGGAACGGCAGACCGCGTGCGGCGAGGCCGGTGTATCGCTCCGCCCAGTCCCCGACGCTCGGCGCGGTCTCGTTGAACGTCGCCACCGTGTGTTCCACGTAGTGCTCCATGATCACCGCCACTGCGGCGAGGTCCCCGGAGACGGGGTCGACGGGACGGATTGTCGGTGTGGTCACATCAGCTCGTTCCGTTCAGGGGCGCGACACGGCCATCTTTCTCTACTCCGACCGCCACCCGGGCTCTCCGCGTCCGGGAGACCACGTAGGTCGGCCTGCGGGAACCACGTAGATTCACCCTCGACAGCGCAAATTTCACCCCCAATGAGCGCCCGGGTGCTGACAAGGCAGGACCCCTTCCATATCGTCGAAGGCGAGGGGCAAGCACCACCCAACTGACCGGCCCCTCGCAATTCGAGGAGGACCGCGTGTCCCTGACCAGGAAACTCATCGGCAGCGCCGCCGTACTGACCGCAGCCCTGTCGACCGTCGTGATGACCACCCCGACGGCTACCGCAGTTCCCGATTCCATCCCGCTCACCATCACGAACGACTCCGGCCGTGGCGACCAGGTCTTCGTCTACGTCCTCGGTGAGTCCGGCGGCGAGCTGGGCTACGCCGACGCAGAAGGCACGTTCCACGCCTGGCCGGACGCCGGGAGCGTCCCCGAGCCGGCCCCGGATGCCTCGATCGCAGGCCCGGCGAACGGCCAGGACATCACCATCCAGATGCCCAAGCTGTCGGGCAGGGTCTACTTCTCGTACGGCAGCAAGCTCGACTTCAAGATCGTCAACGACGGCCAGCTCGTGCAGCCTGCCGTGCAGAACCCGAGCGACCCGAACCGGGACATCCTGTTCAACTGGACCGAGTACACGCTCAACGACTCCGGCCTGTGGATCAACAGCACGCAGGTCGACTTCTTCTCCGCGCCGTACCAGACCGGGCTCCGGTCCTCGAGCGGTGACCTGATGCGTACGGGGATGCTCAAGCCCGACGGGTGGGACAACGTCGTGTCCGCCCTGTCGCAGCAGGACGGCTGGGACGGGCTCGCGCAGACGGGCCCCGACGGCTCGGTGCTGCGTGTCCTGTCCCCCGGCCACGCCGTGGGCACCGGGCAGGTCGACGCGAACGTCCTGTCGGACTATGTCGACCGCGTCTGGAGCAAGTACTCGAGCGAGACCCTCACGGTCGTGCCCTACGGTGACCAGCCCGAGAAGAAGTTCCTCGGCACGGTGTCGGGCGACACGATGACGTTCACCGACACCTCCGGCGCCGTCGTCACCACGTTCCCCAAGCCCTCGGGCGAGTCGATCTTCGGCTGCGCCGGTGACCTGGCGGCACCGAACGACGACATCGGCGCGATCGCACGCACGCTCTGCGCGGGCTTCAACCGGTCCTCGCTGCTCGACAGCGCCACGCAGCCGACCGATGACCCGGCCGGCTTCTACCAGGACTCGGTGACGAACTACTACGCCAAGTACATCCACGAGCAGATGGCCGACGGCAAGGCCTACGCCTTCGCGTTCGACGACGTCGTCAACCAGGAGTCGCTCGTGCACGACGGTGACCCGACCGAGGCGTTCATCCAGCTGGACCCGTTCTCCGGGGCCGCCTCGCCGATCGGCGGATGATCCCGCGCGACGGCTAGACCGCAGCACGCAGGAGGGCCCGGCCATGGCGGCCGGGCCCTCCTGTCGTACGCGGGGAGATGCGGGAGGTCAGCCCTCCTGCTTCTTCTCCCCCGCCGCCTCGCTCTTCGACGGTGGAGCCTTGTCCACCGGCTTGTCCACCACGGGCGGAGCAGGATCCGTGGGGCCGACGTTCACGGCCTCAGCAGACGCCTTGGAACTGTCCGCACCGTCACTGCGGCCGCTCTTCTGCCCGGCTGTGCCCGCCTTCTGCGCGGTGGCCTTGGCGGCGTCGAGCACCGGAGCGGCCTTCTCCTTGGCGGCGTCGAACACGGGAGCCGCCTTCTCCAGCACGGGGCCGGCCTTCTCCTTGGCAGCCTCGAACGCGGGACCTGCCGCCGAATAGGCGCGGGCGCTCAGGTCCTTGGCGGTCTGGGCAGCCTTGGCGCCCGCCTCCTTGCCCTTGGCGACGGCGGAACCCGCCGCCGAGCCGACACCGGACGAGTGCCGTGCGGCACCGTTCGAGTAGTCGGCGCCGGCGCCCTGCTCCCAGGGCTCGGCCCACGGGTCGGCCTGGGGCTGCGCACGCTTCCAGAACACGTAGCCCGCGACCGCCGCGCCGCCCGCGGCCAGCGCGACGAGCCAGCCCTTCTTCGAGCCCTTCTTGCTCGCCTCCTCCGCCGCCTGGGCGGCGGCGGCGACCGTTGCCTTGCTCCGCGCGGTCGCGGCGTTGGTCGCTGCGGCGTTGAATGCCGAGACCATCTTCGGCAGCAGGTCGTCCACCAGCTTGTCGTGCGCGGAGTCGATGAGCGGCGCTGCCTTGCCCGCCGCCTTCTCGACCTGGGGGGCGGCGGCCTGGACGCTGTCCTGCCACGCCTTCTCCGCGCGCGGCGTGAGCCATGCGATGAAGTCGCTCACGCGAGGCTGCGCCCAGTCCTTGGCACTCGAGGCGCGGCCCTTGGCCTGGGCTGCCATCACCCCGGCCTGCGTTGCGGCCTTGGAACTGACGTCCGTAAGCAGTGCTGCGGCCTCGGCAGCCCTCTCCTTGACCTTCTCGGTGTCGATCTTGTTCGTGTCCACGTAGTCGGTCACCTTCTTGCGGGTCATGAAGCTCCCATCGAACCGTTCAAATACCCCTCAAGATGCCACTCTGCCACCGTGCGGCCCCACTGGCGAGGGCGGCGGAGTCGGTGCAGCACCAGCAGGCCGCTCCGTGGGAGGATTGATACATGTTCGCAATCCTGCACACCACCTCCGGTGACATCCGCATCGAGCTCTTCCCGAACCACGCGCCCAAGACTGTCGAGAACTTCGTCGGACTCGCGACCGGCGAGAAGGCCTGGACGGACCCGCGGACGGGTGAGGAGCGCAAGGACCCGTTCTACGACGGCCTCATCTTCCACCGCGTCATCGAGGACTTCATGATCCAGGGCGGCTGCCCGCTCGGGACCGGAACCGGCGGTCCGGGTTACACGTTCAACGACGAGATCCACCCGGAGCTCCAGTTCAACGAGAAGTACATCCTCGCGATGGCCAACGCCGGCAAGCGCCGCAACCCGGTGACGGGCGAGATCGAGGGCACCAACGGCTCGCAGTTCTTCCTCACCACCGCTGAGACCCCCTGGCTCAACGGCAAGCACACCATCTTCGGCAAGGTGGCTGACGACGCGTCGCGTGCGGTCGTCGACGAGGTCGGCAAGACGCGCACGCGTCCGGGCGACCGTCCCGTGGACGACATCACGATCACCTCGGTCACGATCGAGCCCTGACGGACGGCGGCGGCCACGCCGCCGTACTCCGCCGGACCCGGCGCCGCCGACGAGTGCCGACGAGTACTGAGTACTGAGGGGACTGAGGACGTATCACGACGAACGACCCGGCCGCCGACGAGCCGACCGAGGCCGCGGCTCCTGTCTGCCCCCGACACCCTGACCGCGTCTCGTACGTGCGCTGCCAGCGCTGCGGCCGGCCCGCTTGCCCTGAGTGTCAGCGGCCGGCCGCCGTCGGCGTGCAGTGCGTGGACTGCGTGCGGGAGTCGAAGCGGACGGCGCCTCGCGCACGGACCGTGTTCGGCGGTGCCGTCGACGAGGCGGCGGCCAACGGCCGGCCGGTCGTCACGTTCACGATCATCGGGATCTGCGTCGTCAGCTGGCTGCTGCAGCTGCTGACGGGTGGCCGGTGGACCGAGCTGCTCTGGTTCTGGCCGTGGGGCGGGGCGTACGAGCCGTGGCGGTTCCTGACCGCCGCGTTCCTGCACTCGACGTCGCCGCTGCACATCCTGTTCAACATGTACGCGCTGTGGTTCACCGGCCAGTTCCTCGAGCCGCTGCTCGGCCGGCTGCGGTTCGCGGTGCTGTGCCTGCTCTCCGCACTGGGTGGTTCGGTCGGCGTGCTGCTGCTGGCGGGCGACCCGTACACCTCGAGCGCCTGGCTGACACCCGTGCTGGGTGCGTCGGGCATGGTGTTCGGTCTCTTCGGAGCGATGCTGCCGGTGCTGCGCCGGCTCGGCCGGAGCCTGGGTCAGGTGCTCGTGCTGATCGCCATCAACGGTGCCATCGGGTTCTTCGTGCCGAGGATCGCGTGGGAGGCCCATCTGGGCGGGCTCGTCGTCGGGGCGCTGGTCGCGTGCGCGTACGCGTACGCGCCGAAGGAGCGTCGGGCGCTCGTCGCGTGGGTGGTGCCGGTAGCGGGCGTCCTGCTCCTCGCGGGCCTGGCGTTCTGGCGTTACAGCGCGCTGGGCGTGATCTGAGCACACCGATATCCCCAGGGTCGAGACCTGCGTAATGCGCAGAACGAGGCCGATCTGGGGACCTGGCGGGGTATCGCCGCTCTCTTTTCCCCAGCTTTACCCACAGCTGTGGATAAAAGGGGATACAGCTCCGCGGCCGCCTCAGCGCGGCCGCGGAGCCGTCACTTCCAGCGTGTCGTCAGACCGAAACCCACGATGATCAGGCCGAAGCCGACCGCGAGGTTCCACTGGCCGATCTGCGGGATCGGCAGGCCGAGGTCGGAGCTCGTGAGGTAGAACGTCACGATCCAGACCAGGCCGAGGATCATCAGGCCGAGCATCACCGGGGCGAGCCAACGTGGGTTGACCGCCTCACCGGGCAGCGCGACCTTGGCCTCGGACTTCTCAGCCTTGGCCGTGGACTTCTTCTTGTTGCGTGACTTCGACTCGGGCACGAGGCGGGCTCCTGTCCTGGGGTGGTCGTCCCGACGGGTGTGCCGAGCCGACGTCTGCTTGCTCGTGGACTAGCGTAGTGCTCCACAGGCGGCTGTCGTGACCAGACGCGTCCGCGGGTTTGTCGAATCTTGCAGGAGGGACGCGTGACCGGAGCCGAGACGCCGCCCGCACCGTCCACCGGTCACGGTTCGACGGGCTTCTTCCGCGCCTCGAGCAATGCGGGCTGGCGGTCGTGGGTCAGCGTCGGTGGGGTGGCCGTGCTGGCCGGTCTCATGTTCAGCGCGAGCGCTCGCCTGGCCGACGGCGGCGGTGCGGGCAGCCGTGATCCACAGGACCTCGCACAGCTTGTGGACGCCGAGACCGAGCGCGTCACGGAGCTCACCGCACGCACCGGGGAGCTGGACCGTGCGATCGAGGCGCTCAGCGCGCACTCCGGCACGGAGGTGCCCGCAGCGCCCCCGGGCCGCGCGGGACGCGAGGGCGTGGTGTCGGGTTCGGTACCGGTCGCGGGGCCGGGCCTCACGGTGACGCTCGACGACGCACCGTCCACGGCGGTCGGCGCCGGGCCGGGCGGCGTGGAGCCGCAGCCGGACGACCTGGTGGTGCACCAGCAGGACCTGCAGCACGTCATCAACGCCCTGTGGGCGGGTGGCGCTGAAGCCATGACGCTCCAGGGCGAGCGGGTGACCTCGACGTCGGCGTTCCGCTGCTCGGGAAACATCCTGCTGCTGCACGGAAAGGTGTTCTCACCGCCCTACAAGGTGACGGCGGTCGGAGACCCGGCGAAGATGGAGTCGTCGCTGTCGCGCTCGGAGGGTGTGCAGACGTACCTCGAGTACGTCGAGTGGGTCCACCTGGGCTGGGACGTGCGACACAGCGAGCACCTGGACCTCCCCGCCTACGACGGCGGAGGTCTGCAGTACGCGACGGTTCCCGATGGTACGGAGGTCTTTGGATGACCCACGCGCAGGCCGGCCACAACGTGCCCCTGGCACAAGAGGTCTTCCCCATCGCGTATCAGCACGGCCCGTCCGGGATGGGTCCGCGCAACGCACGGCGGCCCAGCGGGTCGTCGTCGCCCATGCGGCCGGTCGCCTGGCTGATCGGCGTGATGGGTGAGCTGCTCGTGACCGCCGGCCTCGTGCTCGCCCTGTTCGTCGTGTGGCAGCTCTGGTGGACCGACGTCGAGGGCGCCCGCGCGCAGAACGAGATCATCGCCGACATGGACTGGGACGGTGGGTCGACCGGTCCGGCCACCGTCACCGAGCACCACGGCCCGCCTCCGGTCATGGAGGAACCGCCGGAGGCCGGGACGCTCTTCGCGCAGATGTACATCCCGCGGTTCGGCGACGACTACGTCAAGCCCGTCGCCGAGGGTACGGACAAGGCCACGGTGCTCGACACCATCGGGATCGGACACTATGTCGACACGGCGATGCCGGGTGACCTCGGCAACTTCGCCCTCGCCGCGCACCGCACCACCTACGGCAAGCCGTTCAACCAGATCGCGGAGCTCAAGGGCGGCGACGCCCTGGTGGTCCGCACCGAGGAGACCTGGTACGTCTACAAGGTGACCGAGTCGAAGATCGTCTATCCCCAGAACGTCGAGGTCATCGCCCCGGTGCCGGGTGTCACCAAGGACGAGACGATGCCCGAGCTGACCAAGCGGTTCATCACGCTGACCTCCTGCCACCCGATGTTCTCCGCGACCGAGCGGTACATCGTGCACGGCGAGCTCGCGTACTGGGCGCCGGTGGGCGAAGGCCAGCCGAAGGAGCTGGTGAGCTGATGTATGCACTGCTGTGGCGGGCCATCCCGGGCCCCGGCTGGTTCAGGTTCATCGTGTGCCTGGTGCTCGTGTTCGGTGTGGTCGCGGTGTGCTTCACCGAGTTCTTCCCGTGGCTGAGCGACTACATGCCGTTCAACGACACGACGGTCGGCGCGTAGCATTCCTGCATGACGCGCATCCTCGTCGTCGACAACTACGACTCGTTCGTCTACACGATCGTCGGCTACCTCGACCAGATCGGCGCCCGGACCGTGGTGGTCCGGAACGACGCCGTCCCCTCCCCCGACGCCGCCGGCCGCTACTGGTACGACGACGGCGACGGTGCCCCCGTGCCGTACGACGGTGTGCTCGTGTCGCCTGGTCCGGGGACCCCGGCGGAGGCCGGCGCGTCCGAGGACGTCATCCGGGCGTGCGCGCGGTCGCGTACCCCGATGCTCGGCGTCTGCCTGGGGCACCAGGCCCTTGCCGAGGTGTTCGGCGGCACGGTGACCCACGCCCCGGAGCTCATGCACGGCAAGACGAGCCTCGTGGAACACACCGGCCAGGGGGTGCTCGCCGGGCTGCCCGAGCCGTTCACCGCCACGCGCTACCACTCGCTCGCCGTGACGCCGGAGAGCGTGCCGGCGGTGCTCGAGGTGACCTGTGCGACGTCGTCGGGCATCGTCATGGGGCTGCAGCACCGCGAGCTGCCGCTGCACGGCGTGCAGTTCCACCCCGAGTCCGTCCTCACCGAGGGTGGGCACCGACTGCTGGCGAACTGGCTCGAGACCTGCGGTCTCGAGGGCGCCGTCGAGCGGGCACAAGGAATGGCGCCGCTGGTCACTGCGTGACCGACGACGCCATCACCGACGCACTGCACGAGCGCCGACCGGGGGACCCGGCCGGCGCTCGGTGCCTACGGGAAGACTCCCTCGCCGTCCCCTTCGCCCTCGCCCTCCGGCGGGCCGGACGAGATCACCAGGTTGATCGTCGCGCCGACCTCGACGGTGGCGCCCGGGGCCGGGTCCGAGCGGATGACCTGACCGGGCTCCGGGAACGTCACCGAAGGCTCTCGTGAGGCCTCCTGGCAGGTGATCTGTACGCCGGTACACATCACGTACGCCTCTTCCAGTGTCTTGCCGTACAGGTCGGCGGGGACCGTCGTCTCCTCGACGGCCGGCGCGACCGCGATGTAGACGGTGACCGACGTGCCCTGCGGTACGTCACCGGCCTCCGGGTCGGTCCGGGCCACCGTGTCCGGGGCGACCTCGTCGGTCTCCTCGGTGTCCCACTGGATCGTCCCGAGACCGAGGTTGGCGAGCTGCGCCTCGGCGCCTTCCTTGGACTGGCCCACGACGTTGGGGAGCGTGGTGTTACCCGTGGAGAGGTAGAGGACGACGTCCGACCCCTCCTGCACGGTCTGCCCGGCGCCCGGCTCGCTCTTGGTCACCAGCCCCTTCGCGACGTCGGGGCTGTTCTCCGACTCGGTGCTGCTGACCGTGAGGTTGAGCTCGTCGAGCTTGGCCCGGGCGTCCGTCTCGGACAGGTTCTTGAGCGCGGGGAGGGTGACCTGACCTGGTGCGCCGGCGACGAAGACGGTGACCGTCGAGTCCAGGGCGACCTCCTCACCGGCGGCGGGGTCGGTCTTCCCGGTGGTCTGGCCCTCCTCGAGGTCGGAGTCCTTGTCGATCGCCTGCTCGAACGACAGACCCGCGGCCTCGATCTGTGCCCGCGCCTCGTCGGCGCTCAGGCCTTCCGCGATGGAGGGTACGGCGGCCGTCGTCGGCTCGTCCTCACCCCCGCCGTTGATCACCATGGCGATGACGATGGCGGCGACCGCCGCCAGGGCGATCCCGAGGAGCCACCACATGAGGGCCCGGCTCTTCTTCTCGGGCTCGCGCTGGTCGGCGCGGGTCGGCTGGCCGGGGTATCCCCCGCCGGGCGTGATCGGGCTCTGCTGCGCCGTCGCCGGGCCCCAGCCGGCCTGGGTGGGCGACATGACCTGGGTGGCGCCGTACGCGGGCTGACCTGCGACCTGGGTGGCGCCCATCATGGCGCCCGCGCCGACCATCGGCGCCGAGACCTGGCCACCACGCATGGCGGCCTCGAGGTCGTGCCGGAACTCCGCGGCCGTGCTGTACCGCTGGTCGCGGTCCTTGGTCAGGGCCTTGAGGGTGATGCGGTCCAGCACGTCGGGGACGTCGGTCGCCACCTCGGACGGGCGCTGCGGCTCCTGCCCCACGTGCTGGTAGGCGACGGCCACGGGTGAGTCACCCTGGAACGGCGGGCGACCGGTGAGCAGCTCGAACAGCATGCAGCCGGTCGAGTACAGGTCGGAGCGGGTGTCCACCTGCTCGCCACGCGCCTGCTCCGGGGAGAGGTACTGGGCCGTACCGATGACGGCGTGCGTCTGGGTCATCGTCGCCGCCGAGTCGGCCATGGCGCGGGCGATGCCGAAGTCCATCACCTTGACCGCGCCCGTGGGCGTGATCATCACGTTGGCGGGCTTGATGTCGCGGTGCACGATGCCCGCGTGGTGCGAGTACTCGAGCGCGCTCAGCACGCCCACCGTGATCTCGACGGCCTCCTCGATCGGCACCGCGGCGCCGTCGGTCAGGATGTCGCGGACCGTGTGGCCCTCCACGTACTCCATGACGATGAACGGGACGTGCACGTCCTCGCCGGCGGCGTTCTGGTGGATGTCCTCGCCCGTGTCGTAGACGGCGACGACCGCGGGGTGGTTGAGCGCGGCGGCGGACTGCGCCTCGCGCCGGAAACGGACCAGGAAGGACGGATCGCGAGCGAGGTCGGAGCGCAGCACCTTGATCGCCACCGTACGGCCGAGCCGGGTGTCGTGGCCGATGTGTACCTCGGCCATGCCGCCACGGCCGACCAGCTCACCGACCTCGTACCGGCCGGCGAGTACGCGGGGCGTGTTCTCCACCACTCATACGTCCTTTGATGTCATGGCCGCGTGCCTCAGGGCATACGGCTCGTTGAGGAGCATCATCCCAGATACGGCGTGCGCGGCCGCTGCGGGGGAGTTCAGCGTTTCGGCGTGGATTTCGGAGGAACCCGACGGCTCCTGCAGAGCGCTGTTGTCGTCGCCGCCCCCCGTGACCAGCATGATGATGCAGACCACGAAGAGCAGGGCGACCAGCGCGACGAGAGGCCAGGACACGCGGACCCCCACCCGGTCCTCGATCCCGCCCACCCAACGTTGGATGTCGGACGACAGACTCCGTCGCTTCTTAGGGTGCCCTGCCGAGCGGCCCTGCTGCGGGACCCGCCGCCCGTCCTGGCGTGTCGAGTGCAGGTCCCGGCGCGACGGGTAGGCACGCCCGCCGTTCCCGGCGGCACGCTGACCGTTCGCCGACGGCGGGACGTACCCCGTGCCGTGCGGCCGCCCGTAGGCGTCCGAGCCGTGCGCACCCGACGTGGTGCCGTACCCGGCCGAGTCGGAGCCGTAACCGGCCGAGTCCGTGCCGTAACCGGCCGAGTCCGTGCCGTAGGAACCGGAGCCGGGGCCGCCCGCGGGTGCCCCCGGGGCGCCCGGTGCGGGGGAGTAGGGCCGACCGTAGGCGTCGGTGCCGTAGGTGCCTGACGTGGTGCCGTACCCCGCCGAGTCGGAACCGTAGGACCCTGAGCCGAAAGGGCCCGAGCCGTAGCCGCCGGCGGGCGTGCCGGAGCCGTAGCCGCCGGCGGGCGTGCCCTGGTCGGGGCTGGGCGGCGCCGACTGCGCGTTGGCCACGGTGGTGTGGCGGCCCCCGCTGCCGAACGGAGACTGCCGGCGAGCGTGCGAGGGACCGGGCTGCGGCGCACCGTTGCGTCCGGCGCTCGACCGCTGCGGGCCTGCGGCCTGGCCGTCCCGGCGCGAGCGGCGGGCGTACCGGGAGCTGCCGAACGGGTCCTCCGCGATCTCCGCGGCGAGCATGTCGAGGTGGCGCGCGAGCTGGTCGGCGGACGAGATGCGCTGCGCCGGGTCCTTCTCCAGCATCTTCGTGATGGTCTCGGCGAGCCCCGGGTGGACCGACGTCGGAAGCAGCGGGACCGGTGCGTTGACGTGCGCGATCGCGATGTCCACCGGGGTGCGGCCGGTGAACGGCCGGCGGCCGGCGGTGGCCTCGTAGGCGACGACGCCCAGCGCATAGATGTCGGAGGCTCCGGTCGCGGACTGGCCGACCGCCTGCTCGGGGGACAGGTACTGCGCGGTGCCCATGACCATGCCGGTGGCGGTCATGGGCACCTGGTTCTGCGCCACCGAGACACCGAAGTCGGTGATCTTCACGGTGCCCGAGTGCTCCAGCAGGATGTTGCCCGGTTTCACGTCACGGTGGACCACGCCCGCGAGATGGGCGGCGTGCAGGCCACGCGCCGTCTGGGCCAGGATCGGCAGCAGCCGTGCCGGCTGCAGCACCGGCTCACGCTCGAGCAGGTCGGCGAGTGGCTCGCCCAGGACCAGCTCCATCACGAGGTAGCCGGCTCCGCGCTCCTCGCCGTAGTCGAACATCTGCGCGATGTTGGGGTGGACGAGGGTCGACGAGTTCCGGGCCTCCGTGCGCAGGCGGCGGAGGAAGTCCTCGTTGCCCGTGTACTCCTCCCGGAGCACCTTCACGGCGATCTCGCGCGCGAGCTTCTCGTCGCGCGCCACCCAGACCTCGCCCATGCCGCCCATGGCGATGCGCCGCACCAGCGTGTAGCGCTCGCCGAGCGTCAGACCCTCGACCGGCCTCATCTCGAGATCGCCGCCTGCATGATCTGTGCGGCGATCGGGCTGGCGAGGGCGCCACCCGTGGACTCGTTGGTGGACTGGCCCTCGTTCTCGAGCACGACGGCCACCGCCACCTGCGGGTCGTCCGCCGGGGCGAACGACGTGAACCACAGCGTCGGGGAACGGGGATCGTCCTCGGCGGTACCGGTCTTGCCGGCCACCTGGACACCCGGGATCTGCGCACCCTTGCCGGAGCCGTCGTTGACGACCGCGATCATCATCTCGGTGAGTGCGTCCGCCGTGGACGACGAGAACGGGCTCTTGTACCGGCTCGGCTTGGTCTGGTCGACGAGCTCGAGGTCGCTGTCCCGCACGCTGTCGATCAGGTAGGGCTCCATCAGGTCGCCGTCGTTCGCGATGGCGGCCGAAATCATGGCGACCTGCAGCGGCGTCATGCGGAGGTCGCCCTGGCCCATGCCGGAGAGCGCGATGCGGGCTGCCGAGTCGTCGTCGTTCTCGCCGCCGATCAGGCCGGGGTAGGCACCCTCGGAGGTGCTCATCGGGATGTTGATCGAGTCCGTGAACCCGAAGTCCTTGAACATCCGCTGCATGTCGTCCTTGCCCACTGTGTTGGCGAGGTCGAGGAACGCCGTGTTGCAGGAGATCCGCAGGGCGTCCTTGAGCGTCATCTGACCCGTGGGGGAGCAGGTCTCGCCGCCGAAGTTCTTGACCTGGCCGCCTTCACCGGTCGTACCGGGCAACTGGTAGGTGTTTGGCGCCGGGATCGAGGTGCCCGGCGTCATGCCCTCGTACTCGATGGCCGCCGCCGCCGTGAGCAGCTTGAACGTGGACCCCGGCGGGTAGATGGCGTTGATCGTCCGGTTCACCGTGGGGCCGTAGACGCTGAAGCGCTCCTCGCCCCCGATCGTGTTCACCTGGGGCTTCTGGTTGATGAGCTCGTCGTAGGCCGCGGTGGCCTCCGAGGCGTCGTGCACGGCCACCGTGTTCGGGTCGAACGACGGCTTGGAGACCATCGCGAGGATCGCGCCGGTCTTCGGGTCCAGGGCCACTGCCGCGCCGGTGTAGTCACCGAGTGCGTCCCAGGCAGCCTTCTGCACCTTGGGGTCGATCGTGAGCTCGACCGAGGAGCCCTGTGCCTCCTCGCCGGTGATGAGGTTCTGCAGCCGGTCGAGCCACAGGGAGTCGTCCTCGCCCCCGAGGTAGCCGTTGGCGTAGCGCTCGAGCCCGGTATACGTGCCCGTCACGGCGAAGAAGCCGGTCAGCGGCGCGTACACGCTGGCAGCCCCGGCGTCGCCGCCGGAGTACGTGCGCTGGTACTTGAAGTTGTCGTCCACCGGCTCGGAGGTGACGATCGGCTCGCCGCCCACCACGATCGGCCCGCGGTCGCGGCCCAGCTCGCTGTAGATGTTGCGGAAGTTGCGGGGGTCCTCGTTCAGAGAACCCGCCGTGACGAACTGGATCCAGGTGGTCGAGACCATCAGGGCCAGGAACATGGCCATCACGATGGTCGAGAGGCGGCGCAGCGTGGTGTTCACCGGTCGATCCCCCGAACGATCTGGGTCGCGTCGTCCGGCGTGGCGCCGCGGCCGGCGCCGGCCTCGGTACCCGCCTGGACCGGCGCGCCGCCGCCCACCTCGATGGCGTCGCCGCCCACGGTGGCGGGCACCGGGTCGGCCAGGGCGCCGCGCGTGGGCAGCGCGGACGGACGCCGGGCGGCGTCGGAGATACGCAGCATGAGTGCGATGACAATCCAGTTCGCGAGCAGGGACGATCCGCCCTGAGCTATGAAGGGAAGGGTCAGACCGGTCAGCGGGATGATGCGGGTGATGCCGCCCACGACCACGAAGAGCTGCAGCGCCATGACGAACGCGAGGCCGCCCGCGAGCAGCTTGCCGAAGCCGTCCCGCACACCGACCGCGTGCCGCAGGCCGCGCTGCACGATCACGAGGTAGACCAGCAGGATCGCGAGCAGACCGGTGAGGCCGAGCTCCTCGCCGAGGGCCGCGTAGATGAAGTCGGAGAAGGCGAAGGGCACGCGGTCGGGGTAGCCCTCGCCCCAGCCCGCACCGAACATGCCGCCGTGCGCCATGCCGAACATGCCCTGGACGATCTGGTACGAACCGCCGAACTCTCGGTCGTAGAGCTCCTTGTTCAGCGGGTCGAGCCAGACGTCCACCCGAGCCTGGACGTGGCTGAAGATCGACCAGGCCACGACGGCGCCCGCCGCGAACATGGTGAGGCCGATGGCGATCCAGCCCACCCGGTCGGTGGCGAGGTACAGCATGCCGACGAAGAGCCCGAAGAACAGGAGCGACGTGCCGAGGTCCTTCTCACCGACGAGCACCGCGAGCGACACGGCCCAGACGATCAGGATGGGACCGAGGTCACGCAGCCGAGGCAGCTGGAGGCCCAGGACCTTCCTGCCCGCCAGCGCCAGGGTGTCCCGGTTCGCGACCAGGTAGCCCGCGAAGAACACCGCGAAGGCGATCTTGGCGAACTCGGCCGGCTGCAGCGAGAACGGGCCGATGAAGATCCAGATCTGGGCGCCGTTGATCTCCTTGCCGAGGCCGGGGACCAGGGGCAGCACCACCAGGACGATGCCCACGACCATGGCGGTGTAGGTGAGGCGGCGCAGGCTGCGGTGGTCGCGGATGACGAAGATGACGACGCAGGCGATGATGATGCCGATCGCCGACCACATGATGTGACGTGGCGCGTTGGCCCCGGCCATCATGCGCGCGGGGGAGAGGTCCAGGCGCAGGACCATCGACATGCTCACGCTGTTCAGCAGCACGACCGCCGGCAGGATCACCTGGTCGGCGTAGGGCGCGCGGAGCCGCAGCACGATGTGCGTCGTGAACGCCAGTGCGGCCAGGACGATCGTGTAGGTCCAGAATCCCTCGGGCAGGCCGTCCTCGAGCGAGTAGCCGACCATCCACATGCCGCCCATGCCGAGCGCCAGTGCCACGACCAGCAGCACGGCCTCCGCGATACGGGCCGGGGCGTTCTCCTCGGGCTGGAGGGCGCTCATCCGTTGTCCTCCTGGCCGGAATCGTTCGAGGTCGACTTCGCCTTCGCCGACGAGGTCGCGCTCGGCGTCTTGCTCGTCGAAGGGCTGGGGGACTGCGTGGGGGAGGGTGACGCCGTCGGCTCGGTCTCCCCGCCGGCGTCCGCGATGAGCCGGTCGGCCCGCCCGCGGGCGTCCTCGAGGGACGTGGCCCGGATGGTCTCGCCCACGCGGTCGGCGATGAAGCCGGGCAGCTCGTCGACGCGGGTGCCCGTGAGCTCCACGGGCGTCGAGAAGGTCAGGGGGCCGGCCGTGGCCGGGATGCCGCGGAACACCGCGACCTGGCCGTCCGACTCGCCCACGTAGTACTGGGTCTGGGTCCAGCGGTAACCGCCCCACCCCGCCAGGGCGAGACCGACGACCAGCAGGAGCGCGCCCACGACGGTGAGCCAGGCGCGACGCTTCGGCGGCGACGCCTCGTCCGGGCTCTCCTCGTCCGTCTCGTCCTCGGGCTGGATGTCGGGCTGGTACTGCTCCTCGTCGAGGCCGCCCGCGAGCACTGCCTGCTCGAGCGTGTCGGCCAGGCCGTCCTGCTCCGAGAGCACACCGACGGCCACGGCCGAGGGAGCCTGCTGGCCACCCTCCGGCGCCGCCGGCCGGGAGAACCCGGTGACGGTGTCGCCGTCGACGTCGGGCAACGCGATCGGAGCCTGTGGGCCGCCGCCCTGCGCGGTCACGCCGGCCAGGGCCGCGGATCCCACGATCTCGGGCGTGGCGGTGGCCGCTGCGGTGGGCGGAGCGGCGTCGTCGAGCACGTCGGCCACGACGACCGTGATGTTGTCGGTGCTGCCCGCGCGCATGGACATCGAGATGAGGCGCTCGACGGCGTCGTCGGGGGTGGCGACCGAGACGAGGACCTCGGCGATCTCCTCGTCCGAGACGAATCCGGACAGGCCGTCCGAGCACAGCATCCAGCGGTCGCCCGGGATCGCCTCACGGATCGACAGGTCGGGCGTGAGGTCCAGGTCGAAGTCGCCGAGCACCCGCATGACGACGTTGCGCTGCGGGTGGGTCTCGGCCTCGTCGGGCGTGATGCGCCCGGTGTCGACCAGGTGCTGCACGAATGTGTGGTCCACCGTGACCTGGGCCAGGGCGCCGTCGCGCAGCAGGTACGCCCGTGAGTCGCCCAGGTGGGCCATGGCGAGCGTGTTGCCGGACTTCAGCAGGGCCGTGACGGTGGTGCCCATGCCTGCGAGGTCCGGGTCGGCGGTGGTCGCGTCGACGAGGTCCTGCCGGGCGCGGTCGATCGAGCGTTCCAGCTCGGACATCGACTGGTCGGAGCTGTGGTCCGGGCGGTCGAGGGCCACCAGGGCCGCGATCGTCAGCGCGGACGCCACGTCCCCGCCCGCGTGACCACCCATCCCGTCGGCGACGACCAGGAGGTTGGGACCCGCGTAGGCGGAGTCCTGATTGTTGGAGCGGACGAGGCCGACGTCGGAGCGCGCGGCATACCGCAAGGTCACGGTCACGTGGTGGTCATCCCTGGAGCTCGACGACGGACTGTCCGATCTGCACTCCTACGCCGGGGGCGAGCGGCAGGACACCCTGCACCCGCTCCTCACCGATGTAGGTGCCGTTCGTGGAGCCGAGGTCCTCCACGAACCACTGACCACCCTGGGGAAAGATGCGCGCGTGACGCGACGAGGAGTAGTCGTCGTCGAGCACGAGGGTGCAGCTGGGTGCGCGCCCGATGAGCACGCCGGACGAGGTGAGCGGGATGGTGGTCCCGGTCAGAGGGCCCGCCACCACGACGAGCCGCGACGGACCACCCCGCTGGGGCGCACGGGGCGCGCCACCGGCGGGAGTCGGCGTCGGGGCCGGCCCCGCGAGCTCCGGGCGCCGCCGCCTGCTGTTGGCCGTGCGCGGCCCTGCCAGGTCGCGCCGGAGCACGGCGATGGCGGAGAGCACGAACACCCACAGCAGCACGAGGTAGCCCAGCCGGAGCAGGGTGAACGTCAGCTCGCTCATGTCAGGTTCTTCACCAGTCCTCGTTGTCTGCACCGGAGGCACTGCCGGTCCAGAACATGATGCGGGTACGGCCGATTGTCATCGTGTTGCCGTCGAGCAGGGTCGCGGCAGGGACCTGATGTCCCTCCACGTACAGGCCGTTCGTCGAGCCCATGTCGGTTGCGACGACACCGTCGGGTGTCACGCGGATCTCGAGGTGACGCCGGGATACTCCCGGGTCGTCCACCACGATGTCCGCCTCGGCGTCACGGCCGATGACGGTCACGGGGCCGGTGAGCAGGTATCGCTGTCCATCGATGTCGATGAGCGGGTGCCGGCCGGTCGGCGCGCCGGAGGTCGCCGGGGCGACGCTCCCCTGCACGCTGCGCGAACGCACCGTGAAGCGGCCGGGAACCAGCTCGTACTGCTCGTCGAACGTCACGCTCACGGGCCCCACGAACGCGTAGTGCTGCGTCGCGGCGTACGCCGTGATGTTGGACGCGAGCTCGTCGGCGAGGGTCTGTGCACCCCACGCCTCGATCTGGGCGAAGTCGTCGGGAGCGAGTTCGATGGTGAACTCGTTCGGTGCGACCGTGCGGTCGCGTCCGACAACCGCGGCACGGTCGTCCAGCTCGCGCCGCAGCCTGCTCGCCAGTTCGACGGGCTTCACCTCGCCACGTCCCACCTTGGCGAACGCGTTGTTCATCATGCGCTCCACGCTCTTCTCGAAGCGGTCCAGGGCGCCCATGCCACCTCCTTCCAGGGTCTGCGCCGGGCAGACTACCTAGATCGTATAGACCGGTAGGTGCCCGCAGACTCCAATACTGTGGATGTCCTGCGGATCTTCTCCGATCTTCCCTCAGGAGGCGCGGTGAGGAGAGGCGTGGGCGGATCCGCACGCTACTAGACGCACGGCAGCACGTGAACCACCTCACGGTTATCCGATTCGGAGGCGACGTCTCCGCCGTGCTAGCCTCCTTCCAGCAGCGCGCGAGTGGCGGAATAGGCAGACGCGCACGGTTCAGGTCCGTGTGCCCGAAAGGGCGTGGGGGTTCAACTCCCCCCTCGCGCACGTTGTGACGAAGGCCCCGGCTCATCGAGTCGGGGCCTTCGTCATGTCCGGATCGGCGCGGCGCACGGCGCCCGACATGGGCACTTCTCCCCAGCACTCCGCCGCCGGGGCTCAGGCCGGGCGCGCGACCTCCAGCCGAGCCGGCCGCCCGACGGCGGACGCCCGCCCCGGCGGGAACCGCCCGTCCACGCCCGGTGTCACGGATCCCAGCACGCTCGGGTGGCGCGCCCCGGTGGCCCCGGGCAGCACGCCGGGGAGGCCGTGCCACGTGTGCCAGCCCAGCACCGCGAACGCCAGGGCCTCCTTGGCCTGACTCGGCACGCCCAGCTCGTCGGAGGTGCGGACGGCGACTCCCGGCAGCTCCCTCCGCAGTGCCGCCATCAGGACGGGGTTGCGCGTGCCGCCGCCCGACGCGACGAGCTCGGTGGCGGTGGGCCGCACGGCGTCCGCCACGGTGCGGGCGGTGAGCGAGACGAGGGTGGCGAGCAGGTCCGCGGCAGCCGGCTGCTCCGCGCCCAGGCGGGACAGCAGGTAGTCCAGGTGGAACAGCTCCTTGCCCGTCGACTTCGGCGCCGGCCGGGCGTAGTACGGCTCGTCGAGCAGGCGTTCCAGCAGGTCGGGTAGTACGTGGCCGCGGGCGGCGAGCGCGCCGTCGGCGTCGAAGGTGAGGTGTCCACCGGTGACGTGGCGCGTGGCGGCGTCGAGCAGGGCGCAGGCGGGGCCGGTGTCGAACGCGAGCGGAGCGGTCTCGTCACGCAGCACCGTCACGTTCGCTATGCCGCCGAGGTTCAGCGCGACCGCCGAACCCGGGCGGCTAGCGAGCCACAGCGCGTCGAACAGGCTCACCAGGGGCGCGCCCTGGCCCCCTGCGGCGACGTCGCGCGTGCGCAGGCCCGAGACGACAGGCAGACCCGTCGCCTCGGCGATCCACGCGGGCTCGCCGATCTGCAGGGTGCCGAGCACACCGTCGGCTCCCACCCAGTGGAAGACGGTCTGCCCGTGCGAGACGACGAGGTGGGCCCGGCCGCCGCAGAGCTCGGTCACGGCGCGCTCGGCGACGCCGGCGAAGGCCCGCCCGATCCCGGTGTCCAGCCGGCAGACGGCCTCCAGGGTGGTCGGGCCAGGAGGAAGGGCGGCGACGAGCCCCGACCGCAGCGGTGCCGGGTAGGGCACGGAGAGATGGCCCAGCGGGGTGACCACCAGCGAGTCGCCGACGAGCCGGAGCTCGCACGCCGCGGCGTCGACGGCGTCGTGGGATGTGCCGGACATCAGGCCGACCACGCGTAGCGACGTCAGCGAATCCCCAGGTGAGCCCGGGTTTTCGCGGTTCCGATCTGCCATCAGATCGACTCCTCCGGTCGTGTTTGCGCCAGTGTTAGCCCGTTGGTCCTACTTTGCGTCACAATCTCCACCATGCTTGACGTCTCGATCGCCCCAGCTCCGGCGCCGGACGCGCCGTTCGAGGACCACATCGAATGGGCGCGCAACGCCCCTGCGAATCCTTCGACCCCCGCAGCGCTGTTCACGGGCGGTCTCGACGACGCTCCCGTCGACGACCGTCTCACGATCGACACCCCAGAGTGGGACTACCCCGCCCTGGCCCGCGAGATCGTGCTCAGGTCCCGAGGCGCGGTGCTCGACATCGGCACCGGCACCGGCGACTTCTTCGCGGGCCTCGGCCCGCTCCCCAAGGGTTCGGCCGCCACGGAGACCGGGCCTGCGTTTCTCACCGCGCGCCGTCGCCTGGAGCCGCTCGGCGTGGACGTGCGCCGCGCCGAGGCCTCCTGGACGGGGGACGTGCTGCTGCCGTTCTTCGACGGCCAGTACAGCGTGGTGCTCAGCCGGTTCAGCACCATCGACCCCGACGAGGTGGGCCGGGTGCTGGAGCCGGGCGGCACGTTCCTCACCGAGCAGGTGGACACGCGTGACGGCATCGCCCTGAACAACGCGCTCCGCGTGCCGCTCGGCTGGGACCCGGACGGCGTGACCGTCGACGTCATCTCCGACGGGCTCGTGGCGGCCGGTCTGGAGATCGTCGAGGCCAAGGAGTACGCGGGCACGCGGACGTTCAAGGACCTGTCGTCGGTGCTCTGGTACCTGCGCATGGCTGCGTGGCAGGTGCCCGAGCTCGCCGAGCTCAGCCCGGCTGCCGTCGCACGGCACGAGGCGGGCCTGCGTGCGCTGCACATGCACTTCGCGACGGGCAACCAGCTCGTGGACGAGGCTCCGCGCATCCTGGTCACCGCGCGCCGCCCCTTCTGACACCCGGATCCTGAGGCCGGTCCCGCGACGACGCGGGACCGGCAGGCCGCCGGCGCTCGCCGCGAGGCATGCCGATGCGAGTCCGGACGATCGGCGCAACTCGGGCAGAGGGTGAACTCGGGGGTGAAGTCCGACGACGTTCCGCGGATCGTCGACATATGTTGCTTCCCCGAACCAATCGCGAGGCGCTACGTTTCGCGGTGCCCGGGGCCGACGACGGCCCTGGTGCCCGTCCTGTCACGGATCGCGAAGGACCTTCATGAACCCCACCCCCCTGGGCGACGCCTATCCCGCGTTCGCCACACCCCCTCGGAGCATCGCCAGGCGCTGGCGCGCCGGTGCCTCGCTCGCCGCGCTGGCCCTGGTCGCCACGCCGTTCGTCGCGGCCCCCGCGTCGGCCGCCGAAGCGGCGGACGAGCCCGTCTTCACCGGCACCCTCGCGGTGACCGGGGCGGCCGTGGTCGGCTCGACGCTGACCATCGACCAGTCCGGCGGTGCCTGGGCCCCTGAGCCCGAGGGCTTCGAGTACTCGTGGTACCGCAGCACCGACGCCGTCCTGGACGACGCCGACGTGCAGATCGACGACGCCGACCAGCCGACCCGCGCGGTGCTGCCCGCGGATGTCGACCTGTACCTGATCGGCGCCGTCGCGGCGCGCTCGGGTGACGTCGCGGGCCTGCCCGTCGGTGCGGCCACCGCCGCACCGGTGAAGGCAGGCACGCTGACCGCCGGCACGCCGACCGTCTCGGGCACGGTCCGGGTCGGCACCAAGCTGACCGCCAAGACCGGAACCTGGACCGGGGGCACCGCCTTCGCCTACCAGTGGAAGATCAGCGGCGCCACGGTTGCCACCACCTCGACGTTCACGCCTCAGGCCGGCCACGCCGGCAAGACGCTGCGCCTGGTCGTCACCGGCACCAAGGCCGGCTACGCCCCGAAGACCGCCTACAGCGCGTTCTCCACGGTCGCGAAGGCCTCGTTCAAGACCACGACCCCCAAGATCAACGGGACCGTCAAGGTCGGCGCGCTGGTCGGCGCGACGACCGGCCACTTCTCCCCCACGGCGTCCCTCACGTACCGCTGGAAGGCGAACGGCAAGCCGATCGCCGGTGCGACCGGTCGCACCTACAAGATCCCGAGCCGCCTGCACGGCGACAAGCTCACGGTCACGGTGACCGGCACCCGTACCGGCTACACGACCAAGAGCCTCACGTCGGCCGCGTCCGTCGTCAGCAAGCCGTTCGGCCGGGCCTCTGCCCCGACGATCAGCGGCACGGTCCGCGTCGGCAAGACCCTGACCGCCAACCGCGGTACCTGGTCGCCCACCCCGTCGGCGGTCTCCTACCAGTGGCGCGCCGGGGGCAAGTCGATCCCGGGTGCCACGGGCCGCACCTACAAGCTCACGGCCAAGGAGCACGGCAAGAAGATCTCGGTCCAGATCGTCGGGCGGAAGTACGCGTACCTGCCGACCACGCGCCTGAGCGGTGCCACCAGTACGGTGAAGTGGCCGGTCGGCGTCAGCACGCCGAACGTGACCAAGCACCCGACGCGCTACACCAGCACCACGCCGGGCAAGACCGTGACCCTCTCGGCGTCGGCCACGGGCGGCACCCTGCGGTACCAGTGGCAGCGCTGGACCCCGGCGAAGCCCACGTGGACCAACATGTCCGGCCAGACGAAGTCCACCCTGCGGTTCACCGCCTCGACCGCGCACGAGCTCAACCAGTTCCGCGTGGTCGTGACCAACATGGCCGGCAAGGACATCAGCAACCGCAGCTACATGTGGGTCCAGTCCTCGCTGTCCAAGCCGTTCCCGGCGAACCAGTGGTTCAGTCTCTGGAACTACAACACGGCGGTCAGCGAGTCCGTCGACAACTTCCAGGGATACCTGGCTGCCAACGTGTACGTCTGCGCGGCACCCGGCTACTACGTGTCCAGCGACATCTCGGTGGAGTTCGTGGGCAACAACGGCCACGTCTACCCGGATGCCGGCCAGGAGATGTCCGACCACGTGTCCTGGGGCGTCGATCTCGACAGCGACGGGTGCGGGTACTTCAGCGCCTACTCGAACGCTCCCCAGTCGGTCCGGGTGGGCGGCCGGTGGCGTGTCACCGACTGGTCCGACGGCCAGGTGTACCGCCAGTACGCCAAGTACGAGCGTTACTCCGGGCTCGCGGGTGGGCCCTCCGCCCGCACGTCCGCGTCCGGCGCGGGTGAGCTCCAGGTCGGCACCCCGGCCGCTCCGGCACCGGTGACCGACGCCCGCGGGACGTTCACCGACTGACACCCAGGAGGCCGGCGACGGCCTCCGCCATCGCTTCCGGCGGCACGTTCGTCCCGTGCCCGGGCAGGGTCACCCGACGTGCCGCCGGAAGTACCGCCGCGAGAGACCTCGCGGCCCCCGTGACGGCCGCACCGCTCGCGGTGCCGTCGGCCACGAGAACCGGCTGGGTGATCAGGTCCCACCGGTCCATCAGGGCCCGTCGCCCCAGCGCGACGCCGGCCAGGATGCGCCCGTCGTACGCGATCGTCGGCGCGATCGCCTCCAGGTCGGCCCAGGACGCCGACGCCCGCATCCGTGGCAGCAGGTGGCACGGGAGCCCCACCACGCCGAGGAACAGCTCGACGGCGCTGCCCGGGTCGCCCACCGCGAGACAGCCCTCCACCCCGGCGATCATCCGGGGGTCCACGGGCGGCTCACCGCTCGCCACGTCGTACGTCGGCTCGAAGCAGAGCACGGCGGTGACGCTCGTGCCCAGGTCGGCCGCGGCACGCAGCGCGAGGAACCCGCCCGACGTGATGCCCAGCAGCGCCGCCGGGCCCGTGATCTCCAGCAGCGCGGCGATGTCGTCCACCTCTCGGTCGACGCTGTACGGGGCGGTGTCCCCGCTCCCGCCCCGGCCGCGCCGGTCGTACCGCACCGTGGTCACCTGGTCGCCCAGCAGCGCCGCTACCTCGAGCGAGAGAGGCAGGCGGTGGGCGAGCACACCGTCGACCACCACGATCGCGGGCACCGGGCCGGGTGCCGGCCCGGTCAGGTCGTACGCGATCCGGGTGCCGTCGGCCGACGTCGTGAAGGCAGCGGCGGTGATGGTCGTCATGCGGGGTAGACGGCACGGCGGCCCGGAACTCGTCGCTCGGACCGGTGCCCCGGGCCACGGATTTCGCCGCGAGAAAAAAGGCTGTGCGGCCGTCGTCGGGGAGCGTAAGTTCGTGGACACATGAGAAGGGAGGTGATCCGAGCAGTGATTTCACATCGGACCCATGAGGTGGTCGCGCGCTAGTCGCGTGACGCTGTAAGCGTTTCGCGCCGACGGCGGTCGGACGGCTCAGCACGGGGCCTTCTGACTCGCTCAGGCGCAACGGGACACTGGTGGCGATTTCCACGCGATCACCGGAGCCCGCGGGTGCCGCGCCCTCGTCCAGCGCGGCTGACGCAAGTCGCCCCGCGGGCTTTCCCACGCCCGTGTCCGGTGGCACCGGCCCGTGCGCGAGGCACCGTGGCGCTGTGGCCCTCCCCACGGCGTCCCCTCCTGTAGGCACACCGCGTCGGCAGGGAGAATGTTCGCGTGACTACCTACCGCGTGATGACCGTCTGCACGGGAAACATCTGCCGGTCCCCGATGGCCGAGATCGTCCTGCGCGACCGCTTCGAGGCTGCGGGTCTGGGCGACGCCGTCGTGGTGGACTCGTCCGGGGTGAGCGACGAGGAGCACGGCAACCCGGTGGACCGGCGTGCCCGCGCCGTGCTCGCCGAGCACGGCTACCCCACGGGTGGCGGTCACCGGGCTCGCCAGGTGACCCGCGAGGACGTCGCCTCCCGCGACCTGGTCCTCGCCATGACCACCCGGCACGCGCACCGGCTGCGTGACCTCGCAGGCCAGGTGCCGAACGACGCCACGATCCGGATGTACCGGTCGTTCGACCCCGCTGCCGTGGACCTGCCCGAGAGCGGGCTCGACATCGCCGACCCCTGGTACGGCGGGCCCCAGGACTTCGAGGAGTGCCTGGCGGAGATCGAGGCGGCCGCGGACGGCGTCGTCGACTTCGTGCGGTCGCAGCTCGACCTGACCCGGAGCGCCTGACCGGCCGGTCCCGGAGGTCTACCCCGATACGACCGGCCTCCCGGCCGTCCGGCGATTACGGTGAGTGGATGACGTCCGCGCCGCCGGACCGGCTCGTCGTCCTCACAGGGGCAGACGGCCGTCTCGGCTCCAGGCTTGCCTTCCGCATCGCCGCGGCGGGCGGCCGCCAGCGCCTGCTGGTCACCGGCAAGGGAACGACACCGCGGCTGCCCGACGGCGCCCTGCTGCCGGAGGCCGAGATCGTCGCCATCCCTCCGGACGTCGAATCCAGGACGCTGACCAGCGCGTTCGACGGTGCGTACGCGCTGTTCCTCGTGCCGAGCCAGGTACGCCCCGGCCGGCTCGCCAAGCACCGAGCGGCGATCGACGCCGCGGTGCTCGCCGGGCTACGGCACGTGGTCTACGTGTCGTCGATCGGTGCTGCGGCCGACGCCGTGGCCTCCGCCGCGCGGGACGACTGGCTCACCGAGGAGTACGTGCGCGGGACCGACCTGACCTGGACGCTGCTGCGGACCTCGATGTTCCACCGCACCCTCACGCTCGCCGTGCACGACGAGTCGTACGGCTCCGCACGAGGCACGGTGCTGCGCGCGCCGGCGGGCGACGGACGGGTCGCCTCCGTGTCGCACGACGACGTGGCCGACGCCGCCACCGCGGTTCTGCTCGACGAGGACCCCAACCGGCACGCGGGCCGCGCCTACCACCTGACCGGGCCCGAGGCGCTGGGGCTCGACGAGGTGGCCGCGGTGCTGTCCCAGGCCGTGGGACGGCCCATCCGCTACGAGCCGCAGACGGCGGAGCGGGCGCGATCCCTCTTCTCCCGCTCGACCGTCACCGAGGTCGAGGACTGGATCACGCAGTGCCAGGCGATCGAGGCAGGTGCGCTCGCGGCGGTGAGCCCCGACGTGGCGCACCTGGCCGGGCGGCGCGCCCGTTCGTTCGAGACCTGGCTCGACGACTATCCGACGGAGTGGGCCCACCTGCGGTTACCGTCGGTGAGATGACGAGCCTTGACCCGGACCCGGACCCGGACCCGGACCCGGAAGACAGCACCACCCCGGTGCCGACGTGGCGGCCCGACGTGCTGCCCGGCTTCGAGCAGCTGACCCTCCCGCTGCAGCCCGACGAGGACGAGCCGGAGGTGGTCGCGACCCTGGTGCGTCGCGTCAGGCCCGCTCCGGAGCAGCCCGCCGACCCCGCGCCGCACCGTGGCATGTTCCGGATCGGTGCGGAGAACCCGCAGGTGGCGCGCCTCTGGGACGAGCTGTCCGAGCTCGGCAGGCGGCTGCACCTCCACGGCACCGCACGCTCGCTCCCGGAACCCTCGCCCGGCACCGACGCCGCGGAGGACGGCCCGCCGCACGGCGACGTACCCGACGCGGGCACCGACGTCCTGTACGTGCACGGCTGGCTGGACTACTTCTTCCAGACCCACCTCGCGGACTTCTGGGAGTCGCTCGGCGTCCGCTTCCACGCGGTGGACCTGCGCCGGTACGGTCGCAGCCTGCGCGAGGGCCAGACGCCCGGGTACGTCCGCAGCCTCAGCGTGTACGACGAGGACATCGAGGCGGCACTCTCCGCCATCGGCCACGGACGGGCCGACCAGCCGGAACGCCGCCTCGTGCTCATGGGCCACTCGACGGGCGGGCTGACCGTGAGCCTGTGGACGGCGCGCAACCAGGAGCGGGTCGCCGCGCTCGTGCTGAACTCGCCCTGGCTGGAGTTCCAGACCCGCGAGACCGTACGCAAGCTGATGGAGCCGGGTATCCGGGTGCAGTCCGCACTCGTACCGCGCAGGCAGCTCGTCAACCTGGACCGCGGCCTGTACGCACGCTCCATCTCGTCACGCTTCGACGGGGAGTGGGACTACGACGTCGCCTGGCGGCCGGACGCCGGATGGCCCCCCACTCCCGCCTGGCTGGCCGCCATCTTCCGCGGTCAGGACCAGGTGGCGCGCGGACTCGGGCTCGAGATACCGGTCCTCGTGCTGCTCAGCCGACGCAGCACCATCCCGACGCGGTGGAGCGAGGACATGAAGAGCACCGACTCGGTGCTGGACGTGGTCGGCATCGCGCGCCGTGTGCCCGACGTCGGGTCCCTCGTCACGCTCGTCCGCTTCGAGGGCGGGCTGCACGACCTGACCCTCTCCGCGGAGCCCGTGCGGGAGCAGGTCTGGCGCCAGATGCGCCGCTGGTTCCGCGGATACGTGCGCGACGAGCCCTGACGTCGGGCGCAGGATCAGGCGGGCCCCGTGGCCCTGGCGAGCCGGGGACCACGGTGCGATCCTGGAACGGAGGTGCCCGCACCGACGTCGGGCACGAGGGGCGATGTGTCATGACAACACACCAGGAGACCCATCACCGCGCCCGGCGGGGCGGACCATATCTTGTCCGCAGCGAGATCGCCGTCGGCGTCGTCGCGCTCGTCCTCGGGATGCTGATCTCCCAGGGCGCGGCCGAGGGAGTGACCGTCATCGGCTGCCTGGCCATGGCAGCCGGGGCGGTGTCCGGGAGGTTCGGTGCGCGATGGGGACGCATGGCGGTGGCCGGCGGGCTCGGGTTCGCGCTCGGCTCCGTGCCCTACTGGCTGACCACCGTCGTGGTCATCGTGGGCGCGTACGGGTTCTGACCGCCCGCGGCCTCGTCACCGGAACCACCGCCACCACCGACGGCCCTCACGTGTGCGCGGCGTGCGCTCGCGCGGCTTCCGCGCTCGGATCGGGGCGGGGGACGGGGCGGCGCTCGCGGCCCGCCGCTCCGCGCGCCGGACCGCCCACCGCCGGACCTCCTCGTCGACGTCACGGGTCGGCGTCACCACGGGCGGCCCGCCCTGCAGCTGACGCCGGGCGTCGACGACACGCGCGTTGAAGTCGGCGACGATCTCGCGGACCCGCTGTTCCATCGCCTCGAGGTCGAGCTTGTCGTCCAGCTCCTGGTCGTCCTTGCGGAGCTGTGCCGAGGGCAGCACGCCGGTGATGTTCTCGCGCTCGATGAGTCCCTTGACCCACCAGTCCGGGTCGTGCGTGCCTGCGAGGCCCGGGATCGGCTTGCCGTGGAGGGGCAGGTTGTCGAACTCGCCGCGCCGCATCGCCTGGTCCACTACGACGTCGACGTACCGGGCGCGCTCCTCGGGAGTCATGCTGCCGGGGGACTGCTGCGGCTCGTCCTCGTCGGGTGCGTCCGCTCCGGAACCGGACTCGCTCTCGGCGCTCGCCGACTCCCGGTCCACGCGGTACTGCGCGGCCCGGCGGAGGGGGTCGTTGTCTGCGTCGTCGCGCGATCCCGGCGCCATGAATGCATGTTACAACTTTCACAAGCAGCCTGGAAAGAGGTTCGGGCGGAGGGTGCGCGAGCACGGTCCCGATCCGGGCATGATGGGCCGCATGAAGGTCTCTCGCCGGTCCCACGTACCTCCGTTCGCCGTCATGGAGGTGCTCGCCGCCGCGAACGCGCGCCGCGCCACCGGGGCGGACGTGCTCAACCTGTGCGCGGGGGAGCCGTCGACCGGTGCGTCCGACGTCGTGCGCGAACGGGCCATCGCGCTGCTCCGGGAGGGCACCCTCGGCTACACCGAGGCGATGGGCGTCCCCGCGCTGCGTGCCGAGATCGCCGGCCACTACCGGCGCTGGTACGGCGTCGACGTCGACCCCGCACGCATCGCCGTCACCACGGGTTCGAGCGGCGGGTTCGTGCTCGCGTTCCTCGCGGCGTTCGACGTCGGGGACCGGGTGGCCCTCGCCCGGCCCGGCTACCCCGCGTACAAGAACATCCTCTCGGCCCTGGGCTGTGAGGTCGTGGAGCTCGACTGCGGCCCCGAGACCCGCTACCAGCCCACGGTGTCGCAGCTCAACGAGGCGTACTACGGCGGAGGGCTCGACGGCGTCATGGTCGCCTCACCCGCGAACCCCACCGGGACGATGATCACGCCGGCCGAGCTGGCCGCGATCGCGACCTGGTGCGCCGACCACGAGGTGCGCCTGATCAGCGACGAGATCTACCACGGCATCGCCTACTCGGACGAGGTGGCGCAGGCGACGGCGGCGACCTATGTGGACCAGGGCTCCGTGGTCGTGAACTCGTTCTCGAAGTACTGGGCGATGACGGGTTGGAGACTCGGCTGGCTGGTGCTCCCCGACGAGCTGGTGGCCCCGGTCGACGCGCTCGCGGGCAACGTGGCCCTGTCACCACCGGCGCTCGCTCAGCAGGCGGGGATCGCCGCTTTCACGCCCGAGGGTTACGCGGCAGCGGCCGAGAACGTTGCACGGTACGCGGCGTCGCGCACCCTGCTCCTGGACCGGCTGGGCGATCTCGGCTGGCGCCCGGTGGCCCCCGCCGACGGGGCGTTCTACCTGTACGGCAACATCGCGGCGTTCGGCCTCGACTCCGTCACCTACTGCGCACGGCTCCTCGCCGAGGCCGACGTCGCGATCACGCCGGGTACCGACTTCGACAGCGTGCACGGCCGCGAGTGGGTGCGGCTGTCGTTCGCGTCGTCGCTGGACACGGTGACCCGGGCGGTGGACCGGATGATGGCCTGGCACAAGACGCTCTGACGGTTCAGCCGCGGCGGCGTAGCACCTCGGGCACGACCACCCACAGGAGGGTCAGCACCACCAGGACGCCGGCGCCGACGACGATCCCCTCGGTCCGCCCGAGCACGACGTCGAACACGAGCAGGCTCGCCCCGGTCATCACCAGGGCGAGCACGGCGAGCGCGATCCGGGCCAGCCGGTCGGTCAGCGTGACGACGTGTCGCTTCATCTGCTTGCGGAACAGCGACCGGTGCACGCTCACCGGGGCCACGATGAGGGCCGTGGCGATCACCGAGATCACCACGAGCGCCAGGTACACCGTGTGCTGGTAGTCGTCCAGCTCGGCGAACCGCGGCTGGAACGGCAGGGTCAGCAGAAAGCCCGTGAGGATCTGCACGCCGGTCTGCATGACGCGGAGCTCCTGCAGCAGCTCGTTCCAGTTCCGGTCGGCGCGCTCGGTGGGGGTCTCGCTGCGTCCGTCGATCTGCACGCCTCCATTGTCGCAACATGTCTGGAACGTCCGAGACAGTGTGCAAATTTCACCCGCTCGCATCACCGCCTCCCGTGGCCCGCAGGTTTCACCCGGGGGAACATGCCGCTGGGGCGGGACGCGTCCGCGTCCCCAGGACGAGGGGCGTGCACAGATGAGATCGAAGCTGCGTGTACCGCTGAGCATGGCGCTCGGCGTAACACTGATGATGACCGGCGCCGCGGCGTCGAGCATGGCCGTGACACCCGACGGCCCGGCCGTGCCCGGGCCCTCCGGGGGGCAGAGCCAGACCATGACCAGGCAGGTCGCCGACGTCTCGGTGACCGCGAAGATCTCCCTGCCGCCGGGCTCCGACGTACAGGGGTCCGTCGTCGGGACGCTCAGCATCACGCACAACGGGACGTCCGCGGCGATGCGGTCCGGTCGCATGACGATGGTCGACCCGGACGGCCGGGACCTGGTGGGTGAGCAGTTCGTCGCCTCCGGGACGGCGAACGCGTGGACCTCGACGGTGCCGCTGTCGGCGGACGCCGCATCGGGCCTCTACCAGGTCAGCGTGGCCGCGGAGATCGCGGTGACCACGGACGACGGTGTGGTCAACGTGCCGATCCGCACGGCGACGCCGGTCTCGGTGCCCTTCCGGGCGCAGCGCAACATCCCGGCGATCTGGACGTCCCCGTCCAGTGCGCCCGCGGGTTCGACGATCTCGGTCTCGGGTGCGGCGAACATCCGGAGCCTGGGCACCGGCGACTACGAGCCGGCCACGGGTCAGCAGGTCAAGGTGTACTTCGACCCGACGGGCGACGCACCGGAGGTGCTCAAGGCGACCCTGACGACCGACGAGCGAGGCTTCTTCACGACCCGCCAGAAGCCCGGCGCGTCCGGGAACTGGCGTGCCGAGATGCCGCAGACCGATGCCGGAGCGCGTGCGATCTGGACCATCACCTCGTCGGAGCGTGAGCGCACCACGACTCTGCGCCAGGGCTCGGTCAGCGCGACCCAGGGTGAGTACACCGCCGGTGACCACCTGATGGCGCACGACGTGGTGGTCGGTCTCGCGCCGGTGCAGCGCCGGGTCGACGTCGGCAGCCTCGGCTTCACCGTCGGCGGCACGTCCGGCTGGGTCAGCGCGGAGAGCCGTCGCGGCGAGGGCAGCTTCCCCGACGGGTACCGCGTGCAGCGCGAGATGACGCACGCGGGCGTCGGCACCAGTGCCGTGACGTTCGTCTTCAACCCGACCATGCCGGCCGGTGTCTACGACATCGGCATCCGGGACGCCATGAAGGCCTGCTCGGCGCCTGACTGGGACGCGAACGACGCCGCCAGCGGCGTGAGCAACTGCACGCACGACGTGCTGGTCGAGGATCCGACGGTCACGACCATCGTGATGAAGCGCGCCACGAGCACCACCGTCACGGCGTCGGCGACCTCGGTCCCGTCGCCGCGGAACGTCACCCTGCGCGGTGAGGCACGCAAGGTGATGCTCGTCAGCGGCGGCGGCGCGCAGGAGCGGCCGGCGCCGAACACCGAGCTCGAGATCTCCTTCGACCCGGCGGGCTCGGCCGAGGCGGTCTACAAGAAGACGGTGACCACGGGTTCCGACGGGACCTATTCGACGCCGGTGTCGGCATCCACCACCGGCAAGTGGATCGTCAAGTACAAGGGCACGGGCCTGCTGGCGTCGTCGAAGGCGGCGGTGACCGTGCGGGTCGGCTAGCTCGTCCGGCCGACCACAAGAGGTCCGCCCCCACCACGTGATCGCGCGTGCTTCGAGCTCTCGGGGCATACGTGATCACGTGGCGGGGGCGGACCTCTTGCCGTGTCGGTTCGGCCGGGTACGCCGTCCGCCTCGTGCCGAGCTCGCGGCATCGCGAGATCACCCGGTCCTCGGACCCGAAACGGACTTTTCGGGGAGAACGGTCTGGCAGGATCCCGAGCGGTTCTGATTGACGAGGAGAGGCCGTTCATGCGCGCGTCGATGCGGCGAGCAGTAGGTGTCCTGTCGGTGCTGGCGCTCACAGGCATGGGCCTGGTGGCGGGTACGGTGCCCGCCGGCGCTGACATCGGGACGATCACCGGTTCGAACGGTGACATCCAGGTCACCGCGCAGGTCTATGTGCCCGACGGCGGTCGGAGTCTGGCCGTTCGGATGAAGCACAACGGCAGCTCCGTGAGTCTGACCAGTGCTTGGATCTGGGTGATGGATCCGCGCGACGATCAGGTCTACGCCCGGCAGACCGCCCTCGAGCTCGATGGCGACGTGTGGAAGGCCGTCGGATTCGATCTCCCTCGTGGCGGCGATCTGGGTCGTTACCTGGTCTCGTTCGACGCCGTCGTCGTCGTGGAGACCGATGCCGGATCGGTGGACGTGCGCGTCGCCGGCACAGGTGCGGTCGAATTCTTCCAGCGCGCGGACGCCAGACTCGCTGACGTACAGGCGACCCCGCAGAACGCCCCAGCGGGCCAGAAGGTAGTGGTCTCGGGTATCGCGCTGCACGGATCATCCGGGTGGACGCCGTTGGTGGGGGAGCAGGTCCAGATCTGGTTCGACCCGAAGGGGACGGCCCCGAGTGTGTTCCGTGGTTCGGCGACGTCGGACGCCCGTGGATTCTTCGAGAAGACACTGGTCGCGCCGTCGGACGGCACCTGGCGCGCAGTGGTTCCGAAGTCCGACAGGTACCTGGAGTCGGCGCCGGTGGACGTCGTGCAGGAGACACGGGTCGTCAACCGGACCATCCGTTCAGGTTCGGTCCTCAAGACGACCGCGGGCTATTCGGGCGGAGTGCGGGTCATCGCCAGCGACGTCGTCCTCGGCCTCGACCCTGTGGTTGCCCGGTTCGACCTGGGGTTCGTCGGCTTCGGGGGGACGCGCGGCTCGAGTCGCATGTGGATCGAGAGCAGGCGCGGCGAGGGCAGGTACCCGAACGGCACGGCCTTCAGCCCGCAGCTCCACTGGCCGCAGACCGTCCTGGCCGACGGCTCTATCAGGCCGGATTCCCAGTCGGATCATGCCGTGGTACGCATCACCGCGGGGATGCCCGCCGGGGTGTACGACGTCGGCATCGACAAGCAGCACGTCGCGATCTGCACGAGGTTCCCGGCGCTGAACCGTCGCAGTTGCGCGACGAACGCCGTGCTGACCGACCGGACCATCACCACCATGACGGTCAAGCGTGCCAGCAGCACCACCGTCTCGGCGTCGTCGACCGCGTTCACGGGGCCGAAAACGATCACGCTCCGCGGCGCGGTCCGCAAGGTCAAGCTGATCGCGGGCAACAAGCCGGGCATCCGGCTCTCGCCGAACACCCCGGTGAAGCTGTACTTCGACCCGGTGGGCTCCGCCGGTCCGGTCCACAAGAAGACGGTCCGCACAGGCGCGAACGGGGTGTACACCGCCAAGGTCCGCACCAGCATCTCCGGCACGTGGATCGCCAAGTACCCGGGCACGGGTCTCCAGGCGCCCTCACAGCGGTCAGTGACCATCACGGTCAGATAGCAGGGTCAGCAGGGGTCCGCCCCGGCCAAGGGCTCGCGCATGTTCCTCCCACGCGGGGCATGGGTGATCGCGTGGTCGGGGCGGACCCTTTTGACCCTCCTCACACTCGGGTGCGACCTCACGAGCATGACCAGATAGACTGATCTGGTCATGGGTTCAACATGTCGGGCCGGGGAGGATGCATGGCCGCCGCACCGAGTACCCGGCGCCGCGGGACCGCCCGGCGTCGTACCGAACGCGCCGGGCGCATCCTGGAGGCCGCGGCCGAGCTGGTCCTGCGGTGGGGTTACGACAAGACGACCATCGACGACGTAGCCCGGCGTGCCGGCGTCGCCAAGGGCACGATCTACCTGCACTGGAGCAGCCGCGAGGACCTGTTTGCCGCCCTGCTGCGGTGGGAGCGTGCCGCGATGATCGGCGCGGTCCGCCGGCAGCTCGAGGAGGTGCCGTCGAGTGCGAGCCTGCCCGGGCTCTTCGCGTGCGTCGCGCGGGAGCTCCACCGGCGGCCGCTGCTGCGCGCCACCGTTGTCCAGGACTCGGAGGTGCTCGGCAAGCTCCTGCAGCGGAAACGCACCAGCACGTCGACGGCCGAGATGATCGAGCCGTTCGAGGAGTACCTCGGCCGCCTGCGACAGCTCGGGCTGGCACGCGAGGACCTCTCGGAGGCGGACCACCTGACGATCATCGGCACGGTGCTGCACGGGTCGCTCGCCTCCGTGACCCTCCTGCCGGAGGCCTTCCGTGCGCCCGACGAGCGCGCCGGCGAGCTGATGGGCGAGGTCCTGGAGCGCACGCTCGGCACCGGGCGCACCCCGTCGGAGACCGAGAGCGCGGCCGCCGCGGAGGCCACGCGGGACTTCGTCGACCATGCCTACCGGGTCGCGCGCGCCACGCTGCAGGTATCTCTCGGGGACGACCTGCTCCCCGACCAAGGAGCCCTGTGATGCCTCAGTTCGTCCTGCACCTCGCAGAACCCGCCGCCACCGAGCTCGAGCTGACGGGTGGCAAGGGGTCGTCCCTGGCCCGGCTGGCGGCGGAAGGGCTGCCGGTGCCCGGCGGCTTCCACGTCACGACCGCGGCGTACCGGGCAGCCCTGGCCGGTGGCCCGCAGCGGGCCGTCGTCGATGCCGCGCGCGGCGTGGATCCCGACCGGCCCGAGACGCACGAGGCCGCGGCGGCCCGGATCGCCGAGGTGTTCGCGGCGCTGAAGATCCCGCCCGCCGTCGCCGACGCCGTTCGGGCCGGGTACGCGGGCCTGCGCGCCGAGGGCGCGGCGAGCGGTACGGGGGAAGCGGTCGTCGCCGTGCGTTCCTCGGCCACCGCCGAGGACCTGCCGGGCATGTCGTTCGCCGGACAGCAGGACTCGTTCCTCGACGTCCGCGGCGAGGAGGCGCTGCTGCGCGCGGTGCGCGACTGCTGGGCCTCCCTGTGGACGGCACGCGCGATCGGATACCGCGCACGGCACGGCATCACCGCCGAGGACGTGTCGCTCGCGGTGGTCGTGCAGCACCTGGTGGACGCCGACGCCGCAGGCATCCTCTTCACCCTCGACCCGACGACGGGCGCCCGGGACCACGTGCTGATCAACGCCGCCTGGGGGCTGGGGGAGGCGGTGGTCGGCGGACAGGTCACGCCGGACACCTTCACGGTGGCCCGGGTGGGCGGTGCCGTGGAGCGCACGCTCGGCACCAAGGAGGTGCGCACGGTGCGGACCGGGCACGGGACCCGCGAGGAGCCCGTCTCCGCGGAGCTGCGCGACCTCCCCTCGCTGACGGACGAGCAGGCGGCCGGCCTGGCCGCACTCGGCCTCCGCGCCGAGGAGCTCTACGGCGCCGCGGTGGACGTCGAGTGGGCGGTGCGCGACGGCGCCCCGTACATACTGCAGGCGCGGCCCGTCACCGGCGCCGCCGGTGAGGGTGCCGTGCCCGAGGTCTGGAACGACAGCCTGCTCGGCGACTACCTGTGGACCAGCGCCAACCTCGGTGAGGCGATCCCGAGCGTGATGACGCCGCTGACGTGGTCGCTGGTCCAGGTCTTCATGGAGAACGCGATGATCGCGACGGGTCTCCCCCACCCGCTGTACGGGAACATCGGTGGCCGGTTCTACATGAACCTGAGCGTGATCGAGACGGTCGGGCGGGCCTTCGGGATGCAGCGGATCACCGACGAGGCCAACCGTGAGATCTTCGGCCGCCTGCCCGGGCAGGTGGAGGAGATCCCGGTCATCCCCATGAGCCGATGGGCGCTGGTCAGGGCAGTGGTCCCGGCGGCGGTACGCGGGCGCCGGGCGCTCGCGGCGGACGTCCGGCGCCTGCCCGGGTTCCTGGCGTCCGCGGAGCAGCGGGGAACCGGGCTGCGGGAGCGCGCCGGGTCCGCGCAGGGCACGGCCGAGCTGTCCCGGCTCTGGCGCGACGAGCTCCGCCCGCACCTGGTGGAGGCTTCCCGGATGCTGCGCGCCGCGGGCAAGCAGGACGGTAACGCGCTGGTCCTGATGCGCCGCCGGCTGCGCGCCCTGCTCGGTGACGCCGACACCAACGCCCTGACCTCCGGACTCGGTTCGGCGGACGCCGGGCTGGCAAGCCTCGAACCGTTGCTCGGCCTGGAGCAGGTGGCACGTGGTGAGCTCGACAAGGAGACCTATGTGCGGCGGTTCGGGCACCGCGCTCCCGACGAGTTCGAGGTCTCGGTGCCGCGACCCGCGGAAGACCCGGCGTGGTTGGACCGGCAGCTCGCCGCACGCGACACGACGGACGTCGATGCGCTGCTCGCCCGTCAGGAACAGGCGCGAGCGGACGCCTGGCAGCGGCTCGCCGCACGCGCCCCGAACACGGTGGAGACGCTCCGTCGCCGGCTCGCCCGGTGGGCACGGACCGCGAGCGACCGGGAGAGCGCGCGCTCCGAGGTGGTCCGCGCGTTCTGGGCGCTGCGCGCCTTCGCGGTGCGAGCCGGCGAGCTGACCGGCCTCGGCGACGACATCTTCTACCTGCACGAGGACGAGCTGGCGCGCGTGCTCGACGCCACGGCCGGCACCGGAGAGCCGTCGACCGTGCCCGTCGACGCCGTCCGTCGCCGTCGGGCCACCTACGACCAGTACCGGAACCTGCCCGTGTACCCCGCCGTGATCCGCGGCCGGTTCGACCCGCTCCGGTGGGCGGCCGACCCCGCCCGGCGCGGCGACCTGTACGACGAGCACGGCACGCAGCGCCAGGCGTCCGACGTCGTCACCGGCTTCCCCGGTGCCGTCGGCATCGTCGAGGGGACGGTGCGCGTCGCCGCCTCGGTGGACGACGCCGCGGCGCTGCTCCCCGGCGAGATCCTGGTCACCACGGTGACCAACGTCGGTTGGACCCCGCTCTTCCCCCGGGCCGGTGCCGTCGTGACGGACGTCGGCGCGCCCCTCTCGCACGCCGCCATCGTCGCGCGGGAGCTCGGCATCCCCGCGGTGGTGGGGTGCGGCGACGCGACGATGCGGCTGCGTACGGGCGACCGTGTCCGGGTGGACGGCGAGCAGGGGACCGTCGAGGTGCTGGAGCCGGCGGACGCCGTCACCGGCTGAGACGCCCGCCGGGCCCGGGGCCGGGTCAGAACACCGGCTTGCCACCCGTCACGCCGAGCACCGTGCCGGAGACGTAGGAGCCGGTCGACTGCGCGGCCAGGAACACGAAGGCCGGAGCGACCTCGGCGGGCTGACCGGCACGACCCAGCGGAGTGTCCTGCCCGAACGAGGCGAGCTTCTCCTCCGTCTGCGTGGCGGGCTGCAACGGCGTCCATATGGGGCCGGGGGCCACGGCGTTCACGCGGATCCCCCGCGGACCCAGCTCGGCGGCGAGGTTCACCGTGACGTTGTTGATGGCGGCCTTCGTGGCGGCGTAGTCGAGCAGCGAGCTCGACGGCTGGTACGCCTGGATCGACGAGTTGTTGATGATCGCGTCACCCTCACCGAGGTGCCCGAGCGCCGACTGGGTCACCCAGAACAATGCATAAAGGTTGGTCTTGAGCACGCGGTCCAGCTCGTCGGTCGTCAGGTCCTCCACGGAGTCCCGCCGAGCCATCTGGTACCCGGCGTTGTTCACGAGGATGTCGAGACCGCCCAGCTCGCCGGCCGCACGGTGCGCGACACCGCGTGCGGTCGTCTCGTCCCGCAGGTCACCGGGCAGCAGGGCGCACCGGCGCCCGGTCTTCCGCACCCACTCCGCCGTGTCCTTCGCGTCCTGCTCCTCCTCTGGCAGGTAGGAGATCGCGACATCGGCACCCTCGCGGGCGAACGCGATGGCGACCGCCCGGCCGATCCCGGAGTCGCCCCCAGTCACCAGGGCCTTGCGGCCGACCAGCTTCTCGGACCCGACATAGCTCTCCTCGCCATGATCGGGGAGCGGGACCATCTTGTCGGTCGTACCGGGAGGGTCCTGCTGCTGCGGGGGGAAGGCCTGCTCATCACTCATATCGTCCTCCGTGGTGGTCTGGAACGGACGGGGCCTCTGCTCGACCTTTCTTCACGCTAGCTTTATCGCTGACAGGTCGCACTTCCCGTACTGTCGGAGCAGCAGCCCGTGAAAGCGCGGCCGAGCCTTGGAGGGAAAAGCGTGAGCTCTGCACAGACACCCGCCGAGCACTCGATCGAAGAGACGATCGAGGAGGTGCTCGCCGGGGGCACCCGCCCGCCGGTGGGGCGGTATCGGCTGGACCTGGCCACGGGTGAGTGGGCGTGGTCGGACGAGGTGTATGTGATGCACGGGTTCGAACCGGGACAGATCGTGCCGACCACACCGTTGATGCTCTCGCACAAGCACCCGGACGACCGGGCTCGGGTGGACGGGGTGCTGCGGCGTGCCGCGGAGACCGGGCAGCCGTTCAGCTCGGTGCACCGGATCCGGGACGCGCACGGCAAGATCCGCACCCTGGCGGTGACCGGTCAGGGGCGCCGCGATCCTGGGTCGGGGCGGGTGACCGAGCTGTTCGGGTACTTCATCGACGTGACGGAGACCCACCGGGAGGCGGCCGCACGTGAGGCGACGGCGTCGATCCGGGCGTCCGCGGAGCGGCGTGCGGTGATCGAGCAGGCCAAGGGCGTGCTGATGGTGGTGTACGGGATGGCCGAGGAGTCGGCTTTCGATCGGCTGCGACAGGCCTCGAACCTGGCGAACGTCCCGGTGCGTGACATCGCCCAGACCCTCGTGCACCTGTTCTCGGGCCCGAACGTGACCGTCTTCCCCACGCGGGAGGCGATCGAGACGTTCCTGGAACACCCGGTGGCCCCGGGCAGCGGCGACTGACCGGACGCGGTCGGGCGACTACCCCGGCGGACGGCAGCGGGCAGTGCGCTGTGCGTGTGCCGTCCGCCGGGGTGGCGCGGGGGCACTGCGGGGCCCAGGATCAGGAGGTGCGTATCGCCACCTTCAACGTCCAGCACGGCCTCGGTCCCGACGGCGAGGTCGACAACGAGCGCCTGGCCAAGGCGGTCGCGGCCCTCGACGCCGATGTCGTCGGGCTGCAGGAGGTGGACCGGCGGCAGGCACGGTCGGGGGGAGTGGACCAGGCGCGGCTCTGCGCGGAGGCGATGGGCGCAGCCGCCTACCGCTTCCAGCCCGCACTCGCGGGCCCGTTCCGCTACCCCGGCGTGCGCCGTCGCGCGCGCCGGACCGAACGCTCCGACGCCCCCGGTTACGGGATCGCTCTGCTCTCCCGGTTCCCGGTGCGGAGCTGGCGTGCGGTCCTGCTGCCACCCGCCACCCCCTGGGTCTGGGGGCGGGTCCAGCTCGGCACCGACGAGCCGCGGGTCGCGCTCGCGGCCCGTATCGACACGCCGTCGGGGCCGCTCACGGTCATCTGCACCCACCTGAGCGTGTACCGGTTCCCGACGGTCAGCTGGGCGAGGGGCCTTGCCCGGCGCACCATCGGGTACAGCCGCGGCACACCGGGCGGGCGGCAGGCCGAACACCAGGTGGACCATCTGCGGCACGGGCTCGCGGGCCAGCCTCGGCCCCTGGTGCTGCTGGGCGACTTCAACCTGCGCGGGCCGCGGCCGGCGGACCGTACGGGCTGGCAGCCGCTCGCGACGGCGGACACCTTTCCCCGGCACGACCCACGGTTCCAGATCGACCACATCCTGCTCGACGGCGGGGCGGGCGTGCACGCCGAGGGCCGGGCGGTGGACACGGGGGTCTCGGATCACCGTGCCCTCGTCGCGGACGTCACCCTGGCCGGGCAGCCTGCCTGAGGTGGTGTGGCCGCGCCCGCGTAGCGAGCTGCGACGTCCAGCAGTCGGGTCGCTCGGGTGGCGCCGAACCGCAAGCTAGGTGGCTGGGTGGCGGTTGGGTGGTGCCGAACCGCAAGCTAGGTGGCTGGGTGGCGGTTGGGTGATTCCGAACCGCACGTTGCGCGGCTGGTTTGACGGGTGGCTGGTGCGAGCCGCAAGTTACGAGTTGATGCGGGTGCCGAGCCGCAAGTTACTCGGCCAGATCAGCCTTTTGGGCGGTTAACTTGCGGCTCGGCACCGTGATCGACCTGCAGGTTGCGGCTCGGCGTGACCTGCCGTCGGGTTGGACGCGCAAGTTGCGGCTCGGCGGCGACACCCGGCGATCAGCACCCGCAAGCGCACCACTCGGCCCAGGACGCGCACCCTCGTTGGTCCACACCGGCCGCCCGCCCGAGCGACCAGCACACAGACGGCCCGTCACAGACCGCCCGCCAGTCACCCCACGAAGATGCAGAACGGGTGACCGGCAGGGTCGGTGAAGACGTAGAGCGGCTCCTCCGGGTCGTCCGACCGGTCGTACCGCTCCGTGGCCCCCAGCGCCAGAGCGCGCTCGCGCGCCGTGGCGAGCGAGGCGACGTCGGGCACCGTGGTGTCGAGGTGGAGCTGCTGCGACACCCCCGGCTCCGGCCAGGTCGACCGCGGCAGCTCATCGACCTGCTGGAACGCGAGGGGCACCCCGCCGTCGTTCTGCAGCACCAGCCAGTCACTGCCGTGTGGGTCCGGTTCGCCGGGTGGCGGCGGTTCGTCGCCGGGGCGGTACGAGAGCTCGAAGAGCTGTCGGTAGAACTCGGCCAGGGAACGGGCGTCCGTGGTGTCGAGCACCACGGTCCGGATGCGTGGGGTCATGCACCCAGAGCAGCACGGCTCGCTCTCGCTCGCAGCGGTCAGGCGGCCTCGGCGTACACACGGTGGTCGACGGCGGGCTGTGTCGGCTCCACCTCGTCCCGCGGCGTGTCCTCGACGACGGTCAGCGTCGGTGTGCTCCGGGCCTCCTGCCGCTTCTTCGCGCGGCGCATCGTGACGACCGCGCCGGCCCCGATCATGATGGCGGCGACGTTCGCGGCGGCCGACGGCCAGACGCCGTTGGACGCGGCGACGGTCAGCATGGCCACACCGGCAAGCATGTTGGTGCCCTGGAACGCGAGGGAGTCGGCGTTCCAACGTCCACGGCTGACCATGGCATAGGCCACGAGGCCGGCGAGTGCGCCAACCCAGCCGAGAGCGGTGGCGACCATCATGAGGGACATGGCAATACTCCTGGGGAAAGGATCGAAACGATTCGATAGTGAGGGGGAGTCCGTGAGCCGGAATCCAAGAGGGAGGGGTGGCTGCTGGTTCGGGGCGAACTGGGTCCGACCGCTGCCACGCACAATCATGGGGCACATTTGCGTTCAGCACAATCGAACGTTCGTGACTCCGGGATGTAGCATTGCTACATGGCTACCGACCCGCGCAGACTCGCGTTCCTCCTCGCCGTGCACCGTGCCGGCGGAGTGCTCGCGGCAGCCGATCTGCTGCACGTCACGCCCTCTGCCGTCTCGCAGCAGATCGCCCGCCTCGAGGCCGAGGAGGGCATCGACGTGCTCGACCGAGGCCCGCGCGGAGTGACGCTCACCCCGGCGGGCCGTGTGCTCGCGGATGCCGCGGAGCGCATCGAGGCGGAGCTGGTCCAGGCGCGCCAGGCCGTGGCCGCGCTCGGGGGCGAGCTCACGGGCCGGGTGTCGGTCGGGTCGATCCAGACGGCCATCCGCACGGTCGTCGCACCGATGCTCGTGTCGCTGGGGGAGCGGCACCCGCACATCGAGGTCGACGTGCAGGAGTACGACCCCGCCGAGTCCAACCGCCGCCTCCGGGCGGGTGACCTGGACGCCGTGGTCCTGGAACGCGACGTCGACGTCGACGCGCCGGCCCCGCGCGGCGCGCACGACGTGCCGCTGCTCGACGAGCCGTGGCGCATCGTGGTGCCCACCAGCCTCCCGGAGCCGGAGCGTCTCGACGACCTGGCCGCCCTCACCTGGGTGGGGCCGCAGGCCGACTCGGCGGCCGAGCGTGCCGCGGGCCGTCTCGCGGCGCAGCTCGGCACGACGTTCGATACCCGGCACGCCTACAACGACTTCGACACCGCCATCTCGCTCGTGGCCGCAGGCCAGGGCATCGCGATGCTGCCCGCTCTCGCGATGCAGCAGGAGCTGCCCGACGGCGTGGCCGTGGTCGCGCTCGCCGGCCTCGGCTCGCGGCGGCTCGTGGTGCGCCACCGGCAGAACCGCCACGAGCCCGGGCCCATCGTGCGGGCCGTGGTGGACGAGATGGTCGCGGCGGCGCGCGAGATCGACCTCGGCTAGCCGCAGCACGCCGCGCCGTCGGGCGCCGCTACGATGGCCGCATAACTGAACATCTTCAACGGTGCCGAGCGTCGAGCAGGTCGGTCGGTACCGTGCCGCCAGAACCGTGACGGGAGAGTCCGGCCGGGTGTGCGCCTCGCCGTCGTGCGGGACGCCGCCCGGGACATCCGGCGCCGAAGGAGCAAGTTCCTCCCCTGGAATCTCTCAGGCCCCCGTACCGTCACAGCGAGGCAACTCTGGAAAGTGAGCCGCTGCCGCGGCGCCCTCCGCAAGGCGGGCACCGGGTGCGGCGGCTCCACCGACGGTGCAAGTCGGCGCGTCCCGCCCTCCTCCCGGATCCCCCGGGCCGGAGCACGACGGACCGGCAAAACTCTCAGGTAGACGCATGCCCCGAGCGGGCAGGGTGTCGGATGACAGAGCGGGGAGGGACAGCAGTCGTCCCCACGCCCTCGGACAGCCAGGAGCCCGCCGTGAGCACGCCCCACACCTCCGACGTCTTCGACCCCGACGTCTTCGCCGACCGGCATCTCGGCCCCCGTGGCCGTGAGGTCAGCACCATGCTCGACCAGCTGGGCATCGACACCATGGACTCCCTGGTCGACCGCGCGGTCCCCAAGGCGATCCGTACCCAGACACCGCTGAACCTTCCCGCCGCGCGCACGGAACCCGAGGTGCTCGCCCACCTGCGTGAGCTCGCGGGCAAGAACCAGGTCAAGACCCAGATGATCGGCCAGGGCTTCTACGGCACGCACACGCCCGCGGTCATCCGCCGCAACGTGCTCGAGTCGCCCGCCTGGTACACGGCGTACACGCCGTACCAGCCGGAGATCAGCCAGGGCCGGCTCGAGGCCCTCCTCAACTTCCAGACCGCCGTCGAGGACCTCACCGGCCTGGAGATCGCGAACGCCTCCCTGCTCGACGAGGCCAGCGCCGTGGCCGAGGCCGTCGCGCTGATGTGGCGTGCGTCCAAGGCGAAGGAGGGGTACGTCGTCCTGGACGCCGACCTCTTCGGGCAGTCGCTCGCCGTGGCGCGGGGCCGCGCCGAGGCGATCGGCCTCCCGGTCGTCGTCGCGGACCTCTCGAACGGCCTGCGGGCGGGCCTGCCCGCCGAGCTGCCCGCCGGCCAGCTGGTCGGCCTCGTGGTGCAGCAGACCGGTGCGTCCGGCCGGGTGCTCGACGCACGCGGCGTGGTCGCCGAGGCCAAGGAGGCCGGCGCGCTCGTCACCGTCGCCACCGATCTGCTCGCGCTGACGCTCCTGGTCAGCCCCGGTGAGCTCGGCGCCGACATCTCGGTGGGCTCCGCGCAGCGCTTCGGCGTCCCGCTGTTCTACGGTGGCCCGCACGCCGCCTACATGGCCGTGAGGAAGGGCCTGGAGCGGCAGCTCCCCGGCCGCCTGGTCGGGGTCTCGATCGACGTCGACGGCGCCTCCGGCTACCGCCTCGCCCTGGCCACCCGCGAGCAGCACATCCGCCGCGAGAAGGCCACGAGCAACATCTGCACGGCCCAGGCGCTGCTGGCCATCGTCGCCAGCATGTACGCGGTCTATCACGGTCCCCAGGGCCTCAAGGCGATCGCGACCCGCGTCCACGGCCACGCGGCGGCCCTGGCCGAGGGCCTCCGGGCCGCCGGTATCCGGGTCGAGCACGACGTCTTCTTCGACACCGTCCGCGCGGTCGTCCCGGGCAGGGCCCAGGAGATCGCGCGCGCTGCGGCCGAGGCCGGTTACAACCTCTATGTGCCGGACGCCGACCACGTCCAGATCAGCACGGACGAGACCACCACCGCGCAGGACGTCGTCGCCGTGACGCGGCTGCTCGGTGGCGAGGCCCCGACGGGCCCGACCATCGGCGCAGACCTGCCCGCGGAGCTGATCAGGACGACGTCCTACCTCCAGCACCCGATCTTCCACCAGCACCGCTCCGAGACCAGCATGCTGCGCTACCTGCGCAAGCTCTCGGACAAGGACCTGGCCCTGGACCGGACGATGATCCCGCTGGGCTCCTGCACCATGAAGCTCAACGCGACCGCCGAGATGGAGGCCATCTCCTGGCCCGGCTTCGCCGACATCCACCCGTACGCCCCCGTCGACCAGACGCAGGGCTACACGGAGCTGGTCACCGCGCTGGAGCAGCAGCTCGCCGAGATCACCGGCTACGCGGCGGTCTCCCTGCAGCCCAACGCCGGCAGCCAGGGCGAGTTCGCCGGTCTGCTCGCGATCAAGGGCTACCACGCGTCGCGCGGCGAGGAGGGCCGCGACATCGTGCTGATCCCGGCCTCCGCACACGGCACGAACGCGGCGTCGGCGGCCCTCGCGGGCCTGCGCGTCGTGGTCGTGGCCACCGCGGACGACGGCGAGATCCGCCTCGACGACCTGCGCGCCAAGCTGGACCAGCACGGCCCCCAGGTGGCGGGCATCATGATCACCTACCCGTCCACGCACGGTGTGTACGAGGAGCACGTGCGCGAGGTCTGCGACCTGGTGCACGAGGCCGGCGGCCAGGTCTACATCGACGGCGCCAACCTGAACGCGCTGGTGGGTCTCGCCCGGCCGGGCGAGTTCGGCGGCGACGTCTCGCACCTGAACCTGCACAAGACGTTCTGCATCCCGCACGGTGGCGGCGGCCCGGGCGTGGGCCCGGTCGCGGTGGCCGAGCACCTGGTGCCGTTCCTGCCGGGCGACCCGACCCCGGGTTCGCGGGCCGAGTCTGTCGGCACCGGCGCCTCGGCAGGCTCGACGAGCGGGGCCGCGGGCATCCCCGTCGCCTCCACGCGGTACGGCTCGGCGGGCATCCTGCCGATCTCGTACGCCTACGTGGCCCTGATGGGACCGGACGGCCTGACCGAGGCGACCAAGGCCGCCGTCCTGACCGCCAACTACGTGGCGAGCAGGCTCGACCCGCACTTCCCCGTGCTCTACACGGGCCCGAACGGCCTGGTGGCGCACGAGTGCATCCTCGACCTGCGCAAGATCACCGCCGACACCGGCGTGACCGCCGAGGACGTCTCGAAGCGGCTCATGGACTACGGCTTCCACGCCCCGACGCTGGCCTTCCCCGTGCCGGGCACCCTGATGGTGGAGCCCACGGAGTCCGAGGACCTCGCGGAGCTGGACCGGTTCATCGACGCGATGATCGCGATCCGCGGCGAGATCGACGCGGTCGCGTCGGGACGCTGGAGCGCCGAGGACTCGCCGCTGCGCGGTGCGCCGCACACGGCGGCGTCGCTCATGACGGACGAGTGGGACAAGCCGTACTCCCGCGAGCTCGCCGCGTTCCCCGTGGCGTCGCTCCGCGGGAACAAGTACTGGCCGCCGGTGCGGCGCATCGACGGGGCCAAGGGCGACCGCAACCTGGTGTGCTCGTGCCCGCCCGTCGAGGCCTTCGCCGAGTGACCTGTCAGAACACGCCGCCCGTGTCAGACGTACAGGTCACCCAGGTGACCTGTACGTCTGACACGTCGCCGACGAGAGGATTGATCCATGGGTGAGGACCGCAAGACCCCGCTGCACGACGAGCACGTGGCGCTCGGCGCCTCCATGACGCCGTTCGGCGGCTGGCTCATGCCGCTGCGGTACACGTCCGACCTGGCCGAGCACCGCGCGGTGCGAGAGGCAGCCGGCCTGTTCGACCTGTCGCACATGGGGAACATCTCCGTGACCGGGCCGGACGCCGCCGCGTTCCTCGACCACGCGCTGGTCGGCTACATCTCCAAGGTGCGTGAGATGGGTGCGCGGTACTCGATGATCTGTGCCGAGGACGGCAGCGTGCTGGACGACCTGATCGTCTACCACGTCGCGCCCGGCGCGTACTCCGTGGTCGCCAACGCGGCCAACGCGGAGCTCGTGCTGGAGAAGTTCCGGGAGCGCACGGCCGGGTTCGACGTCGTGCTCGAGGACGTCCAGCCGGGGCAGGCGCTCATCGCGGTGCAGGGTCCTCGTGCCGCCGAGATCATGCGGGCCACCGCGGGCCTGGTGGAGGACGCCGAGCTCTCGGGTGGTACCGCGTTCGACGACCTCAAGTACTACGCGTGCCTGGGCATGCGGTTCCAGGACGCGCCCGTGCTCGTGGGGCGCACCGGGTACACGGGTGAGGACGGGTTCGAGATCTGGGTCCCGGCGGACAAGGCCGTCGCGCTGTGGCGCGCGCTCCTCGCGGCCGGCGAGCCCTTCGGGCTGGTCCCGGCCGGACTCTCGGCGCGCGACTCCCTGCGTCTCGAGGCCGGTATGCCGCTCTACGGGCACGAGCTCGACACGACCACCACGCCGTTCGAGGCGGGGATGGGGCGCGTGGTGCGCCTCGACAAGGTGTCGGCCGACGGCACGCCGATCGACTTCGTGGGCCGTGCGGCACTGGCCGCCCGCAAGGCGTCGGCGCCCGCCCGGGTGCTCGTCGGGCTGCGCGGCGATGGCCGCCGCCCCGCGCGCGCGGAGTACGAGGTGGTGCAGCGCGGTGTCGGCACCGAGGTCGGCGCCGTCGTGGGCCGTGTGACGTCGGGTGCGCCGTCGCCCACGCTCGGCTACCCGATCGCCATGGCGTACGTGACGCCGGAGGTGTCGGCGGAGGGTACCGAGCTCGCGGTCGACGTCCGCGGCCGGGCCGAACCGTTCGTGGTCGTGCCCATGCCGTTCTACCGTCGTCCCCAGAACTGAACGATCGGTGGTCGAGCCCGTCGGACCTCGCACGAGGCCCTGACGGGCTCGACCGCCGCTGTCCACCGATCCGAAGCACGCAAGGAGCTGTCATGGCCGACTTTCCCGAGAACCTCAAGTACACGACCGAGCACGAATGGCTCGACGATTCCACGCCCGCCGTCATCGGGGTGACCGACGTCGCCGCAGAGGCGCTCGGCGACGTGGTCTACCTGGAGCTGCCCGAGGTGGGTGCCACCGTCGAGGCCGGTGCCGTGGTCGGCGAGATCGAGTCCACCAAGTCGGTGTCCGAGCTGTACTCCCCGGTCAGCGGCACCATCGCCGAGGTGAACACCGAGGCCGTGGACAACCCGGAGATCGTCAACCAGGACCCGTACGGCAAGGGGTGGCTCTTCAAGGTCGAGATCACCGGCACGGGTGAGCTGCTCACCGCGGCGCAGTACGCGGAGCACACCGGGAACTGAGTTCTCCGGTGCGGTCGGGAAACCTCTGCCGACCCACCGTTCGGCACGTCATACGTATCCGAACGGCGGTTTCGGTCTCGGAACGGTAACAGTCAAGAAGTTCGTCGAGAACTGCGTCATGAACTCCGTGCAGGGGGCTCTACCTCATAGCAGCAACCGTAGGTCGGAACCCCAGAACCGGCCGCTGTGTGGAGGAAACGATCATGACCGCGATGACCCTTGACCACCGTGTGCCCAGCCTCACTCGTCGTGAGCGGGTAATCCTGGCGAACCTCACCGAGGACGCCACGCTCGAGCAGATCGCTCGACGCCTGTACGTCACCCGCAACACGGTGAAGACGCAGGTTCGCAGTGTGTACCGCAAGCTCGGCGTGTCCTCGCGCGCCGAGGCAATTGCCAAGGCGAGCGAGTTCCAGCTCGCGGACTGACACACAGATCTACGACGACGGCGCCGTAATCCCCAGAGGCGCCGTCGTCGTTCTGTGTCGGGAGGGTTCGGGACGAGGGTGCGAGACTGCTCCGCATGCAGGAGACACTCATCGACGTGGTCGCCGCGGCGATCGTCGACGACCTGGACCACCCCACCCGGCTGCTCGCCGCCCGCCGATCGGCACCCGCGGCGCTCGCCGGCCGCTGGGAGTTCCCGGGCGGCAAGGTGGAGCCGGGTGAGGCCGCGCTCTCCGCGCTGCACCGCGAGCTCGGCGAGGAGCTGGGCGTGACGGTGGCCGTGGGCGCCGAGCTGCCCGCGCCCGACGGCGGGGCGTGGCCCATCACGGCCAAGCACCGGATGCGGGTCTGGTTCGCGCGCCTGCGGCACGGGACGCCGGAGCCGCTCGAGGACCACGACGAGCTGCGCTGGCTCACCGCCGCCGAGCTGCACGACGTCCCCTGGCTGGACGGCGACGTCCAGATCGTGACGGCCCTCGCCGGGCGTCTCGTACCGGACCGGTAACCGGCGAGCGGTCAGCGCACGCCCGCGGAGACGTTCCTGCGGTTGCGCGCCGCGGACACGCGGTGGCCGAGCGGCACGAATGCGCCCTCCATCAGGACCGGGACCACGTCCGTCGTGTCGACGTCGGTGGCGATGGTGACGTCGTCGGCGAACCCGGAGTCGAGCAGCTCACGCCCGCTGGCGGTGCCGCCCACGGAGTCGACGATGTCCTGCGTCCCGTTCCACAGCGTGACCGTGGCCTCCGTCTCGGGGGAGATGCTCACGGCGGGCAGCATCGAGGTGAGCCGGGCCGCGATCGCCCCGACGGCGAGGTAGTCCTCGAGCGCGGGGCGCAGGGTGTCGTCCGGCCAGCGCTCGCCCACGGGGACCAGCACGATGTCGTGCCGGTCGGACGCGTCCAGGTGGGCCGCGGCAAGCCCGGCCACGGCCTTGGCGTTGCGCAGGCTGCCCGCGACGATGAGCGCGCCCCGGTTGGCGATGGTGTGGCAGATCTGGGCGGCGCTGGGTGAGGGGATGACCACCCGCTCCGCGTCGAGGTCCTGCAGCGACGCGGGCGAGATGCTGATGCCGTCCTCCCATCGCGGTCCGGCGAGAGCCGCCCGCATGGTGCGCGCGAGGCGGGCCGCGCCGGCGGGGTCGTGGTACGGGAACGGGTACACGCCCGCGCCCTGTTCACAGGCGACGGTGACCGTGGTCGAGAAGGAGAGCACGTCCACGACGACCACGAGCGACGCGCGCGCGTCGGTGGCGGTGAGGGCGAGAGCGCCGGAGATGCCCCAGTCCGTGCGCACACGGGCAGGACGCTGGTCGAAGGCGGGGGACGTGTTTGCCACGATCGCATCGTAGTGTCACCAGTACTCGCCCATGTTTCGCTCTCGGCGAACATTGTTGCGGTGCAGGCTCGAATCACACTCTGATCGCCGGGTGCCGAAGCGGTCCCGCAGCCGCGCCACGAGACGCAGCCCCGGCTCCGGGGCGGTCGCGGCCGGACGTCGAGTGGTGCTCGACGCGTGCCGGGTGGTGTCACGGTTCTCCCTCTGTAGCCTCCTGACCTGCGAAGTCATCGAAATCGCGCGCTGTTGCGCGGGCTGGACGCCGCTGTCGCGCCGGAGCCGAGCCGGGGGTGGCGCCCCCTGCGGCTCGCAGGCGTGGATACCGCCGAGGGTGTTCGCGAGCGCACGGCGGACCGGGGGCCAGGTCACCGAAATAACCCGCGATGTCACCCATCTCCGACTCGAGCACCTGCCGTCCCTACCTCACCGTCCCCGCGCTGCGACAGGACGGTAGATTTGCCCCATGAGCAACTTCGAGGTGGCCCGTAGGCAGAAGCAGGAGCCGACCGCGACCCTGCTGGTACGAGTGATCGTGTGCTTCGCGCTGTTCGCGGCAGGGCTCGCCCTGATCGCGATCGGCGGGGCGGACGAGGGTGCGTCGGCGCCCTACCTGTTCGTCGGCGGCATCCTGGCGGTCGCGCTGTCGTTCGGCCTGCCGATGATCGGCGCGACCGAGCGCTAGGCAGGGCGTTTCTTCACCCACAACGTTTCCCGGTTCCTGCCCGTATTCAGGGGTACAAGGCCCGACAGCGAGCGACATGCTCGGGGCGGGCATCCTCTGAAGGACGGGAACACCACGATGTCTCTGCACAGCACGTCTCGTAGCTCCATCTTCCGTCGTGGCCTGGTGGCGCTGGCCTCTGCCACGGCTCTGCTCGCCGGGGGCCTGGTCGTCGCCCCGGCGGCACAGGCGGCGTCGCTGCCGGTCGTCGACGTCCACAAGCGTCAGGGCACCACGGTCACCACGTCGATGTACGCCTCGGGCTCCACGATCTACGGCAACTCGGACACGCAGCAGGTCCGCCCCGCCAGGTTCGGGTACACGGTGGCTCTCAAGGCGTCCGGCGGCACCATGCTGGGGGCCGAGGTCGATGTCACGCTCCAGAAGATCGACCGCAAGCCGGTGCGCAAGCGCACGATCGCCATGAAGCGGACCAGCAGCGCCGCCATGATCAAGCGGGGTGCCATCAACTTCACCGGGACCATCGCTCCCGGGACCTACCGCGTGGGTGTCGAGGTGTTCACCGTGGTCCGCAAGGCGGACGGCACCCGGGTACGCCACCTCATCGACGTGAACGAGGCGCAGCGGGTGCAGTTCCGGCGCGCCACCATGGTCAGCGCGGGCATCTCGTCCGACGCGACCGACGGTCGTCCCGTGCGGATCACCGCCGGCCCGAAGGTGCTGCGGGTCGCCGACGACGGCTCCGTCTCGTGGCTGCGGATCCGCTCGGGCGCCGCGATCCTCTCGTACGACCCGGACGGCCCCTGGGGCGACAAGAGGGCGGTCTTCGTGCGGGACCTGAGGATCGGGTCCGACGGCAAGGTCTCCACGGTGGTCGACGCACGCGACGGGTACTGGAAGGTCACCTATCCGGGGACCTCCCGCTTCGCCTCCGGCACCGGCTGGATCCCCGAGCTCTGCGGTTGCTGAGCACGGCGCCCGACGTCGTCGTCGTCGGCCCGAAACACGTGACGAGAAGGGTCGCAGCCGCGCGCTGCGGCCCTTTCTCGCTGCCTCGTGGCTGCTCCAAGGGCCCTTCCGAACCGCCGTGTCACCCGAATGTCACAGGTTTGTTAGAACCATTGACAGATTATGACCCAAGTGAAAACGTGACCTGCACCACCACGAGGGAGAGGGACGGCAATGGCCCAGTACAAGAGGCTCGGCGGGATCCTGGCGATCACGCTGGCCGCGACAACCGGACTGACAGCCTGCGGGTTCGGCGGCTCCGGCGGCGGTGAGGAGAGCGGGGACGGCACCACGCTGGACCTGCTCGTCCCCAGCTACTCCGATGCCACGCAGGGGCTGTGGAACGACGTGATCGCCGGGTTCGAGGAAGCGAACCCCGACGTCAAGGTCAACCTCCAGGTCGAGTCCTGGGACAACCTCGAATCGGTCATCGCCACCCGCATCCAGGGTGGTGACGCCCCCGACATCTACAACGGTGGTCCGTTCGCCGGCTTCGCCGAGGACGAGCTGCTGTACCCGGTCGACGAGGTCACCTCCGACGAGACCTACGCCGACTTCCAGCCCACGTTCCTTGAGAACGCCCAGGTCGACGGCACCACCTACGGCCTGCCGTGGATCGCGTCCTCGCGTGCGCTGTTCGTCAACGACGCGCTCCTCGAGGAGGCCGGGGCCGAGGTTCCCGCCACCTGGGACGAGCTGCTCGAGTCGGCCAAGAAGGTCTCGGAGCTCGGCGGCGGTGTGGCCGGCTACGGCATGCCGCTCGGGTCCGAGGAGGCCCAGGCTGAGGCAGCGGTGTGGCTGTGGGGCGGCGGCGGGTCGTTCGGGGACGCCGAGGCGATCACCATCGACACCCCGGAGAACCTTGCGGGCGCCGAGTTCGTCAAGAAGATGGTCGACGAGGGCGCCACGCAGGCCGACGCCGGGGCGACCGACCGCAGCCCGCTGTTCGACATCTTCGTGCAGGGCAAGATCGGTATGCAGATCGGGCTGCCGCCGAGCGTCGGCCAGATCGAGAGCGACAACCCCGACCTCGAGTACTCGATCCACCCGATCCCCACCAAGGACGGCGAGGCGTTCACGCTGGGCGTGGCCGACCACCTCATGGCCTTCAAGAACGACGACGACAAGAAGGAAGCCATCACCTCCTTCTTCGACTACCTCTACACCGCGGACGTCTACGTCCCGTGGGTCCAGGCGGAGGGCTTCCTGCCCACCACCCTGTCCGGCTCCGAGCAGCTGTCCGACGACGAGGCGCTCGCCCCGTTCCTCGAAGGGCTGCCGGACGCGCAGTTCTACCCGAGCACCAACCCGGGCTGGGCCGCCGCGGACTCCGCGTTCAAGGCTCTCTTCGGCCAGCTCGACGGCAAGAAGCCGGCGCAGGACGTCCTGACCGAGATTCAGGAGCGGGTCGACGAGAGCTGACGCTCCGGCCGACCGCCGTGCGGGGTGCGTGCCGCAGCGCGCACCCCGCACGGTGACCACAGACGAACTAGCACGGAAAGCACGGGGGACCTGGTGAAGGACCTGTTGAAGGCCCTGCCGTGGATCGGGCCCGCAGTCGCACTCATCGCGGCGGTGGTCCTGTTCCCGATCGGCCTGATGTTCTGGAACTCGACACGTGACATCACCCAGAGCGGTCTGGACGACGGAGGCGTGGGCCTCGACAACTTCGCGGCGGTGATCGGCTTCCAGTACTTCTGGCCGATCCTGGGGCGGACCGTCATCTGGGTGGTCGTGGTCGTGGGGTGCACCCTGATCGGGTCGCTCGCGCTCGCGGCACTGCTGAACAAGGCGTTCCCCGGTCGCCGCCTGGTGCGGATGGCCGTGATCGTGCCGTGGGCCGCCAGCGTGGTCATGACGACGTTGGTGGTGCACTACGGCCTCGAGCCGTACTTCGGCATCATCAACTCGTTCCTCGTGGACATCGGCCTGATCGACACGCCGGAGGGCTACGGCTGGACCCGGCACGCGGGCACCGCGTTCGCGTGGGCCATGGTGGTCGCCGTGTTCGTGTCCCTGCCGTTCACCACCTACACGATCCTGGCCGGGCTGCAGACCGTGCCCGGCGAGACCGTCGAGGCGGCACGGCTCGATGGCGCCGGAGGCCTGCGCACCTACTTCAGCGTGGTGCTGCCGCAGCTGCGCAGCGCCGTGTCGGTGGCGGTGCTGATCAACATCATCAACGTGTTCAACTCGCTGCCGATCCTGCGTGTCATGACGGGCTCCATCCCCGGTTACGACGCCGACACCGTCATGACCATGATCTTCAAGTACATCCAGAACCAGCGGCAGATCGACCTGGCCAGCGCGCTGTCCGTCATCGCGTTCCTGGTGGTCATCGCCATCGTCGCCATCTACGTGCGGGTCGTCCGCCCCCTGGAGGAGGTCTGATGACCATGACCACCGCGACGGGGACGCCCCCGCGCAAGGCGACCCGGCCGACGTCGGGCAACGGGCAGCGGGTGCGCAAGTACACCACCGACCAGGTGCCGCTCCGATCCCTGCTGCTGCGCATGTTCGCCGGGCTCGTGGTGCTGGTGGTGTTCCTGCTGCCGTACCTGATCATGTTCTTCGGCTCGGTGAAGACCAAGGCGGAGATCCGGTCCGTCGATCCCACCTACTTCCCCACCGAGTGGCACTGGGACAACTACGTCACCATGTGGGCCACGCCCGAGACACCGCTGCTGCAGAACCTGATCTCCACCCTGGTGATCTCGCTGTGCGCCACGTTGCTCGTGCTCGCCGTCGCGCTGCCGGCGTCCTACTACACGGCGCGATTCCGCTTCCCGGGGCGGCTGGTCTTCCTCTTCCTCGTGATCGTGACCCAGATGGTGCAGCCGGCGGTGCTCACGTCCGGGCTGTTCCGCCAGTTCATCGCGCTCGGGCTCCTCGACACGTGGGCCGCGATGATCCTGGTCAACGCGGCGTTCAACCTGTCGTTCGCCGTCTGGATCATGCACAGCTTCTTCGCGAGCATCCCGAGGGAGATCGACGAGGCCGCGCAGATCGACGGCGCCGGCACGTTCACCGTGCTGACCAAGATCAACCTGCCGCTCGTGTGGCCCGGGATCGTGACGGCGGTGGTGTTCACGTTCGTCGCGTCCTGGAACGAGTTCGCCGCCTCGCTGGTGCTGCTGAGCACGGCGGGCAACCAGCCGCTGTCCGTGGCGCTCACCAAGTTCGTGGGCCAGTACGAGACCTCGTGGCACTACGTGTTCGGGGTGTCGATCGTGGCGATCATCCCTGTGGTGATCCTGTTCATGGCCATCGAGAAGCGCCTGGTGGGCGGCCTGGTGGCAGGGTCGGTGAAGTAGGCGGCTCCGCGGATGGACCGAGGCGTCTCGACCGCCGGACGAAATCTGTCCCAGTGCTGGACAATCGCTTAGCATGGTGGCGATCCCATCCAGAGCGGTCGAGAGTCCTGGCTCCCTGACACCGCAGCAACCTGCCGACTTCCTGCCTCGTGGCCGTGGCGTGAGGACGTAAGGTGCTCACGCCAGGTTCGATGGAGCAGCCATGGTCGCCGAGGTACACCCGCACCGCCCGACGGTGTCGTTCGAGCTGATGCCACCGCGTCGGCCCGAGGCCGCGCCGAACTTCTGGGACACGGCGCAGCGGCTCGTGGCGGCCCGCCCGGACTTCGTGTCCGTCACGTACGGCGCCGGCGGAGGTGACCGGGCGACGTCGCGCCAGGTGCTCGCCACGCTGCTGGAGGGCACCCCGGTGCTTCCGGTGGCGCACCTGACCTGCGTGGGTGCGTCGCGTGAGGACGTCTCCGAGGTGATCGACGAGTTTCTCGAGGCCGGCGTGCGATCCTTCCTCGCGTTGCGGGGCGACCCGCCGCGCGACGAGCCGGACTGGCGCCCCGCGGACGACGACGTGCGCTCCAGCATCGACCTGGTCCGGCTGCTGCGGCAGGTGGACGAGCGCCGGTGCGCCGCGGACGCGAGCACGGCCCTGCGGTCTGCCGCGCGTCCGCTGACGATCGCCGTCGCGACGTTCCCGGACGGCAACCCCGGGGCGCGCACCACACGCGAGCAGGAGGTCCACCGGCTGCTCCAGAAGCAGGAGGCTGGCGCGAGCTTCGCCATCACCCAGTTCTTCTACCGGGCCGAGTCGTACACGGGCTTTGTCGAGGCCGCCCGTGCGGCGGGTGTGACCATCCCCATCCTGGCCGGCGTGCTGCCCACCACGGAGGCGCGGCGACTGCGCCGTGTCGAGGAGCTGACCGGGGTGGCGGCCCCGCCGGACCTCCTGCGGGAGCTCGACCGACGCACCGGGCCCGACGGTGCCGTCGACGCCGAGGCCCAGCACCAGCACGGCATCCACTACTCCACCACGCTCGCCCGCGAGGTGCTCGACGCCGGGGCGCCCGGCCTGCACGTCTACACGTTCAACAAGCACCGCCCGGCCCTGGACCTGCTGGACCGCCTGGGCCTGGCGAACCGCGCGGCGGCCTGACCGTCCGTTCGCCCCGGCCGAGCCGTCGTCGAGTGCGGGCGAACTGCGGACCCATCGCCCCAGAAGGGCAAGAACTCAGCACTCGGTGCGGTGGAGGGGTTGGCACTCTCCTGGGGCGAGTGCCACAATTGGAGGGTAGCCAGGCGGCGGTTCGACTGCCGCCAGTCGCTGCGGCCCTGGAGGGGCCAGGGCCGCGTCGTCGTAGGAGGTGATGCGCGATGGCTACCTACTGGGACCCGTTCCAGGAGATGGACCGGCTGTTCAACTCGTTCGCCGGCAACACGCGGCAGTCCGGCGGCATGCCGATGGATCTCTTCCGCACGGGAGATCACTACGTCCTCTCGATGGACCTGCCCGGCGTCGACCCGGGGACCATCGACGTCTCGGTCGAGGACCGGACGCTGACGATCCGCGCCGAGCGCACGCAGCGTTCCGACGCCGACGCCCAGTGGCTGGTCCGTGAGCGTCCCGCGGGCACGTTCGCGCGGCAGCTCACGGTGGGCCGAGGGCTCGCGCTCGACAGCATCACGGCGTCGTACACCGACGGCGTGCTGTCGCTGACGATCCCGGTCAGTGAGGACGCCAAGCCGCGCAAGATCGACGTGGCGCACTCGGCCGGCTCGACGCCGATCGGCCAGGGCTCGTCCGAGACCCACCAGACGATCGAGTCGTAACCCCCCGCGGCCCTCCCGCGTACCTGTCAGACGCCCAGGCCACTCCGGTGACCTGGGCGTCTGACACGTCGAGGGGTGACATCGCACCTGGGTGGCATTCTCAGTCGTCGGCCCGCTCCTGGCCGCTCATCGCCTGGATGGACTGCATCACCTGTTCGGTGAGCTCGCGCCGAGCCTGCGCAGGCTTGGTGCCGGCGGCGATCTGCCGGGACGGGTCGATGGGCACGCCGAAGTGCAGCTCGACGCGGGCGAACCGCGGCATCTTGCCGATGGGCTTCACCTTGTCCGTGCCGAGCAGGGCGACGGGGACGACGGGCGCCTTGCCGGTCAGCGCGAGCCAGGCGACGCCGGTGTGGCCCTTGTGCAGCTTGCCGTCGCGGGAGCGCGTGCCCTCGGGGTAGATGCCGAACGCGCCGCCGCGCTGCAGCACGGCGAGCGCGTCCTCGAGGGAACGCTGCCCGGCGCGCGGGTCGTCCCGCTGCACCGGGATGTCACCCATCTTGGTGAAGAACCAGCGCGAGATGCGCCCCTTGATGCCCTTGCCCGTCCAGTACTCCGCCTTGGCCAGGAACGCCACGTGACGCGGCGCCATGATCGGGATGAGCAGCGAGTCGATGAACGACAGGTGGTTGCTCGCCAGGATCACGGCGCCGCGCTTCGGGATGTTGTGCAGGCCGGTGACGCGCGGGCGCAGAAGCACGAGCACGAGCAGCGAGAGGATGAGCTTGAGGAACCGGTACGTCACCGGCCTATTGTGCACCCCTCAAGCGGCCCTGCGGACGGGGTGATATGTGGTGAAAAAGACTAAAGAGACACACAAGAACCCCGTCCCCGGCCAGTGCGCTCAGCCTGCTGCGGCCTCCGCGTTCTCGGCCGCCTCGACTGCTGCCACCTGCACCTGGACCTCTCGCACCCGGGTGACGTCGAGCTTCTCGCTGCGGTCGAACCGGTAGATCCCGTTCTCCTCCTGGAACACGTCGGTGAGCTGCGTGTAGCAGTAGGCGAACATCCGAGGATCACCCAGCAGGGCCTCCGTCAGCCCCCGGAACCGGGAGTGGAACTCCTCCTCGTCGGCGACACGCTGGCCGTAGCCCCACGAGTCGGGGGAGTTGCCGGTGGCGGTGGCGGCGACCTCCGGGTTCCACCAGATGCCGCCGTACTCGCTCACGAAGTACGGCTGCCCGCGGTAGGGCACCGACATCTTGGTGCCGCTGTCGCGCGTGTTCTCGTACGGCTGCCCGTCGGCGAGGCCGCCCACGAGCTCGGCGAACTTCTCCGGCTCCTGCTCGTACAGGTGCGAGTCCCAGACGTCGGTCTCCAGGACGCGGTGGGAGTAGCCGCTCGCGTCCAGCACCGGACGGGACGGGTCGGCCACCTTGGTGGCGAGCCACATGGCCCGTGTGACGTCGTCCAGCTGCGTGATGCGGTCGTGCAGGTCCTGGTGCGTCTCGTTGAGCGGGCACCAGCCGATGATCGACGGGTGGGAGTGGTCGCGCTGCAGCGCCTCCATCCACTCGGCGACGAACGACGTCGTCTGCCGCTGGCCGTCCGCGGGGGTGCCGTAGCCGCTGACGCCCCAGTCGCCGAACTCGCCCCAGACGAGGTAGCCGAGACGGTCGGCGTGGAACAGGTACCGCTCCTCGAACACCTTCTGGTGCAGCCGCGCGCCGTTGAAGCCGGCCTCGAGGCCCAGCTCGATGTCGCGCGCGAGCGCGGCGTCCGACGGCGCGGTCATGAGCGACTCGGGCCAGTACCCCTGGTCGAGCACGAGCCGCTGGAACACGGCCTCGCCGTTGATCCGCACGGCCTGGCCGTCGATGGACACGGAGCGCAGCCCGGCGTACGAGCGCACGGTGTCGACGACGGCGCCGTCGGCGTCGCGCAGCTCGATGTCGACGCCGTACAGGTGCGGGTCGCCGGGGCCCCAGGTGCGGACGCGGTCCGTGGGGACCACGACGCGCAGCGCGGGCGCCAGGTCGAGGTCGGCGCGCGCGCGGGCCGTTGCCACCTCGCCGTCGGCGTCGGTCAGGGTGACGTTCACCGTGTGGCCGCGCCGGTTGGCCGACAGGGGCACGACGACGTCGAACGCCGTGCTGGCCAGGTCGGGCGTGATCCGCGGGCGGCGCAGGTGCGCGGCAGGCACAGGTTCCAGCCACACGGTCTGCCAGATGCCCGTGGTCCGGGTGTAGTTGCACTCGAAGTTCGCGTAGCGATTGCTCTGCTTGCCGCGGGCCTGGGGCCCGTGCTGCGTATCCCGGGCCCGCACGACGACGGTGACCGTGTCGCCGGGGCCAGCGATGCCGTGCAGGTCGGCCGTGAACGGGGTGAACCCGCCGCGGTGACGCACCACCTCGGTGCCCTGGACCCACACGGTCGTGTCGTGGTCCACGGCGCCGAAGTGGAGCAGCACGTGCGGATCCTCGCCCACGGCAGCCCACTCCGCGGGGACGGTCACCTCGCGGCGGTACCAGACCGCCTCGAGGAAGTCGGTGTTCCCGATGCCGGAGAGCTCCGACTCGGGTGCGAACGGCACGACGATCTCGCTCTGGAGCGGCCGCTCGACGAGGCCGCGCTCGAGCCCGGAGTCCCCTGGGTCGACCTCGAACTGCCAGGTGCCGTTGAGGTTGAGCCAGCGGTCGCGAGCCATCTGCGGGCGGGGGTACTCGGGGCGCGGGACGACGGTGTCCGTTGGTTCGCCCGCGGGCGAGAAGCGGTCGAGGAAGGTCATCAGCTGCTCCATTGCGTCTACGACAGGTGCGCGGCGATTCAACACGCCTTCCGAGCGGAATGCAACGTTGTATCACCGAGGCGCCCGCCCTGGTGGTCGTCAGGACGGCGCCAGGGCCTACGGGCGGCTGCTCTCCCGGACCAGCAGGCGGTGCGGCACGAGGGCGTCGACCGGCTCGACGGCAGGGTTCTCCAGCTGCGCGACGATCCGGCTCACCGCGGTCTCCGCGATGGCGCGCAGGTCGGGCGCCACGGTGGTCAGCGACGGGTTCGAGAACCGGCCGTCCTCGGTGTTGTCCCAGCCCGTGACCGCCACGTCGTCGGGCACCTGCACGCCGTTGCGCCGCAGCGCGAAGAGCGCGCCGAGGGCGAGCTCGTCGTTGGCGCAGACCAGCCCGTCGATCTGCCCGATCCGGGGGAGCACCGCCTCGACGGTCGAGGCGCCCGCAGGGCGGGAGAACTGAGGGACCTGCAGCACCCAGCGCTCGTCGACCTCAAGGCCCGCGGCGGCGTGCGCGTCCAGAAAGCCCTGGACGCGCTGCGCGCCGGTGCGACCCGCGCCGCGCGGTTCCGCGCCGAGGAAGCCCAGCCGGCGCCGGCCCGCCTCCAGCAGGTGCGCCGTCACCTGGGCGGCCGCGTCGACGTTGTCGATGCTGACGTGGTCGGTGCGCCGCTCGCGCGTGGGATCCGGGTCGGCGCGCTCACCCAGCAGCACGAGAGGAACCGTGCCGCGGGCCTCGTCGATCTCTGCCGGGGTGAGCTCCAGGGGCGAGAAGATGATGCCGTCGATCGCCTGCACGTCGAAACCCCGCGCCACCTCCAGCTCGGTGTCGCGCGAGGACCGGGTCTCCTCGATCAGCACGCGGTACCCGTGGGTGCTGCCGACGTCGATCACCTCGTGGGCGAGCACCGAGAAGTACGGCGCGTGCACCCAGGGCACGGCGAGCGCAAGTGTGTTGGTGCGCCCCCGGCGCAGCTGGCGACCGGCCAGGTTGGGCCGGTAGCCCAGCTCGGCGATCACCGCCTCCACGCGGGCCCTGGTGGCCTCCCCCACCCGTCCCGTGTCGTTGACGACGTTGGAGACGGTCTTCCAGGAGACGCCCGCCGCAGCGGCGACCTCCTTGATCCCGACCCGGCGACCCGCTCGTTCCGACAACCCGTCACTTCCTTCCGCCCTGCGACCCCTTGACGGGACGCCTGGCCTAGTCCATCGTGATCCAACGTTGGATCGCAACGTTGCACCATGGGAGGTCGACGATGACCGTGCTACGAGGACGAGGCGGCCCAGGGCAAGGAAGCCCTGGGTACGTGTCGAGGACCCGCAGTCGTGCGGAGAGCTCGGGAGGGCTGAGTCGCCGCGACCTGCTGCGGGCAGCCCTCGTGGGCGCGGGAGGCGTGGCGCTGGGCGGGGCGCTCGCCGGCTGCGCCACCCCGAGCGCCGCGGGCTCCGGCAAGACGTCGGTCATGATCTGGGATCTCTTCGCGGGCGGCGACGGCGCCCTCATGCAGGAGATGGTGGGGGCCGTCGCGGCGGCCAACCCGGATATCTCGGTCGAGTCGACCACCCTGGCCTGGGGGCCGCCGTACTACACGAAGCTGGCGATGGCATCGTCGGGCGGACGGCCGCCCGAGGCCGCCATCATGCACATGTCGCGTCTTGCCGGGTACGCGCCGGGCGGGCTGCTGGAGCCGTTCGACCTGGACGTGCTCGCCCAGCTCGGGGTACGTGAGGAGCACTTCGCCGCCGCCGTCTGGCAGAAGGCGCAGTACGACGGGCAGCTCTACGCCCTGCCGCTGGACACGCACCCGTACATCACGTTCCACAACCCGACGATCGTCAAGGACGCGGGTCTGGCCAGGGCCGACGGCAAGCTCGACCTGGACGCCGTGGCGGGTGCGGACAACTTTCTCGCGGCCGGCCGGGCCATGGCCGAGGTCACGGGCGAGACCGGCGTCGGCTGGGGATACCAGCGGGACCCCGCCGGGTGCTGGCGCATGTTCTGGGGGCTCTACTCGCAGAACGGCGGCGAGTACGAGCTCACCCCGGGCCGCCCCGCGGCGCTCGACGAGGAGGCCGCCGCGGAGGTCTTCGAGTTCCTGCAGGCCATGGTCGACGGTACGGTCGCCGGGAAGAACCAGGACGGCAACGCCGCAGCGGCCCGCTTCATGTCGCAGCGCACCGGCATGATGTTCGCCGGCGAGTGGGACCTGCCCATGTTCCGTGACGCGCTGCCCGACGTCGGGGCGACGCAGTTCCCGGCGGTCTTCGGCACGCCTGCCAACTACGCCGACTCCCACGCGTTCGTGCTGCCCCGGCAGGGCACGCCCGACCCCGCCGGGCGTGAAGCCACGTACCGCGTGCTCGCGGGCCTCCTCAAGGAGGGCCTGACCTGGGCCTCGGCGGGACACATCCCCGCCTACCAGCCCATCGTCGAGGAGCCCGCGTACCAGGAGCTCACGCCGCAGCGCGACTACGCGCCCGCCGCCGAGATCGCCGTCTTCGACCCCGACGCCTGGTTCACCGGCGGCGGCAGCGACTTCCAGACCCGCATGGCCGACGCCATGACGGACACCCTGGCCGGCGAGGCATCTCCTCGCACCGCCGTGACCCGGATGCTGAGCGAGATGGACCGGTTCCTCGCCCTGCCCGACCCCGCCTGATCGAGAGGACGACGATGACTGTCTCGAATGCCGGCGTCACCGCGCCCGCCGGCCCGGCCCTGCCCGTCCGACAAGCGTCCGGGAAACGGTCCGGCACGCGCACCGGGACGACCCGCACGTCCATGCGTGCACGCGACAGGTCCGGGTACCTGTTCGTCGCGCCGTTCGCGATCGCCACCGCACTCTTCCTGGTGGTGCCGACGCTCTACGGCCTGTGGATGAGCTTCACGAACCAGAGCCTCACCGGCGCCGGGAGCGAGTTCATCGGCTTCGCCAACTACGCCGAGGCGTTCAGCGACCCCCAGGTCTGGCAGACGCTCTGGCACACCGTGTGGTTCACGATCCTGAGCACCGTGCCCCTGGTGCTCGTGGCCCTCGTCATGGCGCTGCTCGTGCACACCGGCCTGCCCGGCCAGTGGGTGTGGCGCATGTCGTTCTTCGTGCCGTACCTGCTGACCAGCGCCGTGGTCTGGCACCTCAGCAACTGGATGTTCCAGCCGGACATCGGCCTGCTCGACACCTGGATCAAGGGCCTGGGCCTCACGCCTCTCGGCTGGCTCACGGACGAGAACGTCGCCATGTTCTCCATCGCCGGCGTCACCGTGTGGTGGACGGTCGGCTTCAACTTCCTGCTGTACCTGGCGGCGCTGCAGGGCATCCCCGCCCAGCAGTACGAGGCGGCGACCATCGACGGTGCGGGTGGCTGGCGACGGCTCGTCTCCATCACGCTGCCCCAACTGCGCACCATCACGGGCGTCATCGTGGTGCTCCAGCTCCTGGCCTCGCTCAAGGTGTTCGACCAGATCTACATGCTCACCGCGGGCGGACCGAACGGCAGCACACGACCGATCCTGGAGTACATCTACGACACCGGTTTCACCAACTACCGGCTCGGCTACGCCTCCGCGATCTCCTACGTGTTCTTCGCCCTGATCCTCGTCTTCACGCTGGTGCGCCTGCTGCCGGCCCGGAAGGAGGCCTGAGATGGCCGTCGCCGACATCGCCGCGGTCCGCCGCACGAAGGCCCTGCAGGAGCGGGCCGAGAACCGCGCCCTCACCCGGCTGACCATCGGACCCTCACCCTGGGCGCGCGCCGGGGCGCTCGCGGCGCTCGTCGTGCTCGCCGGCGCCTGGCTCGTCCCCATCGCCTGGGGCGCCGTCACGAGCTTCAAGCACGAGGCCGAGGCGGCCCTGCCCGCGGCGTTCTGGCCCACCATGGGCTGGACGCCCGAGGCCTACCAGAAGGTGCTCGGCAACAGCGACCTGCTGCTGTGGATGTGGAACAGCCTGGTGGTCGCGGTGCTGGTCACGGGGCTCACCGTGCTCATCTCCGCGATGGCCGCCTACGGGTTCTCGCAGACCCTGTTCAAGGGCCGGGGGCTCATGCAGTGGCTCACTCTCGCGGCGATCATGATGCCCGGGCAGATCCTCATCGTGCCGCTGTTCCGGGAGATGCAGGTGCTGGGCCTGGTGGACACGTTCGCGGGCATCGTGCTGCCGCAGGTGGTGGCGCCCGTGATGGTGTTCATCCTCAAGCGGTTCTTCGACGCGATCCCGCAGGAGCTGCTCGACGCCGCCCGGATCGACGGCGCGGGCCCGTGGCGGCTGTTCTGGACCATCGTGCTGCCGCTGTCCCGGTCGATCCTCGTGGCCGTGGCGATCTTCGTGTTCATCGGCGCGTGGAACAACTTCCTGTGGCCGTTCATCATCACCACCGACCCGCAGTTCATGACGCTGCCGGTCGGGCTGTCCACCGTGAAGGACGCCTACGGCGTGCAGTACGCACAGAACATGGCGTCCGCGATGATCGCGGCGCTGCCGCTGCTCATCGTGTTCATGCTCTTCCAGCGCCGCATCGTGCAGGGCGTCGCGACCACGGGCATGGGCGGGCAGTAGCAGGGACAATCGGGTGTGGCTACTCCGACCCCGCACCCCTCACAGCGCCCGCACCTCGCCGCGGTGGTGGAGGACCACTTCTACGCCGCGGCGGGGTGGGTGCTCCGCCGTGCCGGCTGGCACTCCCGCCTCGAGACGTACAGCGGGTACGGCACGCCGGACCAGGTGCGGGTGCTGGCGCGCGTGCTGCTCTCCCGGCCGCGGCCCGCGGCCCCGGAGGTCGAGGCCCGCCGCGCCGGGCGGCGCGGGTTCCGGCACTTCCTCACCGTGCCCGTGCCGCACCGCCGGGTGCGGCTCCAGATCGGTGCCCACACGTCGGTGGTGACGAGCGACCGCGCCGGCTACGTCGACGTCGAGCTCGGCACCGACTCCCCGCTCGCGGCGGGGTGGCAGTCGGCAGTGCTGACCGTACTCGACGAGTCCGTGGCCTGGGAGGCCGAGGCGCCGGTCCGGGTGCTCGACGAGCAGACCCGGTTCGGCGTCATCAGCGACATGGACGACACGACGATGGTGACGGCCGTGCCGCGTCCGCTGCTCGCGGCGTGGAACACGTTCGTCCGGCACTCCAGCGGACGGCGGGCGGTGCCCGGCATGCCCGAGCTGTACCGCACCCTGCAGCGGGCACACCCCGACGCGGGGTTCTTCTACCTGTCGACCGGGGCCTGGAACACGGCGAGCACGCTGCGAGCCTTCCTCTCACGGCACGCCTACCCGCGCGGCCCGCTGCTCCTCACCGACTGGGGCCCCACCCTCACCGGCTGGTTCCGCAGCGGACCCGCGCACAAGGAGGCGAGCCTCGAGCACCTGATGACCTGGTTCCCCCACGTCTGCTGGCTGCTGATCGGCGACGACGGCCAGCACGACCCGGAGATCTACGCCAAGGCCGTGGACCGTCGCCCCGACCAGGTGCGCGCGGTCGCCATCCGGCAGCTCACCGGCGGTCAGCACATGCTCGCCGGGAACCTACCGGACGGCGGCGGCGGCACGGAGTCCGGGCTCGACGAGCGCCCCGTGCCGACCGTCTCGGGGCGGGACGGTGGCGAGCTCACGCGACGGCTGGCGGCGGTTCCCGGGGTGCTGAGCGACTGAGCTCGGGCTCAGGCGGTATTCGTGCCGCCCGAGCCTGCGGTTCCGCTTCGGGCGCGTGCCTCGTTCCTCGGCCCGCACCCTGCGCTGCACCTCCGGCTCAGGCGGTGTTCGTGCCGCCCGAGCCTGCGGTTCCGCTTCGGGCGCGTGCCTCGTTCCTCGGCCCGCACCCTGCGCTGCACCTCCGGCTCAGGCGGTGTTCGTGCCGCCCGAGCCTGCGGTTCCGCTTCGGGCGCG